>Ga0066862_10000999_pt1 | contig 11583 bp, 10 predicted proteins | sample ETN02SmetaG_FD_66431 | JGI IMG/M metagenome (GOLD analysis project Ga0066862, IMG submission 66431) | Marine microbial and viral communities from oxygen minimum zone, Eastern Pacific Ocean - ETNP2014F10-02SV255 | ecosystem: Environmental > Aquatic > Marine > Oceanic ... | reverse complement strand
AAAGAAAAATTTTTTAGGATTTCATCGTCTATTGACTGGTACAAAAATCTTAATTGATTCTTTTTAATTTAAAATCTATAGAAGTTTTATGTGTGGTATAGCAGGTATTGTTTACCCAAAAGCAGAAATATATAAACCTAATCTTCTTAAAATGGTTAGTAGTATTGCGCATAGAGGTCCAGATGCTGAAGGTATAGCTTTATTTAAGAAGTGTTTATTAGGACATACCAGATTAAGTATTATTGATATTAAGAATGCTCTTCAACCTATGTATTCAATAGATAAAAAAGTCTCGATTACTTTTAATGGAGAGATATATGGTTATCAAAACATTAATAAGGCAATTAACTATCCATTTAAGACAAAATCTGATACAGAGACTATTTTAGCATTATATAAAAACAAAAATCGAGATTTACTTACAGATTTACCTGGGATGTTTTCTTTTGCAATTTGGAATGATGAAGAGGAATCTTTATTCTGCGCTAGAGATAGGTTTGGTGAGAAGCCATTATTTTATGCTATTGGAGATAAAGGTGAGTTCATTTTTGCTTCTGAAATAAAGTCAATAATAGCATCAGGCCTAATATCCCCTTCTCTAGATATAAACTCCATTGCACATTATTTACAAAAATTATATGTTCATCCAACTAGAACAATCTATTCCAATATATTTGCGCTTCCTCCAGCTCATACATTGTATTTCAGAAATAATAAAATTGAAATCAATAGGTATTGGAGTTTACCTAAAAATAGTAATCCGATAGATTTAGAAAATGCAATAGAAAAATTTAAAGATATGTTTGATAATGCAATATCAAATCAGCTAATTGCAGATGTGTCCGTAGGTGCCTTTTTAAGTGGAGGTTTAGATTCTAGCACTATAGTTGCTGCGGCAAGTAAGTATAATAAAGGCTTAAAAACCTTCTCGTTTGATTTTATCAATAATAGTAAGGATAAAAAATATGCTAGAATGGTTTCAAGGATGTATGACACCAATCATATAGAATTATCTGATAATGATTTTAGTATTGAAGAATTAATATTTAAAATGCAAGATATTTATGATGAACCTTTTGCTGATTCTTCTAGTATCCCAACATATTTACTTTCAAAATTGGCAAGTGAACATATTAAAGTGATTCTTACAGGAGATGGTGGCGATGAATTATTTGGTGGATACCCATATTGGTATAATAATTTGCTATATATGGATAAATACAGAAAAAAATCGTTTTTAAAAAAGGGAATAATAACATCATTTATAAAATTGATTTCAAGGTCAAATTTTAAATTACCAGAGCATTGGATCAATAATTATAATGCAATCGAAAGACTAAAGAAATATAAAAGCATTGAGAAATTCCATGATATTCAAAAAGAACATTTTAGTTTATTTGATTTAGAATCTTTTGGAATAGACATAAATGAAAAAACATTACCAAATTATAATAATAAAGATAAGATAGATGATGTTTTAAAAAATGATTGCATAGATTATTTACCTGGTGATATCCTAGTCAAGACTGATAGAGCATCAATGGCAAATGGACTAGAATTAAGATCACCTTTCTTAGACTATAAATTTGCATCATTCTGCATATCTTTACCCCACAGCTTAAAATTAAATGGAATTAAAGATAAAATAATTTTGAGGAATGCATATGAAAAGTATTGGCCGTCTGAAGTATGTTTTAGAAAGAAACAAGGTTTTGGAGCTCCAATTAAGTATTGGTTAAAACAAAAAGAAATGAAAGATATAAAAATTGAATATTTAGATGATAGGAATAAAAAGATATTTAGTTATTTAGATTATAATTATGCAAAAAAATTTTCAAATAAGGATAACTATCAAACGTGGATATTACTGGTATTATCTCTCTGGCTCGAAAATACTGGTAAAGACAGATTACATAAATGAAGCGTGATAATTATATAGGTAAATGAACTGCCAATCTCACAATAATTGAAATTTCCATAAGTATTAAAATTTATCAGACAGTGATTAAATGATTATCAATAAAGAAGCAATCAAAAACAATCCAAAAGTTTCAGTCCTAATGAGCGTATATAATGCCGAAGATTTCATTGATATTTCAATCTCAAGTATAATTAACCAAACTTTTAATGATTTAGAACTCGTCATAGTAAATGATGGTTCTACAGATAACAGCCTTGAGATTATTAAATCATATGATGATAGCAGAATAAAAATAATTAATAATATGACTAATCAGGGTTTAACTAAATCATTAAATATTGGTCTTCCGCATTGTTTAGGAAAATATATAGCAAGAATGGATGCAGATGATTACAGCATGAACTCAAGAATACAAATGCAGTACAAATTTTTTGAATCTAATCCTGATATTGATATCATTGGTACTAATGCCTATAAGATTATTAATAAAGAAAGGTATAAAATCGATTTGCCGTTAGATGATAAAAGGATAAAATGGCAACTTCTATTCTCATCACCAATTATTCATCCTTCCGTTATGATCAGAAGTGAGATATTTAAAAAGTTTGGTAATTACAATGCTAAATTAATGGTAGCACAAGACTTTGAGTATTGGTGTAGAATAAGTCAATTTGTAAAATTTGCTAATTTGCCTGAAATATTACATAATGTGAGAATTCATTCGGCTAGTATAAGTAACGTTAAAAAGCAAGAACAGGAGCATTCTAGATTAGAAACCTTGGCGAAATATATATATAGTATTACAAAAAAGAAATATGGGTTGGATGACCTAAATATTTTCTATCTAATGCGTTCAAAAAAAGCTTTATCATATCAACAATTAAAAATAGCAATTAACATATTAAATGCATTGCAGCAAGCATATTTAAAAAAACACAATAGAGATATATCATATAAAAAATTTGTTAATAAAAAAATATCATGGCTTATTCTTCAACCAGTATTTTCGCATAATATTAATTACCATTTATTACCCCAATGTCTTTTAGCAGCATTCAGGTTCAATCATTCAATAATTAGAGAAAAAATATTTTTTACTTATATGAAAGTAGCACTTCCTGAGGCAATTAAAAAAATATCTAATGCATATATGTTTCGTTGATGAATCATTTTCATTAGGTGGGATACCATCAGGTGGCTCAGGAACATACATACACAACATTATTGGTGCATTACATGGTCTAGGCCATAGAATATCCATAATATCGTTTAAAAGTAAAAAATGGACTGAAGTAAAGATTGATAGAAGAATTACCGTTTACCCATTTTACTGGAATACTCTTATTATTTGGTATTTAAGCAGGATTCCAATTATATCAGTTTTATCAAAACCACTTGAATATGTTTTAGAAGGGTGGTTTATATCTAAAACAATTAAATTAATAAATAAGAATCATAAAATAGACATTATTGAATTCACAGAAGGTGGTGATTTTTGGAGTTGCTTTCAAAAAAACTTTCCAATAGTCTCTCATCTTCATTGTTCAGATTATACAGCCTTAAAACAATTTGGTAAACCCATTCCAATCACTGTCCACATAAAAAGGGTACTGGAACATATTTTTATTAGAAGGTCATCGAAAGTAATAGCACCATCTTTGGAAATGATATCCATAGTTGAAAAAGAAATGAATCATAAAATAAATAAAAAACAAATGATACCTCTTCCGTTGGATCCACAAATAGAGCAGTTTAATATGAAAAAAAATAAACAAGATAAATTAGTTGCCATATTTGCTGCTAGGAATGATCCAATGAAAGGTGGCGAAATCTTATTAAAAGCAATAAAAGGGATGAATGAGGAATTATCGAATCAAATTTTGTTCAAGTTTTTTGGTTTTTTTAGTGATTTTAAATTAGAGAATGTTCAGTTTAATGATTTTGTAAATAGAGATATATTAAGAATGGAAATTAATGATGCGGATATTTTGGTTGTACCTTCATACTTTGATAATTCTCCAAATATCATCTATGAAGCTATGGCAATGGGAAAAGTAGTCATAGCAAGTAAGGTGGGTGGAATACCAGAATTAATTGAAGATGGTAGGACTGGAATTTTATTTGAAAAAGGCAATCATGAAAATTTGAGGAAGATCATAACAAGATTAGTCCATAATAGTTATCTATTAAATGATATAGCAAAAAATGCAAAGGAAAGTATACATGAGAGATCATCATTACGGAAAAATGCAAGGCAAAGAATTAATCTATATAATAGTTTGCTCTAATGATTCAAGATAACTCTAAAATTTTAGATTTGGGTTGTGGAAATAATAAAGTAGATGGTGCCATTGGCATAGATATAGTTGATCTAGATAGTGTTGATATTCAACATGATATCTTAAAATTTCCATACCCCTTTGAAGAAAATTCATTTAACAAAATATTTGTAAGGCACGTTATAGAACATTTTAATTTATGCGATATAGAAAAAATTTATAAAGAATGTCATAGGATTCTTGAAGATGATGGTATTCTTGAGGTTTCAGTACCACATGTTTTTTCTACAGCAGCATTTTCTGACCCAACACATAAACAATATTTCACATTTGATAGTGGATCCTTTTGGGATTCAAAAAATAATAAATCCTATTATAAAGAAATTGTCTCATCTTGGACCTTAAAACAAACTAGAGGGAAAGTAACTTGGTTTGACTGGAAACGTCCTAGGTTACGCTATGTTGATAGATTATTTTCCAAGATTATTGAAAAAAAAATAAATAAAGCATTATCAAACTTTAATAACCCATCTTTAGCTGATAGAATAGTTAACAAATATTCTTTCCAATTTGTTGAGATAACTTGGGTATTTCAAAAGAAAATTTAAATTTTACAATAGTATGTCGTTGGTCATTCCCCAAAGATCAGGGAGGTATTGCAATGCATAACTATTATCTTTACAAGTCACTTAAAGAAGAATTCAATTGCAATTTGGTAACCTTAGGGAATTTTTATGAAAATGAAAAATCCACTAATTTAAAAATAGTAGATTTCTCACTAAGTTACTCTCCTCTTCAAAAGATATTTGAGTTTAGTAGTTTTACAAAGAATGGACTTCGATCATTACAAGATTGGAGAACATCAAATGCTATTGAAAGCCAAATAAAAACTATAAAAACCGATTTTATTGAATTTATGGATATACATAGTGAAGGGTATCATTATATAAAAAACAATATATTATCAAAAAATAGACCTATTATAAATATCAGGTCTCATACACCATGGGGTTTATTAAGGCAATTCTATTCAAATAAGGAAAGAAAGGGTGTAGATGCGTGGTGGGCGAAAAAAAGAGAAAAATATTGTTTTAATAATTGTGATACCATTACCACCCCCAGTAATGATTTAAAATCCCAAATTATAGATTTATATGATATCCCATCCAGTAAAATAACTGTCTTACCAAATATAATTGACACAAATCATTTTATACCCATATCAAGAAAGGATAATTTAGATGAACAATTTGTTATTTTACATGTAGGCAGATTTGAAAGAGCTAAAGGTGTTATCACTCTTATAAAGGCTTTCATAGAATTTTCTAAAACCATTAATAATAAATGTAAACTAATCAATGTTGGGGAACCACGTGGTGAAGCCTATAATGAGTGTATTAAATTACTTAAAGAAGCAAATTTGATTGATCAAGTTTTATTCTCAGGTTTTGTGTCGTATGACGATTTACCCAAATATTATACAATGGCAGATTTAGTCATTGTTCCATCTGAAATATATGAATCCTTTTCATATACTGTAGCCCAGGCAATGTCATGCGGTAAGGCAGTGATTGCATCAAATATTGGTGGCATTCCTGAGACGTTAAATTATAGTGCAGCTGGATTAGTATTTAAGCCGGGAGATAGCAGTAGTTTGACAAATAAAATCAGGGAGTTATATAACGATAAAAGATTGAGAGAAAATCTTGGTCTAAAAGGCAGAGAAATTGCAGTTAACAATTTTTCCATATTAAATCAAAAACAAAATTATACTAATTTCTATAAAGGGCTGCTATAAATAGAAACTTGATCATTATTTCACCTTTTCTTTTTAAATATCGAAGAGGAATAGAACAGTTCACATATGAACTTTCAAATAAATTGGCTGATAAATTTGATAGAAAAATCATTATATATACTTGGTCATTTCCATCAGACATAAAATGGATAACTTGGCATAAAAATATAAAGATCAGAAAAGTTCCCTTTTCAAGATATTATCAATCTTTTATTGCAATTTTCTTTTATTTTATATGGATAAAATTCGATAAGGCTGAAAAAATAATTTGCAATTTTTTATGGCACGGTGAATCATTCATATTTGATAAAAAAAGAGACATTATGATTTTTCATAATCCGATCAGCCAAATAAGAAATCGATATGACTATTCTATAAGATTTCTTTCTAAACAGAGTACATTAGTTTTTGATGGAAATGACAGTATATTGCAGTTCCAATCATGTTATCCAGAATATGTTAATACTCATGTAATAAATTGTGGCGTGGACACTCTTTACTTTAAACCTGATAAGCAAATCTGTGAATCCAGAGTTATTAGAATAATTTGTATAAGTGCATTCGAAGAAAGAAAGGGTATCCAATATTTGTTGCATGCTTTACCAGCAATTGAAAAACAAATAAAAAATGTTCAACTTAAAATTATAGGTCAAGGAGATTACCTCTCAGAATACTATGCAATCATTAAAAGACTGAATATTAAACACCTAGTAGATATCCTTTCACCAGTGAACGACACAAAACAATATTTATTAGAGTCTGATATTTATGTTCTTTTGAGCAAAGGAGAAGGATTCCCTCTTGGTCTCTTAGAGGCAATGTCTTGTGGTTTGCCTTGTGTTGTATCTAAAATGGCACCTTTTGATGAAATTATGAATGAAAGGATTGGGTTTATGGTTGAAAGAAAAAATGTTGAATCCATTGTCGATGCTATAACTTTATTGCAAAATAGAGAAAAAAGGAGAAAAATGGGACAAGAGGCAAGGAAATTGGTTCTAGCAGATTATTCATGGGATTATATTGCAAATAAATATGACAGATTGATAAATGAATAAATTTTACTTAAACAGGATAAAAGATTATTTTTTTGATCTCCCAAGTGCCCATCGGTATAAGAACTTATTGATCTCAATAATCAATAAGACAAAATCTGCAAGTCCTACAAATAGTGATAGAAGGCACAGGAACTATTTTGTTTTTAATTCAGAGCCATTGATTATTTTTACTTCTGAGCATATGAGTGAAATAATAGAATTCTCAAGAAGAATAGGAAAAAATAAAAAAGCATATTTTTTTATTTATTTTTGGTGGACCCTTTATGATTCTTATGACACTATAAAAAATATATTTTATCATTATAAAATTCATCAAAAAGAATTTTCTAATCATAGAATTACTTTTTTAATTAATGATATCAATGAAATACCACGATTAAATAGATTTCATCTTCCCATAAAATTTTTGCATCAAAATGCATTTGTAGATGTGAATATTTTTAAACCAATACAAATGTGCAAAGAATATAATGTTATCTATAATGCGAGGATTGAAGAATCCAAACGTCATTATCTCTTAAAAGAATGTAATGGAATTTCTTTATTATCGGCATTTATCCATGATATCAATGAAAATAAAATAGAATACGTTGATTATATCAAAAATCTCTTACCTGGGGCTGATTTATTAAATTATAAATATCCAAAAAAGTTAAGGGATTTTAATATCTATGACGGCCCTCCTCAATTAGATGAGAAAGAAACCTGTAAAAGGATAAACAAAGCAAAAGTAGGAGTTATACTTAGTGCAAAAGAGGGTGCTTGTTATGCTTCCATCGAATATCTTTTGGCAGGTCTGCCTGTTGTTTCAACGATTAATATTGGTGGAAGAAATCATTTTTTTGACAATAGATTCTGCAGAATAGTTCCATCTCATCCTAAGAGAATTAGAGAAGCAATAGATGAATTGATTTCATTGGATATATCTCCTCATTTCATTCGAGAAGAGACCATAAAGAAAATGAAGACTCATATTGTAAATATCAAATCCGAATTAGGAAAAATATATAAATCAAATAATGTTTATTATACCAAGATCGAAAATGATTTTGAGAGATATTTTGTCAATAAAATGATAATAAATGCACAACCTTTTCCAAAAAATTTCATTAATGATATTAAATAATTATCATGTTTCGAATATTATTTAAATATATACCATGGTTCTTAAGACGTTATTTGAAACGAGTCTTAGGTATCCCTGATGTTTGGAATAATCTTAATAGATTAAAAGAGAATGGTTTTGATCCACAAATTATTCTTGATGTTGGAGCATTTGATGGTAATTGGACTAAAGATTGCAAAAGGATATTTCCTCATTCAGTATACTATTTGATCGAGCCTCAGGACAAACTAAGTAATGTGCTAAAAAGGATGGAAAATGATACAACTATTTATCATAATTTACTTTTTGGAAGTGAAGATGGAATTGAGGTGGACTTTTATGTTTCTGGTACTAGTAGCTCGATCTTGAGATTTGATACATCATCGCCTATTTCTAGAAAAACTACTAGGATTGATACTTTCTGCAGAAATAGTGATATTGGCAAAATAGATCTACTTAAATTGGATGTTCAAGGGTATGAATTAGAAATATTAAAAGGATCAAAAAACATATTAAATAGAACAAAGATAGTTGTAACTGAGGTATCATTAATTGATGTATATAAAGACTGTCCTCTTGTTTCGCAAATAATTCTATATCTAGATAGTCAGGGTTTTCAATTATATGACATAGCTGATTTTAGAAGAAGAGAATTGGATAATTCTCTTTGGCAATGTGATATGTTTTTTATAAAAAAAGATGATGATCTATTACTAGACAAGCGTAAAGATCATAAACAACTAAGACCTAGATAAATCACCACAAAATAAATAATATCTTGAATAATAGAGTAACAGTATTGATCTGTACATATAATCGAGGCAGTTTGATTAATGATACATTGGATTCTCTTATCAACCATCAAACTAACTCTCCTGATGAGATAGTGGTAGTAAATGGAGGCGGTGAATTAAATTGTTCCAGTACACTTGAAAAATGGAAAGCTAGATTTTCTAGTTTAAAGGTTATTAATACTGAGAATAAAAATCTTTCTTGTAGTCGCAATGTTGGCCTTCATCATTGTACTGGTGATCTCATTCTTCAAACAGATGATGATGCACGGCCTTTCCCTGACTGGATAGAAAAAATGATTTACTATCATGTCAAATACCCAAAAGTTGGAGTACTGGGGGGTAACGTCATTGATTATAATGATAATAAGATCATTGAAAAAATAGCAGATCTGATTACGTTCCCATATTATCCAAATGAAATGTATGTAAGAAGTGTCGCTGGTGTTAATTGCTCTTATAAAAAAGACGTTATAATGCAGGTTGGGGAGTATGATGAAGATTTGTTTAGAGGTGAAGATGTAGATTATAATTGGAGGGCTTTGCTTTGTGGGTGGAAAGTATTGGCGATCCCAGATATCAAAGTTTACCATGTTAATCGTCCTAATTGGATGGGGCTTTTTAACCAACAATTTATGTATGGTAGGGCACATTACTTAGTTAGTAAGAAATGGCCTGAAATGTATTCCCATTATCCAAGAAAGATTCAATCAATTAAATCCCTATTAAAATGGATTGCATCTTGGACGATCATACCATTTGATGATTCCATTAGGAAAACAAATGGATATAATATGCAAATCAATGGGTTTGATATTTTAATTATTTTTTTTATAAACATCATAAATCGCGTTGGTACAATGTATCAGAGGTGTTTTAGATAAATTGGTAAAACCTTTAAAAATATATACAGAAGAAAATCATGCCTCAAAAGAACATTGGATCAATTATTTGGTTTATCCTATTAGAGCATATTGGGGTGATGGGACTTCAGATTGGTATAAATGGGAACAAAACTTCAAATTTTACAAAAAATATTATACGATTGTAGATAACCCAGATGAGGCAGATGTCTGTTTCGTGCCATTTACTATAAACTATTATATCAAGAATAATCTTTTATCAATAATTGATAGATTAATTGATGAAATGGAATATAGAAAAATTCCAATATATGTCTGGGTGGATGGAGACTATGAGCCTAAACATTATAATAACTATTGTAATTATATCAAATATTTTGGTTTTGAATCTCAAAAGAGAATGAACGAGATCATTCAACCAGCCGATCTAAAGTTTGATCTATTAATGAAATATTTTAATGGAAAAATCCAAATAAAGAAAAAAGAAAAATTGCCAAAAGTAGGATTTGTAGGTATGGCTGATTATCCATTGTATAAATTGCCATTATTAATATCTAAGAATATTTCAAAAATGATTTTGGATAAGATGAACTCTTCTAATTATAGGTCAGACATCATCCTTCCGGCATTTTTACAAAGGAAGGCTATTTTAAATCAATTGGAGCATTCGCCAGACATAGTTACAAATTTTCTTGTTAAAAGAGAATTTGCTGATGGACTATATAATGACAATAGAGTGGCTCGTAATCAATTTATAGATAATATAGTTTCCAATGATTATACATTCTGTTATCGTGGCGCTGCAAATTATTCCATCCGATTTTATGAGACACTTTGCCTAGGAAGAGTTCCATTATTTATAAATACTGATTGTAAATTGCCATTTCAGAATACTATCAATTGGAGTGAAATATGTATATGGATTGAGGAAACTGAAAAAAAATATATTTCTGACCATCTAACTGAAGCGCATATGAATATCACTAATAATCAATTTATTGAAAGGCAAAATTATTGTCGAGAAATCTGGGTAAAATATTTTTCATATGAAGGTTTTTATAAAAACCTCAGGCCATTAATAAATACTGCCAATAACAATGTATAAGGATAAAGAGTTCTCCAAGTTAGATACAGTATATAAAACTCATCTATATACTGGTCTTATTGGTACTTTTATGCATTATTGTCATAAAAAATTAGAATCTTATGATTTTAAGGAAAATCTGCCAATGATATTAGAGATTGGTCCAGGTACGGTTCCTCATGCACCATACATCAACCATTCTTATGATGAATATCATATTATTGAGACCTCAGAGTACGCTATTGAAGAATTAAAAAGACAAGGATTTACAAAAATAAAAAATTATGATGGCTCAAACATACCCTATGGTGATGAATATTTCGATAGAATAATATTATCGCATGTTTTAGAGCACATAGAAAATCCTCACACTTTCTTATTACATGTAATGAAGAAATTAAAAGAAGGTGGTATCCTATCTATATCATTACCAACCGATCCTGGTTTATTTTGGAGATTATCAAGGTTGATGATCAAGGTTTTATCATTGAATAAAGAGCAAGATATATCAAACCTAGAGTATGACTATATAAACTCAATCGAACATATTAATTCTATTTTTAATCTTAGAAATATAATTAAATATCATTTCTCTGGGGATTTTCATGAAAATTTTCTTCCATTTAGAATCAAACTACCAGATTTAAACCTATTTTATAATGTTCATATTAAGAAAGATAATGCCAA
>Ga0066862_10000992_pt1 | contig 11612 bp, 5 predicted proteins | sample ETN02SmetaG_FD_66431 | JGI IMG/M metagenome (GOLD analysis project Ga0066862, IMG submission 66431) | Marine microbial and viral communities from oxygen minimum zone, Eastern Pacific Ocean - ETNP2014F10-02SV255 | ecosystem: Environmental > Aquatic > Marine > Oceanic ... | reverse complement strand
TAATGAGTCGCCAAACACTAAAAGGCTAATTGCCAAAATAAATGTATTGAAATGGAAGGACATTCCTGTATCTCCTGAAGTATCTCCATCAGCTATTCCAAAGTGTTGTAAAAGCATCACAGTCCTTGATTCTGCTGCGGTTGATGCATCTCCATCCATGTCAATAGGCATCCCTACAAATTGATTTACTGCAGTACCAATTAGCAAGATTCCGAACACGGCTAGCATTAACGGGAATATCATGTCAATCCATTTTTTACTAGATAACATAGTTTGGATCTGAGTTGGGAAATCCGCCTCATCTGGGAAAATTTGCGACATAAATCCATTCTTAGATTCCGCTTCCGATTCATCATTTGATTCATCGTTCTCGTCATCTTCTGAATCTTCATCGTTATCTTCTGAATCTTCATCGTTCTCGTCATCTTCTGCTTCTGCTTCTGCTTCTGCTTCTGCTTCTGCTTCTGCTTCTGCTTCTGCTTCTGCTTCTGCTTCTGCTTCTGCTTCTGCTTCTGCTGAAGCCTTCTTTTCCTCAGAAAATGTTGTATCTGTTGACACTAAATCTAATTCACCATCACCATCAATATCTTCAAGTCCTATGAACATAATATTACATCTCCAGCATTGCTTTGAAGATAGTAAATTCATTGCACCGCAAGCAGTACACTCTCCCATAGGTTCTGTATTTAATCCTGAAAAAGAAACTCCGCAATCACCACAACTTTTCGAGTCTATTGGTAATAGTGACCCGCAAGCACCACATGCTGCCATTTGTTCTTCTTCGTCTGTAGAAACAGCCTCATCAACCATGTCAATCTCACAGGACGATGCATATTTCAGTTATAATCCTACTTAATTTTGAAGTGATTTAAAAACACCGAAAAATACCATTATCGGCCATATTCATGCGAATCTGTCAAAAGCCCTCTTTGCAGGGGGGTGACTAACTATGAGGATTGAAATTCCGATTCAGGGGAGGGTTGGCACTCTAATTTCTGACTCCGTAAGGAAAAGTTTTGAAATTTTTTCGAGCCAAATTCCAGAATCAGATAATTTAATGATTATTACAAGGCTTTCACCTAGAAGATTAATTAGACATATTCAATTAGAAAACGTTGATTTTCGTTGGTTAACAATGCAGGACAGTGCACATTCTATTGATCCAAGTCTTGAACATGTAAATCATTTAGTAAATTCTACGATTTTAGATGATGAGGGTATTATTTGGATTGATGGATTGGAATATCTTGCAGATAGACAAGGATTTGATGCTGTTCACTCATTTGTTAGAAATATAGTTGATTCAGTTGGGACTACCACCTGGTCAATAGTAATTGCAGTGGAAAAAGGGACGTTTAATGAAATTCAACTTGCACAAATCACAAGAGAAGCGGCTAAGATGGGTGTTGAAACTCTACCTGAGCGTGACACATTGGCCGAGGATTTTGAACAAAGTGAAGTTATTGATGAAGGAACTGAAAATATAGAAAAAATACATAAATTTTCAGGACTAAAACAATTAACAAAAATTTCTAGAGAAGGTTTTACTCAGAAAACATTAAGAGAACGTATCATGCAATGGAGAAATATGAATTTAGATGTGAGCATATTAGAACCTGCATTAAATTATCAAAATCCTGATGATGCATACAAATTATACTGTGATGTTGAAGAGTTGGTAAGGACTGCTGTAGAACTTGATACAAGATTAGATATTTTAAAATCTAGAGGAGAAAATGCAAAAGCGTTTGCTTATAGATATAGAATTAGGCAACTAACAGGACTAAATGAAATTGGACGCATCATAGACTCATTTCTTTCAGAATAAATTAATTGAATTTAGGAAGCAAACTTTCTACTAATTCAACTAATTTTCCAGATTTTAGTAATTCTTTCATTGAATCATTATCTGTAAAAAGTGGCCTGTCATCATCTAAATAAGGTACTGATTCCCTTATACAGTCTTTAACTGCTGAAATAACAGGTGAGGGTTCAATCCCACGAATATCTAATGCTTGTGCTGCTGCAATCATTTCAATTGCTAAAACCCCGAAACAATTGTCTAGTATTTTTTGTGTTTTCTGGGTTGTTGTCATCCCCATTGAAACAAAATCCTCTTGATCAGCTGCTGCAGGAATACTCTGGTTTGCCGCAGGATGGGATAATATTCTTGTTTCTGCAACTAAAGCACATGCCGTATATTGCGCCACCATTAAACCAGAATGCATGCCTGGTTTTTCAGTCAAAAAGGGAGGTAATCCGGAGGATAGTGCTGGGTTTGTTAGGCGGTTCAATCTTCTTTCAGATAATACAGCCACCATTGATAATCCAGTTCCAACCATTTCCATAGGTAAGGCCACAGGTGAACCTTGAAAATTTGCACCCGTAATCACTCTTGATTCATCTGGAACAAATATTGGATTGTCTCCAACTCCATTTAATTCTATTTCGACTTGGGATCTAGCAAATCTCATTGCATCCCGTAAACTTCCAGCAACTTGAGGCGTTGATCTCAATGAATATGCATCCTGTACTTTTTTACCTGTTTGTTCCATTATTTTTGAACCTTTAATTAACATTCGCAAATTTTCAGCGACGTCCATAGAACCTTGAAATCCTCTTAGTTCATGTAATTTTGAATCGTAAGGTATCATATTTGCATTCAATGCTTCCAAGGTCATTGCTGCAGCAATATCGTGTGTTTTAATCCATAAATGTGCATCATGTAAAGTTATAGCAGCCATTCCAGTTAGCATATTACTTCCATTTATCAGTGCTAATCCATCTCTTGCTTGAAGAACTAATGGTTCAATATTGCACAATTTTAAAGCTTCAAGAGAGGGCATACGTTTCCCTTCATAGAATGCATCACCTTCACCCATTAACGTCATAGCCATCTGACTCATTGGACTTAAATCTCCACAAGCACCCACTGAACCTATTTCAGCACAAACAGGAGTCACTCCAGCATTGAGGCACTCTATTAATTTCTCAGTAATTGCACTTCTTCCACCACTATTACCATTACAATGGACATTTATTCTTCCACACATTGCAGCACGAACTACTTCTTCTGCAAGAGGTCCTCCAATCCCTGCAGCATGGGAATAAATAAGAAATTTTTGAAAATCTTCTAATTGCTCAGCATCTAATACAACTTCGCTAAACTCGCCAATTCCAGTTGTAACTCCATACATTATTTCATGTGAATCTATTTTTACTTGAATCATTTCTCTACACCGATTAATTCGTTTCCAAGATTCCTCAGAAACATCTACATTTTTATTGTTTCTTGCGACTTCAACAACATCTTCAATAGAAAGGCTAGACCCATCTAAAACTACCGTCATATTAACCGCTTTTTGAATAAAGCATATAACAATATCATTTAATTACGCTGTTTAAATGGCAAAGGAGTAGATACTCCTTTTGATTTAGCAACGACATCAGCCTCTTTGTAACCTGCATCTAGATGTCTATAAACTCCTGTTAATGGATCTGTTGTAAGTACTCTTTCAATTCTTTTTGCAGCTTCTGGAGTTCCGTCTGCGACAATAACCATACCTGAATGCTGAGAATATCCAATGCCAACTCCGCCTCCATGATGCATTGAAACCCAGGTTGCACCACCACAGATATTTGCCATTCCATTCAGTAATGGCCAATCTGCCACTGCATCTGTACCGTCAAGCATTTTTTCTGTTTCCCTATACGGTGAAGAAACTGAACCACAATCCAAATGGTCCCTTCCAATTACAATTGGTGCACTAATTATTCCATCAGCAACTAATTGATTTAATGCAAGACCAAATTTTGCTCTCTCCCCTAAGCCAAGCCAACAAATTCTACTAGGTAGTCCTTGAAATGATACTTTACTTTGAGCCATGTCTATCCAATTTTCTAAGGCTCTATCTTCGGGAAATAAATCTTTAACTAATTTATCAGTTTTGTAAATATCCTCTGGATCTCCTGATAATGCAACCCACCTAAATGGGCCTTTGCCTTCACAAAATAATGGCCTAATATAAGCAGGTACAAAACCAGGGAATTGGTATGCCCTCTCCCTATTTAAGCCCCCCAAAACTGCTTGTTCCCTAATATTGTTGCCATAATCAAAAACAATTGAGCCTGCATCTTGAAAACCACACATTGCTTCAACATGCATCGCCATTGATTTTTGAGATTCAACAATGTAATCTTCCCTGATTAAATGTCTTTCGGGTTTTGACAAATGTGCTTTATTTATTGGAATATACCCATCTAATGGATCATGTGCACTAGTCTGATCACTAACTAAATCAGGTTTGAAACCCATGCTTAGTAATTGTGGAAATACTTCTGCTGCATTTCCCAACAATCCAACAGACAATGCTTTTGATTCAGACTTCGCCTTCAAACATAATTCTAAGGCCTCATCAATAGATTCAGTTTTAACATCCAAATATTTTGTTCTTAATCTGGAATCTAATCTTGCTGAATCAACATCAACAATTAAACAAACACCACCTAACATTGTACAAGCTAATGGTTGTGCTCCTCCCATACCACCACATCCTGCAGTAAGGAAAATTTTTCCTGAAAGAGTAGTAGTACTGAAATGTTGTTTTGCTGCAGCGGCTAAAGTTTCATAAGTTCCTTGCAATATTCCTTGTGTTCCGATATATATCCATGAGCCTGCTGTCATTTGACCATACATCATTAGGCCCTCTGCTTCTAATTCATCAAAATGGTCTTTATTAGCCCAATTACCAACTAAATTTGAATTTGCAATTAAGACTCTTGGCGCATCAGAATGACTAGGAATAACCCCTACTGGTTTTCCCGATTGCACTAACAAGGTTTGATCTTCAGTTAATACTAATAATTGGTCTCTAATTGCTTTCCATGACTCCCAATCTCTTGCGCATTTTCCAGTCCCACCATAGACTACTAATTGTTCTGGTATTTCTGCAACATCAGGATGTAAATTATGGTGTAGCATTCGATAAGCTGCTTCAGTAGCCCACGATTTACAATTTAATTTTGTACCCATTGGTATCTTTAATGGATGTAAACTCTTTGAGTCATAATCCTGTCCCACTGGACCTTCCATGCTACTCCGATAAAACACGAGGTGATAGAAATTACTATGTTTACAGTCATTCTAATTTATGCATCTTTGATAATGCATCTTCTAACAATTCTAATTCTTTTGGTATAATGATCCCTGAAATTGGCGAATTCAAGGAGGTCCCTGTGTCTTTTTTAGCCTTCCAAACATCACCATTAAATGAAACTAAAGAATGTGTCATTTTTCTTAGCAGGTTACCCTTCTCTGTATCTCCAAATTCAAGCATAGGTATATTGGGATAATTCCTTACATCTACAGCAGAGTTTTCATATAAGGTTGTTGAAAGATAATCTGTGAAAAAGGGACAAATTGGGCTAAAAATGGTAAGTAAATCCCTTACAATGCGATGTAATACCCAAGCAGCATTTAAATCGCCATCATATAATCTTGTTTTAGCCATTTCAAGCCAATGACTTGGAAATATACCTGTCGCAAAATTCTTTATTGACTGTGCTGCAGAATAAATATCTATTTTCTCCCATGAAGATTTAACAGACTCATTAACTTGCGAAAATTCTGCTAATATCCAGGAGTCCGCATTACAAAGTCCATCTGGATTTTTTTCTAAGTCTGAAGGAACGTCAAATTGACTAGCAAATCTTGCAACATTAAATATTTTTGTTAATACACCAAAATATTTCTTTTCTATTTCTTCAGGATTGATATGGAAATCATCACCTACTTGTGCATCACATGCTTTCCATAATCGAAAACATTCGCTACCAATTTTATTTGCTTTTAATTGAACTGATTTTTCAGGCCCTTTTATCTTCCAAGAACCTGTTCTTCCACCTGCACCGCATTCTAAAACGCTATCTGCATCAATTCCATTACCTAAAGATTTAGACATTTTACGGCCCCAAGGATCCATGCCCAACCCATCAATCCACACATTTTCAAATCCAGGTTTGTCAAATAACAATGCGCTTTTCAGTAATGTGTAATAAAGCCAAGTCCTTACAATTTCTTTACCTTGCGGACGAATTCCTGTAGGAAAAGCCCTATCAAACATTTTGGGGTTTGACAAATAGCCCGAAACAAATAAATTTGAATTTGACGAATCCATCCATGTATCGAAAACCTTTTCTTCTCCAGTTAATTCACCCAAATCCTGTTTTAATTCAGAAAATAAGCCTAAAAATTCCCTTGTTTCTCTATCTAAAACCTCACTACCTTCTGGAGGTGCTTCGTTCCATGGTTGAACATAAACACTAGCAGGAGGAACTACTACCTTAGTCTCATCATCTGAATACCAAATCGGGATTTCTGTATGGTACCATCTACGTCTACTAATAGGCCAATCGATGCTAATGTTTTCCATCCAATCCAAAAGATATTGTTTATTTCTTGGAGGTACAAACTTAATCTTATTTGATAACTCTGAAATTTTATTTTGCATTTCTGTTTGACGAACATACCACTCCTTTAGTAAAATAATTTCAACAGGGTTTTTCCCTCGTTCGGAAACAGGAACTTCCTGATCACGCACCTCTATTGATGCTATTCTTTCTTGGTCTTGAAGTGTATTAATTGCCAATTCTCTTGCTTCTAATACTGATAAACCTGACAAAGGACCTGCAATTTCAGTCATATTCCCTGATAAATCAATAGCCTGAAAGGGCTTAAGCCCCATTTCCCTAAACACAGATACGTCATTCTGGTCACCAAATGAACAAACCATAAGAACTCCTGAACCAAATTCACTTTTCACGGAGGAATGTGTTTTAATTTCAACATAATTTGCCCTATTAGTTGTTTCCAAAGGCAATTTTATTTTCTTCCCAACCAAATGTAAATATCTTTTGTCCTCTGGATGTACAACGACTACTCCACAAGCACAAATCAACTCTGGGCGTGTTGTAGAAATCACTACCTTTTCACCAGACTCAGTCTCCCATATCACGTCCACTAACTTTGTTTTACGGGATAATCTTTCAACTTCTGCATCAGCAATTGTAGTGCCTTCTATTGGGTCATAGATGTTTGGGCGTAAATCTTCAACAATATCGCCTCTCTTGAATAGATCAACAAAAATTGATTGAGTTACTGCCCTATAATTAGGTGCATCAGTCAAATACTCATTTTTAAAATCACAAGAAAGTCCTACTCTTCTAGCTGTTTTCCTCATTGCAACTGTGTATTCTTCGATTGTTTCTTTACACAAATCTAAAAACTGTGCCCGATCATAAGTTTTCATTTTTTTACCAGTTTTCTTTTCAACAGTAAATTCAATATTTATCCCATTACGATCTACACCCCAAGGAAAATATACTTCCTTTCCCATTAATCTTTGAGATCTTGCAATTACATCAATCATCGAATATTGAGCTACAGCACCAATATGCCACGTTCCACTTGGATAGGGAGGAGGCGTGTCTACAACAAATAATTCTTTTTCACTTTCAGGATTAAATCCATATCTTGAATTATATTTCTCTGCATCTGCATAATGGGCCTCTTGAATTCTCTTTTCAAGATCAATAGACCATCTTTTATCTGCAATTTTTGCTTCTCCCATCTTTGAAGACACTCCTTATTGATTTGTCCTAATGGATTGAATATTTGACGATTGCCTTCTTTGAAATTGCAAATATTTAACTAAAGTTAGCGGTTGGTTTAATGGCTAATTTCTCCGACGCACACATGAGGATACGTGACCGAAGCCGACAACCAGCCTGAGAAGGACGCCAATGATGGTGGAAATTACAGTGTTTCAGAAGTAATTTCAAATCAGGCAAATGCTAATTGGTTAAAGATTAACAGATACGGAAGGATTGTTAGGCGTAAAGCAGTTTCTAGCATTAAAAATTTCGACATTAGTGCTGCTGCAACAGGTGTTGTAAATTTACCAAAAAACATCAAAAGAGATATTGATCGGATTGGCGCCATTGGAATGCTAACAAGGTTTCCAATTGCTACTGTCACATTATTTATTCTAATTACGGCATACCTAAGCTTGTATAGTGGATTTGTAGATGTCAATGAAGATTCACCAATGCCATGGCAATATAAAACCGAACCGTCACTAAATGTTAATGGAGATTTAGAAGTTTATTTGCCAGATGATGAGGACCCTAATAGTGTTAAAAATCAAATTGCAGAAATCAAAAAAGATTGGTCTACTAATGTAATGATTATTTATGTTGAACTTGGACAAGGTAGAAATATTACTGATGAAGAGATTTTGCACCAATTTGATAAAGTTGAAAAAACCCTTAACCCCCAATTATCAGATCCTTCTGATAACTACATCTATGCTCTTTCACTTTCCACTGTAATTAAGGAAGTAAATTCTAGTGCGCCTCGCGTCACTAAAGCAATTTCAACTGAATTAGGCGCATTATTCCCAGGAGACTTAGGCAATGATGCTGCAGAACAATTCAATGAATTAGTAGACGATATGGAAATCCTTGGAGAATATTCAATTCCAAGCCAGGCCACTATTGACCAAATAGTAGGACAATTATATGAAAAAGAAGATTGTACTGATGAGGATGAAGATTGTAATGAAACTAAAGAAGTGGCATCTCCAGCACTTGACAAACTTGCAAGGGATTCAGATGGAGATGGAAATTTAGATAGAGCAGTAATCATTGTTGCAGTCGATGAAACAAGAAACGCAAAAGATATAATAAAAAATGCGGGAGACATTTTAGATAATCTTTCTGAAGAAAATAATTGGGACACTATAGATTTGAATATGACTTTGACAGGCCCTGTTCCAATAACTAATGCAGTGACAGAATATTCATTTGTACTTTTTTGGAAGGTTTTTCCATTGGGAATCATTTACGTAGTACTCGCTCTATTTTTCTTCCATTCTGACATATTACAAACCTTCACAGTAAGACCCATTCAAGGAATAAAAGTCGTGATAATTGCAGGATTGCCCACGCTTTGCTCAGTTTTCTGGACATTAGGCCTTATTGGACTAACTGGATATGAAGTCACTATGACTGTGATCATTGTGGGTCCAATCTTACTTGCACTTGGTGTTTCTTATGGACTTCACATCACCAATAGATATGCTGAAGAAGAAGGAACTCCCGATGAAAAAATGAAAAAAGCATTGCAATCCACTGGTAAAGCCGTAATGCTTTCAGCAATAACTACCGTAATTGGATTTATTTCATTAGCATTCACTCCGATGGCACCAATAAAAACTGTAGGTTATGCACTTGCTGGAGGAATTATAATTGTTTACATTTTAACAATGGCCATGGTTCCAAATCTAACTATGATTTTAGATTTGAAAAAGCCAAAACATCCACCACTTAAAGTGTTTGAAAAATTAGTTGATATTCCTGTCAAAAGAAATTATTGGGTACTAATTATTTTTGTACTCCTTTTACTAAGTTCATTTACAGTAGGAAGAGCAAATGTTGAAGAAAATATCGATTTATTAGGTATGGCCCCCTCAGAAGAACCAGCAGTAAAAAAAATGATTACTTACAGTGATGAATTTAATGCCGGCCAAGTAGGAATGTTAATGGTAGATGGAGCCATTAAAGGAGATAGAACTGATGATGAAATCAGAAATGATCGGCCTGTACAAAATCTCCAATCTATTGAAGCATTAACAAATGATGTGAATCGATTAGAAAATACGACTGCTGTATCAATTGTTTTCCTAATGAAATCAGTAGGTGTATCTCCAACAGTAGGTGGAAACAGCATATGGGAGCAAATAGAAGATGCGGAATGGATGCCTGAACCCATAAGAGATGTAGCTGAGGAAATATTGAAGCAAGAAGTAGATGGAAGAGTCACATTTTGGGATATTTTAATTGCGATGGATTCTCAGCCAGACGCACAAATTTTCTTACTAAATGTATTCTATTCAAGTATAACAGATGAAACTCGTCATTTATTCACATCAAGTGATTATGAAAGAAGTTTAATTTATGTAGATATGCCTTTTATTCCTATGAAAGATACTGCAAAAACAGTTCAAGATATCAATGAATTCTCTAAAGAAGCACCTGGCGACATTAAATCAACTAATCTAATTGGTGTAGCCGCTGTATCAATTGCTGTGAACGACTTAATTGTTGAATCGCAATGGGGAAGTCTTGGGGGTGCAATTGGATTAACTGTATTGACACTTGCAATTGTGTTTAGAGATTTAAGATTTGCAATTTGGTCAACAATTCCAGTAATGGCAACTGTGTTTTTACAATGGTTAGTAATGTGGCAAATGGGTGTTTCTTTATCCTTGGTAACTGTAATGGTCGGTTCAATTCTAGTCGGTGTTGGTGTTGATTTCTCCATACATATTGCAAATAGAATTAAAGAAATGGGAGGAGGGATTGAAGCAATTAGGGCTTCTTGTGTTTCTACAGGTATGTCGTTATTCGAAGCTGCAGTGGTTACGACTGCAGGTTTAGCAGCAGCCTCTTCAATACCAATTCCTGAATTGATTCCTTTCGTTAAAGTCGTCATAATATTACTTTGGATTGCTGCAGCAAGTGCATTAATCTTACTTCCTGCAATATTTGTCACATTAGAGAAAACTGGAATTGGGACGCATGGTGGTTCAAGTTCGTTGGCAAGAAAAATCGGCTTAAATAAAAAAACTGAGGAAAAATTGGATGCTGAACTCATCATAAAAAATAAAACAAAGCAAGATGCGTGGTAGTACCATGAAAGAGGTCGACGTCCTAGTTGTGGGGGCTGGGCCGATAGGAGGATACTTTTCAAAAAGAATGGCAGAGTTAGGAATAAACGTCTTAATTTTAGAAGAACATCTTGAAGTTGGGAAACCATTTCAATGCGCTGGTTTAGTTAATCCATCAGCAATGGAGAAAGTAGGACTTTATGACACAGTATTATCTGAAATTGATGGGGCTATAATGCATAGCCCATTTGGAACTACAATTGAAATTGGCAAGCCAAACAACATAAGGACATATGCCGTATGCAGGAAAAAATTTGATCAGGCAATTGTCCAAGAGGCAATTAATGAAGGTTCAGACTTATGGCTGAATAGTAAACCACTAGACACCGAATATGTAGATGATTCAATTATTGTTAAAGTTTCAAAGAACAATGAAATTGTAGATGTGAAGGCAAAATTATTGGTGGGTGCTGATGGTGCGCATAGTTGGGTTAGAAGACACCACAGAATGGGTTACCCAAAAGAATTCATGATAGGATATCAAATTGAGGTCACAGGATTCAAAACAAAAAATAGGATGCTAGAGATGTTTACTGGTGAAGATATTGCCCCAGGATTTTTTGCATGGGCAATACCAAATGGAGACACATATAGAATTGGAATGTGGAGTCGCTCTGAAGACTTAGATGGTAGAAGTTGTGAAGATTTATTAAACAATTTAATGAAGAAATCAAGGTGGGCTGATAAATTTGAAAATTGTAAGGAAGTTGGGAGATTTTGCGGACCTATCCCTGCAGGTGTTGTGTTAAAACCAGTAGAAGAAAGAATCTTGCTTATTGGGGATGCTGCGGGACTTGCTAAACCAACAACAGGAGGAGGGATTGG
>Ga0066862_10000977_pt1 | contig 11674 bp, 9 predicted proteins | sample ETN02SmetaG_FD_66431 | JGI IMG/M metagenome (GOLD analysis project Ga0066862, IMG submission 66431) | Marine microbial and viral communities from oxygen minimum zone, Eastern Pacific Ocean - ETNP2014F10-02SV255 | ecosystem: Environmental > Aquatic > Marine > Oceanic ... | reverse complement strand
AGGACCATCATCTTCAATTATAATTTCTGACAGCTCACTGTCACTTTTAATAGTAATATAAATATTATTTTTTGCATATTTATTTGCATTTCCTATAAAATTTCTTATTCCATAAATAATCTCTATTGATTTTTTAATATCAAATGAATTGGTATCTTGTTCAATATTGATAATAAAATTTTTATCCGATATTTCTTTAAAAGAATTTACTATTTCTTTTAAATAATTATTTAAGCTTAAATTTTTATCTATAAAATCATCCTCTAGAGTGGAGTTTATTGACAACCTTTTTAAAATTTCATTACATCTATCAACTTGACTTACTAAAAGCTCAATATCTTTTTTTAAATTTTTATCATTATTAAATTCTTCCAACAATTCCTGGGATATAATTTTTATTGTTGATAATGGTGTTCCTAATGAGTGTGCCGCTGCTGCCGCTTGGGTTCCTAAAGAGACTAATTCATGTTCTTTTGAAATTATTTCTTGAATTTTATTTAATGCTTCTTTTCTAAGATTTGACTCTTTGCCAAAATTTATGGCAAAATAATTTAAAAATAATAATGCAATAATTAAAGCAACCGGAATCGAATAGTAATAATAATTATTTGTTATAATTTTGTTCAGAGGTTCTGGTAAGTCATGTGAATAAAATGTAAGCAAAATAATTGCTATTAATGTCACAAATATAAGAAACAAATTTGTTCTAATTTTTAAATTGGATGAAGCAAATACGCTCGGTATTAATAAAAAAATTGAAAATGGATTTAAAATTCCTCCAGTTAAATATAATAATGAGCTCAACTGAATAATATCTAACATAAGAAAAATAAATGCTGACCGGTTAGATAATTGTATTTTATTATAATAATATAATAAAAATATATTGCTAACTATTCCAATAAATATAATTAAATTTGCCGCTATATAATTAAACTCAAAATTAAATATAAATTTTACAGAATTAATTGTTACGAATTGACCAATAATTCCAATCCATCTTAAGTTTACATATGTCGATTTATTTAAGGAATAAGTTTCTAAGATCTTACTTATCTCCATAAGTTAAATGTCTAAATTTAAAACATTAATCGCGTTATCCACAATAAAATTTTTTCTTGAAGCAACATCACTTCCCATTAAAGTTTTAATAAGATTCTGATCTTTTTGTAAATTTTTTGAATATTGAACTTGAAGTAAATTTCTAGTTTCTGGGTTCAAAGTTGTGTTCCATAGCTCATCTGGATTCATTTCCCCTAGTCCTTTGAATCTTTGAATATTTAATTTAGATTTTTCAATTTGTATAAACTTTTCATAATCTTTAGATCCCTTATTTAATTTTTTAAGATCTTTAGAGTTTTTAATAATGTAATTCTCAAGTTCTTTTTCGTTTTTTATATAAATTCCTTTGGATCCTTTATTAATTTTAAATAAAGGTGGTTGTGCTAAGTAAACATGACCTTGCTCTATTAATTTGTTAAATGGTTTATTGTTAAAAAAAGTTAATAACAAAGCTCTAATATGGGAACCATCAACATCGGCATCAGTCATTATTATAATCTTTCCATATCTCAAATCTTTTAAATCTATTTCTTCATTCTTTGGATCTAAGCCCAATGCATTAATCAATGTTATAATTTCATTGGAAGAAATCATTTTTGAAAGAGTCTTTGTTCTTAGATCGTTAGAGTTACCGCTTTTCTTAGATCCGTTTATTTCTGTAAATGTATTTAATATTTTTCCTCTAAGAGGCAAAACAGCCTGATTCTCTCTATTTCTTCCTTGTTTAGCAGAACCACCCGCTGAATCTCCTTCAACTATAAATAATTCTGTCCCTTCTTGCTTTGAATTTTGACAATCTGCTAATTTACCAGGCAACCCTGTAAGTTCTAGGGCGCCTTTTCTTCTAACATTTTCTCTAGCTTTTCTAGCAACATCTCTTGCAACAGCCGCTTGAATAATTTTTGATAAAATTATTTTTGATATAGTTGGATTTTGATCAAACCATATAGATAATTTTTCACTTATAATATTTTCAACAATATTTCTAACCTCGGAAGAAACTAATTTATCTTTAGTTTGAGATGAAAATTTTGGATCAGGAATTTTAACTGATAATACACAAGTTAAACCTTCTTTTACATCATCGCCAGAAAGTGTAACTTTATTTTTTTTCAATAAATTTTGTTCTGATGCATATTTATTAATTACACGTGTAAGAGCAATTCTAAAACCTAATAAGTGCGTTCCTCCATCTTTCTGATAAATGTTATTAGTATAAGGATATACATCTTCATTATATCCAGCATTCCATTTTAGAGAACATTGAATATCTATATTTTTTTTAAGTCCTTCTATATAAATTGGTTTTTTAAACAAGTCATTGTCATTTTTGTTTTTTAATTTTTCTCTTTCTTCATCTAAAAATTCAACAAATTCTATTATTCCACCGTCAAATTTGAAATCTACACTTTTTGTTTTTTTTTGAGTTAGATCATTTAAAGAAATTTTAATTCCTTTATTCAAGAATGCTAATTCTCGCATTCTTTTTTGCAATATAGCAAAACTAAATTTTGTTGATGAAAAAATATTTTTGGAAGGTAAAAAATTTATTTTAGTTCCTGTACTTTTTGATTTTCCAATAACTTTAAGCGGAGCTTTGGCATCTCCATTATTAAATTCTATAAAGTGTTTTTTCCCATCTCTATCTATAAATAAATCTAGTTTTTCAGAAAGTGCATTAACTACTGAAACTCCTACTCCATGAAGTCCTCCAGAAACTTTATAGGAGTCGTGATCAAATTTTCCCCCTGCATGTAATTGGGTCATGATAACTTCTGCTGCAGATTTTTTTTCTCCTTTATGAATATCTACAGGTATTCCTCTTCCGTCATCCTGAACAGTTATTGAGTCATCATCATTAATATCAATAATTATATTTTTGCAATGTCCTGCTAGAGCTTCATCTATTGAGTTGTCTACAACTTCATACACCATATGATTCAAACCAGTACCATCGTCGGTGTCACCAATATACATTCCCGGTCTTTTTCTTACTGCTTCAAGACCTTTCAAAACTTTTATGGAGTCTGCTTTGTAATCGGATATATTATTTTTTATCATATAATTTTTTCAGGAAAGGTTTTTTATATCATTTTTAGAAATTTTAATAAAATGTTCAATACACCTATCATCAAATTAATCAATTAAATCAATATAAATTTGATATTTTTTTTTATTTTTTTCTATTTCTAATTTTTTATAATAAAAACTACTTTTTATACTACAATTTGGCGGAGAGAGTGGGATTCGAACCCACGGTACCTTTGACAGTACACACACTTTCCAAGCGTGCGCCTTAAACCACTCGGCCACCTCTCCATTGAGTTTATATTTTTTAGTTATATGATATTTAAGTAATAATGAAAATATTTGATTGTTTTACTTTTAATGACGAAAATGAAATATTAGAAATCAGACTTAATGAGCTCAATAAATATGTAGATTATTTTGTAATCGTTGAGTCTGGGGAAAATCATCAAGGAAGAATTAAGGGCAAAAAAATAGATGATAATCTAATAAATAAATTTAAAAGTAAAATAAGGTATTTTTTTATTGATAGTTTTAATAAAAATTTTAACTCATGGGAAAGAGAGAATTTTCAGAGAGATTACTTGGTAAATGGTCTTTATGATTCTCATAAAGAAGATATCATAATAATATCTGATTTAGATGAGATTCCTAATTTAAGCAAATTTGAATTTAGTAATGTAGATGACTCAATTTATGCATTTAATCAAATAAATATTATGTATAAATTTAACTTGATGAGAAATTATAATTGGATTGGTTCAAAGCTATGCAAATACAAAAAGCTTAAATCACCTCAGTGGCTTAGATCTTTAAAAGTAAATAAAAAATATAGCTTATTTAGATTAGATAAATATTTTTCAAAAAACTATACATTTAATTTTCAGATTGTCAAAAACGGAGGATGGCACTTTGGATGGATAAAGAACGTAGATGAAATTATTAAAAAAGTGGAGTCATTTGCTCATACAGAATATAATAATAATAAATATAAAAATCACGAATTTATAAATGATTGTATAAAAAAAAATATAAACTTTTTAAATACTGAAGAGAAACTTAAAGAAATAGACATAAACTTGCTTCCATTGTATTTAATTAAAAAAAAAAATAGATTTAATAAATATTTTAAGTAAAAATGAAATTTTTTAATAATAAAAATATAACATAATGAAAATATATATAACTGGCATAGCAGGATTTTTAGGAAGTCATCTGGCAAAAAAATTAAGAAACCTAGGTCATGAAGTTAGCGGAAATGACAATTTATTATTAGGTGAAGTAGAAAATCTACCTAAAAATATAAAATTTAATAAAACTGATTGCAATAATTACGATGAAATGGTTAAAAATTTAAAAGGATTTGATATTGTTTATCATTGTGCTGCCACAGCGCATGAAGGATTATCAGTGTTTTCACCAAATTTTATTACAAAAAATATATACCAAGCTAGTATATCCGTAATTACTGCTAGCCTAGTCAATCAAGTAAAAAAATTTGTGTTCTGTTCTTCGATGGCTCGCTATGGAGCGCAACAAACACCTTTTACTGAAGATATGAAAACAAAACCAGAAGATCCTTATGGTATAGCTAAAGTAGCAACAGAAGATACTTTAAAACAATTATGTGAAGTTCATGGAATGGATTATAACATAGCTATTCCACATAATATTGTTGGACCAAATCAAAAATATGATGATCCTTTTAGAAATGTTATGTCAATTTTTATTAATAGAAATTTGCAAGGTAAACCATCCATAATATACGGCGATGGAATGCAAAAAAGATGTTTTTCTTATATTGATGATGTAATTTTTTGTTTAGAAAAACTAGCTCTTGATAGAAATATTAGTAAAGAAACTATAAATATTGGTCCAGATGAGGAAACAACTACAGTTTTAGAATTATCAAGACTTGTAGCCAATGAAACTGGATTTAATGGTGATCCTATATTTGTAAAAGATAGACCAAAAGAAATTAAGGATGCATCTTGCAGCTCGGACAAAGCTAGAAAATTGTTAGGATATAATACAAAAACGTCTTTAAAAGAATCGGTTAAACTTACAAAAGAGTTTATTGAAAAAAGAGGCACAAAAAAATTTAATTATAATTTGCCTGTTGAAATAGTAAGTGAAATTACACCAGAGACTTGGACAAAAAAAATAATTTAATTTTAATTTTTATATGGTCTATAAAAAAATTTTCTAAGCATGTTCATTTTTCTTTTTTAATTTTTAAAACTCCTATAAATGCTTCTTGAGGTATTTCCACCTTGCCGAATTGTTTTGCCCTTGCTTTTCCTTTTTTTTGTTTTTCTAATAGTTTCCTCTTTCTATCGGTTGCTCCTCCACCGTGAATCTTAGTCAATACATCTTTTTTAAAGCCTTTTATAGTTTCTCTTGCAATGATTTTACCTCCTATTGCTGCTTGAATTGGTATCATAAAATTATGTCTTGGTATTAAATCTTTTAATTTTTCACAAACTTCTCTTCCAGTTGATTGCGCAAAATCTTTATGTATCATCATTGCTAATGCATCCACCGTTTCCGCATTTACCAAAATACCCATTTTTACTAAATCTCCTTCTCTGTGGCCTATTATTTCGTAATCAAAGCTAGCATATCCGCTGGTCATTGATTTTAATCTATCATTAAAATCAAAAACTACTTCATTTAAAGGTAATTCATAATTTAGAACAGCTCTGTTTCCTGAATAACTTAAATTAGTTTGAACTCCTCTCTTGCTCTGACACATTTTAATTATTGATCCAAGATATTGGTCTGGCGTAATAATTGTTACTTTTATCCAAGGTTCTTCGATAAATTTTATAAGTGTAGGATCTGGTAAGCTTGAAGGGTTTTGTAGATCTTCTATCCTACCATTATTCATATGAATTTTATAAACTACACCTGGGGTTGTTGTTAATAAATTAATATCAAATTCTCTTTCAAGTCTCTCGGTTACAATTTCAAGATGTAATAGCCCTAAAAATCCACACCTAAAACCAAGACCTAAAGCAGATGATGACTCTGGTTCATATGAAAAACTTGCATCATTTAATTGGAGTTTTGCTAAACCATCTTTTAATTTTTGATATTCGGAACTATCTACAGGAAACAAACCGCAAAATACTACTGGCTTACTAGGTTTAAATCCTGGTAATGCTTCTTTTAAAGTATTGTGAGCATTACATATAGTGTCTCCTACTTTAGTTTCAGATAAAGCTTTTATACCAGTTGTAATAAATCCAATCTCTCCAGCGTTTAATTCATTTATATCTTTTGGCTTAGGAGTAAAAACACCAACTTTTTCAACAACATAATCTTGATTTGTCGACATCATTTTAATTTTCATGTTTTTTGTAATTTTACCATCTATTACTCTTACTAATATAACAACACCAAGATATGTGTCGTACCAACTATCAACTAATAAACATTTTAATATTTTATCTTTTTCTCCAGTTGGACCTGGTAAAGTTTTAATTATTTTTTCTAAGATTTCACTAATTCCTTCGCCAGTTTTACCAGAACATGAAACTGCTTTTGATGTATCTATTCCAATAACGTCTTCGATTTGTTTATTTGTTCTATCTATATCAGATGCAGGTAAATCTATTTTATTTAGAACTGGGATTATTTCATGATTAATATCCAATGCTTGATACACATTTGCTAAAGTTTGAGCTTCAACTCCTTGTGTACTATCAACAATCAAAATCGAACCTTCACAAGCATACAAAGATCTACTTACTTCATAACTAAAATCTACATGTCCTGGTGTATCGATGATATTTAGAATATATTTTTTTCCATCTTTTGAAGTATAATTAAGTTTTGCCGTTTGAGCTTTAATTGTAATTCCTCTTTCTCTTTCTATATCCATAGAGTCTAGAACTTGAGCTTTCATCTCTCTTTCGGTAAGACCTCCACATTTATGAATTATTCTGTCGGCAATCGTGGATTTTCCGTGATCAATATGTGCTATTATCGCAAAATTTCTTATATTATCAATTGTAGTCATGGTTATGCTCTTATTTTTGCGCCAGATTTTTTTTCTACAGTTGAAATTATAAGTTGGTTAATTCTCTCTAAGTCTTGATCATTTAAAGTTTTTTCGGATGATTGGATTGTAACATTTAATGCAATTGATTTTTTACCTTCTGGAATTTTTTCTCCTTCATATACATCAAAAACTTTTATAGATTTAATTAAATTTTTATCAATCTCAGAAATAATATCGACTAAATTTTGAACTTTAAAATCTTTATTAATCACAAACGCAAAATCTCTTTCTGATTTTTGATAATCAGAATATTGATATTGTGATTTTTGATCTTTTAATTTTTTTTTAGGTTCTTTAATATTATCTAAAAATAATTCAAAAATAATTAGTGATTCAGATTTAATATCAATTTTATTTATAATGTTTGGGTGAATTTCACCAAAGTACGCAACAACTTTATCTTCATTTTTATTTAAATAAATTGCTCCTGATTTTCCTGGATGGTAATAACTAGGAGCTTTATTATTAACAAAAAGTTTATTTTGATCAAAACCAGATTCTACTATACATTGAATTGCATCTCTTTTTGCATCATAAACATCAACTGGTCTTTCATTTTCTATCCAATTAAGCCTAGAAATTTTTCCTGCTCTTAGTGCTCCCATTACTGATTGCTGATTGCCTGGTTTATTTCCATTAAATATCGGTCCAATTTCAAAAAATGAAATATCCTTAAATCCCCTATCTAAATTATTCTTCAAATAAACAATTAAATTAGAAAAAATTGAATTTCTTAGGACGTTTAAATCTGAACTAATCGGATTTACTATTTCAATTTGTGGTCTGTTCTCATTAAATAATTGATTAATTGTTGAGTCAGTAAAAGACCATGTTATTGCCTCAAGATATCCTTTGGACGCAATAGAACGCTTTATGAAATGAAATAATTTTTGTTTTCTATTTAAAGTTGGTTTTATTCTTACTTTTTCTGGTTCTTCTATTTTTATTTTGTTATATCCTTTAATTCTTACAATTTCTTCAACTATATCTATAGGCTGATTGATATCTGGCCTCCACGATGGGACAGTTAAGTTTAAAATATTTTTTTGTTTTTTTATTTTAAACCCTAAATCTAACAAGATTTTTATAATTTCTTTATCTTTTACTTTAAAACCAGTTATTTTTTCAAATAATGAAGTTTGAAATTTAAATTGAATTTTTTTTATATTTTTATTTCTTTGAATATCTATTTTGCTTATTTCGCCTCCACAAATCTGTTGGATTAATTCAGCACCTCTTAATAATCCTAATTCTATTGATTCTGGATCTATTCCTCTTTCAAATCTAAATTTTGCGTCTGTATCAATGTTTAATAATTTTGATGTTTTTCTTATAGATTCAGGATTAAAATATGCTGACTCCAATAGAATATTTTTTGTATCTAGCTCTGTGCCTGTTCTTGTTCCTCCTATTATGCCCCCAAGACCCAAAACCCCAGAATAATCTGATATTACACACATATCATCTTGGAGTGTATAATTTTTTTTATCTAAAGCTTCAAAAGTTTCTCCTTTTTTTGAATTTCTAACTACTATACCTTTGTCTATTTTATCTGCGTTGTATGCATGAAGCGGTCTATTTAAATCAAAAGTTAAATAATTTGTTATGTCTACAATCGTGGAAATTGGTTTTTGTCCTAAAGAAATAATTTTATCTTTCAGCCATTTGGGGCTTTCTATATTTTTAACTCCTTTAATTAAACAACTACCAAAAGCAAAACATCCTTGATTTTTTTCTTTTGTAATTTTTACCTTTATTTTTTGAGAGTCTGAAAATTTTATTTTTTTATTACTTAAATTTTTTAATTTACCTAATCCAGCTACGGCCAAATCTCTGGCTATTCCTCTTACTCCCAGACAATCGGCTCTGTTTGGAGTAATTGAAAGATCAATTACTTGTGTACTATTACTATTGAAATATTTTTTACCAACTTTATTATTATATTTTTGCATTGAAAGTTCAGTAATTCCATCACTTTCATTAGATAAATTTAATTCAGACTCAGAACATAGCATTCCGTATGAAGTTATTCCTCTTATTTTACTTACTGACAATTTCATTTGATTTTTCGGAATAATTGCTCCTGGAGGAGCATATATTGTTAAAAGATTTTTTTTTGCATTTTGTGCTCCACAAACAACTTTTACACTATCTTTTTTGCCAATATCTACATCGCAAACTTTAAGTCTATCTGCATTTGGATGTTGTTCTACATTTTGTATTTTTGCAACTATAAAATCATCTAATTCTGAAGTTTGATTTTCAAAACTCTCTACTTCAAGCCCAACCTCGGTTAGCTTGTCTATAATTTTTTCATCATTGCGCTTAGTATCTAAATGCTCTTTAAGCCAATCTAAAGTGAGTTTCATCTACTTAAACCTCTATAACTTGAAGGAACATCTAATGGATCAAACCCAAAATGATTTAGCCATCTATAATCTGTTTCAAAAAATGCTCTTAAATCATTTATTCCATATTTTAGCATTGCCATCCTATCTATACCTATGCCAAATGCGTAACCTTGATATTTTAATGTATCTACTTTTACATTCTTAAGTACGTTTGGATGTACCATTCCACATCCAAGTATCTCTAACCATTTGTTTCCTTCTCCTATAACAATTTTACCATCCTTAACCTCATACCCTATATCGACCTCAGCTGATGGTTCTGTAAATGGAAAGTGGCTTGGTCTAAATCTCATCTTTATTTTATCAACTTCAAAAAACTCTTTAATAAAATAATTTAGGCATCCTTTTAAATGACCCATATTTATATTTTTATCAATATGAAGACCTTCAACTTGATGGAACATTGGTGAATGTGTTTGGTCGCTATCGGACCTATAAGTTCTTCCTGGTGCAATAATTTTAAATGGTGGTTTTCCTTTTACCATTGTTCTAACTTGAACTGGCGATGTATGAGTTCTTAATAAGAATTCTTTATTTTTGTCTAAGTAAAAAGTATCATGCATATCTCTTGCGGGATGATTGTTTGGAGTATTTAAAGCTGAGAAATTATTATATTCATTTTCTACATCAGGTCCTTCTTCTACATTAAAACCTATCTCGGAAAAAATAGATGATATTTCATCAATCACTTGTGATACTGGGTGTATTCTTCCTTGACTAAAACTTCGTTCCGGCAAAGTTACATCTACCTTTTCGTTTTTAATTTTTAAATTGATTTCTTGAATTTCTATTTCTTGAATTTTTTTTGATATTAAGTTTTGAATTTCATCTTTTATTGCATTTAAGTCAGATGCAAATTTTTTTCTTGCTTCAGCTGAAATTGAACCCATTTTTTTAAATTCATTAGAAATTTTTCCATTTTTACCAAATAACTCTATCTTAAATTGATTAACTTGATTAAGATCTATGTCTTGATTTAGCTTAGAGATATATTCTTCTTTAATTTTTATAATATCCGACATTTCTTTAGATTATTTCTTAAGTTAAGAAAAACAATAGAGAAGATTAGTTTAAAGCTGCTTGAGCCTTTTTAACTATAGTTTTAAATGCCTGTGGGTTGTCGTATGCAATTTCGGCAAGTATTTTTCTGTCTATTTTGATGCCTGATTTACTTAAACCATTAATGAATTTCGAATAAGTTAATCCCTCGGATCTAACTCCAGCATTTATTCTTTGAATCCACAAAGATTTAAATTCTCTTTTTTTATTTCTTCTATCTCTATAGGCGTATTGCATGGCTTTTTCCATTGCTTGTCTTGCGACTCTTATAGTATTTTTTCTCCGTCCCCATTGGCCTTTAACTGCCTTAAGAACTTTTTTGTGTTTTGCTCTACTTGTTACGCCTCTTTTTACTCTAGCCATCTTATCCTCTTAAGCTGTACGGCATATATGATTTAACAATTTTTCCATCTTGTTTTGTCATTACCGTTGTTCCTCTTTGTTTCCTAATTTGTGAATTGGTTCTTTTAATCATGCCATGTCTTTTTCCGGCTTGAGCAGTTATAACTTTGCCTTTTGCAGAAATCTTAAACCTTTTTTTTGCTGAACTTTTTGTTTTTAATTTAGGCATAATTTTCACGGGGTTATACAAATATTAATATTAATTTACAACTAGAAATATGAGCTATAAAGGCTGGATTACCATAATCATTTGTTTCCCATCAAACTTTGGCTCTAACTCTACTCTTCCAATTGACTGCATATCTAGTTTTATTTTTTCCATTAAATCACTGCCAAGACTTGAATGTTGTAATTCTCTTCCTTTAAACCTTATTGTAAATTTAACTTTATCACCTTTTGCTAAGAATTTTTTAGCATTTTTAATTTTAAAATTATAATCATGAATTTCTGTAACTGGTCTTAATTTAATTTCTTTTAATTCAATTTTTTTTTGTTTTTTTTTTGCTTTATTTGCTTTTTTTTGGGCATCATATTTATACTTTCCCATATCCATAATTTTACAAACTGGAGGTTTTGTGTTTGGAGCTATTTCAATTAAATCTAGACCAATATCTTTTGCTCTATTGATTGCATCATTCAAATTTAA
>Ga0066862_10000973_pt1 | contig 11694 bp, 13 predicted proteins | sample ETN02SmetaG_FD_66431 | JGI IMG/M metagenome (GOLD analysis project Ga0066862, IMG submission 66431) | Marine microbial and viral communities from oxygen minimum zone, Eastern Pacific Ocean - ETNP2014F10-02SV255 | ecosystem: Environmental > Aquatic > Marine > Oceanic ... | reverse complement strand
CCTGGCCATTTTGATTTATCTTTTATTAATAGTAATCTGGTGATTTTTTGTTGATGCCCAATAACAGCTTTATTGTACGATGACTCGAATAAATATATGGCTTTCTTATTATCTGGTTTTATGGATAATGATTTAAATAAGAGATCCGCTGATAAATCATATTGACCCTTTTTATAATATTTTTTAGCATATGAATAATCTCTATATCCTGGTATAAATACTGCGCAGGACATAAAATAAAACAAACAAACAACAGTGAATAATCGTTTCATTAGTATCGATATTACATATCAGTGTGAATAAATGCCTAGAAACAAAAAACCCCGCTAATATGCGGGGTTTTTTTTCATTATTCTTTTACAGGTTTAAGTTTTTTGTGTTCAACTATTATAACTTTCACTGTATCGTCACCAACATTTTTCATTTGATGTTTCACAATACTATTACCATGACCCACAAAACCGTCTGGTACAGCCATTTCATTTACTGTTCCATCTGGGAGAGTGCTCTGTAATTTGCCCCCACTTATGCCATAATAAGTAATAACCGCATGTTCATGCATATTATCACCTTGTCCAGGAGCAAAAATAGCTTCTAATACTTTTACCTCATCATTATCAAAGACAATTCTATAAACGTCTGGCGATACTTCTTCTGGAAGAATGAGTTTCTCAGCTGATTCAACGCTAGATTCACTTTCTTTAACTTCTGTCTCACGTTCCCATTGATTTACTGCATTAATCTTTTTATCCATGTCGAAATAGAAAAGTTCAACTAGATCTTTATTGAAAACAGTTCCATCATTATAATGACGAACCTCATTTGATAGTACAAGCGCTCCTGATGTTGGATCTGTATTCTCAATTTTCAGAGGAACAATTGAAATAGGTGTCCATAATACAGAATCCATAGAATCAAACATTTTCTCCCAGTTTTCTGCAACTAAATTACTTTCTGATCCATCAGCAGCACGAAATTTTACGGTATCAGCAAATGCTAACTTAACTGAATCTCCATCCATGTTATTATAATCTTTAAACAATTTCTCTAAGGTTCCAACTTCCCCTCTGTTGGAAAATACGAGAGATTTCCCCTTATATTCTGAATCTCCTCTTCCAAAGTATTTCCCCCCACTTCTTAAACCAAATTCATTTTCGGGATTATGTCTACTCCATTGACCAAACCAATCCACTTTATCATCTTTTATGCCAAATACTTCCATTAATTCTACATTTTGCGTAGATCCATTTTTCCATTTTCTAAATTCATTTCCCCATACATGAACGACACGATGTTCTCCTGTTTCTAATTCCATAGGAACTACTACAAAAGGAACCCATGATAAAGAATCAAAATCATTAAACCAGTCTGATATGTCATCTCGCTCATTGGATTCATCCGTATTTAGTACTCTATATGCATCTACATCTTTAGCATTATATGCTTTTACGAGATTCATAATTAATTCCATATCTTTATCAGCACCTAACTGAAATGCTTTTCCATTATAATCACCTTCTCCAACCCAATTACCAGCAGATTTTCTTACATTTGAATCTGGATTCATGCATGAAGAAAGAATAATCATAGATAAAATAATTATATTTTTAAATAAAATCATTAAAACCCTCCATTTATTTTGTTGATATAAAAGAACTTATAGTATTTAATTAATCTAATCTATTATATGATTATAGATTGATTAAGATACATTTTCAATCCCATTATTACCCTACGAATATTAAAGCGAATAATTATTCCTAGAAATAGATGATTTAAAATTATTCCAATAATTCCAAATAATAATTCATAGGTAAATATTCCTATTAACTCACAATCTGTTTTATTGATTGATCGTATTTGATATCTAAATGTGGCAGCAGAAAATGGAAATGGTGCTTGTTTATTTCTATGCAGTTTAACAGTAAAACTGGAACCTTCCTCCCAATTAGTTACAGTTTCATCCATGTAATTATATTTAGTAAAAACACGTCTAGTAGATCCTACGCCGCCGGATGGCCGTCCTAAGACAATAGTGTTTTGTATAAAAGAAATATATTTATGAGGAGTTGAAAAATCTCTTATCTGATCCCAAGCTTGATTCGCTTTAATTTTGCATTTTAAATTTATAGTAACTATATGTTTCAATATTTTAATTCGTATTAATTAAATCATTATAGATTATGGTTACTAATCTATCTGGATGATGATTTACATCCAATACTAGCGCGTCTTTTGGTTCAGAAAGCTCTAAAAACTGGCTATCTAATAAACTTGAAGGCATGAAATGATTACGTTCCTCAACGCGCCTTTTAATTAAACTTTTTGATCCTTTTAAATATACTAGATGAACATCTTTTCTATTTATTCCTAAAATTGAACGACTATGTCTGCTAAGCGCTGAACAAGCAAGGATTAAGCTTTTACTTTCATCTATATATTTATCCAATATAGTTCGTAAAGATTTTAACCAAGGTTCTCTATCTTTTTGGTTAAGAGAAATTCCACTTTTCATTTTCAGTATGTTTTGCTCTGGATGATAATCATCTGCATCTGCAAATACTGCATTCATTTTCTTTACTAAAAGCTTACCTATAGTGGTTTTGCCACTCCCACTAACGCCCATAATAACTATAACCATGATATTCTTATATAAATGTACTTATTATTAGTATTAATAAAATAGACACCATGCCGATCAATCCAGTGGTCACACTCCATGTTTTTAATGTATCTGGAACGCTCAGACCTAGATATCGATTTACTAACCAAAAACCTGAATCGTTTACATGCGAGAAACATGTTGCGCCAGCTGCGATTGAAATAACTAATAAGGCTAACATTTGGTCTGAATAGTTTAAATCACCAAGAATTGAAGCAATTAAGCCACTTGCAGTGAGCATAGCAACAGTAGCAGATCCCTGTGTAATTCTAATAATTACAGCCGTTATGAATGCAAGTAATAATGGAGGCAAATTACTTGTAATAAGATATTTAGCAAACATATTACCTATACCAGAATCAATTAAAATCTGTTTTAGGACTCCACCAGCGCAAGTTACAAGTATAATTATTCCTGCAGGCTCTAATGCTTTAGTTGCAATATCTTGAATTTCCTGAGCATTGTATCCAGACTTCACGCCAAGTATCCAAAAACATAGTATAGTAGTTATAAGCAAGGCGACCATTGGATTACCAATAAATGAAAGTATTCTTTTTACACTATTATCATTTTCTATTACAATTCCGGATATAGTATTTGCAATTATCAATCCCAGAGGTATTGCAATTAAGATTATAATATGCAATATCTTTGGAAGTTCTCTTTTATGGTTTTTATTATCTTCATGTGAAATATCCATGTAGGATGGTACAGCGCCAGGAACTCTTCGAGAAATATATTTTGCATATATAGGACCAGCAATTATGGCAGAGGGAAGTCCAATGATTATACCAAATACCATTACCCATCCTAAATCTGCACCAAGAATCCCTGCTACAGCAATAGGTCCAGGAGTAGGTGGAATAAATGCATGCGTCACAGCTAAACCTGCTAATAGTGGTAAAGCATAACTAACTATAGGTTTTTTTGTGCTATTTGTTAATCCGTAAATAAGCGAAATAAGAATAATAAATGCCACATCAAAGAAAACTGGAATTGCGATAATAAATCCAACGCCCATTAGTGACCATTGAGCGTTCTTTTCTCCAAAACGATGAATTAATGAATCTGCAAGAACTTTTGCTCCCCCAGATACTTCTAACATTCTTCCAAACATTGCTCCAAGGCCAACTACCACAGCAATACTTGCTAAAGTATTGCCAATTCCTTTTGAAAGTGAATCTAGAACTCCTTCATAGGGCATCCCTGCCCCAACACCTATAACAATGCTACCAATTAGGAGTGCAACAAACGCATGTAGCTTTATTTTAACAATAAGATATAAAAGCAATGCAATTCCAGCGATAGCTGAACCTATCAATTGTGATTCAATCATCAATTAATTCTTATTGATATTTTTAATTGAATCATTACCTATGAAGAATCGTTTTGAATCCTTTATAGATATAGATATTACCTTTTCAGCATCTTGTATCATTGCGGATGCTAATAGATCTACATTCAGACCTGATCCATTTGATTCAAATATTCGTTCAAAAAAAGTTTTATTTTCAGGAAAACGAATCAACATGCCAGGCTTAAATATTGAAACGGTATCAAATGTATAATCAGATATAATTGTTTGTTCTTTTTGACCCATTGTCTTCATATATAATAAAGGATGTATCCAGTTAGCTGCCCATACATCATGATTGGCCCCTTTTGCAGATATTAGAGAAGCATGGGGTATTTTTGCTTGAGATGCCATTTTAGAAGCTTCTTTTGATATTCCATATTCGATATTTACAAATTCTTTTGCCCCCCCAGCTCGTTTTCTCGTAGTCCCAATGCAATTAAAAAATACATCATTATTATTCCAATAATTTTTAGTATTTGATAAGTCAAATAATGAATCTACTACTACATCGATCAACTTATTATGTTCATCGCCATCAAGCGCTGGTTTTCTGCCTATAGATGTAACTTTTCTATATTTATCATTATTAAGTAATTGGTTTATCAATCTTTGACCCGTGGCACCGGTACCACCTATTATAATAGCATTAATTTGATCTTTATTTGGAGATGAAGTTGTATTCATGTGCTATTATGCATTCAATAAATATAATTTATCTTTTAATATAATAAGTTAGAGTCAGTTTTTATCACAATTCCTCCCATAGTACCAATAATAAATCCCCCATCAGTAGTATGATTAATCTCAAAGCCACCAAATCCATCCGTATATATATATAATGGATCTGCATTTGGAGCACTTTGATAAATCCAGGTACCATTATTCCTATGTTCTGCGGTCCATGCATAACCATCATCGGTAGTTGCAATTGAATAATATGGGATACGTTCCATCCATTTTAGTTGCGAAACAAACTCTTCATTCACACTGTTTCCTTCTTCATCTATCTGCATAATAAGCACTTTGGCTTTTTGACTGCATGTTCCTATATCGTAAAGATGATCGCATTTATTACCAATTAACATATATCCGCCTGATTTTATTGGTGATATATCATTTGCCATTTCCATATAAGGACCACCATGGGTCTTCTCCCATTCTACACCACCATTTTTTCTAGTTTTCACTATCCAAACATCTTTATAGTACATAAAGTTGAAAGAACATGGATAGCTCTGATTACCATGAGTTTTTTCACCCACAATCATTAACATTTCATCTGGTGTTTCAACTATAGACCTAAAAATATCATCTTCACATTGGCCACCATACCATTTACGGGTAAGTACATTACCCGTCTCACTAAACTTTACTAATTGTGCTTGCCCTGCTCCAGGACCACCTACTGCATAATAAAAACCATTACTGTGCTGCATTACATCTTCGTAGTATGGATATGCTCCATTTTGATGACTAGTATTTTTCCATTCCTCCACTCCATTTGCATCCGCTTTTACGATTCCTTCCCATCCAGCATACAAATATCCACCATCTTGCGTCTGAATTACTGCTCTGCCATTACCAAAAGCTCCTAAACTATATGTATTTTCCCATTCAGTATTGCCATATTTATCCATTTTTAATAGCCAAGCATCGGAAGTTCCTCCTGCAACAATATATCCTCCATCACTTGTCTGTTTAACAGCTAATCTGCCATTGCCAAGATCTCTTTCAAATGTAACTACTTCTTCTGATGAATCGTCAGAACAGGAAAAGGATATAGATAATAAAATAGAAAGAAGAAAATGATTCATTTTCATAGTAACAATATTACGTCTTAAATAATCTAAATAGCTAATGACAAAGACCTCTCTAATAAGATTTTGAACTCTTGGATATAAAGAAAAAATTATTCACATACTTCTTTTTATTTGGATCCAATTGAAATTCATAAATATCAAAATCTTTTAAGTGTGACATAGATTTACCATTAAAAAAGAAGCCATCATATCCATTACCATCAAGTAAGTCAAAAACTGCCAATACATTTTCTTCTCCACAGTGCCTTGCTTCCGACTCTAATACAATTATTGGTTGGAATTTATTTAATAGTTTCTGTCCACTCATTAAAACTTCTAACTCATGACCTTCAACATCGCATTTTATAAAATGAACTGGTATATGATTTTGGCCACAGAAATAATTATCAAGTGTAGTTGTCTTAACATTAATTTTTGTACTTACTCCATCATCTAGATTTTTATTATGTATCGATGCAGATGGGGATGTCTTTTTACCTGGCATTAATAAAGTACCTTCTCCTTTATTAGCTGATAATGCTAATAATTCCACATGGACATTATTTATTTTAGAATGATCAAGAATCTTATTTAGTTGATTATAAAGTCTTGGTTGAGGTTCAAATGCAAATACATTGCCATTTGCGCCTGTATATTTTGACATCCAATAAGTATATGCTCCCTTATGAGCGCCTATATCAATAGCAGTTTGACCGGGTTTTAGATGTTTCAGCATAAAACTAATTTCCTGCTTCTCAACCATAAGTCGATATCGCCAAGCGCGTAAAATCCAGCGTAAATAATCTTTTTTCATTTTTTTATCTATAAATATTTAGAAACAAAAAAACCCCACACTTGGTGGGGTTTAATTATTTAATTATTAATCTGTTAATTTTCAATTGTAATGGAACCCACACCATTTGTAGCCTCCCAAAAATTATAAAGACTTGTACCGTCATCTTCTTTTTTAGAAAACCATTCAGCAGTAGCATCTACCCTATTCCATTCATCGTCTGATAAAGCTGAATCCGTTATCACAACTACTAACAACTTAAAATCTTTTTGTGAATTATCTACAGAAGGCGCTCTTTCTCCTAAAAGTTCCTCCAAAGATTGAGGAGTATAAGTAGTTCTAGTATTAGCTGTAAAATCAAACGTTGAAGTATTAATAGCTAAAGATGTTAGATCTGTAAACATATCAAAATTTGAAACAGATGAGATTGGAATCATCCCCATAAGGTATAATTCTAATTCATTATATGGAATACCATTGCCACCATTTGCAAAGGGTCCAAATTCTTCGACAGTATATGAGTTATTGCCATTATCTATTAAAGTGCTTTGTTTAAAACCACCAAGTTGTCCTTTGGTGCTTCCGCCTGTAAACCCCCAATGGCTTCCATAGAGATACGAAGTTAGATTTGTTCCAGGCGCGTCTACAGAATGCGTCGGAAGCGCGAAATTTGCCCATTGATGTGCTAATTCGTGAAGTGCAGGTCCATATTTTAAATATTCCAATCCAGTGAGTTGCATCACAGCTTTCAGCTTACCTGAGGATCCATAGTCAGAAGAATAATCATAGATACCTTTTCCTATTCCTTCTACATTGTTAGATACACCAATTAACATACCATAATAATAAAGATTTGATGGTATTGATGGTTCATTTAATACTAAAAATATAAAATCATATTCATCTGGAAACTTATTATAGACATCATTTATTAGCGGTATTCTCATACCACTATTTGTAAACCCATCGTTATTGATCCAATCACTATACTCGCTAGTTGACATTCGGAGTGAAGAAACTCTATTATTTGAATGTAATTCATAATCGTATAAGGTATTATCTGAATCTGGTGATGATTCATCCTCACATGCAGTAAAGATGAAAAAGAATACTATGAACAAGGTTTGTATGAATCTCTTCATATAAGCAATATTACAAAGCTGTAGTACTAATGTCTAGAAACAAAAAACCCCAATAATTTGGGGCTTGTATTAAATATATTCATTAACATAACAAAATAATTATTATGGGTGAAAATGGTTACCGATTATTGGAATAGCTAATCCTACATGATATCCTGAAAATGTATTATTTTGTAAATCTAATTCAGAAATATCAATATTTTCCTTATAATATCCCGCTAAAAGGTATCCTCCGAAATATTTACGTCTTTTTAGTTTTTTTCCATCAATATAGGCAATTCCATATGCAGCACCAGACCAGAAACCACCATTAGAAAAATTAATTTGTAAATCATTATACCTATAAGATTTCTTTTCTTTTGATAAATATTTTTTACCGAATGCAAATCCAGGGAATAAATACGGTCCTTGTCCAGGATTACCAATCGATGGTACTGCAAAACCAATACTTATCTGGTATCCTTTTATATTATTCTTTTTATCAAATTCATAAGATATACCAATATAACCTCCCGGATGAGAGAGTTCACTAGGATCACCTTGTATAGATACATCTTGTCCATAAAGAAAAAAAACAAGTAGAAAGAATAGTAGAAATCGCTTCATAATAACAATATTACAAAGTAGCGTTTCTTATAGCTAGAAGCAAACCTTAGGTGCAAATAGATTCGAGTTGATAAAATATTAAAGTGAATATGAAATCAACGAATAATAAACCACTAATTTTAATACTTATGCATAATGATTAGATTTAATTAAATATAAAAAGAGATAATTACATTGAATACCTTAGACTATTTTTTTCTTATTGGAGATTTTTCAGTCGCAATTATATTAATAATTGGATTTGTTTTTGCTAATAAAAATAATTGGATTTCTTCAGAATATTATAGATTATTTTGGGTTGGATGTGTAATTGGAGCTTCGTGGGAATTTACATTTCTATTTTTAGGAGATGAATTTTTACACTCAGTAAAAGTCTGGCCATATGGACTCAATGGCTGGCCACGTAAATTAAGTCATTCTATATGGGATGGTGGAATATTCATGGTAGGTATATATTTATGTAAAAAATATTTAAAAGGTCCCTTATTCACATTATTCAATAAGAATGAATTAATGATTATGCTATCTTGGGGGATATTTCAGGAACTTTTAGTAGAATATTTATTTAATGGAAGAGTTTGGATTTATGAGCCTCTTCCATGGAATCCAATTATAATTCCAAAATTACCTGGTTCAGCTTTATTGTCTCCAGGATATACATTGATACCGCAAGCAATATGGATTATTGCTCCGATTATTTTCTATTTTATATGTTTAAAGATTATGAAAAACAGAACAATATAATAAAGTAATCAATATCACCACCAGCCGATAATTCTCCACCAAATAGATCCTACACCAAGCCAAACGACCAAATGATAGATAGATACTAGGAATCCAATCTTAAACCAACGTATTGGTGATGAATACCCATTCCCAAAGTAAATTATAACTGGACCTGTAGAATAATTCGTTAAACAACCACAGAGATTAGAAAAATAAGCAATAATTCCTACGATAATGAATGGGTTCAAATTAACATCTGATACAACCATGAATATAGCTGCTGCCAGAGCTGCAATATGGGCAGTGAGCATTGAAAAGAAATACATGGAATAAAAATAAATTATAGCAAGTGATAATAAAAGGAAGATAGGAGAAAAGCCTGATATATTTTGTTGTATACTATCTGTAAACCATTGAATAAAACCATGGTCCTTAAGGCTTGTTGCAAGTGTTAGAAATCCCCCTAACCAAATAAGCGTATCCCATGCCTTATGATTTTTCAACATTCTATCCCATGATATAACATTTAAAAGAAGAATAATAATAAGTCCCAATAGAGCTACGGTTGTAGTTCCCCAGCCATGTACTGGTTTAGTTGCCCAAAGGAAAAGCATTACCCCAAGTGTTAGCGCGGCCAATATTTCGGAGCGAGTCCATGGGCCTAAATCTTTTATATCATTTTTTATTTTATCTCGAATTGGCTGAATAGACTTGATCGTTGGTGGAGATAAATATTTAATAAAAATAGGAAGACCAGCAAGCCCAACTAACCCAGGCACAATACTTCCCAATGCCCATGTTAACCAATCAAATTCAATTTGAAATACATCATATGCTGCTTTTGACACCAAAGGGTTTGCTGCCATTCCGGTAAGAAACATTGCTGCGGTGATTAAATTTGCATGCGCTCCAATAAGATGCAGGTACTGACCTGCTTTTTCAGGAGATTGATTAGGAGTAGAATCCAATGTGCGTGACATAGAGTCCACAATAGGAGCAAGAATCCCTCCACCCCTAGCTGTATTAGACGGAACGAGTGGCCCCAGGATAAATTCTGCAGAACAGATAGCATACGCTAAACCTGTGATAGATCTTCCCAAAGCATGAATACAAAGCAACGAAATTCTTCTTCCTAATCCTATTTCGATTATTACACCTGCTATAAGAAAAGCTATAACGACTAGCCATGTAGTTGAATCACTGAAGCCTTTTAATGCATCTTTTAGTGATAGTAATCCAACTAATACTGAAAACAATAAACCAGTTAAAACACTTACTGACATAGGAAGAACTCGAACTAAAAGAGAGATAATAACTGAAATAAATACAATAAAAATATGATATCCTTTTGCTTCTAATCCTGAGGGTGGTCCATATATCCATAGGATTGATCCAGCAATAATAGGATATAGTATTTTTAAATTTTTAGTATTCATAGTGAAACCTACCCATTATTCTATAAATAAGTAATTATCATAAATATAAAATCATGAGTAGGTATATGTATAAGATTGATTATGGTATTTCTTTCTAGCTATACTTTAAATCCAATTATCATTAACTGCTGTACGTTCATTTGTGATCTGGCCCGTATTTACAATTCCTCTTGGTTCAATAAGCATAATATGACATTCTTTTTCAGCATAAGGCTTATGTTCTACCCCTTTTGGGACAACATACATTTCACCTTTAGTTAATTCTACTACTCTATCTCTAAACTCAATAATCATATTACCCTTAATTATAAAAAATACCTCATCAGTTGATTCATGATGATGCCAGATAAATTCTCCAGAAATCTTTGCTAATTTAAACTGATAATCATTCATTTCAGCAATAACCTTAGGACTCCAATAGTCACTGAATTTTTTTAACTTATTATTGATATTTATTTTTTTATTTTTCATATATAAATCTACAAATAATTACTTTTTAATATGTCTACATATAGTCTAAAGGATCTAAAAAAAAACCCCGCATTTAACGGGGTTTTTTCTTTATCACTATAAAAGTTATTATTTTTTACTATACATAAAGAATAATATAGCAAGAACAGTGTTAATAGCAAGATTACCATAAACGGGAGGTCCTGATGCTTGTCCTGTTGTAAAATGATATCCAATAAGCAATACCCATAGAACGCCAATGACACCATATAATTGACCATATGATATCATAGCTTCACCTGCAATATCTGGAGTTCTCCAAGATAATAGACCAATTGAAATAAGAGAAATCCCCATTGCTTGAGCCAACGTTTGCAATTCAGGTGTCATATTAAAACCAGCCATTCCTAAAAACATTTCAGTATTAAAAAGAAAATTCAATCCATTTATGAATAAGATCACTCCATTGACCCGAAAAATCATTTGTAAGTTCATAAACCCTCCTTTATTTATTATTGTTATTATGAAAGACTTAAATTTCTCTTACAGCCCATAAATAATTGTTCCACTAAGAGAAATTCCTCCAACATCTTTTTTACTAATATCAGAATTATCGATTGCACCTACCAATTTGAATGATAGTCCTGCAGTAGCTTTCAGTTTATCATTTAAATTAATACCTACACCAATTTTTGGTTCAATTATAGAAAATTTTTCAGTTGC
>Ga0066862_10000969_pt1 | contig 11708 bp, 10 predicted proteins | sample ETN02SmetaG_FD_66431 | JGI IMG/M metagenome (GOLD analysis project Ga0066862, IMG submission 66431) | Marine microbial and viral communities from oxygen minimum zone, Eastern Pacific Ocean - ETNP2014F10-02SV255 | ecosystem: Environmental > Aquatic > Marine > Oceanic ... | reverse complement strand
TGACTCCTCTGGAGCAACTGACTCCTCTGGAGCAACTGACTCCTCTGGAGCAACTGACTCCTCTGGAGCAACTGACTCCTCTGGAGCAACTGACTCCTCTGGAGCAACTGACTCCTCTGGGGCAACTGACTCGGGGACTACAGTAGGTTTTGTTGAAATTTCTTTTTTGACATTGGTGCGTCGACGGTGAACGGATAGTACTGGCATTTATCTATATATTATATTATATTATATTATATTTTAATAAATTAAACTAATATTACTAAAAAATAATATAATTAGAATATAATATAATATAATATAATATGGATCTCGAGTCAAGGAATATCATAATTGCAATGGAAAGTGGAAGTATATTTAGCGTTTCCGTAGTTGATCGTCAAATTAGATCAGAAGTTCCATTTTTTAAAAATTTATTAATAAGTAATATTAATAATCATGAAGTATTTCATGGATATATTAACAAAATAATTGAAACGTGGGGTGTTATATTGAAAGAAGAATTTAAAAAATTAATATTAATTTATAACGTCGCTTATGTAAATTATAAAAATATTCAATATAATCGAGAACAAGAAATGATAAGAATGGCAAGTGAAATAGATGCCGAATTATTACACAAAGAGTTCTCGAAATTAAACGCTCCTCCAAATGTAAAATCGTTGGGGGTAAGTATGAGTAAAAGTTCTATATCTAGTAAAAAACCTTCTAAAAGGAATCCCAGTAAATTTATAAAAAAATCACCTGGTATTTCTTCGATGAAAAAAGAATTTTCAGATTTAGATTTAGGTAGAAAACATAAAACAACCCCTTATAGTCGTTTTGGAAAATCATCCAAATAGTAATTCTTCTCCAAAATCAGTTTCATTTTCTCCGAAATTTCCTGGTCCATCATTTACAGGACGTTTACCTTGAAATTCTGTAAATGGTTGAAATTCAACCGGTTTGAATTCGGGTTTATTTGTTCGTTTAACATATTGAACAGTTTTAATTTCTTCTCCGGCTGGACCTTTTCTTGTGGTTATACGAGGTTTATAATCTGATAAAAATCGAACCCCGCCAATTTGTCTCATTCGTTTTTCAATTTCAGGAATTGACATTTCGGAAACTTTTTTGACCCCCGTCGGTAAGTGTAAATCTTTTGAGTTAGATTTTGGAGTAGTTTCTACGGCTGACATTAGTCCGCTTAATTCGGGTTGTGCTTCTGGGAAAAGCGGCAATTGGGGAACTTCGTCGTCTAACCCACCAAAAAGTGTTAAACTGGCTAATCTATCCTTGTCGTATATATATTGAATTTTTTGTGCAATTTCTCCCGGTTCTAATACGGCGCTTAATTCGGCAGGTATATCATCAGACGGAATATATAAACCGGCTTTAACACTATCATCAATTTGTTTTATTTTTTTCTTGAATGTGCTGTTAAATAACGCTTGGTTTGTTCTTTCATGAACAAGTGTTAATTTACCATCTACAACAGTGCCAGTTAAATGATTTACGTAGGGTCCGTCTGCCCCGTATACAAAAATTGGATACATACCTAATCCTTTAGCATGAAGGTCTGGATAATTCTGTTGTATCCATGCTGTACTACCCTGTTGAATTCTGACGGCTTTTAACATTGGTTCTGTAATTTCAACGGGCGGACCCACGGGAGTTGGGTCGGAAACTTCTACTGCTCCCACTTCTTCCTCAATTTCTGCCAACGCTGGCCGCGGGATTGGAGAAACTAATCCACTTGATACATAATCATATGCAACACTCAAAACTTCTTGTGAAGCCCCGAGAAACTCTTCTGGGTATTCTGCTTTCATTATATCAAAAACTTCTCTGGCTTCGTCTGTACATTTACCCTTAAATTGATAAATCGGGGTTTTAAAATATACCCACTCAGCTTCTCCTACAGTCAACGTTGGATTCATAATTAGATCAGAATCGTCTATTTCCTTGAACTCGTAATATTCAACACCATCTCTAGTAACATTTTTAATTAAATATGGTGTATTTTCACATCTCCGTCTATAAGTATCAAGAAACCTTTTTGAAGCCGACCCAGTTTGAACAGGGGGTGACGTGGGGGACGGCGGAGGAGGCAAAGGATCTTCAGAACCTCCTGATTCGGATGGCATTGTGGGTCCTACGGGACCCGATTCTGTACTTGCTGCTGCACTCACAGAATGCGTGAGCATTGGAGCTTTACCTCCACCCCCCTTTGTGCTTGCTGCAGATACAATACTTGTATCAGGAATACCAGATTGATCTAAACACATTCTAATTTGTTCTTCTTTTAGATGACTTAACATCCAATTAATTATAGCCTCTGTACTTTTATCTTCAAAAAATTTTAATGTTTCTGTACTCATTTTATATATTAATTACATTTTATTTTTATAAATTAATTTATTATTTGAGTCCTTTTAGAAGATCGTTAATAGCTCCCGGATCATTTGCTCCTATATCAAGTAATTCTTCTAAATAAGATTCTGGATATAACTTATGTACATAAATTAATTCTAATACTTTAGAATTTATTTTTTGTTTTGTCGATTCTTTGTTAAATTCTTGTGCGATGTCTTTTTTCACAGATTCTGAAACTAAATTTTTAATAGACAGCTGTTTTATACATGCAATTAGTTGTAATCTCTTTTTTGGATTATCTTTAAATGCGGTTACCATTGTCTTGCTGCAGTTTATCCAAGGAGATGTGGGAGCAAGAGGAATATCGCTAAAATAAACCTTTCTTATTTGGGGTAATAATATATATTTTCTATATAAATCATACATATAGGTTTTTATTTTATCTGGTATAACTAATTCGCTAAATTTTTGTGGAGAATCCCACGGAATTATTTTTTCGGCCATGTTAAGATCTTTGTTTATTAAAGGTTCTTCTATAATTTCTGGATCATCCGGCCATGGTTTGTATTCTCCTGAACCATCAACAAATGCTTCTATAAATTTAACGGGGAAATCTTTATTTGGGAAAGAATATTTCCGTGAGTATATTTCATTAAAATTTACACTATCCGGTATCCCCTCTCGAATATATTTTCTTCCATTAGAGGGATTTTTATAAGATATTTGATACATACCAGATCCTAAAGGTGTAACGTGTTCTTCTAATCTTATAATATTTCCATTTTTATTTATCATGCTATCTATAGAACAATTTTTAAGAATAATTTCGAGTTCCGTATTGATATCTCTTTTTTTCAGAGAAGACATTAACATTTTTTCATCTATACCATACATTGATAACCCCTGCCAATTTGCGTTTCCTGCATCTGCCAACATTTCAGCAATGTCCGGATCTTTTCCGCCGTTTGTAGGTAATACACTATAATGACGATAAATATCTACATATTGTTCTTCTGCTGGTAAATTAGAATGACTGCAAAATCTAGACGCACGAGCAAGAATCTGTTCTATTCTAGATTCATTCCACCAAGGTTCTGTAATATGAACCTGTTTTACATTTTTAAACGATACACCTTCCATAACAGATCTTGTTCCAAGAATTACTTTTAATAAACCCCCCTTTATATTTTCTACAGAATTAAATGTATTTCTTGCTTTCTTAATTAAAGTTCCAGATTTATCCTTTGTTTTAGTTTCCGAACTCCAAATAAAATATCTTCCTTTACCACGATCTTCGTTATCAAATCTTGTAAGACCACAAGCTTCAAATATAATAGCTAATGGTTCGACCCCATATGTTAACCAATTTGAAAAAATAAACACTGGTCCATTACTACTCAGAGTCAATTCTACTATAGATGCAAATTTAGTTGAAAATTTTTTTACATAATTTATTACTTCGGTCGAGTTGGCAAAATTCATAGATAATATAGTTGTTCTAAATGCATTTAATGCTTGTTTTTTCTCGACAACTGTCCTGTTAATTTTATTGCCTACAGTAGGTAAAAATATATTAGAGTATTGTTGTGTAGTTACATACATTCCCGACACTTTATCTTCTGGTTCGAATTCATAATTACCTAATAAAACACTTTGGTATGTTCCTATATCGTTTTGTGATTTCTTATTAAAATTTTTATCTTTAGAAACGTCTGATTTTAATGCGTTTTTATATTCAGTTTTGTGTTGTGGTGAAAATTCATGTTCTAATGCTATAACTCTCTTATATGGATATGCATTTGGATTTCCTCCTTTAAAATAAGAAACATATCCAGAACAAATGTAAGAAATTAAGTCTTTGTTTATTATACAAGAATTTTCACTTATCCACGTTTTATTTTCTGAAAGTGGAATACATTCATTTCGTTCATTTAATAATCCTACGAAGAATTTATAAAAATCGGTCAAATTCAAAGGAAACGGGACTCTAGGTCTTAATAAATTAATTGTTAATGCTAATTCATAAGGATTATCGTATATTGGCGTGGCAGACATAAGTGCTACTCTTAATTTTGGATGAAAGTAATATTTTATAGCAGTGTATAGTTTTTTGTAAAATATACCCCCTGCGCTTACGAGTCTTTGTATTTCATCAATAATTAAAAGTCCGTTTTCATTAAATAGCGCAGAATTTTCTAAAAGTTTGTTTCCCTTGATCAATTGTCCATTTTTTCCAGTTTTATAAATACATTCTATGAATGTTTGATGAGTTATAATATTAAATGTTCTTAATATTTTAGCTCGAAGAGTTGTCTGGTAATTAACTAAATCTCTTTTAAGAACGTTTACAACATTTTCTTGATCTTTAAATTTTTTTGCAGTCGTCGGTGTATTATCACCTTCTTCAATCTCTTTTTCTATGTTATACATTTTAATAGTCTCAGTTTCAACTTTTCTCAATTTTGCTATTAACACAGAATTTTGATTTTGTGAAACATAAAAATCCCTATCTGTCTGTCCTTCGTTTCTAGTTAAACAAAAAGAAGGACATGAGAAATATTTTCCGTTTCTTATTTCTCCTGCAATTTCTTCGAAGTATTGATCTACTAATGGTGCCGGAACAACATAAAGTAATTGATGAGTAGTACTGTTTTTAAGTGCTTCACCGATGACAATAGAAGTACAAGATTTTCCCGAACCCAGACCATGAAATATTAACATATTATTAAAATTACTAGCTGGTCCCATAATCTGTCCCATAAATTTCTGTTGGGGTGCTAATGAAAGATCAACTATATTACATATTTGTTCATTTGATAAATTTATATAATCTGGTTTAAATTCAAATGGTGAATTTTCTGGAAATGCTACATCAGAATAATTTTTATTGATGAATTCTAAAAGTTCCTTGTTATTAAATTTATCGACGTCGTTTAAATTGGGATATACTTTTCCCTCACAGTTGATCTTATACTTTAATGTGTCTTCAGGATTTTCATAATAATATTGTAAACAATCCATTTATTATATTATTATGAATATATAATATTTTTTGTATTTTACTTAAAACCCTAAATTACTTACATTTACCGGTAAATTGTAAAAACATTCCGTAAATAATAGCAGTGCTCAATATTGCAATAACTGCCCGTACAAAATTAATTCTCGTTTCCGGGTCGTCCAAGTACGAAGCGATCCAAAATAATATCAAGGGTAACCAAGCAAATATAAATCCAAAGGAGCACGAACCAGAAGTAGCCATAGCAGGTAGTATCATTAATACAAAAATCATAAGTAGTAGAACCATAAGATCGTTCCAGCCCATGTTCTCACGCACATACTTCACACCGTCTACAAATTGATGGAATACTAATTCATACGGGAACGAGTTGACCTCCATCTCCGACTTTAATTATTAAAAATATTTTATTTTAAATTTAATTAAATTACTGACTCTTTTTCGATTCTTTTTTCAATTCATAAAAAGGTATTTATTTTACGAACTTCATGGCGAATCGAATGAAGAATGTTTATACACGTTTAGATATGTCTATTTTCGTTTTCTCTAATCATAGGTCATCCAAATTTATTTTTATTCGCTTTGGATTTGTTTAATTTTTTCATTTTCTTAATTCTTTCAAGATGTCTATTAATTTCATTTTCAAGTCTAGTCTTTGCTTTATAGACATAAATTTTATTTTTGTTTATATACATTAATTTAACTCCAACTGTTTTTGCTTTCAGCTGTAATTTCTTGAAAAAACTTGCTTTAGATTCTAATTCTTTTCTCGTTAATTCTTTTCTCTTTCCCTTTATATCCTTTGTAACTCTGATTCCTACAGACTTTAATTTAGTTTTAAGTTCTGAAGTAGACATTAGTTTAAGTTTGTTAGAAATTTGTTTTTTTCCAAATGCTGACTCTTGGACATAGGGAGATCTGATTAAATCAATATTATCTTCTATACATAATCTTATATAATCTAAATCATTGCCGTATTCTGGTAATTTAATATATATACTTTCTAAATGTTCAACTAAAAGTCTTGTTAGTAGATATGAATAAAGCCATAATTGTTTTCCGTCTATAAATTTAATTATCTCATGTTCTGTACTTAAATTGTGTGATGGCGGAGGGTTTTGTTGTAGAGCGCTATAAAATACCTTTTTTATACCATCTTTGACATCTTTATTCATCGAAATTGTATGATTTGATTTTCCCAGAAATATATATGTTTCATAAGCAACATCAGAATAATCGTTTACTACAAGATCTGGGTATTGTTCGTTCGGAAAGAGATCGGTTTTGTATTTGTTTATAATATCGTATACAGTATGTCCGTGGTATATAGTTTCAATGTTTGCTAAAAGTAAATTAATATCCTCTCTCAATTTATCAATAAATAATTGAGAATATCCCCGTGTTGTATAATAATCATCTGCATTATGCGATTTAGTTATTATAGTTTCGTTTACATAAACATCTGCGGAATTACGGAAACGTTGGCGCTTTAGCGCTTGTGCCGCTTTGTGCATATCTGTCGTCGAGGTTTTTCTGATTTCGCGTGCTTCCTTTATCGATCGCCCACCACGCCCCAACGCCGCTGCGCGCTCGCGCCTCGAAGAACCTCCAAATTTATTACGTTTTTTTCCAAAATTAGCCCCACCCGCAAATATTTGGGTACCGGTATGAAGCGCCGCCGTCGCTTTTTTATGAACAGTGCTGATAATCTTCTTGGCTAATGTTTCTAATGTGTTATTTGATTGTGGAATAGTAGGAATTGCATTAATCTTTGATAGAGCGTGTGAAAATGTTTCTATAAACGAATTTAAATAAGAACTTTTGTGACTTAAAATTGCAGATGCAACGTCGTCACTGTTAATAGTAGGTGTATTGAAAATTGAACTGAATGGTCTACAGTTATCGAGATAATTCCAGAATTTAGTAATAACTGCGTCTGATGGAGGAGTATTGGGGACATAATCGCCTTTACAGTGCATGAGTGCGTCTTCTATGTATTTATCGCTCAAGTATCTCAATATCTGTGAATAACATAATAATATTGGATAGTCTCTAGCTTTGGTGACACCTGAGTTAGACAACCCAGCGCCTCCATTTCCATTTAATGACTGGCAGATTCTGGTCATAACTTCACGAATAGTATTATACGAATAACTCGCCTGAATTACTCTACGTTGGACAGTACCTATGGCATTGGGAGTACCCGCATTCAATGTTTTAAGTAATCCCACTGGGTTGAAAACTGTATGATTAAAATTATCACTTGCGGATGAATCGTAATACTCATTATAAGGAATTTTGGAAAACTGACCAGTAGTATGGTTATATACAACAGAAAAAAGTACCTCTACATAATTTCTAATTTGATTCAAATCCGGTTCAAAGTTAAAATCCATCCAGTCTTGACCATTGGGAGCAAATGTATGTTTAATAAACATTCCTTGATTTTTGAAGCCATTACATGGCTTGTGACCCCACCCATATTCAATGAGACCCTGTGCAGGTTGAACAGCGGGATTGGTTACTAACTCTAAAAGAACAGCTCCTACTAAAAACGGAAGAATATGTTCACATTCCCTTGATGGACAGGGGGAATCCTCAAGCGCACCAGTTGTTTGGTTTATTTTTTTACATGGGGGTTGAGCACCGGTTCCTTGAGCGCGTGCGTATACATTATCTACTGGATTGGGTAGGGACAATCCACATAACCAACAATGAGTACACCATTTCCTTCCGTCATTCCATGGAGGATCTGGTAAGCCTGGAAATAAATATGATGCTCTATAATCCGGGCATTGGTTAAGAGGGTTGTTTATACCAATTGTTTCACATTGGTTAACGTCTGACATAGGTGTTATTATGTCGGTAACATTTTTACTACATAATTCATATAGACGATGAACTGCTGCGTCCCATATATTCTGGCGACTGTTCGGAAATATTTTTTTAACTAGCCAATATGCTGCTGTATTCTGAAAATCAGCCGGGAGGAGGGTACCGGGAACAATGCCTGTTTCAGTTAATCCAATTAATGCTTTAGTTTCTCTCAACATCCATCGAACCAACTGGTCTCTCATTCCAACACCATACGGAATATTGAAAGTTTTCATGTATGATCCTTCGCGTCTACCCTTTATATATCCTCTAAAGCCAGATATGGCAAATTCTGGTGTCTTGCTTATAAAATGATTTTGTCTCGCAACCCCTGTTTTATTTGTTTTATGTAATGGTTTGGTAGGCATTTATTATATTAGTTAATATTTATTTTTCTAAAAATATTATTCTAATAAAAGAACTACTTTATTGATAGTAGGAATACATACATTAACAGTTTGAGAAATTTTTGATTTTGACGGACACTTAAGTTTTAATTTATTTTTGACAGTGTAATATAATATACCCGCTATTGCAGACTTTGGAGTTACAGAATCTAATTTATCAACATTATCAGAATAAACTTCGTTACATATATTAGAAACATTAAAAGGTAATTCTAACATATTACAGAATTTTATAAAGGAATCATTTTCTTTAATATCTATTTTTTCTTTTGCCAAACTTCTAAATTTATCATGTTTATCCATTATTTCTAAGAAAATCTTTTCTCCTTTAAGAAATCCTTTCTGATTTCCTTCCGTACCATCTATGATTTTTTGTCTATCAATGTGTATATTATTATTTATGCAAGAGTAATACAAACATGCAGAAATTAAACCATTTCTTACAGAAGCTCTTGTTAATTTTCCGGATTCCATACAGATGTGCCACATATTTTTTGCGTCCGTTAAGACAATACTTGGTATTTTCATTAACGTACAATAATTTTGTAGTTTTTCGGAAATTTTCCAAAATGTTTTTTGTTTGTGACTAAAAACCTGTTGATAGTGCAATCTCATGGCAAATGAATATTTATTAAACCCTGGAATAGTGCCACCAATATCATATGGATTATCTGAAACATAAAGATCTGCTCGCGATGCACCAATTTTAAAAGATCCGTCTTCTTTTTTATAATTATTCCATTCAATACTTTCGGGAGAATCTTGAATTACTAATCCGCAATCAATACATATGATTATACCTTCTCTGATGTCTAATTGTTTACAAGAATGACTACACATTTCTTCGCAATAAATTTTCTCTTGTTGCATTTCATCTTGAGAATCTTTTAAAAGTTCTTCGAAGTCTTTCCATATATCTTCATTAAGTGTATCCATGAGATCTTATGTACACAATTATTAAATATCTTAATAAGCTTATAAAAACGTAATATTTAATTGTGCGATTAAATTTGTCTTATATAATATAAGAGTTAAATAAATGACGTCAGTTGTAATTATATTAAGATCGGAATCGGTAGTTTTAAGTTTAAATAAAGATACAAATATTTTCAATTTTGATTTAATTGAAGATATTCCTTACAATCAAAAGGGATTTGATGAAGGTATAGAATATTTTAGAAATTCGTGGATTTATATAAAAGAAAATAATCTCAAATTTCATATGTTAATAAATCTGGGCGTAAGTAAAAAAGAAAATGAATTTCCTCTTCATGCCTATATAAAATTAATTAAAATGACGACAGAATTAAATGATATTTTTATTAAACATTGTCATTCTGTATGTATTTTAACAGAAGGGTCGGAAAAATGGCAAAATGTTTATAATTTCATAACAAAACTTTGGAACCCATCTGATAGACGACCTTTAAAATTTACAGATAATCCAAATGAAGTTAACGTCTTTTTTTCAAGTAATAAAATACCATCTCCCTCATTATTAACATAAAATTATTACTAAAAAAAATAACATTTAAAATTAATTTAAATATATTTTATGAAATGAAGATTATTTCTTGGAACTTAAATGGTATTCGTTCTAGAATTTTTAATGATAAAACTAGCTCCCAGATTAAAAAAATAAATTTTATTTCGCCAGATGAATCAAGTCCTATAAATAAATTAATAACTGAACATGACCCTGATATTTTTTGTTTTCAAGAAACGAGATGTAATGCCGTGCGTGGTTCAGAATTTGTTATTTCTGGTTATAAGTCTTATTTCAACGAATCTAAGTTAGATGGTTCTAGATCTGGAGATAGATATTCGGGAACGGCTATATATTATAAAGAAACAATGGATTGCATCAATGTAGATATAAATATTTCGGGTTACGAAGACTTAGAGGGAAGAATAATAATTATGTATTTCAAAGAGTTTACAATTATTAATGTATATGCACCGAACTCGGGAACAAATTATAAAAATAAAATTTTATTCATGGACTATATGATCAAATTTTTAAATTCCCAGGAGATGCCAGTTATCTTCTGTGGAGATATGAACATTGCAATAGATACACATTTTGATAAAACTAAAGTAAAACCGGGTCCGGGTTTTTATAAACACGAACTTGATTTTCATAACAATTTAAAAACTATCGGATACATAGATTCTATTTCACCCGACGATGAAATTATTTACACATGGTGGGATCCTAGGCAGAGAAAAGAAGAAGGTTTGTCGATAGTAAGAAATAGAAATAAAGGATGGAGACTTGATTATTTTTTCACAAGAAATTTTGGCGAAAATAATCGAATTTCCAGTAAATCATTAAAATATATAGGTGAGAATAAATTTATTCCGTGTGCAAGTGATCACGCACCTGTATTACTTAGCGTTTCCCAAATACCATCTACATCATAGGTGGCATCGGCGCTTTCATGTAAGGGTTGAAACTATTATTAAGAATAACAAGAACATATAGGGTAAATATTATTGCAGTAGATAGATTAGACCACCAAACAAAGCGGTCGAAAAAACTCTTTCCACACGAGTTGTCCGCGCAACACCCATCGCCAGCACTAGCAAGCGAATTCATACTCGCGAATACTATCCATGAAGTTATAGCCACTAATAATGCCAAAAAGATATTCATTTTATTATAATAAAAAATATTTTAATTTTAATTTAAATTAATATTTTAATTTTAATTTAAATTAATATTTTTTTTATTATTTTATAATTTAATTCTCAGAATCCCATCTTAACTTGCACTTTTCTTCAATTGATTTTATCTGCAATTTTAATTCCTGTGCTCTTTTATACTCATCAGATTCGTGAACATTATATGCAGGGACGTGGGCCATATTAAATTCTATAGCACCTTCGAGTTTTTGAATTAGTTTAGTTTCTTTTTTAGAAAGTTCTTTTTTAATATCAAAAAACTCTTTTTTATTATTTTTTACCATTTATACATTTTATACAGATTTATAAATATTTTATTTTTAAATATTTTAATCTAAATCATCTAGCCAAAAATCCCTAATAGACAT
>Ga0066862_10000967_pt1 | contig 11712 bp, 13 predicted proteins | sample ETN02SmetaG_FD_66431 | JGI IMG/M metagenome (GOLD analysis project Ga0066862, IMG submission 66431) | Marine microbial and viral communities from oxygen minimum zone, Eastern Pacific Ocean - ETNP2014F10-02SV255 | ecosystem: Environmental > Aquatic > Marine > Oceanic ... | reverse complement strand
GTAAATTCTGAGGTTAATAATTGGTTGAGTTCTTTCATATCTGAGCGGACCTGTTTGACCGCTTGTTCTTGTGTTTTTGTTTCCCCCTCTGGACTAAATAACTCATCTATTTTACCTTCAGTCAATCGCCACTTTTTTGCTTTTGCATGCCCATACGAACCAGCACCATGAACCAATGCAATCCTACATCCTTGGTAGATTAGTTCAGCTATAGTTCGGGCAGATTTCTCAATCGCCTCTATGTTTGGTGAACAAACCCCTTTCTTGTTGGTCAGAAGGCCCCCGCCTAGTTTCAGAACTACCTTTCGGCCCCCCTCCATGTACATCGGACGATGTTGTTGTTCATCATGGTGCGCACACAGATTGATGATGGCTAACATCTTCGGATGGGCATGGCACCCACCGTAGATGAGTTCAGGAGATACCTTCAAGCCCGCCGCAATGAACTACATTCTGTCGTGGATCCTGAGGAACGTGAACGTATTCGGACTAGAATCGACATTGCTCTACAAGAGGCATTAGATTTCGGTGCCGCAGTTGAGATTAGAGAGGAATTAAAATCAAGAATTTTTGACGAAGTTGATTCATCTACTCGTTTAATTGAATCATCAGATAATATGCCTAGTACTCGAATAGAAGGCGACGGCTGCCCTAAGTGCGAAGAACCTCTAGAGGCCGATCTAGACTTTTGCCCATCTTGTGGACATGAACTCTGATTATTCTTCCTCTTCTTCTTCCCATTTGGAAATAAGTGGAGATAATCGTCCATCTTCTTCTTCTACACGGTCTAGGTATTGAGGCTCTACTTTTTCCGCCAAGTACACAGTTGTACCTGCTTTCCAAACAGTGTCTCCGTTAGCAGTCATCTGTGCAGTATCAATTTCAAGAATAACTGGGCGACGTAACTTCTGCCCTCCAAGTCGTCCTGCTTCTGCAGCCTTTGCGACAGTTTGTGATAAGTGAACATGACTTCGATTCCCTGGGAGGATTCCAATGTCCATGATTACTGCTAAATCTTCGTCAGAGCAAGGGAAGAATAGGGCTGATGGAATATCCTCAGTTGGTAAATCTAATTCGATTTCTACAGTATGGCCATAGGTTGCACGAACGGTGTTCCCTCTTACTTCGTATCGCCCCTTTTTATCGCATTCAACGACTGCCTTAACGTGATGAGGTCTAAGCCATCGTCCGAATCGGCGACTCTCTTTATCTCTCAGAGCATCAACAAGTTCGCGGATGTCTACCCATCCGTTTAGATCCATCTCGAGTCCTAGGCGTTCTGGATCGTGACGACAGGTTCTTGCAAGTCGACGTCCAATCGTCTCACGTTCCCCTGTTCTCATGATAAATTTCCCTTCGGAATTACATGCAGGACATAGCTGGTCATCGGTAAAGTATCCATGGAGATTGCATTCGCGTATCATATCGACCAAACTGGGCCAATCAAACTCCGTTCATAAGCCGATTGGGTGTTTTGGTGGAAATTTCTCGGCACATTCATGCCTAATTGTATCTCAGGGAATCATATGGAGGCCTACGTATGCGACTATGTTCGATCTCCTTTCACTCGTGCTCATCGAGGCGAATTGAAGGACATTAGGCCTGACGATATGGCAGGCCAAGTGGCACATGCTCTCTTGCATAGGACAGGTGTTGATCCAAGTTCATTGGATGATGTAATGGTTGGATGTGCATATCCTGAAGGTGAACAGGGCCTCAATATTGGACGGATTGTCACTCATTATCTCAAAGGGCCTCCAGACCTTCCTGGGATGACCACAAACCGTCTCTGTGGTTCTTCTATGCAAGTGATGCATACTGCTGCTGGAATGATTGCACGTGGATGGGGTGACCTATTCCTCTGCGGTGGTGTTGAATCGATGAGCCGAATTCAGCGAGGTGGTTTCAATCGTTCGCCGTCGCCTTTCCTAGAGGAAATTATGCCGGATGCCTACATTAGCATGGGGCTTACGGCTGAAAATGTCGCAGAACGTCACTCGATTTCTAGGATGCGACAGGAGAATTTTGCTCTCACCAGCCATCAGAAGGCAATCCTAGCGAAGAAGAATGGTTTTCTGGACGAAGAGGTCACTACAATTTGTTCAACAGATGAAACCTACGGCGTTGATGTCGACGGTTGTATGCGTGAATCCTCGCTAGAGGCCATGGCTGGACTTAAGCCAGCATTCATTGATGACGGTGTCGTTACGGCAGCCACTAGCTCTCCTCTAACTGATGGTGCCTCATTCAGTCTCATTGCATCCCAAAGTGCAGTCGAATCGCATGACCTCAAACCGATGGCGAGGATAGTGTCTGCAGCGGTAGCAGGCGTTCATCCTGACGAGATGGGGCTTGGGCCAATTCCTGCAACGAGAATCGCGCTCAATCGTGCAGAACTTACTGTGGATGACCTCGATGTGATTGAATTAAATGAAGCGTTTTCCAGCCAATCATTGGCCTGTATAGATAAATTGAATCTACCTGAAGAAAAAATCAATCTTGATGGGGGAGCCATTGCTATCGGACATCCTTTGGGTGCTTCTGGAGCAAGGATTGTAGGGAAAACAGCCAGTTTGTTACAGAGAACTGGTGGTAGATATGGTCTTGCTACGATGTGTATAGGTGGTGGAATGGGAATTGCTACCATTTTAGAGAGAGTGTGACAGTCGCAACTCCTATTTGAGCAACGTCCTGTGGAGGACCATGTTCAACCGTGGTGGACGCGATGAAGCGAAGAAGAATCTACAGGTAGATGAGGAAGGAGATTGTGCAAGATGTGGAGGAGATGCACAACCCTCTTCCATTACTGGGTATTTGCAATGTGTCCGATGTCAATATGAATGGCAGGACCCAAATGCAGTTTCCTCAGGCCCTGCTCGAGCAACAATTCAGGATGAATCACGAAAGGTGGATGAGTTCAAACAAGAATTAGAGAAGGGCAGCCTTCGAGGTGTTCTAGGACTTGATTCGGATCTTTCTAAGGAGCAAGAAGCAACACTTGGCCGCCTTCAAGATCGTTGGATGGATGGAATGGCAGGTCATTTTAATGCAGCAGAGGATGAGAGGAAACCATTGATGATTTCATTCGATAATGAGGATAATATTGTAGCTACGGAACTAGCAGTAATTTCTATTCTTGGAAATGATTTTGATGGAGGAGAAGAGATTCGGGTTGAGTACCCAGGAAGAGATACTGAGTTCTATTCAATGGATTCCACCGATGATCGCGGTTGGAGAGTAGGCCGTGCTATACCAGATACCTGCCGTAATATTGCCTCAATAATCAATAGAAAATCGACTATTGTTCATGCAGAGTCTACCGAAGACTCAATTGTCATTGAACCAAGAGATGCCTCAATTCAACCAACGAGTGTCGTGATTTTTGTAGATGATCCTGGTGGAAAAAATATGTTGTTGGAAAGAGATGGAAGAGTCATAGATGTTGATGCAATGATGACGATTGAAGACTATAGAGAAATGCTCAGCCTAGTAGTTGATGATGGAGTAATCACTCCTTCAGAGGATGAACTTCTTTGGATAATGCGTGCAAATTTGGGAATAAGCGATGAGCAGCATATGCAATTACTCATCAATCGTTTTGGTGAAGGAATTGTGAAGGAGTGTCCAGCATGTCATGGTATGACGCCTTACCTTCCTGACCACGGCGGATGGTGGTGTGAACCATGTCAGAATTGGGTTTGAAAATTTTTCTAAGCACTTTGTTCATGTCGCGGACTTCATATACCGAATCATGCACCACATGATACAGGCTGGATTGAGATGGCTGGTGACAACGACTTATACATTGGAATAGACCTCGGAACGTTTCGTTCCGTTTTGACTTCGAGCGCAGGGCATGAGGAAGAAGTTCTCACTGTCGTAGGGACTCCCAAGGATCCCATCGCTAGAAACATGTTAGGGAAGGATGTGTTGTTCGGAGAAGAGGCACTCAAGAACCGCCTTGCACTGAACTTGTTCCGCCCATTAGAACATGGTGTAATCAAGGATACAGCTGAAGATAAGAAGTTCATTGCTCATTTTATTAATCATCTAATCTCACTTGCAGACCCCGAAGACTACGACAACGTTGTCGCTGTGATTGGAGCTCCAGCAGAAGCCTCATTCACAGATCAAACAGCAATTTTCAATGCAGCTTCTGGAAGCGTCAATGCTGCAATGATTATTTCTGAACCATTCGCTGTTGCATATGCTTTGGACATGATTGGGCACACCATCGTTATTGATATCGGTGCGGGTACATGTGATATTGCTCGTGTTTACGGTACAATACCTGGTCCTGATGACCAGATGCACACTGGTTTTGCTGGCGATCATATCGATAACACTCTAATTGAAGCAATTCAAAAGAAGTATTCTGGTGCTCAGATTACTAAGGACATGGCTCGACGTTGGAAGCAGCAATTCTCGTTCGTTCGAACAGCAATCCCAGACCAACCTGTTGTTGTAGATTTCAGTATTGAAGGAAAAGCCATGGCGTTGGACATCACTGATTGCGTCCAGACAGCTTGTGAATCAATAGTTGATCCAATTGTTGGAAATGTCAAGAAATTAATTGCGAACAGCAATCCTGAATTCCATGATGAATTTAGGAATAACATGATCCTAGCAGGTGGTGGTTCTGGAATCACTGGTCTGAACATAATGATTGAAGATAAACTTGCAGACATTGGAAACTGTACCGTTCATGTCGTCGATGATCCTGTAATGTTGGGCGCACTTGGTGGTTTGAGACTCTCAATGGAAGTCCCTACCGATATGTGGTCAACATTGAATCTAGCATCACGTTAAGGGTCATTCAGATTCAGTATATGCTGATGGCACCAAAGGGTCGCTACAATGTGGGCAAGTGTCCGAAGCCTGTAGTTTCTCTAGAACGATTCCTAGTAAACTTCCACATGATGGACATGATGCTAAGACCTCATTATCTGTGGTATAACGTAGATGTGCAAGAGCAACAGCGCCCCCCGAATACCATTGTTTGTAATCGAGGTTCTCCATTCGTTTAACCCGTATAATGCCCAATCCTGCGAGTATCATGACCAATATTGCATCCAACATTACACCATTCATTAACCAAACAATTCCCATTAATCCCAAAATTGTGGAAGACATGAGATATGCAACTTGTCCTGCACGAATGCCAATGACACTACCTCTTTTTGTGAAGCGAAATGCACAGATTCCTTGCAATCCAGCAATTGCAAATGCTGGCCCAATGAGGGTACTTCCTAAACTCCCCACAATCCATGCTGCGGTGAGGCCATTTAGAACTAGAAAAATCGATTGATGTTTGTGACTCTGTTTGAGCCCATACTCGACATCAGACAAGTCGTTCATGAGCCGCGGAGGAGGGTGACCATCATCATTCTATGTAATCGACGACCTATTGAGGACGTACCCTTTCGTCGTTTCATGCCGAGGGACGTAGACGTCGTTACTCAGGGGACTTCTCTTGAAGGAAGGAGGATACTGCTCGGCATCACAGGTGGGATAGCTGCTGTTGAGAGTGTTCGGTTAGGTAGAGAACTTAGGAGGCATGGTGCAGAACTACATGTCATCATGACTGAAGCCGCTACCAAGGTCATCACCCCCTTGGCTGTTCGTTGGGCAACTCAGGCTACTGTGGACGTGGAATGGTCTGGAGACATGCCACAATTGGATGGTTTTGATGCCATTCTTGTTGCACCTGCAACTAGAAACACACTTTCGAAACATGCCAATGGAGTAATGGACACTCCTTTGGCAATGGCTCTTGCAGCCGCAACAGGGAATAATACTCCAATACTATTGGTTCCATCAATGCATGACGATCTTTTTGATGATCCAGTAACATCTGATTTAATCAATAGAATTGAGGGAAGAGGATGTTCAGTACTTATTTCTGAATCTGAAGAAGGGAGGAGAAAACAACCTAGTCCAGAGGATATTGTTTCCCGCTTGGCACATATTGTGAATCGCGATGAAAGTTGTAGAAACGTGTTATTGGTGATTGGCGGAACCGAGACTCCAATCGATGATGTGAGAACCATTTCAAATCGTTCTACAGGTCGAACTGGTTGGATGATTGCAGATTATTTGTATCGTAAAGGGCATCAAGTATGTGTCTTGGCTGGACGTTTGTCGTTTGTACCCGCAACAATTTGTTTTCCTATTATTCGTTCAATGGATCCTGCTGCAATGAAATGCTGGATTAAGGATATAATTGAGAATGATGAGATGTTGATTGATTCAGTTGTATGTGCTGCTGCGATTTCTGATTTCGTAGTTTCTGATTCCCAATCAGGAAAAATGACTTCAGGGAATGATGTGGTGATAAATCTGACACCTTTTGAAAAGATACTCGATAAGATTCCAGGATGGCTTTCTTCCAAAGGTCGAGGTAATGGACATATAATCGGTTTCAAATTACTTAGTGGATCAAATGAAGAAGAATTGGTAAATGCTGCAAGAAAACAGATTGAACGGTCAGGTGTTTCAGCAGTAGTTGCCAATGACCTATCTCAATTGGATGGAGATGGACCAAGAGCATTATGGGTGACATCTACCGATATTGAGAAATTGAATGATGCTAATCACATTGGAGTAGCCATTGATGGCTTACTTAGGGCGTAGGTTTGAAGTTCCGCGTCGATGGCCATTAATCGATGGCAGGTCCGGACAAGGCAAAGCGGGGCATCCCGCCGAAGTCTGACTTTAATGCGTGGTATCCAGCAATAGTCGAGATTGCCGACCTTGTTGACAAGCGTTATCCAATCAAGGGAATGGATGTATGGAGGCCATATGGGTGGAAGGCAATGAAGAGAATCGATGCACTTACTCATGCTGAGATGGAGAGGACAGGGCATGATGAAGTACACTTCCCACTGTTAATTCCTGAAGATCTACTAGAGAAGGAGAATAGATTGGTTGCCCTACTAAAGGCTGCAAGAGATGCTGGTGTAGATCCATCTGAATTGAGGATGGATGAGGAACCAGCCGGATTCAAGAAAGAAGTATATTGGGTAAAGCATGCTGGAGAAAATGAACTTGATGTTCCGATGTTTCTGAGACCTACATCAGAGACTGCGATGTATACTATGTTCCCATTATGGGTCCGCAGTCATGCGGATTTGCCTTTGAAAACTTATCAGATTGTAAACACATTTCGTTACGAAACCAAGCAGACAAGATCCTTTATCCGAGTTCGTGAGATTCATTTCTTTGAAGCCCATACAGCTCATGTCGATGAAGAAGATGCAACTCGCCAGATAGAAGAAGACCTTGAGATTGTTTCCAACATTATGTCTGATTTAGGGTTGCCATACATCGCATCCAAGCGCCCAGTGTGGGATACATTCCCAGGCGCATGGTACACAATTGGGATTGACGTAATCATGCCCAATGGGCGCACACTTCAGGTTGCTTCTTGCCATCATTATCGAGATCAATGGGCCCAAGCATTCGATTTATCTTACGAGGCTGAAGATCGTACCACCAAGTATTGCCATCAGACTACATATGGAATGTCGGAAAGACTTCTTGGAGCAGTAGTTGGTATGCACGGAGATGATTCGGGACTAATTATGCCTCCATCAATGGCGCCTATTCAGGTAGTTTTGGTTCCCGTTGCGGCTCACAAATCAGAAGCAGTGATGGAGACAGTTAGGAGTGTTGAATCAACACTCAAAACCGCAGGGTTACGAGTACATGTTGATGACAGAGATATCCGGCCTGGTCAGAAGTACTACGATTGGGAAATCAAAGGAGTTCCACTTCGATTGGACATCGGACCAAGAGATGTCGAGAAAGGTCATGCGTTTGCTGCGAGAAGAACTGGTGGGAAACAACCTATACCATTGGAGTCAATATTAGAATCAGTGAATACAGAATTAGATGAAATCCAGAGAGTCATGGAAGCATCCTCAATTGAACACAGAAATCAAATTGTCAAATGTGTAAACTCATTGGATGAGTTAACAGACGAAGGACACATCTTCGAAGTGGCATTCTGTGGTACTGATGCAGACGCAGAAGTACTTGAGAAAACATCTAATCTCACATTACTTGGGGAAGCTCTAGAACAATTCAGTGAACCACGCCCCTGTATAGTGACAGGTGAAATGACCAGTCTCCGACAACATCTTGCTCGAATGTATTGAAATTCAAAAACCAAAGTATCTAATCAAGGTAAACAATTTACAGTATATGTAATAAATTATAGAACAATAGAATGTACATGTCTTCTGATGATTCGGAACTTCCAACAGGAGACGAAATTATTCAGGTTTTAGAATCTCATTCGTGGCCTATTGAACTAATAATACGTGGACTAGTGCTCTTACTAATTGGCTTCTCGCTGTGGAGATACCAGTACGAATCACTGTTCTCTGTGATTGTAATATTCATCCTCGTGGTTCCGATGGAAAAGATATTTCCTAGGCATAAGGGGCAACTAATTCGTCGGCCTAAGTGGCGGTTGGACCTTACTTACGCACTTGCATCTCCCTTCCTCAATGCATTGGGCGCGGTAATCTTCGTTGTTATCGCTGTGCTATCCTTCGCATGGGTGCCGGGTCTCCTTGTTCGACCATTAGTTGAGATGATCCCCGGGTCCTTCAAGCCGATTGTTGCATTCGTATGTTTCGATTTCTTCGTGTATTGGGCGCACCGATGGTACCATGAGGTTCCTGAATTGTGGAGATTCCATTCGATACATCACTCTCCTGAGCATTTGGATTGGGTTAGTGGGTTTCGTGTTCACCCGTTCGATTTTGCCCTTATTGCACCTGGGTTCATTTTCCTAGTCGCAGCTGGCTTCAATCCTGAGACTAGCGGCGTCATTGCAGTGATTCAAATCATTTCAGGAATTTTCCTGCATGCTAACATCAGTTGGAGGCTTCGACCACTGCACCGCATCATCCAGACACCGGAGTTCCATCACTGGCATCATGCGAACGATGAGGACGCACATTGGTCGAACTACTCTGGTTTCCTACCTTTTTGGGACATCCTGTTTGGGACCTACTTCATGCCAAAGGATCGCCGTCCTGAGGAATATGGTGTCGACGAATACATCCCTGATGGGATCCTAAAGCAGTTGCATCATCCATTGAAAGGGTCAGGCAATCCACTGCGTGCGTTACTTCATCCAATCCGATCAATACGTTTGGGTTTCTCAGTTGGAAAGAAAATTCTTCGTGGAGTTTGGCGGTCTACATTCAGGTCACGAGGACATCGTCCCCCAAATGATGGTGAAGGTTGGCCATGATTAGCGTCTGCGTAGAATGCCGAAGATTAGGTTGACTAATCCGAATCCTACAAGTGCCATATCAGGTATACCCCATTGTCCAGTAGGGCCCCAAGCAATGTGTTCTTGCATTCTATGAAATTCTAATAAATTCAACTTTAACGAAATCCCACATGTAGAATGTACATCAGCAGCACATGTTGCCAATAAATTACCTAATCCCCAGTATACATTTGCTAAACCAACACCAAGGGAAGAAACTCCAATCAACATGCCCACTCCTGGGCCGAATATCATCGATTTTTTGCTCGAATCTCCTTTCGTCCTTCCTGGGGATTCTACTGTACTTCGAACTACTTGGATAGGTTCTGGAATGATGTCTACCATCTCTAGTTCATCTCCAGTGGATAATCCAAGAGGTTCGATTTCTTCTTCAATTTCATCCCCAAGTAGATTCAGAATTGATTCACCATACATTCGTATTGCGAGTTTGCGTAAATCAGGGCTGGAACGTATCGCATCTAACTCCTCAGATGAGATGTCTCCATCAAGTAAGGACTTGAGCGGGTCGTCCGGCATATGCTCCCTCATAGCCTCTCACACCCCCGGTGTTCAAGAAGGCATTGCATTCAGAATCTTCATCAAGCCGTTCGCCGAGAAACTGCTCTTTTTGCTGCATCTACGATATCGGTCACTGTTAATCCATAGTGTTCCATTAGTTCAGCAGGTTGGCCACTCATGCCAAATTCATCATTCACACCAACTCGTTCGAGTGGAGTTGGAAGATTAGAAGCCAGACTCTCAGAAGTCGCTCCACCAAGCCCTCCAATGATTGAATGATCTTCAGCAGTAACTATTGCACCACACTTCTCAGCAATCATCTTCAGGCAATCATGATCATACGGTTTGAGTGTATGTACATCAACAACAGTAGCGTCAACACCGTCGTTGGATAGTATCTCGGCAGCATCCATCGCTTCTGCAACCATTACTCCACAAGCGAGAATTGCGACATCATTGCCTTCTCTAATGATGGAGAACTTTCCAATTTCAAGCGAATCAGCTTGTTCTTCAGTGTAGATTCTCTTTGTCTTATTTCTTGCAGTTCTAGTATATGATGGGCGATTATGATTGAGGAGTGCCTTGGTTAGTGCTTTTGAGGATAAATCGTCACAAGGATGCATGACCGTCATGTTTGGCAATGTTCTGTAAATCGCTAAGTCTTCAATGGATTGAGCTGATGATCCATCGGTTCCAGTATGTATTCCTCCATGGCTGCCACAAAGATGGACGATTAGATTTGGTCTTGCAATTCCGTTTCTTACCTGCTCAAATCCTCGTTCGGTAAAAATTGCGAATGTAGATGCAAATGGTACCTTTCCTGTAGACGCCATTCCAGCAGCTACAAGCATCATGTTTTGTTCTGCAATTCCCATGGAGAATGTTCTGTTTGGATATTCTTCACGGAAGAGACAAGATTTGGTAGACTTGCCTAAATCCGCTTCTAGTACGACGACTCGTTCATCTTCTGCCATCTCTAGAAGGGCAGACCCATATCCATCACGGCTGGCTGCGGAGGTCATGCTAATTCCTCCATTGCTAGTTCAAATTCATCATCATCTGGTGCCTTTCCATGGAATGATGGGTTGTTCTCCATGAATGAAACTCCTTTTCCTTTGATGGTTCGAGCCAAGATTACACATGGTCCAACGAGATTCTTACTCCATTCTATTGCTGCCCCAATTTCCGACATATCATGTCCATCGATATCCTTTACTTTCCATCCAAAAGCACTCCATTTCGCACCTAAATCGCCCATTACCATCTGTTGATCAACGAAATTATCGTTTTGAATTCCATTGACGTCTACAATTACTGTGATGTTTTCTACCTTGTGATGAACAGCAGCCATTGCTGCCTCCCATATTTCGCCTTCCTGGCATTCACCATCTCCTAGTATTACCCAAGTGAAGTGGTCCTTTTCATCCATTTTACCAGATAGTGCAACTCCTAATCCAAATGATAGCCCCATCCCTAAACTACCTCCTGAGAAGTCAATTCCTGGAGTCCATTTCGAATCTACATGCCCCTGACAAACTCCATTGTATACTCGATATGTATGCAGATCCGTTTCTTGTAGGAATCCAAATGCATGAAGGGCAGAATACATGGCTGGTGAAGCATGACCTTTCGAAAGTATCACTCTATCTCTATCGGGATGTTTTGGCTCCTTTGTACTTACTCGCAAGGTGCGCCCATATAGCCCTACAAGGAGATCAATAACAGAGAGACTACCTCCTGGGTGGCCTGCATTTGCTCTTTTTACCATCTTGACAATCTCTCGTCTACAGCCTTTCGCGATGTCTTCGAGGTCATCGACCGTCTGTTCTTGGCAGGTGGGCTCGGCTCCAGTCATCACTCAAGTTGTTCTGTGAAGGGTCTTTGATGATTCTCATTCATTTTCA
>Ga0066862_10000966_pt1 | contig 11716 bp, 2 predicted proteins | sample ETN02SmetaG_FD_66431 | JGI IMG/M metagenome (GOLD analysis project Ga0066862, IMG submission 66431) | Marine microbial and viral communities from oxygen minimum zone, Eastern Pacific Ocean - ETNP2014F10-02SV255 | ecosystem: Environmental > Aquatic > Marine > Oceanic ... | reverse complement strand
TCATCGATACACCCCAAGACGCCAAGCCCCAATCAGAATGGGGCGGGCTTCCTACCTGTACGTCTGCTGGTCAAGAAGTAAATGGCAATCCCCAGCATTAATATGAACAGATAGTTCATCCACCCAATCACTTCCTCTTGGGCCTCTGACCAGAGCTGTGCTTCTATTACACAGAAGGAAGATCCCCTAGCTTCCTCAGTACCACACGCCTCTAGTTCCCCTTCGGAAGGTTCCGGCAATTGGATCTCAAACAGAATGAAGTACTTATCCGGTGTAGAAAAATTGCTGAAATCCATCGAGATATAGTTCTGCGAGGACCCTTGAGCGGGAACGTCGCTAACCACCGAAGACGTAACGCCCGCGGGGTTTTCGCAATGTATGTCAAAGCAAAGTGTAGCGACTAGAGTTACTCCTTTAGCATCAACGTGTGCCAGATTCTCAACCTCAACCACGTAGGTTGACTGTTGGCTGACTACGGGGTTCCCTCCACCCTGTAATTGGATCGTGTCACCGACTATTGCAAGATCTGGAGAATCCCGTAACAGCGAGAATTCGTACGGATAAGAATTGTTTTCAGAGTCTGAAACGGTCATGAAAACGGTGTAGTTTGATAGTTGGAGGGATGGATCGCCGCCATAGTATAGTACGATCGTGGTCATCCCGGTTGAGAAAGGCGATACTGGTTGCATTTCTGGGCCGTTCAATTCCCAGCCCTCTGGGGCTTGGAAACTGAATGTGAGAATTTCGTCTCCGTTACCGAGATTGGAGTATGGGATTCCGATCTCGACAGTGCGCTGTTCAGGGATGAAGTATTGGGGGTCCTGGAATTCGTCTGAAATCTCAAACCCGGAGAACTTGGGGATAATGACGGTCATCTCGTGCTGGAGCGAGTATCCCTCTGCGGTCGCGAATTTTAGCAGGATCATGTGTCCCGGGCCGAAATGGTGGGCTTGGCTCCTGTTTGCCGGGGTCACACGAACTCTAAATTCTTCAATCGACAGATTGTTGTCGAGACCCATTTCGAAGGAAGTCTCCAGGGTTCCGTCCCATGATCCGTTTTCGTTTTCGAACTCGACTGTCCATAGATGACCATCCATGCCAGGTACCGTGCCAGTTGCAACGTAGCTATCGAACGGATTGTGGCCGTTATACTCCACCCTCAGGGAAAACTCGACAGCAGTGTAATTGCAGTCGTTCCCCGAACACCCCTGTTCAATTTCAACTTCAGCTGAGCTTCCGCCGATGGATTCGATTACTAGGTCTTGGTTTGAGGTGCGAACGAGGCTTAACGTACTCAGGGGGCTATCCTGACCAGTCTTGATGTTTACACCTTGTCCTCCGTTGTAGGACATGTTCCTTCCGCGCTGCTCTACCAGGAATTCGCTTGAGGCGTCAACTCTTCCAACGGGCAACAGCAACTGCAATTCTCCACCGCTATCCAGTTCCTCTGACCATGAAATCCCTCCCTCGATGGATATCTTGAGGTCGTAGTCATCTATCTCGGTAAGGGAATGCTTGTCACCCTCATAATCCAGCCACTCGGTGTCAAGGGACAACACTCCGCCAGTTGAGAGGACCGAGTCGACGAAACCTCCCTCGACGTCAGCATCAAGAATATCTACGGCCACTAGGTAGTATCCCTCATTCGGCGCGTAAACGGTAACGTATACAATCCACTGACCGGGTTCAACAGAAGCAGTCCACTCGCCAGTCCACCCACTGGATTCATTGCCTACAATGTCAGGGATTACCCTGTCCCTGGCGATCCCGTGATAGGGGATCAATACTACACTCCAGTCGTCATCGAAAATCCATTCTTCGGATATGTAGGAAACGGTTCCGGAGACCTCGACCACTCCTGCGGTTATCTCGGTATTCTCAGCTTGGGTAGATAGACCAAGAGAAATGGATGAGTTAACGGTTCCGAAGCCATCCCTTTGGACGGAAACGTTCCAAGTGCTGAGTGCTGGAAGGAAAATGCTCCATTCCCCGGATGAGTCAGTTGTTAGATTGTAATGGGCCTCTGAAGGGGGTGTATCGGGATTTTTCGAGGACAAACTGACTGTTGCGTTGGCAAGTCCCTCGGAGAAACCCGGGTCTCCATCGCCGTTGAGGTCCCAGAAAACCGTCCCCCTCAGATCGACCAGTCTTTGGACAGCGAAGTACACGCTATGCTCGACCCCAACAGTCACTCCGGTCTCAATCAAAGACGTGTTTTCGATTAGTAGCCTGACGCCCTTTTCATCTGTCTGATTCAACTCCAGATTCCAATTGCCCGGTGAAAGTCTAACTTCCACAGGTTCTTGGAACCCAGTGGCGTCTGCGGTAATTGTTCCCAAACCCTCCTGAGACGTGAACCTGAGCAGCATTAATTCCACGTTTTCACTGGGGACGGCTTCCGTCAGGAAGACTGAAACTTCAGCAAGCTCAGAAGTCTGTAAGTTCATTCTCAAGTTTGCAGTCTCTTGTGAAACCGTGATGAGCCTCCTCAGTCCCTCGTAGACTCCTGAACTAGTCTCAAACTCTTCGACAATAACTAACCAATCAGATTCACCCAAATACTCCACAATTCTTCCATTTTCATCGGTGAAAAGTGTTCTAATCCACCCATTATCAGAATTTTTTAACACGATCTCGTGGCCAGTAAGAAGGCTGCCACTCTCGTTCCTAAAGGTCAAGTTAAGCAGCCACTCTGGCTCGAAGCCCAGTGATCTCTCCACAGTAGTTGGATCCATTCCGACGTAGAAAAGTTCGTTTACATCGTAAAGGGTGTCAAACGGATCGTTTGCTGAAGCATTCGCTCTTTCAACCACTATCCTGTAAATCCCAGGCTCGAGTGAAATCTCAGCCCTACCGGTTGAATTCCACTCGGGGCCGTCTGCCGCGACGGTAATTCCTGCGCCGTTGGAAAATACTGGCTTTATCTCGAATTGCCTAGTTACGAGAGTCCCATTGGAGACATTGTTATCACCCTCATGATCTATGAAGAAGTCGATGAGAACGGTACTGTTGTCCTGAGGGTAAAGAAGAAGCTCGACTAACTCGAATCCACCGCTGGTGTTGATTTCTCTTGAAACTGAATTTGAGGACAAGTCTCCAGCATCGAGAGTGAAAGTCCAGTTCCCTGGGGGCAAAACCATCTCGAATAACCCTTCAGAATTTGCGCCTTGCCTCCATGAAGCATTGGTGGTGCCATCGGTATTGAGTGCAGATACGAATACTGGCTCCCATCCAGAAAATGCGTCCGAGTATGTGTTTCCTTCTCTGATGAGGCTCACAACACCATTAACCCTGACAGATTCCACTAAGAATATGGAAACATCGTCCATCCCCGGGGAAACTTGGAACCTGGTGCCATTGGAAAAGAATCCATCGACCCCTGACACCACCACTGCGGTAGCATGGATTATTGAGTCAACGGGGAGGACTACGCTGAAATTCCCATGAGAATCTGTTGTGGTTGAGAGTTTGAAACCCTGCCATTGGAAGTTTACATGATGATTGCTGACTACCTGTTGTGGGAACGGTGCCAATTCCTTTGAATCGAGGGAATAATACAGGGTGCCATTAACAATCTGACTGACTTGGAATTCAAATGAATCGGTGATGTCTTCCGTCCCTACGTCAATGCGCTTCCACAGCTGCTTGTCATCAGCTAGGGTGTGGTTGAGCGTCCACACTCCTTGTGAAAGTTCGGCCCTGTAAGTTCCGGACTCTGAGTCGAACAATGCTCTGACTGTGGGCATGGACTCATTCTCGGGAGTGAAGAAAACTTCGAGGTCGGGTACTGTTGATGTCCCGTCCATAAGAGTGAATGTGATATCGGTCATCTGTGGAATTTCCGAGGGGAAAGTTGCGACAATGTCCTCTTCGGAAGTAAAGACATAGGTCTTGGAAATCTCGGGGAAGCCGTCTTCGTCGGCATCTAACTCTGCAATGTATGTTCCAGGAACGATGGGGCCGATTTGGAAGGAGCCGTCGGAATCGGGAGTGACAAAGCAAGGTGATGACAGCGTCTTTTCACACTCAGTTTGTGCGTCCAGATAAGAGGCGTTCTCGGGGAAAACATGTATGGGGGATGTCAGAGGGTTGCCAGAATGGTCCGAGAGTGATCCCTTAATCCCGCCACCGGAAACAGAGATCTGAATGGGCGTAGCCGAGGGCATTAGTCCGACATAGAATTTGGTTGCAATATCAATAGATGTCCCATTGTCGAAGTCCAACGATATGTCATACTTGCCGGGAAGTGCATCAGAGATATGGAATGTGCCGGGTTCAACCATAGGGCCACTAAAGATCCCGGAGCCGGAGAAGGCACCGGTTCCGTTCAGAGTCCCATAGGTTGCAATATTTGCCGATGTGTCCGTCTCGAAGATGCCAGACCCAAGGAAGGTTGACTGGCTAAGAGTCCTGATGAAGACACTGTTTCCCTCGGACGTGAATCTTCCTGAAGCGTTGACCGATCCATCAACCAGGAAATTCCCACCGTCCAAGACGCAGGCTTCGTGACCCTCCGGGATCTCCCCCGAAGCGCAAGAAGGTGCAGGCTCGAGTTCCTCCAGTGAACCTTCCAGAATGCCCCGTCCAGAGAATTGGCCCTCTCCCGTAATGCTGTGGTTGTTGGAGATGGATTGGGTGTGAGTTCCGGTGAAATCTGTGACTGTGACGATACCATCGGACAACAGCGAGCCGTTTCCGGTGAAGGTTACTTCACCGATTCCAGTAAATTCCAACCCAGTTCCAGATACTGTGCCATTGGATGTTTCGGCACGATATGGTTCAATGGAAACGTCCTCCGATGCAGGAGTAAGAATCACACTAGCATCTAACAATGGATCCCCATTGAAATCGAGGCCCCCTGACCAAGTTATGATCCCTGAGGCAGAGGAGGGTTGAACCTTGATCGGGGCTTCGATAATAACGCCACCATTACTGTGGCCGTCTTGGGCTGAAATGTTGACTGTCGTTTCTGACAGCCAAGTTGAGCCGTAGACGTTTCCTAGGATTCCGGTAATTGGATTAACGACGCGGTCCTCTTGGTGTTCACTGAAGAGCTCGTACATTGAATTGCCAACATCTGTTGACATAATCGATGAACGGGCAGCTTCCAAGTCAGGATCCCCGGTAAAGGCGGAAACCCTAATCTTCCCAGACGGGACAGTGAATGAGTAATGCCCGTTTTCGTCGGCTTGAGTGCTTCCGATGGGAATCCAATATGTCCTAGAGTCATGATCAACGACACTTCCGTTGGCATCCGGTTCTTCATCGCCACTAAATGCGTCCCTCTCAATTAGGATACGGGCGTTTGGTACTGGACCAACTCCCTCGAGAGATACCGTTCCCTCAATAGTTGCCCCACTGTAGTACTTCAGGACCTTGACAACACGATTGGAGTCATAGAGAGATCCGCAGAGTGAATTAATCTTCGCACCAATTACAGTCAGATTGGAGACGATTCCGCTGGAGAGCGAGTTTTCACTCATATTTATTGTCTGAGCAGATTCGTTGAATGCGGAGATTATTGCATCCGAAGGGATAATTCCAGCACCGCCTGTGATCGTTTGGCCTATTGCGACACCATCCCATGAAGAGAGGCTGACGTTTGAAAGCGTGGAGTTTGAGCTGGTTCCGGACCCAGTTCCTTCCATCTCGATGAATTCGCATTCGCTGCCATCATACCAATTAGAAATAACGAAATGGTTCATCATGGCTCCCGGGAGTGCGAAGGCGTTCTCTAGGTAAGATCCGGGAGCTCCAGTGAGCTTTGTTTGTTGGGGGAGGAACCATACAGATGGGGTCTCGGCCTCTCCCGGTAAGCCAAGAGTGGATGACCCGTAGCCTACGTAGATCCTAGCGACCATAGTTTCGAAGAACTCCGGCTGGTGTTGGTAGTCGATATCTATCATCCTGATGACCTCAGATGCGTCTGAAGCTCCGGATTGCTGCCTAACTACGTCATCGAGGTATTCCTGTTCGTACTGCTCCTGAGTCCTAGGGATTATTGGTCCGTCGCCCCTCTGAGTCTGGTACATTGTGGAGATGTATGTGTCAATGTCAAGCCCAGAAAGGTGTGTGGGCGCATGGAAAATTCCGGTTGTCTGACCCCTGTGATAGCTGTAATCGTCATAGTAAGAGCCACCTAGAGGAAATAGTCGGTTGTCGACAGCGAAATACCTAATCTCGTGATTCCTTGTGGTGGTGCCTCCCGATGGAGACTCGTAGTCCGAAATCCCTTCGTACTCTATTGATGTGATACCGTCGTAGATGTTGACTAGGGTTTCCATGTCGAAGGCAGTGTTCAGGAAGGCGCGCATAAGGCCGAACCGTGCGTTACTCCTGTGCAGAGCGGTGGAAATGTCGTAGTAATCATCGATTAGGTCGTTCGTATACCTATATCCGCCAAGGTCATAGTGGGCTGGGGAGTTTATCTCAAACTCTGAAGTCGAGGATCGGGTCTGGTTGAATAGAGCCATTGCCTCAGACTGGTTTTGTGTCGATTCGCCTACTTGTCCTCCATCATCCAGAACCATCCACACCTTTCCGACCACGGGGATTCCGTCGTCGTCCAGTAACTCCCCATGAAGAAGCTCAACATCATTGTAAACGGCGACAACAGCCATTGACCTATTCAGGACGAAGTCTCTGTCGTTGTTCTTGATGATGTTTTCAAACTCTGCGACCTGTTCTGTGGACATGTGGGCCGACAGAACCGAGCGGAATTCTTCACTCAATTCCAAGTTGTTGAGGCTCCTGTCACCCTGGGCCAGAGTGGCGATGAACATTGAAAGGGTGTCTTCTTGGCCAGCTGAAACAAGCATCCCACCGCTGTTCGGTATTCCAGACTGGAAGTTATCAGCAACTGTTGGGTGTTGGCCTGAAGCTAGGGCTTGGAATCCATAATCCCACCAAGAAACGAAGGCGGGGCGTTGGCTGAAAGGCAAGTCTGAGTCTTGGTTAGATAACCAATCGTATGCATCATTCCATCCTTGGCCATTGAAGCTAGGACCGAAAGTACCCATGTACCATAGGCCTGAAGAATCTGGATTGTACGACTTGGTGTTGAAAATCGGCAAATACCTCTCTCGGAGAATGTCTGGAGCGATGTTGTAAATTTCCAAATCTACATCATATGACGATTCATCACCCCGGGGTATTCCAGAGTCGATTCCATATGTAGCGTGTTGAGATGTCACCAAAAGCAGCACCAAGAGGAGGGCGGGAATACCCGGTCGCGATTTTGAAGCGGGCCAAACTGACCGGAGGCGCGTCCTAGGAGTCCCAATTCCGGAGTTTCGCCAAACCTTCAGGAATGCGGGGAAATTCGCATTGCTCCAGAGCATAGAGATACCAATTCCTCCAACGACCGCCATGGCGGGAGTAGCGTTGATGATGAATCTGCCAGCCGTCCATGCCATGTATGTTGCAATGATTGCCCACAAACCCAACAGTGTCAAGCCCGATCGGTTTCTCCGGCTACCTCTCCATAGTAGGACGAAACCGCAGCCAATCGCAATGAGAGTTACCACGGGCCCGTATGAAGCGAAAAGCACGCCTCTGCTAGGGGCTTGTGCCTCTCCAATCGTTCCAAAGATCTTGTTCTTCGAGAAGTAGAAACCACCGGTGAAAAGTATGTCCCATCCGTTGTAAATCTCGGCTGCTTGGAGAATGTAAAGTATCGCGAGAATTGATCCAAATAGGGCTGATCCGCTAATAATTACCAGAAGCCAAGGTTTGTCTCTGAAGGAGCTAGCAACCCAACCAACTGCGAACGTGAAACCGATGATGTAGAACATTGGCTGCATCCCGCTAGGAGCGAAAAGGAGGTTTAGCCCCGGCCACGCATAGAATGGAGCAGGCAATAAGATGCAGGTCAACATCATCTGCAGTGCGGCGGAGGTGAACTCCATGCTGTCCCTCCCCCTGAAGATGTTGATAGCAACCTGAACTGAGTAGGCTAGGAATAGGATTCCCGGACCGTAAACGAATCCCTTCCAACCCAGAGCCATTATGGTGAATGCAATCCCGGACATTGTAGCATTCGCCATTGCAGTGGGATTTCTCCTCCAAGTCTCCCTAATTCCAGCGATTAAATAGAGTGGATTGGAGCTCGTGGACTCAAACATCTTCTTATTTTCTAACCCCTCTAACGCCCTAATCCAGTAGTAGAAGGAAATTCCCAAAAATAGCATTGCGAAAGAGTCGTGATCCGACATAGCGAACGTTGACCTGCTGATGTGTCCAGGCATTAACGCGATTAGCCATGCAGAAATAATTCCCGCATTTTTACTGTGTATCCTCGTTGCGATTCCCGCGATCGGGAGTACAATTAGTGCCCCATATATCGCAGGCAATCCAGCCATTGACCACCAAACTGCTTCCTCTGGTGCAACCTCAAGAAGCCATGACAGTACCAAGCCCCCGAGAGCGAGTGACCAGGAGAAGAGTGGTGGTCTTGGGTTTACGCCACCGATTGGGTAGGCTCGATCGTGATCGAAAATGAGATGGCTCCTTTCTGCCAAAACGTAGTCCACCACCCTCTTCATGTACCAAGGATCGGAACCTCCCGTCATGTCCCACAGACCGGTACCCGAGGCATTCATGGCTGGAATGACGTTCCATGCCGTCCTGACAACTAGTGCAGTTACGAAGGCGAGTCCGACGAGCAATGGATAGGAGTTGTCACCCCACCAAACTCTAAGCTGGCTGGTCTCCCTCTTTGGAGCAACATCACCAAAGATTCCCCGGGATGCGGCCATTACTGCAAAGAAGTTCAACCAAAACCAAATGAAGAACCAGGAGACGGAACCGATGAAGGTTGCTTCCCCAAGAATTCCTGGGAACTCATTCCCTATCTCGTGTAGCCTACCGATCGAGAAGAGTATCCAGTTGACAGCGAGCAAAGTCCCGAGGACATGCCAACCTTCCGCCCGGAAGAAAGCATGAATGAGAATTGCAGCCGCAGTGAAAATTGCCCAGACAACCCCAAGATGGCTACCCTCGGAGAATTGCTCGATGTCAGCCATTTGCCCTATCCAAACGAGAGGGATGAGGAAGACGCCAAAAATTAGTGATGAGTAAATCAGTACCTCGTGATTCTTGGAAACCGTAGGAACTGCCGACATCGATTTTCCAGAACCCAAATCTTCCAGAGCGCCCCTGATAGAAATCGTGACTAGAGCACCGAGGGAAATGGATGCCAGCCAGAACGAAAAGAATGAGGTTCCTATCGCAAGCCTCTCTGCATCGATCATCTGAGGGATAACAGCGCCATCAATCATCTCCAATCCGGCTGCATAAGAGGCAGAGAGGTGAAGGCCGACAATCAATGAGAAGAATAGGTTGGACTCCTCATTTCTATTGGATTCAATTAGAATTGCTACAACTATGCCAACCAGTAGGAGTGTGGAAACGAGCATACCGTCGTAAATCGATGGTGCCAAAGTGTTCACAGCAAGTGAAACGAGCAGAAGAATGGCCGAAAGTACGGCGACCCTGAGTCCGGAGGATTCTAGCGGAATCACAAATTTTGATACTCGGCCCATGCAGGCAGAGAATAAGGCAGCTGCAGGAAGTAACAAAGAGTCAGATAGGTAGCCGTCACCTAGTTGCCTTCCATCAATCTGGCACATTAGCAAGAATAGGGCAATTAGAGCGGTTGTAATTGCCAATGGGGATCCCAAAGAAGAGGTTAAAGAGATTGGTCGAACGTCCTGCTTTTCCGATTCCATCTCATCCACCAGACCGACTAGCCAAGGGCTCAGCAGCGCGCCGACCTGAACGCTTGTTTTAACCGTTCGTAGAACGGTTGAGAATTCTGAGTGCCAGATTGGCCCCCTCTATCATCTCGAGAAAGCCCTGAATCCGATGTCATTCCTGAAGTGGCCCCCCTCTAATTTGACCTCTCCGATTATCTGGTATGCTGTCTCTAGTGCATTGCGGAGATCAGGGGCGACGCCCGTCGCAGATAGGACCCTGCCCCCATCGGAAAGAAGTTCGCCGTTACCCTCAAGGCGGGCTCCAGCGAGATGAACGAAACCCGCAACCCTTCCCTCATCGATTCGCGAGTCCCATCCCGAGACTATTCGTCCTGTGACGGGGGCAGCCGGATATCCCTCCGATGCCAGAACAACTGTGGCTGCACACCGGTCATGGAAAGTAACCTCAGCCCCCCCAATCCTCCCCGATGCCGCCGCTAACAAAATCCTTCCCAGATCGGATGAAATCAGGGGTATCGTAACCTGTGCCTCTGGGTCTCCTAGCCTAACATTGAATTCGACGACGCGGGGGGCACCTCCCTCATCGATCATCAGGCCAACATACAGACATCCGCGAAAGGGGGGTTCCTGATTCCTCAGATAGTGGTGCATTGGCTCTATAATCTCCTCCCTAACCCTAGTCAGAACGGTTGGGGTTGCGATTGGAGCGGGGGCATAGGCACCCATGCCTCCGGTATTTGGGCCTTCGTCACCATCGGCAACCCTCTTGTGGTCCTGACTTGCTGGCAATAGGACGAATCCACTCTCGTCCATCACTACGAGAACTGAAGCCTCCTCGCCCGGAAGGTGCTCCTCGATTAATGCGAAACCATCGGAATGGATTGCTTCCCTGAGTGCTTCCGTAGCCTCCTCTCTCGATTCGGTGACGATAACCCCCTTTCCGCCAGCAAGAATGTCACGTTTTACAACCCAAGGGGGATTGAAAGCATCCAACGAGGTTTGCAAGCTATCTATATCTTCCACGATCTCGAAATCCCCAGTGGGTACGCCAATGGTTTTCATGATCTTCTTTGCGTGGAGCTTAGATCCCTCCAGCATCGCTCCCTCAGAATGTGGACCGAAGCAAGGGATTGTAGCTGCCCTAAGTCTGTCGGCCAATCCGTTGACTAGTGGTGCCTCAGGACCAACGACGACGAGTCCTACATCCAGTCTCTTCGCTAGTTCGACTATTCCCTCGATGTCCGAACTAGATACCGGATGGTTAGTTCCCACGATCGAGGTCCCTGCATTACCGGGGCAACAATGGACCTTAGACACGGATTCGCTTTCGGAAAGGCCGATTGCTAGAGCATGCTCCCTCCCTCCTGCCCCTACTACCAGGACCTCGAATCCGCCCACGACTTGCGGTTGAGATTCTAGTGATAATGGATTGCACGCTGGAAACTCCCTAGTAGGGTACGGATTTGAGTCCCAAGCGATATCCAAGTATGTTGAAGGCCCTGTGGAGTATCGGTGTGATGACCAGAAGAATGGCCATGCCCATCAACAGGTCAGAGCTCCCAACAATAGAGGGAGCCAGTAGCACCTGACCAAAAAGAAAAGTGGATACGGCGAATGGTATGGTGTCGAGCAAAACGGCCTCGGAGCTTTCGTCCCCCTCCCTCTTGTGGCCAAGCCGACGCTTTACGAGGGAGCCGCCCGAGTCGCCGACCATGCAACCAAAGCCTAGTACGCACCCTAGTACGAATGCAGCCCCGATGTCACCCCCGATGTAGTACCAAGAATCTGATACAGTAGAAGTGGTCGTCGATAATTCATATGTTCCAAGAGGATCTAGGAATGGTGCAGAATCTATGCTATTTCCACTCCCGAGCGCATGGGTGAGTGTCGCTAGGAGGCCGCCTCCTAGAGTTCCTCCAATCAGGCCATTCCATGTCTTGCCATCGCCTAGAATTCGATTACCGTCCCTGAGAACTCTGCCCCCGTCTATGGGGAAAACG
>Ga0066862_10000959_pt1 | contig 11755 bp, 10 predicted proteins | sample ETN02SmetaG_FD_66431 | JGI IMG/M metagenome (GOLD analysis project Ga0066862, IMG submission 66431) | Marine microbial and viral communities from oxygen minimum zone, Eastern Pacific Ocean - ETNP2014F10-02SV255 | ecosystem: Environmental > Aquatic > Marine > Oceanic ... | reverse complement strand
AACCAGATGGAACCCCACCACCACGTGAGAACATAGAGTATGATTATGTAGTTAAATGGAGAAATATTGGTGATGAAGATTATGAAGCTACCGTTAGATTGTATGAAGATTGTGATTTGGACACTTTAGCAAGCGAATCTGATACAATTACAATGGGGGCCGGTGAATCTGATACTGTAACTCTGGAGATTACTTTCGATTCGACTGGAGAAGTATGTATTTCGGGAACTGTATATTACAGTGATTCAGACTATGGTTCATATGAATTCTTTGTTAATGTTGAACCTGAAGTTGGTGATGCAGATTTGTATGCTTATTTTGACATGGAAAGTGATCAAGCTGCAGCAAATGAAGATGTAACCATTGCTTTTGAATATGGTAATGATGGAGATGTTAGCACTCAAACCCCAATTACAATAATGGCTTGGTTTGGTGATACAGATGACAATGAACAGTATGTAATTGATCCTTCTCCAGTAACATTTGTATACATGAGCCCAGATCCCGATGATGATCAAGTTCCTTCAGAACGAATGGAATGGGAATATACTGTTCCGGATGTTGAAGATGGGCTTTACACTCTTAAAGTAAAGATTGACTCAAACGATAATAATACAGAAGATCCAAACACTAACAACAATGTAGATATTTTTGATCTATGTGTAGGAGATTGCGCTTTGCCAGATCTTATAATACAAGATACAGGCCCTCAAACATTGACTAGTCTGCCTGTTGAACCTGTTGCAGGAACTATGGTTTCTTTCACTTATTCAATTGAGAATGTGGGTGAGGGAGATGCAAGAGGGACAAATAGTGATCCGTTGGTCATGTTTTTAGAAGTTATGAAATGTCCGAATGAGGATTGCACAGGTCAGAATTGGGTTAAGGTAAATGAAAGTCTTGCAATTAGACCTGCAATTCCAGGCAATGGTGGAGAGTTTAGTGATGATTCCTTTTTGAGATTAAATTGGAGTACTTCACCTCAAGACACAGGCTTCTGGAATGTTAGAGTATTTGTTGATGGTTATGAGTCAATTGAAGAAACGAATGAAACGAATAATCGAGACTTTGATAGTACTTGGTTCAGAGTAAAGAGTGGTTATTTGGAATTAAAAGAACAGAGGCCAGATTTAATTGTAACTAACATAGATGAAGGCGAGAATATAGTATATAATAATGAAGTAACAACACTTGAAGTTGCAGTTACTCAGTCTGATCTTGCAGATAGTTTTGCTGACGGTGTTAAAGTATATCTTAGAATAGAAGATCCAGAGGGTGGCGCTGTGGATTGGTTCCAAATAGATGATTCAAAAACAGTAGGATTAGATGGAGAAACTACGTTCTTTGAATATGATTGGGTTCCTACTAAATTGGGCAGTTATGGGATTAGCGCCTTTGTTGATAGAAATGATGAAATCCTAGAATGGAAAGAAGATAATAATGAATTTAAAGATAAAGTCGTTACAGTTTATGAAAAACTTCCTGATTTGCAGATTCTCTCGGTAGATATCTCACCAGTAAATGATGAAGGATATGCAATGGTTGGAGTTAATAGTGAACTTACAGCAACTATTGCTAATCTAGGTGTTAGAAATATGTCTGATAGTGAAGGAACGAAACTTGAAGTTACATTCTACACTTCATCACCCTTTTCCTCTAAATTAGGCACAATTAATGTAGACAAAGCTCTAGATATGGGTGAAACTACAGAGGTAAGTATTCCTTTTATTTTTGCAGAAAATGCAGCATATAGATTCATTATCAAAGTAGATGAGGGACAAGAAATTTCTGAAGGTTCAGGAGGTCCAGAATTGAACAATGAGGCAATTAAGAATGCATACGCAGTCAGTTCTGTTGATGCTTATGTAGCAAATATGGCTGTAGATGTTGGAGATGGATTAGCAGGAAAAGAATGTCCTATTACATTTGAAGTAGGTGTAGCAAATATTCCAGCAGGTGGAACATATAGACTTCATTTTAATGTGTCTGTTGATGGTACATTTGGATGGAGTGATATATTAGCATTAGCTACACAAAATTCGACAGGTTTTTATCCATTAGGTTCAGGATATTCAGTTAGTGGCCAATATGGTTTTGTAGATTTCAATACAAGTTATAGCAATCAAACTATCGTTATTCCTTGGATTCCAGACAAAGATAGAACAGACAAATACAATGTTACAGTTACAGTTAGCAGTTCTATAAATGTAGATGAAACTAATGATATGGCATATGTAAACAAATTAGACATTGAAAAATTAACTACAAATATAGTAGTAGATGCAATTAAAGTAACTAATTCAGATGGTTCAGCTACCATTAAAGTAACTGTAGGGTATCCACAGGGTGAGCAATCCCAACTTGACATAGATGTTGCAATGCATGTTTACAAAGCTTCAGATTATTCAAAAGAAGGTAGTTCACCAATTGACACATTAACCATGAAAGGTATTGATGGATTAGTACGTGGAGACTCAAGATCAGTTTCATTCACCTGGGCAGTTAAAGATGGAAGTTATATTTTTGTAGCAATAATTGATCCAGATGATTTGATAAAAGAAGTAGATGAGTCTGATAATACGTTCCCTTCAAAAGAGGAAACATTTGGAGCTTCTAATACGGCAGATGTTGATGACGATGATGATGACGGAGGATTATTGCCAGCAACCTCTCTTATCGCAGTTTTATCAATATTTAGTATGGTTGCACTAATTCGTAGACGAATTTAATGGATCATACAGCCCTTCTTTATTTCGTAGGGCCAGCAGGGGCCGGTAAATCTACTCTAGTTGCTACGCTACAAGAATGGATGCAACACTACAGGTACGATGGAGTTTCTATAAATCTTGATCCTGGTGCTGAAACTGTAGCTTATGAGGCTGCAATTGATGTTAGAGAGAAATTTACAGTTTCTCAAATAATGGAAGAATATAGTCTGGGTCCAAACGGGGCACAAGTTGTTTGTGCAGATTTACTCGCTGTCGAACTTGATTGGATTAAGGAACAAGTTGATGAAATAAATTGCGATTATTTTCTAGTAGATACTCCAGGCCAAACTGAATTATTTCTTTACAGAGAGGCTTCAAAAGTTTTGGTTCAGAATTTGTCTCCACGAGCAGGTATTGTTTTATTGTTAGATCCATTACTTTCTAAGACGCCAGAAGGGTTTGTTACACAATTATTACTTGCTTCTGCGGCACATTTGCGTTTTCCAATTCCAATGTTCCCAGTTTTAACTAAATGTGACTTACTCAAACCAGAAGAGGTAGAAAATGTTAGAGAATGGGCTGCAAATTTGGATAAATTAGCAATGGATATGCCTAATTTATCAGGAATGAGTGGAGTTTTATCATCGGAGTTATTGAAAGTTTTACAAGTCTTAGCTCTTGAATCAAACCTTTTGGCAGTGTCATCGAAAGAAGGTGAGGGTATGGATGATCTTTATTCTATAGTTCAATCTACCTTTGCTGGTGGAGATGATTTGGAAGCTCATACTGATGCAAATTAGTGACTATTATTAATACAGGTATTTTTATTGTAAGCTAGTATGTCAGATGAAATACCCTTAATTGTAGAGAATGAGGGAGCTGTGTTGACGTTAAGTCTCAATAATATTGAGAAAAAAAATGCATTGACATCTGAAATGATGGGTGCTTTAAGTGCGATACTCGAAGAAGTAGAGAATTATGATAATTTGAGAGTAATTGTAATTCGTGGTAGTGGTTCAGTATTTTGTTCTGGAGCAGATATTAATACTTGGAATCCAGAGGAATTACAGGAATTATTATTTTCACTATCAGATTGCCCAATACCTACTATTGCATACTTACAAGGAATATGCTTTGGAGGGGGGATGGGTATTGCTTCTGCTTGTGACTTTATAATTGCCGAAGAGGATACTAAATTTGGTTTCCCAGAGGTAAAAATAGGAATGATTCCAGCAGTTATATCGCCATATATATCTAGAAAGATTAGTATTGGACGAATGAGAGAATTATTTATTACGGGGGAAAGCTTTGGCGTTAAGCAAGCATATGATTTCGGTTTCTTGTATAGTTTAGAGGCAGATATTGACAAATTAATTCAGAAAATAGTCAGGGGAGGTCCTTTGGCTCAGAGTTTTATCAAAAAATTATTATCAGAAGAAGTTGATAGAGATTATATTGATGAAAGAGATTCACATTTAGCTGAATTGATAACACAGATAAGAGAAGGTTCAGAGGGTCAGGAAGGAATAAATGCATTTATGCAAAAACGTTTTCCTTCGTGGAGAAAGGAATGATAAAAAAAATTCTTATTGCTAATAGAGGTGAAATAGCATGTAGAATTATACGGGCATGTAAGGAGATGTCGATTAAATCAGTTTCAGTATATTCAGATGTAGACATCAATTCACCGCATGTAAATATGGCCGATGAAGTGGTTTGTATAGGATCAGCAAATCCAGCTGAGAGCTATCTTAATTTTGATAAAATAATTAATGCGGCAAAATCAACTTCTTCTGACGCGATACATCCAGGATATGGTTTTTTGTCAGAAAATGGTGAATTTGCAAATCAGGTTATAGATTCAGGTTTAATTTTCATAGGGCCAAGTCCAGAAACTATCAAAGTTATGGGAGATAAGGCCGAATCTAAGAAAATGATGGAAGAAGCTGGCGTGCCAACAATTCCTGGACATGATGGTGAGCTAAGCGGCAATATAGATTCAGTTGCTAAGAAAATTGGTTTTCCTCTTATGGTCAAGGCAGCAGCAGGAGGTGGCGGTAAGGGAATGAGGGCAGTATACAAGTCAGAAGAATTGTCAGGAGCCATAGAATCTGCAAGAAATGAAGCTCGTAATTCATTTGGTAATGACACGCTAATACTTGAACGTTTTTTAGATAAGCCTAGGCACATTGAAGTTCAGATTCTTGGAGATCAAAAGGGAAATATTATACATCTTTTTGAGAGAGAATGTACGATTCAGAGACGTCATCAAAAAATAATAGAAGAATCGCCTTCAGTAGCAATAACTAACAAACTTAGAAAGAAAATGGGAGAAGCTGCAATTAAAGCAGCTGAAGTTACAAATTACTATAGTACAGGAACAGTTGAATTCTTGTATCAAGACGGGGAATTCTACTTTTTGGAAATGAATACTCGGCTGCAGGTAGAGCACGGTGTAACTGAAATGGTGTGTGGCGTGGATTTGGTAAAATGGCAAATCCGTGTAGCTAATGGAGAAGAATTATCTTTAACTCAGAAAGATATAAAACAAAGTGGTCATTCTATTGAGTGTAGAATTTATGCGGAAGATCCATCACGAAACTTCTTACCAACACCTGGCTTTATTAGAAAATTAGAACTTCCTGTAGGTCCCGGAATAAGAAATGATGTAGGAATAGTTGAAGGTCAGGAAGTTTCAAGTTCATACGATCCTCTTTTGTCAAAGTTAGTAGTATGGGATTCTAATAGAGCAGATGCAATTAATCGCATGAATTATGCACTAAGTAATTTTATTGTATTGGGTTTAATAACAAATCAACCCTTTTTGAAGGATGTTATTTCCAATAAAGAATTTCTTAAAGGAAATTTTGATACCAATTTTATATCTGAGAATTTTGCAGATTGGAAATTGGAAGATATTCCTTTAGAAGCTATAGCAAGTGCATTGTTATCTTCAACAAGTTCATCAACTACAGTTGTTTCTAAAGATACAAAATCTGTTTCATCGCCTTGGAATCAAAAAGGACATTGGAGGCAAGGACTTTAATGAGTGAAAGATTAATATTAGGAGATAGAACTTTTGATGTAAAAATGAGGAGAACTGGAGATAATTTCACGCTTCTAATTGGGGAAGATGAGTTTAGTGGTTCTTATTCTAGGACATTAGATGGAGGTATCAATGTACAATTTGAGAGTTTAAATTCTATTTGTTATACAGAAAAGAATATAGATGAAGTATATGTTTTTGCTAATGGTAAAAATTATTTCTTTAAACATCAGAAAGTTCGTTTTGATTCTGTAGAACAAGAAGAGATTAGTGAAGACCGTGTTTTGAGTCCAATTACTGGTAAATTATTAGACAGTAAAGCAACTCAGGGTTCTCAAGTTTCCAAGGGAGATGTTATTTTAGTTCTTGAAGCTATGAAAATGGAGCATAGGTTGACTGCACCTAGAGACGGAAAGATATCAAATACAACTAATGTAGAGATAGGCGGTCAAGTTAAAGAAGGTGATTTTATGTTTGAATTGGAGGATGAATGAGTACGTTAAGAAGTAGTCATAATTCTAATAGTGAAGAGTCACTATTGAATGTAGAGTACAACAGAAAATTAGTACAGGAGCTGAAAAATAAAATTTCTGAGATTAGTAAAGGAGGGAAAAAATCAGCAATAAAGAGGCATCAAGATCGAGGTAAATTGCTTGTTAGAGATAGAATAGATTTATTGATAGACCCAGACACTCCATTTCTGGAGTTGTCGACATTAGCAGCCATTGAGTTGTATGATAATGAAGTACCTTCTGCAGGAATAGTTACAGGGATTGGAGTTGTGCATGGTAGAGAGGTAATGATAATTGGAAATGATGCTACAGTTAAGGGAGGGACTTACTTTCCATTAACAGTTAAGAAACATTTACGGGCACAGGAGATTGCTCAAGAGAATAATCTTCCTTGTATTTATTTAGTGGATTCCGGCGGTGCATTTCTTCCAATGCAAGATGAGGTTTTTCCTGACAAGGAGCATTTTGGTAGAATATTTTACAATCAAGCGCAAATGTCAGCAAGGGGAATTCCGCAGATTGCAGTAGTTATGGGTTCTTGTACGGCAGGTGGAGCTTATGTTCCTGCAATGTCTGATGAAACAATAATTGTTAAAGAACAGGGCACTATTTTTTTGGGAGGTCCTCCTCTTGTTAAAGCTGCAACGGGGGAAGTCGTCACTTCACAGGATCTTGGAGGAGCTGAGGTTCATACACGAAAAAGTGGTGTAGCAGATCATTATGCTTTAAATGACTCACATGCACTTGAGATTGCAAGAGATATTATTTCCAATTTAAATCGAGAGCCTAAATCAACATTATCGGTTAGTGAACCTGAGGAACCTTTATTCAATCCAGAGGAATTATATGAGATAATTCCAAAAGATTCTAGGAAGCCGTATGATGTAAGAGAAATCATCTCAAGAATTGTAGACTCTTCTAAATTTCATGAATTTAAGATAAACTATGGGACTACAGTAGTTTGTGGATTTTCTAAAATCATGGGTTATCCTGTAGGAATTATTGCTAATAATGGAGTTTTGTTCTCAGAATCTTCATTAAAAGCCACACATTTTATTGAAATGTGCTGTCAACGTAAGATACCGTTGGTTTTCCTTCAAAACATAGTTGGATTTATGGTAGGTAAGGACTACGAAGCAGGCGGTATTGCAAAAGATGGTGCCAAGATGGTAATGGCAGTTTCAAATGCTAATGTTCCGAAATTTACAGTAGTTATTGGTGGTTCTTTTGGAGCTGGAAATTATGGAATGTGTGGAAGAGCATATCAACCAAGGCAATTGTGGATGTGGCCAAACTCTAGAATTTCAGTAATGGGAGGAGAGCAAGCTGCTGATGTTTTATCTACAATCAAAAAGGATCAAGTTGAGTCTTCAGGTTCTAAATTAAGTCAGAAAGAGGTTGATAAAATTCGTAATCCAATATTAAAAAAATATGAAGACGAAGGAAATCCATATTATTCAACTTCACGATTATGGGATGATGGAGTGATAGATCCACTTGATACAAGAATGATTCTTGCTTTAGGACTATCTACAGCAATGAATGCACCAGCTGAAAAGACAAATTTTGGCGTTTTCCGGATGTAATTGGATTAAACCTTAAATATAGCCTTAATTTTTAATTACTATGGAAGAATCAATTTGTCGTATTGAGCTTGAAACAGAAGATGCAATCTTCATAGCTAAAGTTCAAACAGACATGGGGGGGCCACGTGAATATCGTAGTAAGAGATTTGATGGCTTATTGAATCAAGTGATGAGCGAACTTCAAGCTGAGTTTGAACCAGACTTTGAATGAATTTTTATCCTTTAATTGGGATTAGTCTAGGTGTTCTTCTAAGCTATTATATTTTGAAAATTTTGGCAAAAAGGATAAACAAGGATATGCCAAGTTTGGGGGAATTAATGTATCCTATGCATCACTCAGATTCTAGAAGAGATAAGATTAATCAAAGGAAGGCAAAGCTTGCTGAGAAGAAAGGTAAGCATTAAATGCAGACTCAATTATAGCTAACTAAGGTGAAAAATGCGTTATTTCTTAATTCTAGCTCTTGCGTTCGCAATTTCAGTTTTTGTATCTACAGATGATGCGACAGCTGAACCTGAAGTTTACATGGTAGATATTAATCCAGATTCAATTGATAATCAACAAGACGAAGAGGTTTCTTTTAATGCAGATTGTTCAGTTTGTAATGGTGAAGGTTTAACTTATTTTTATTGGAATTCCACAATTGAGGGAATTTTAGCTTCAGGTTCTGAAGATCCGAATGTAATGTTGTCTTCGTCGGACTTTAGTACTGGTGACCACACAGTTACTTTTCAGGTAAGGGATAATAATAGTGAATGGAGTGTAGTAGGTGACACTTCAAGTGCTCTACTTACAGTTTCAGGAAGAGACGATGATGGTGGAGACGAGATAACGGTCCATTTTGAATTTGCACCTCCAACTATACATATTGGAGATGAAGCTATATTCAGGTCCTGCTCTGAAATGCAACCTGAGCCACAGCTTTGTGTTGAGGATCCTGATGCAGTCTTAGATTTTTTTTGGGAAGTTCTTTGGAATAATGAAGGGGATTGGTCTTATATTGGGAATACAGAATCATTTGTGTCAAGCAACCTTCAAGAAGGAACACATACTATCAGATTAACTATAACACATGGGAATAATACAGCAAATTCTACACAAGAAATGATAGTTTTACCTCCTATTCCACAAGTGGTTATTGATTTCATAAATGGCGATTCAATTAAAGAGGGTGAAATCTTAGAAATTAGTGCACAATGTTTAGACAATAATGGAGATGAAATTGAGTGTGAATATTATTGGGAAGTTTTGGATAATGATGGCAATCCAGATTTATTATTTAAACTCACAGGTTCTCCAATTTCAGTCTCAAATCTTACAAATTCGGAGGGATCCTATAAGTTTGTCTTAAGATCTAAGAATAATGAATCGGGTATTTATTCTTCATATTATCAAGTAATTGTGAATGTTCTACCTCCAAATGTAGTTCCATCAGCCTCAATAAGTATAATCCCAGATTCATTGGGCGGTATGACACCACAATACTATCAACATTCTGTATTGACTTTTAGTTCATCTTCGTATGATCCAGATGGTAGTATCGTTTCCTTCAAATGGTATTTTAATAATGAATTAATTTCAGAAGACGCACAATTTTCTAAATCTTTCAATGAAACGGGAATATATCAAATAAAATTGGAGGTTCAAGATGATAATGAAGTATGGAGTTCTAAAACATCTACAAATTTCAAAATAATTACAAATACGGCACCTTCAGTTGATTTCGATTATTCTGTTGACGGTTCAATGTACTATTTCAATTCATCAGTTTCAGATTCAGAGGGAGTTATTTCTTCATATGAATGGTCAATAAATGGAATTAGCTATTCTAATGAGGAAAACATGACTTGGACTACAAATAAAACAGGAACATATACAGTTTCTTTATTGGTAATTGATAATGGTGGAATGGAATCTACAGTTAGCAAAGATGTTGATTTTAAAATCGCAGAAATGAAGAATTTTGTACCTCTATTTAGTTCTAAGGATATTGAAGTGGGTGGCAAGTTCGAAATAGACTTTAGTCAAACTACAGGTGAGGTTGATTTCTTCAAAATTAAAGTTCTTTATCCCAATGGCACAACTAAAGAGTATCAAACAACAGATATTTCTTCAAAATTCTCAATTGTTTTCGATAAATCTGGCGTTTATCCCATAGATGTACAAGTTGTTTGGAAAGATGGCGTGGATAGAGGTCTTGATGATTTTTATGGTCCTACTGTGTATGTTGGTGGAGATGAAAGCAATACAGAAGAAAGTGATGACAAAAATAATTCTACAGATTCTTCAAACGACACTCAGCTATCCTCACTATCACTAATAGTTTCTACCTTCTTACTTTCGATAATTGCAATAATTAGACGTCAGAGATAGACTTTTTCTTTTTTGATAAGAGAAGTCCAATAGCCCAATCCAAGGCTCATAATTATTTCAGTAGCAGCTATAGCAAAAAATAGAGCCTCACTGTGAACAATATTTTCTTCAAAGCTTTCTTCAAAAGAAACAATTAGTACTAGTTCTTTTACAATAGAATCCTCATTTTCATAGTTAGCAGTTAGTGTGATATTGTATCTACCAGAAGCATGGACAGTATGTTCAATCACAGTTAAATTTGAATATCTGGTATCAGGTCCATTTATATTTCTGCCAAAATCCCATAGAATTGATGTAGAATTTTCAGTACCAATTGCATTAAATGTTACATTATGTCCAGAATCTACAAAAATTATATTAGATTCGCCATTCGCAGTAATATGTATTTCTCCTGAAGAGTTAGGTAAAAAAAATATTAGAGCTATAATTGCTAAACTAAACTTGAATTTTTCCATACTGCTTGGAAATTTTGCGATTAACAACTTTTCTCAATTCTTCTGACCAGAGCTTTCCATCAACTATCTTCAGGTCTTCATGAGTTACATCACATTTTGCATAGACAACGCCATCATCGTCATGACTAGTAGTTAATTCGATAGCAGGTTTTGCTTTTATTACAGTTGCCTGAATCAAATCATTAACTTGGTATAACTCTCTTATGTTAGAAACAAATTCTTTAGACATTTTTGCAATATGCAAAGTACCTACAGTATAATTCCCGATTGATCTTTTAATGCCTTTAATTTTTAAAACCTCTACAGAAACCATGCTATCTCTAACACTCTGAATTTTGCCAAAGATTTTGTCACCTTCTTTAAATTGAACAGGTACAGATACAGAAGGTTCAATACTGATAATCATATTTTCATTATCTTCTTTTACGGTTCCACAAACACCAGCTATCAATTCTCCATTATCTTCGTAAACTCCCTTTCCAGGCATATATTCCATTGCGCTTGCGAGCACGTCACCGGGTTGCTTCATTATTTTGGCAGAGAGGCTATATGATAAAGGATTGCGTTCTCTACCTTCGTATCCTTAGAATGAAAAGGCATAGTGTTCTTCAAAGGATAATCGAATTCATATAATTCAATAATTTCACAATTGTTTTTTTCTACTAATTTCTCAATAAATTTTCTAGTTTCAGATAAATGTATAGTCCAAATATCTGTTGCAATGTTCATAGCCTTTTCTAGGAATATTTTGTCAGCGCCAGGTCTTTGTGAGCCAAATGGTGGGTTCATTATTACTGTATCAAATTTATCTTCAATATTCTCTACAGCTTGATTAAGCCATTTAATCTTTAATTTATTTTCGTTTGAATATTCCTTTGCTATTTTGATAGCTTCTTCGTCAATCTCAAATCCTGTAACATTAGCACCAAGTACAGCAGATGCAATTGCTAATCTTCCGGTTCCACAGCCTAAATCAGCCACCTTTCCAGAAAGATTGCCGGCTGAGTTTACTTTTTTTATTATTTCAAAAGCAATGTCAGGAGGGGTTGAGTACTGTTCAAGTTCAGGAATTGG
>Ga0066862_10000957_pt1 | contig 11758 bp, 9 predicted proteins | sample ETN02SmetaG_FD_66431 | JGI IMG/M metagenome (GOLD analysis project Ga0066862, IMG submission 66431) | Marine microbial and viral communities from oxygen minimum zone, Eastern Pacific Ocean - ETNP2014F10-02SV255 | ecosystem: Environmental > Aquatic > Marine > Oceanic ... | reverse complement strand
ATAAAACAAATTTTTGACAACATTTTTACTCTTTAATCTCAGCAAAACTATATGAGTACAGAAAATAAAAGTGAAACGGTCCTTTCTCCATTAGAGGAAAAACTAGTCAAAGAGTTGGCCTCAGAAGGGCGAGAAAAAGGTTTTATCACTATAGACGAAATCAATGAAAATCTTGGTGATGAATCACCTTCACCAGAACAACTGGAAAGAATCTTTGATATTTTTTCAGAAATGGATATTGAAATTATCGATTCTGATAAAAAAATTGACACCGTTCAGGATAATATTGATCCCAGCCCAGAAATTGATTTTGTTAATAACGATCTAGATCTTGACCCTGGAGTTGACAATTCCACAGATGACCCTGTAAGAATGTACCTACGCGAGATGGGCAGTATCCAATTGCTGACTCGCGACGGCGAAGTAGAAGTTGCTAAAAAAATTGAAAGTGGCAACCTTGAGTTAATTGAAATCTTTTCTGATTCAAATCTAATATTGCTTTATCTGCAAAATCTTTCGAGAAACCTCAAAATACAAAAAATCAAAGCACGACATGTTGTTTCTGGATTAGATGAAGATGACAATGTTATTGAAGACGAAGACAAAGCAACTGATCAGATAATTACTCAACTTGATGAAGTTTGGAAACACTACACAACAGTGAGGAAAATACGATATCTTGAGAAAGATCGAAAATTAAAACCAGCTGAATTAAAACGCTTAGAAAAAAATGAAAATATCTATAAAGATACTATCCGCAACATTAATTTTAACTCTCGCCAAATTGAATTGATGTGTGATCAGTTGTTCAATCACAAAGGGAAAATTGATATGGCTTTCCGTAAGATGGATTCCAACACAAAAAAATTGAACATATCCGTCGAAGAAATGGATAATATTTTTAAAAAACTACGGGGCACATCGAAGAAAAAAGAAAATGAAAAAATCAGTAAAGAAATTGCGGATAAAACCGGTCTCCGCATGAGCATTGCGAACCGTTATTACGAAAAGATAGAACTGAACAGAAAAAGTATCAAGACAATGATCGAATGGACTAACCTTTCACTAGAGGAATTCGAAGCAGAAGTTAAAAATCTTAAACAGGTTGAACGGAGAGTAAAGCATGCAAAGAGTCAACTTGTAGAAGCTAATTTACGTTTGGTGATCAGTATTGCAAAAAAATATACAAACCGCGGATTACAATTCCTGGATCTTATTCAGGAAGGCAATATTGGGTTAATGAAAGCAGTAGACAAGTTTGAATATCGCAGAGGCTATAAATTTTCCACTTATGCAACATGGTGGATTCGCCAGTCAATTACACGAGCAATTGCTGATCAAGCACGAACTATACGAATACCTGTGCACATGATTGAAACAATCAATAAGCTTTCAAGAATTTCCCGAGCAAAGGTTCAGGAACTGGGGCGAGAACCAACAGCGGATGAGTTGTCAGAAGATCTTGGGATGCCACTTTACAAAGTCCGTAAAGTATTGAAAATAGCGAAAGAACCAATCTCTCTTGACACTCCAATTGGTGACGATGAAGATTCTCAGCTAAAGGATTTTATTGCAGACGAGCATGCAACGGATCCTGGGGAAGCTACTGTTTCTTCTAATATGGGTGAAAAAACAAGAGACGCTTTGAAAACTCTCACAAAACGTGAAGAAAATGTGTTACGCCTAAGATTTGGTATTGACTCTGCAAAGGACCATACTTTGGAGGAAGTTGGCCAGGATTTTGAAGTAACACGGGAGCGTATTCGTCAGATTGAAGCAAAAGCACTCAGAAAATTAAGACATCCTACTCGTTCAAAATTACTGAAATCATTCTACGAATAAAGTATAAATCCTGGTTATGTTTATGAATTTATAGATAATATACTAAACTTGTTGTTCTGACCTTGAACCATGAAACTGGTCTTGTCTATATGAGGTTACTATGGAATTTCTTTGTTCTGTTAACCTTCAGCATCTTGACTGCTGTCAGCGCACTCGCGCAAAAGACAGATGCCTACAATAATCCTATCTTAATTAATAATATCGAGTTGCTGCGCCGTGGCAAGCAAATCAGTGTACGTCTTCTCACAAACAAAGCCCCAGATTACGAAATAACTGAAAATCTTGCAGCCCGAACGTTGGTGTTAAAGATCAAAAACGCAAGTGCTGTTTTTAAAGACGGACGTCTTGAACGTCTATTTAATGATTCTCAATTGGCAGGAATCCGTTTTTTAGCAATTGACGGTGACAGTTGGGCACAATTTAAATTGTTGCAAAAAGATTTAAGTTATTCCGTCAGTTCTCTCGAAAAGAACAATGGAGTTCAAATTGATTTCCGCCCCACATTCCAAGTTCAACCCTTGCCCGATCCCCTCGAAGACTCTGTGTATGAGCTTTCTGATATTGATTTTGACACCAGCAAAGGAAATTTTACACGTATAACTTTCAGTTTTAACAAACTGTCAAAGATCTCAGCAGATGGTTCTGTTCCCGAAGACAAGCATCCACCACGAATTTTTTTACTGGAAGACAGCCAACAAACTTTGCTGACAATCCGAATGCCCAATACTTTAGCTAAAAAAAATCTGGGTGGAAAAAAATATAAAGGATCACGTTTAGAACTGGCATCACTCAAATCAAATGTAAACCAAACCTTTGTTGAATTAAAACTCAAAGCAAGAGCGGTTAGTGTGGAACGACATTTTGTGTCTAGTCCGCTTAAATGGATGCTCGACATTCATGGGACACCATACAAGAAAAAAACTACCACTTTAGCAATGGAAGGTAAAAAACTGAGTCAGAAAGAATTTGCTCTGCTTGAATCTAAGGAAAACGCACGCCGTATTAGAAATTCTAAAATCAATCCCATAATTCAACTTGGTGAAACCGCTTTTCGTACGAGAATGTATGATGAAGCTGTAAAACATTTCAGGGAAGCTTATGCTCTCGGAAAATCTCACACTCAAGAAGAGTTTGGTGATCCTCTCCATCCATTAGCAGCAAGAGCACTTTTCCGGATCGGAGACACGATATACACGATGCTTGAGCGTCGCATAGGCAATAACTATCACCAAGCAATTGAAGCATACAAAACAGCAATCCGTATCACACAGGATGCAGAAAAATTTGCTCAGGAAAATGGTGAAACGTTTGCAACGACTTCCCTTTTACCTCACGCAATTTTGCGGATCGGTCGTGCGTATCAAAAAATGAATTTCCAACATGAGGCTGATGTTTACTTTAAAATATTGCGGGATCGTTTCTCAAATTCAATTCAAGCCAATGAGGCAAATTTTTGGCAGGGTATGAGTGGTATAGAGCAAAGACAATGGGAAAACAGTATCACAAATTTTAAAGAATATTTGCGTTCTACCCCACAACCAAAATATTTTGCTGTTACACATTACAAAATGGCACAGGCTTATTATCAACTTGAACGATACATCACCGCACGCGAATTTTTTGACATAGCGCGTAATGTTGACAAGGAATACGTCAAAGATGACCCAACATTATTATTCCACATGGGGGAGACTTATTATGAAAATGCAGATTATGTAACGGCACGTGAAATTTTCCGGCTCCTCCTGCAAAAATATCCAAAAGCTGATTTTTCAAAATTAGTCGCACTTCGTCTAGGTGATTTTCTGCGAGACGAAGGTAAAGAAGACGAAGCTATTCAGGCCTACAAAAATGCAATCAGCAGTTACAAAAGAGAAATTGCTCTACTTGGAAAATTGCGAATTGCGAACATTCAGGCAAAACGCCCATATACAGAGGAACACCTTGAGGCAATCAAGGTATATGATGAAATAGCCAGACTATATCCAGAAACTCCTCAGGCAGAAGAAGCAATGCTCCGAAAAGGATTGACGCTTACACTTTATGGTTCTTATGAAGATGCTATAAAATCTCTGGAACTTTTCATGGAGAAGTATCCTCAAAATGTATACGTGCTAAAAAATGTAATTCAGGAGAACATTGATGAAAATCTGAAAGGGCTTATAGATAGTTATTTTCGCCAGAACGACACGCTTGCCCTGGTAAGTGCATATAGTGATTATAAAGCAAAATATCTTTTCAATTTCCGTTTTAATACTACTCTTTTTCAAACTGCGGTAGCTCACCGCAAACTACAATTTTTTGATGAAGCACTAGATATTTTACGCTTTCTCGAAACACGTTCCGGAGGAACAATCAGCGAATTGGTTCAGCTTGAAAAAGCTCGCACGCAGTTAGAAAAAGAAGATCTGACAGAAGCCCGAAATACTATTGCTAGATTTCTAAAACATTCCCCTGAAAGTCCTTACGACTCTGAAACTAGGCAACTGTTGGCACGTATTTACAGAAAACAGAAATCATACCCCAAAGCATTACTTGTTTACAAACAAACTATTCAAAAATACAATCAAAACAAGAAACCGTTGTTAGCCGAAATAGTTCCCGAGCTCTATTATGATTTAGGCGAATTACATGAGGAAACAGGGAATTTTGTAGAAGCAGGGAAAGCTTTTCAGGGAGCGATTTCAAGCTATAAACACCCGCTTGATCATAAGGACACTCCAGAGTATATTATCAAAAGCCATTTCCTGTCAGCAGATATGCACAAGAAAGCACATAATTATGAGACTGCGCTGAAGACCTATCAGAATGCAATTTCTATTTATGGGGACAAGAAGAGCAAGGAAATAATTGAACTTGTTTTTTGGGCAACCTATCATATAGGAACTATTTATTCACGACAAGATAAAGATCAGAAGGCATTAACAATATTCAAAAAACTGATGATTGAAAAAACAGGTGAAGGTCAGCTTTGGAAAAAACTTGCGAAAGAAAATCACCATACGATTTCTAGAAAATTAGCGTATGATAATTATCTTAAAGAGTGAACGTTTCTTGATTAGTAATAAGATATTGTATCAGCGTGCCTTTTGACATTATAAAGTTAATTTTTTAAACTTTAGTCAGTTTTAAATCTGATTGACTTTTGTTGTGTAAACATGCAAGAACATTTATTTAATGATTAACATTTTAAAGTGTCAAAGTTTTGCAGAGAGTTGCCACACTTTTTATTAACATTGATTTAAGATCTTTTTTTTGATTCCTGAGAACTCCAACAAAAGTTTTTGTACATCTCCTGACTAACCTTTAAATGCATGTATATGAATTTCATGAAATAATTCATGCTCACTCAAGTAAAGTGCCTCTAGAGTAAGGTCACTTTTCGGAATTAAGGTGTAACCGACAATATTGTTTCTTTTGCTCGCTATTTCATAGCGACATTTATATTTCCGCAAATTTTTTATTCAACTTACAAGATTTCCTAATTATTTTCTGTTTTTTCCCAAAGCCTAAGCTGAAAAATTAATTCTGAATTTTTTAAAAGGTTTAAAGATGCCCACATTTAAATCTACTTTTATCAAAATATTTCTCAACCTTAATCGTCCCAAATAGAGTTGAATGGAAGCGGAGTCTCCTCATACACTCTCACTTTTTCTTTTTCAAGCAGGCGTTCCTTCGTTACCAATTCGCCCAGATAATGCAATAACTCCGGGATCCCAACTTTACTTAAAGAAGAAACACGAAAAACAGTTTCTCCTAACGCTTCAAGAAATTTTTCTAATTCATCCAATCCATTATCTTCTACAACACTATCCATTTTTGTTAGCGCAATTGCTCTCGATTTTTCCAACAGTTTTGGTGAAAAGAGCTCAAGTTCTTCAATCAAAATTGTGTATTCTTCCTGAGGTGATTTTTCAGAAAATCCTGAAACATCGAGCAACAATAGTAAACTTGCCGTTCTCTCTATGTGACGTAAAAAACGATCCCCCAGTCCTCTACCTTCATGTGCTCCCGCGACAATGCCTGGAATATCAGCAATCATAAAGGGATCAAGATTCGCTATTTTAACAACACCAAGTTGTGGTACAAGTGTAGTAAAAGGATAATCCGCAATTTTTGGACGTGCCTGCGAAACATTACTGATCAGTGTAGATTTCCCTGCATTTGGAAAACCGACTAAGCCAACATCTGCCATCAATTTAAGCTCCAGCCGAACCCAGCAGTCATACCCTAGTTCGCCTGTCTGATAATATTCAGGAGCGCGATTCGTCGATGTTTTGAAACGAGCGTTCCCACGTCCTCCGCGTCCACCCGAAAAAAGCAAGTAATCTTTTGTTTCAACTACCTCCAGGAAAATTTCACCTGTTTCAATATCTTTGACTACTGTTCCCAAAGGTACGTGTATGAGAAGATCTTTACCGTTTCGTCCGTGTTTATCACTGCCGCTACCGTTCGCTCCATTTTCAGCATGCTGATGCTGTTGAAATGAAAGATCCAGCAGGGTGTTTTTCCTAAGGTCACCCACTAGAAAAACGTCGCCACCTTTTCCACCGTCACCCCCATCAGGCCCCCCATGCGAAATATATTTTTCCCTACGGAATGCAGAGCACCCATCACCACCTTTTCCGGAACGCACATGAATTTTTACTGAATCAACAAACTTCATAAATTATGTAATGACAAACGGGCGCATTATAAATTTAATAGGTAAACAGGTTGGAAAAGATATTTTACTAGATGTTTGTTTGAAGGGCAAGCTGTGCAGATATTCCTAAATTATTTCACTTTTTCTTTACCATTTTTAGGAATTACAGTATAAATCATACACAAATTTGAAAAGAATTTTATGATTAAATTTTAAAGGGATGCATGGAAGAATCAATCACGGAAGGTGTTCGGGTAAATGTTGAAGCAATTTACATGGAAACTCATTCCTACCCTGAAAAAAATCGGTATGTATTTGCTTATCGAATACGATTAAAAAACTTCAGCCAGCGAACTGTACAACTTTTAAGACGGCACTGGATTATCACTGACAGCAACGGTGAGACAAACGAGGTCCACGGTGAAGGTGTGGTAGGAGAGCAACCAGTTTTGGAACCGGATCAGGAATATGAATACACTAGCGGTTCTCACTTAAAATCACCTGTGGGAACGATGCAGGGATCTTATCAAATGAAAACCACAGACGGTGAAGAATTTGAGGTAACTATTCCCTGTTTCACTCTTGCAGTACCGGGAACTATAAATTAATTTCGGATCATTTAAAATTCAGCCAGATTGCCCCTGAACCTCCAAAACGAGGGGGGGCCTCATGAAAATTCCGTAGATAAGGGTTTCCATTTCGCTTAAGCCAATGCTCAACTCCTTTTTTTAGCACAGGTCCCTGATTACCGGAATTGAGACCTTTTCCTGTGATAATTAAGCCAGTCTGGAGTTGTTGTGAATGACATGTAATTAAAAAATTTTGCACTATCATGATTGCTTCTTCAAGAGTTTTACCGTGTAAGTCCAACTCTTGGTCAGGTATAAGCAATGTGTTATTTGTAGAGGCTTGTTTTTTCTTCTGATAAGATTTGTCAACTGGAATTTCCAAGACAGGTTCTTTGTCAGGAACATCACTGATTTCGTCGAAGATCTGTTCCATTAATGAATCATCCTGTTCTGATTCTTCAAAAGCAACAATGGGATATTTTGAGCTTTTACTGCTCATATTTTCCCGTAATTAAAAATAGTAGCGTGCTGATATTGCGTTGTAGAAAGTTTGGCTATCATCACCTAACCCTTGTTTACTCAGTACACCTAATTCAAGTGAAACTGCAAAATTTGGACTACTCTTCGGGAAAATTTCACTTCCGGAAAAAAATCTAAATGCGGTCCCTCGCTTGCTGTCTTTAGAGATTAGTCCAGTCCCTGCACCATAAAATAGATCACTTGTACCTTCAACCTTAAAAACTCTCGCATAACGTAATTCGAATGCGAAAGTATCCTCTGAACCAGAGCTATAACCAACCATCAACTCCGCAGAATCAATTTCGCTGAGCCAGTTTTTTATAGAAAGATTTTCCTCATTACCATTTGGCCGATAATGAAAACCTATTCCAATTCTACGTGCCAGACTACGTCCGGTAGAATCAAATTCTATCAGACTCAAATCAGCCCTGTCAATTTTTAGTTCCTGTGCAGTCAAGTTTGATTCAAGAAATAAAGTTTTTTCATTCATGATACGAATTTTACCTTCCAGCGATTCTCCGCTGTTAAGACGTAAAGTTTCTGCGCTTACAGGAATTGTAAAAATTAGCAGGGTAAAAAGTGAAAGTGTTTTTTTAAGCATAGCTCTGTGTTCTTTATTGTTTTTCAAAAATTTCACTATGTCGCAAAGCATGCAATTCGTGCACCTTGGCTTCATGTTTAACACAGCAAGATAATTCAGAACTAGCAGAAAAACTGTTCAAATAGTGTTTTCTTGACTTTCGGGTTACATTTAGCCCACAATGAATCTATAGAATTTTTTATTTACGCTGCACCGAAATACTAACCGCACACGTTTTTAACTATTTATGAAAAAAATCCATCCGACTGCTATCATAGAGGACGGTGCGCAAATTGGTTTAGATGTTGAAATCGGGCCATTTTGCGTGATTGGTCCAGATGTTACAATTGGTGACGGATGTCAATTGAAATCTCACGTTATCCTTGAAGGGCAAACTAAAATCGGTGACGAAAATATTTTTCACCCTGCAGCTTACATAGGTGGAGAACCACAGGATTTAAAATATAATCTAGAAAAAACGCTTGTCACAATTGGCAGCAAAAACACCTTTCGTGAAGGCGTATCTGTTCATCGTGGAACAGTTGGCGGTGGTGGGAAAACGGTAATAGGTGATGCGAACTTACTTATGGGTTATGTTCACGTTGCTCATGACTGTCGCATAGGCAATCATAATATTCTTGCAAATTACACCGGTCTGAGTGGGCATGTTACATTGGAAAACTACGTAACTCTAGGTGGACAAAACGGGGTTGCTCAATTTTTGTGCGTTGGATCTTATGTTTACACAGGTGCGGCTTCCCTTATTGACCGCAATATTCCACCATATGCCACCGGATACGGGAACCGTTTTGAGGTAAAAGGTGTCAATATTGTCGGCTTGAAACGCAGGAATTTCAGTCGTGAATCAATAGGCGAAATACTGGAAGCGCACAGAATTTTTTATCGTTCTGAACTGAAAAATGACGAAGCACTTCGAATCATTGAGGAAACGTTTGGAGAAAGTACAGCAATTCGGGCTTTTCTGGATTTTATTTACTCTGTAGAAGGAAGCGGTAAACACTGAGTTCGTTATCAAGAGAGGTTGTGGTATGGCAAGCATTATCGATGCACTTGAAGAGCGGCTTCTGCAATACCTGCTGGAACAGGAAACAAAAAAAACTTGGGAAGAATGGCTGCAGTGGCTGGCTGACTTGGATTGTCCACTCACCTTCGAAAAACCTCCCCATGTACCAAATCGGCCTTTCAGTTTTCAAACCTGGCTAGCTGCTTGTGAGCAACAGCTTATTTCAAATCAGGAATGGCAGGCACGTCTGAGTACACCTGCCTGGCTCAAAAGACAGCAAATAACTGTCATGCCGATTATCCTCAAAAGGGGAGATAGCCAGATTCCGGGTATTGCAGAGATTGGCGGACTCAATTCGGAGATGGCTCGTTTAATTGATCAGATTCATACAGTTCAACAGCGTTTAATTCACTTAGAAAAAGGATCTTCACAGAGTTCGAAAAAAACGGTAGGACAATCTGCCTCACAGCAAATACCTGCGGTTCCTGTTGCAAATGTGACTTTCCCGGGAAGCGGCTTATCGGATCCCCTCGGCCGTCCAGATCTTGCCAGAACACTTGAGAGGGAACAACAGATGCTAAATAAAACCGGAGACACAAAGAATGGTCCAAATTCGAAAGCAGATAAGGATTCTACTGAACCGGAAATTGTCTCTCTCAAAGAGGCATATTTAAGTTATAATCGGTGGTGTGACCAGTTCGAGGAGGTGCATCTTAATTTGGAGGAATTTGTAAATGGAGAGCTCAGAGTTTTGAGTAGTCATCAAATTTCCTTTCAACAATTCAGCCACCGTATACTTAAAAAAGCAAAAGAAGTAAAAGAATTAGAGCATATCCTGGAATCTTTTACCAGACTCCGCGCCGGTGGAGTTGATATAAATATGGAAGAATCACCTGGAACTGTCGAAGTTACAAATTCCGTAACTGATGAATAATCAATTTACTATTCTCAAAAAATGCTTAAACAAATAAACCTTCTCCGAGAAAAAGGACACAGTGAACTTAAGGCTATAACAAGTACAGATCAACTTCCTGATTGGTATCATCAATATCTTGGACGCAAAGGTGAACTCACTTCTTTTCTTAAACAACTTAGAACAATTACATCTGAAGATCGCCCTGCGGTGGGAAAGATTATAAACGATGTTAAACAAGAATTTCAGCAGTCTTTTGATTTACGTCAAGAAAGCTTGCGAGAAAGCAAGCTTCATCAAGAACTGAAAAGTGACGATTTGGATGTAACTCTTCCGGGTCGTCCCTGCACTAATGGACATCTGCACCTTACAACTCAGACATTGCGCCGTATTTATCAAATTTTTCAGGCAATGGGATTTCAGATTTATGAATCACCTGAAGTGGAGAGTGACGAGTTTAATTTTCAACTTTTGAACATCCCAGAATATCACCCTGCACGAGATATGTGGGACACCTTCTGGGTAGACTCCGAGGTGGTATTACGTACACACACTTCACCCGGACAAATTAGAGCCATGCGTGAATATTTTCCAGAGCCAATTAGGGTTATTCTTCCTGGCAAATGTTACCGCTACGAGCAAATCACCCCACGCTCTGAGCATCAATTTTATCAGGTTGAAGGTTTGGCAATTGGCAAAAATATCAAACTGACAGATCTAATTGGGGTTATGAGTGAATTCGCGCATAAAATGTATGGAGCAGACAGAAAGGTGAGAATACGCGGAAGTTACTTCCCTTTCACTGAACCAAGTATTGAAATAGATATGAGCTGCAGCTGTATAGACAAAGCGGACAACGTTAGTAACGGCTGTCGTCTCTGCAAATATACAGGATGGCTGGAAGTCGCTGGAGCAGGGATGGTACATCCGACCGTCCTACTTAACGGTGGATATGATCCAGAAGAATGGAGCGGTTTTGCCTTCGGGATGGGAGTTGAAAGGCCAGCACTACTAAAACACAACATAAACGATATCCGCTACTTTTATGGCAATGACCTGAGATTTCTACAGCAATTCTGATTATGCTTGATAACTTTGATCCACAGGAAAAGAAGGTCATTCTGATCTTTATCGCTTTGCTTCTGTTGGGATTGGTATACGTGGGAACACATAATCTGCAGTTAGGTCAACCTGAACAGCATTACAGCACTCCTATTCAAGAGGAGGAGGCCTCTAATTCGGGGAAATATCTTTGAACTTGTTCTTAGAAAAATGCTAAAAAATCATTCTGAACTGCAAAAACTTCCTTATCCTCCTAAAAATAAACGTCCTACATCAGGATTTTCAAGCAACTCATCTCCTGAGCCTGCGATAGCAGTCTGACCTGAAACCAGCACATAGCCTATATCAGCAAACTCCAAACCTTTTTTTGCGTTTTGCTCTACAATGATTATTGTTTTTTTTTCACTTTTTTGTAGGTCATTCAGAATCTCAAAGACCATCTCTATATATCTGGGTTCCAAACCAATTGATGGTTCGTCAACTAATAGAACGCTTGGTTTCATAACAAGTGCCCTTGAAATTTCAAGCAGTCTTCTTTCGCCACCAGACAAAACCTTTGCAGCTTGATTCCTTCTGTTTCTCAATCGATCATATTTTTCAAATA
>Ga0066862_10000951_pt1 | contig 11786 bp, 11 predicted proteins | sample ETN02SmetaG_FD_66431 | JGI IMG/M metagenome (GOLD analysis project Ga0066862, IMG submission 66431) | Marine microbial and viral communities from oxygen minimum zone, Eastern Pacific Ocean - ETNP2014F10-02SV255 | ecosystem: Environmental > Aquatic > Marine > Oceanic ... | reverse complement strand
TCATGAACAAAAGTCCATTCCGTTTCTGGTACTTCACAATTTTTGGTAAACTCAATCTGCGTTTTGATTATTTTTTTAATATAACCTTTAGCCGCTTCTATACCGTTAGCTACATTTTCTTCGTCTGGAGTCAATGACCCATTAGAAATGTAGGAAAGTGAACTCTCTGTAGCTCCGGCTTCAACCATGACAATATCTACCTCTTCATTCTCATTAGATTTTCCAGCAACCACCATATCAAAAACAGCTTCTTCTTTTTTATCTGTGGAAGCTTGTACTAACCACTCATCTCCTACTAGTGACATCCTCACAGCACCTACTGGTGCTTCGAGTGGGATGCCAGCTATTTGAAGTGCAAGTGATGCTCCATTTAGCGCAAGAATATCATAGTCATTTTGGTTATCAACACTGAGAACAGTAGCAATTATTTGTGTTTCAGATCTAAAGCCCTCCTTGAATGATGGCCTTAAAGGCCTATCAATTAGTCTGCATGCAAGTATCGCCTTTTCTGTTTGTCTCCCTTCTCTTCTAAAGAATCCTCCTGGTATTTTACCAGCTGAATACATTCTTTCTTCTACATCAACAGTGAGAGGGAAGAAATCAATACCTTCTCTAACATCCTGATTTGAGACAGCAGTAACTAATACCATTGTTTCTCCAGATTTAACTACAACTGATCCAGGTGACTGAATAGCTAGCTTACCTGTTTCAAACTCTATTTCTGCATCACCTATATCACATTTTTTATTTATCATTATTTTTCCTCTTATTGAGCGATAAGGTTATTAATTGTCAGCCTTCTATAAAAGCTCCCAATTAATAACTATTATCGCTATCTTCTTATACCTAATTTTTCGATTAGTTCTCTATACTTAACAATATCTTGATTCTGTATATATTGAAGTAATCTCTTTCTTTTTCCAACAAGCATCATTAGGCCCCTTCTTGTGTGATGGTCCTTTTTATGAATTTTGAGGTGTTGAGTCAAGCTATCTATTCTTTTACTTAATAAAGCCACTTGTACCTCTGGATTGCCAGTATCTTGATCTGACTTGCCATATTCCTCAATTATTTTTAACTTTGTTGTCATAGACAAAGTAATGATAACACTACGAACTATTAATGTTCCAAATTTAAATTCTTTATAGTAGCTTGTTTATCTTTAATTAATTGCTTACTTAAGTCCTTCAGATTTTCGAATTTTTTTTCTTCTCTAAGAAATTTATGAAAGCTAACAGTCAAATTGTAGTCATATATACTCAAATCAAAATTAAATATATTTATCTCTATGTGGTGAGTTTTAGATTTTTTCCCAAGTGTAGGTCTAAATCCTATGTTCACCATTCCTGAATATTCTTTATCTATAAATTGCTCTGGTAAAGAGGTTCTGTTTGAGTCCAAAAATACTGTAGCAGCGTATACTCCATTTTTTGGTAACCTATAATTATTATGAATTTGCAGATTAGCTGTAGGAAAACCTAATTCAGTTCCTACACCATCACCTTTAATGACTTTTCCAGAAACACTGTAAGGTCTTCCCAAAAGTTTATTCGCAAGGTTGATATCACCGTTCTTTAAGCAATTGCGAATAGTACTTGATGATACTCTAGATCCATTGACTAATTTATCAGGAATAATCGATACATTATTATTAAAATATCTCTTCAGAAGTTCTATATCACCTGTTCTGTCCTTACCGAATCTAAAATCTTCTCCAACCACAATCTTATTTATTCCGTACTTCTCATTAAGTATTTTGCAAAAACTTTCAGGATCAAAATCTTTAATCTGTTCGAAATCGAAATACACAATTCCGGTAGCGCGCTGTGCAATAAGCAGTTTTTCTTTTTCTATTTTATTAATCATGTATTTATAATTTTTATCTTTTAATATCCTTTGTGGCATCTCGTTGAATGTGATTACTATGTATTCTCCATTTCCGATTGTATAAGCTTGCCTTAATAATTCTTGATGCCCTAAATGCATACCATCGAAAGTACCTATGCAAGCGGTAACATTTCTCATTCCAAAACTGCGAACCTCTTTATCTTGAAAAATTTTCATATACTACTTATTTATATCAATACCTTTATTGGCTTATAATGTGAATCGTTATATTTTTTATATATTGCTACAACTTTATCTTTATAAATGATGAGACACTCTTTGTCATTAGGAAAATATTTTTCATCTAATAAATTGCCATTACTTATATTTTTTAGTTCTTTTTCGCTAACTTGAATACTATCCATTGTTAATATTTTACTATACGCTACGGGGTCCAATATATAATCTGAGTTATCAATAATTTTATTAAAGTCAAACAGTCCTTTTACAGAAATATTTTCAATTTTTGTTCTTCTTAATTCTTTCACTACAGCATTAGTACCAATAGATTTTCCTAAGTCTTGAACTAATGATCTAACATAAGTACCCTTAGAACAACATACGCTGAAAGATGCTTCATTAGTATTAATTATTTTATTTAATGTAAAACTTTTTATATGGACACTTCGTGTTGGAATATCAACCTTCTTTTTTTCTCTAGCATACTTATATAATCTTTTCCCCTTCACCTTTACAGCGCTATAAATTGGAGGCTTCTGTTCTATATCTCCAATATAATTCCTTAAATTATTGTTCAAGATATTTTCTTTGATTACAAATCCTTTATCAGTTACAACTAAGTCTGAATTTATATCTCCTGTTTCAGACTGATATCCAAATTTAGCTACGAATTCATAGCATTTATTCATTTGAATTATATAAGTTAAAAGTTTGGTATAAGAATTAGTTGCAATTATCAACAAACCCGTAGCTAAAGGATCTAGAGTCCCCGAATGTCCAACCTTTTTAAACCCATATTTTGCTTTTAATATTCTACATATATCTTGAGATGTATAATTTGGTGGCTTGTCTATAAGATAAAAATTAGCTTTGTAATCTAATTGCATTAGATACCTTGTTAAGAATTTCATCTGGAGTTAAATTAGTACTAAATCCAGCAGCAGCTTTATGACCGCCCCCATCAAATAATGATGCAATGGTCTGAACGTCAATATGCCCTCTTGATCTCAAACTTCCTTTGTGTGTACCATCTTCCTGTTCTTTTAACAACATGGCAACATTTGTTTCCTTTGGGAGTCGGATAACATCTATCAGGAAATCTGTTTCTTCTGGAATAGTATTGTATTTAGAATAGTCTCTTTGAAGAACATAAGAATATGAAAGTCCAACTTCACTGAAAATGTTTAATCTTTGAATAACTTCAGCCTGAAGTTGCAATGCCTCATTACTTACGGAACCATAAATAGATTCTGTTATTAAAGTAAGGTCAGCACCTAACTGTAACAAAGAAGAAGCAATATCAAAAACTTCTGATGAGGTATTTGAATATTGGAATCTCCCGGTATCAGTAATTAAACCTGTCAACAAACATGTTGCTATTGAAGGAGTTACTGAAATATTTTCTTTAATAAACATTCTATAAAGCACTTGTGTTGTAGATGCGGCATTTGAGTCTATCTCTACATGTGTCCCGAAAATATTATCTAAATGATGATCAATAACATAAATGGTTTCTGATTTTAAAACTATATCCTCTAACTTACCCAACCTTTTTGGATCACCACAATCAAAAACAATTGATAAATCATACTTAGAGCCTAATGTATCAGATTTTGATACATGTTCAATTGGTAAGAATCTCAACTCTTCAGATATTTTATTTATATAATCATATGAAACTGTTGTCGAATAATCTAGGTTGTCCAATGCCAGCTTCATTGCCAAGCCGGAACCAAGAGCATCTCCGTCTGGATTAATATGTCCTGTAATTAAAATCTTATAAGATTTAGGTATAGATAATAAAGAAATATTATTCATTGTTTATGCTATTTAGCAACTGGTTTATCTTCTCTACATTTTCTAGGATTGGATCTATTTTAAATATAACTCTTGGGGTATACTTCATTTCTAATTGACTCGATATACTTTTTTGAATCTTTTTTCTATTCTTTGTTAATCTGTCTAAAATTTTTCTTTCTTTATTATCTAAACTTGTTACATATACAGTGCTCTTTTTCATATCTAAAGAAGTGTCGACATGAGAAACAGTAAGAGAATTCAATACTGGATCTGAATTCTTTACAAACTCTTCTGAAACTATTTGCTTAACCAAAGAATTTACTCTATTAACTCTCCCTCCCCTTTTCTGTTTCATCAAAATTAAATCTCCACTTCTCCTAAAACTTCTATTACATCACCATCTTTTATGTCTTTATAGTCTGACAACCCTATACCGCATTCAAGACCTTCATTAACCGTTTCAACATTGTCTTTGAACCTCCTCAAAGATATTATGCTTCCTTCATAAATTACTACTCCATCTCTCAATAATCTGGCTGGAGATTCAATATCAACCCTTCCTTCAGTAACAATAGAACCTGCTACAACCCCTATCTTTGGTGCTCTAAATGTTGTCTTTACATCCACCATTCCTATAACTGCTTCTTCTGTCTTAATTTTTGCGCTACCTTCAGAAACTTCTTTAACATAATCAAGCAGTTCATATATAATATCGTATGTATTTACAGTTATTCCCTTATTCTGAGCTAGACTTCTTGCTTTACTATCTGGTCTTACATTAAAACCAAGGACTAATGAATTTGTTGCTGATGCCAAGTCGATGTCAGACTCTATTATCCCACCAACCCCACTATGTACAATCTGAATTATTAGATCTTCAGTACTATGTTTACTTATCCCATCCTTAATGGCTTCTACTGATCCATTGGCATCTCCTTTGATAATAATATTGAGAGATTCAGCTTCTCCCTCTTGGAGTAACTTCATCATGTCCTCCATGCGTGATTTACCTGTTACAGAAGATGAAGCAAGATTTTTTATTAACGCACTATTTTCCGATGCTTTACTTTTTGCTTTTTTTAGGTTTTTTGCTACTACAAACTGGTCTCCTGATTCAGGAGGCTCATCCCATCCCATAATCTCAACAGGACAACCAGGAGAAACTTTATTAATATTTAAACTATTATGAGAAAATAATCCTCTTGCTCTGCACGAAGCACCCCCTGCATACAAAGTATCTCCCACATTTAATATCCCTCTTGTAACTATACCGGTTGCTACTGGACCTTTCCCAACCTCCATACGTGATTCAACTATATATCCCGAAGCTGATGTATTGTAGTTTGCTTTAAGTTCTTCCACTTCTGCTACAACTGAGATAATATCAAGTAAATCATCTATACCCTGACCTGTCTCTGCTGATACCTCTACTACTGGTACATCACCGCCAAGATCTTCCGTTATTACATCGTGTTGGGTCAAGTCAGTTTTGACTTTTACAGGATTTGATTCTTGTAAATCACACTTATTAATAGCAACAACAATCGGGACTCCAGCGGCTTTAGCATGGCTAATAGCTTCTATAGTTTGTGGCATAACTCCATCATCAGAAGCAACAACGAGAATTACTATATCTGTTATATCAGCGCCTCTTGATCTCATTTTTGTAAATGCTTCATGGCCAGGTGTATCAATAAAAGTAATACCGTACTGACCAATTTCTACTTTGTATGCTCCAACGTGCTGAGTAATCCCTCCTGCTTCAGAATCTGCAACTTTATCTTTTCTTATATAATCCAATAAACTTGTTTTCCCATGGTCAACATGGCCCATAACGGTGACAATTGGTGGTCTTAACTGTAAATCTTTTTCTTTATCTGTGAAATTTTCTATCTCAATAATATCACTTCTTGTTATTTCGATTAGTTCTTTAATGTCAGCTATATATCCATAACTCTCTAGTAATTTCTCTAGATCTTCATTGTTTAACGGAGCTTCGATTGAAGCAAGAATCCCCAAATTTAATAAATCTTCAACAATTTTCGTCGATTCCTTATTTATTAGTTTTGAGATATCTAAAGGAGTGGATTTTTCTTCAATTTCTATAATTTGGACCTCTTTTGTAAGCTCCTCATTTTCTTTTGTACTTGTAACTTCTTCCTCTTTTTCTTCTTTTTCAGCAATAATATCTGTTTTATTAGTATTGTTATTAATTTCATCGTTAGTGTCACTTGCTAATTCAAGTTTAATTATTTCAACTTCATCCTCTGTCAAACCCGAAGAAGCAGTCTTGACTTCAATTCCTAACTCGTTTGCACAAAATAATATATCAGCAGATGCAAGATTCAATTCTTTTGCTAATGCATGAACTCGAATTTTAGCCATATATAGCTATTCCTCCTCTTGGCTTAAAGGAGAGTCTCCCTTACCCTCTATATCTATTTTGTAGCCAGTTAGTTTTGCAGCCAATCTCGCATTTTGTCCTTCTTTACCGATAGCCAAAGAAAGTTGAGTATCACTAACTAAGACTGTTGCCGTTTTCTCTTCTTCATTTATATCTACTTCATCTATAGTTGCAGGACCTAATGCTTCAATAATAAATCTAACCTTATCTTCTCTCCATTCAACGACATCAAGTTTTTCTCCTTTCAACTCGTTAACAATTTGTCTTACTCTTGAACCTCTAGAGCCAACGCAAGCACCTTTTGGATCAACGTTTGGATCGTTGGAGTAAACTGCAATTTTAGTTCTACTTCCAGGTTCTCTAGCAATCTCTCTAAGTTCCACTGTCCCATCTGTTAACTCCGGTACCTCGAGTTCAAGCATTCTTTGAATAAATTCTGGTTTACTTCTACTTATTATGACTGGAGTACCTTTGGATTCTTCTCTTATTTCAACTATTACAGCTTTGACCCTGTTCCCTCTTTCTAGTCTTTCAAATGGTATTTTTTCAACTGAAGGAATTACAGCTTCAGCATCTCCTAGATCTACAATGGTTTGATTGAATCTTGGATCAAACTGGGTGACAATACCTGTTACCAAATCTCCTTCTCTTCCTCTATATGTATCAAGTATATTCGCTCTTTTAGCGTCTCTAACTTTTGTGGACATCATTTGCTTAAATGATTGTGCAGCAATTCTGCCAAAATCATCATCACTAATATCTGGCTCCCATTCTTTTATTACATTTCCATCAAGATCTAACTCCTGTGCATATACCGTTATTTCTCCGCTATCAGGGTCTAGTGTCACCCTTGCTTCTTCTGCTGCTCCAGGAATTCTTTTATATGCAGAAACAAATGCCCAAACCAGTGCTTCGTACATACTATCTACATCAACACCTCTTTCAAGCGCAAGAGCTTCTACCGCCTGTTTGATTTCACTTCCAAGATTCATATATTTCTCAACTTATCATTTCTTTTTTATTTGTATTTATTTTAACTTTGGCCTTCTTTATGTTATCCATATCAATTATGATATTAGAATCCGAACTAGTTTCAATAATTATACTTTTATCAGTTAAAGCACTAAGCTCACCACTTATAATATATTTGCCATCAATATCATTAATTATTTTTAATGTAATATATTCACCCAAAGCCAGTTCAAAATGTCTTCTTGTTCTTAATTTACGTTCAAGCCCGGGACTAGATACTACCAGTTCGTAAGTACCTTTCTCAATATTTAAATCATGTAATATTCCATGAAAATGGTGACTTAATCTTTCTATTGTTAAATGATCTATCCCTTTTGGGGAATAAATATAGATTTCTACTTTAGATATAGAAGGGTAATTAGCAATATTCAAATCATACAATTCAAGATTCTCGTGCTTTAAAAAAGTTATGAAAGATTCTTTAATGCTTTCTTCAGAAACTGTCATAATCTCTCCATTCATTAAAAAAGTGGGCCTGTCACCCACTTAAATTCAAGTTAAGTTGTTATATACATACTAACAAATATTGGTTACTTTATAAAGGTATTTTCTAATAGGCTTTTGAGAAAACTGCTAGTCTTCCATCCTTAGAGACCTCATTAACTGATTTCTCTATTTTATCATTGTCAATCAGATAGCATCTTAAAGTAGCCTTGGTCAAATCTTTGATTCGGTTTTCATCATCAGAATTTTCGCTCCAATAGCATGTAACAAAACCTGATCTTTCATTTAAAGTTTTAATTAATTCTTCCATTGAATCAGTATGTATAGTATTTTCTACTCTATATGTTTCTGTTTTCTTTAACATCTGCATTTGAATATCATCTAACAATACTCTAACTTCATCACTGATTGATTCGAATGGGATACTTGATTTCTTTTTGTCTATATCCCTCCTTACACATACAGCACTGCCAGATTCAACATCACGAGGACCGATTTCAATCCTAAGAGGCACTCCCTTCATTTCCCATTCATTGAACTTATAACCTGGAGTGAGTTCATCTCTTTCATCCAAATAGACTCTAAATTCTTTGGATAATTCTTCATATATTTCATGTACTTTTTTAATTACTGAGTCTTTTGAATTATTATCACTAAATATTGGAACTATTACGACTTGAAAAGGGGCAAGTTTTGGCGGAAGCTTTAATCCCTTATCGTCTCCGTGCGCCATAATAATCATACCCACTAGTCGTGTACTTACACCCCAACTCGTTTGATAGGGATATTTAAGCTCATTGTTCTCATCAGAAAATTGTATGTCGAATGCTTTTGAAAAGTTTTGTCCCAATTCGTGCGATGTTCCTGCCTGTAAAGCTTTTTTATCAAGCATCATTGCTTCTATGGAGTATGTCGTTACTGCTCCAGCAAATCTTTCATTTGCAGATTTCTCACCTTTTAGAACAGAAACTGCAGCTACCTCCTCCACGAATTCTTGATAGATATCTAACATCTGTAGAGCTTCTTTTGTAGCTTCTTTTTTATTTTTATGAGCTGTATGACCTTCTTGCCATAAAAATTCTGACGTTCTTAGAAATAGCCTTGTTCTCATTTCCCACCTTACAACATTTGCCCATTGATTAATCAGTAACGGTAAGTCACGGTGACTTGATATCCATTTTGAGAACATATGGTTTATGATCGTCTCAGATGTTGGTCTGACAACTAATGGCTCTTCTAACTCTTTTCCACCAGCATGAGTCACAGTAGCTAATTCGGGTGCAAAGCCCTCTACATGTTCGGCTTCTTTTTGAATAAATGATTGTGGGATAAACAATGGAAAGTATGCATTTTTATGCCCAGTCTCTTTAAATCTTTTATCTAGGAATTGTTGTATCCCCTCCCATATTGAATAACCGTATGGTCTTATAACCATAGTTCCTTTAACAGGCGAGTAGTCAGCTAATTCAGCTTGTTGAACTATATCTGTATACCATTGATTAAAATCATCTGACATTGGTGTAAGCTTTTCAACCATATTTATATATTAAATGTTTTAATTTTCAATATCTTCTTTTGAAATAATCTCTACAACTGATTTTGTTCTAGATGATAAATTATTAATATCTCCTTGTAGTTCCATTAAAGACTTAGCATCTTCCTTTGCAATCTGAGCTATATTTTTATCTGCAGCAGCGAGCCTTGCATCGATTCCTTCTTCTACTAATAATCGCCCCTCTTCAACTAAGGCTTTAACCATGTCTGCTTCTTCCACCACTTTTACAACCTCTCCTTTAATAAATAAATGCCCTTTCCCTTTCCCTGCTGCTATGCCTAAATCTGCTGAGCGTGCTTCTCCTGGACCATTTACTATACATCCCATTACAGCAACTTGAATAGGAAAGCCTTCTTTCTCTAATTCTTTTTGTGCTTTGTTCGCAATCTTAATTACATCTACTTCTGCTCTACCACAACTTGGGCAAGCTATTAAATCTAAAGTCTTTCGTTCTCTTAATTCTAGATATTCTAAGAGTTGCCTACCAAATTTTGCTTCCTCTATAGGGTTTGTAGTTAAAGATAGCCTTATTGTATCTCCGATCCCTTCTGATAAGAGAGTTGCTATCCCTGCAACAGATTTCATTAAACCTCCTGGCAATGGACCTGCTTCAGTAACTCCTAGATGTAATGGATAGTTTACTTTATCTGCTAATAATCTATAGGACTCGACCATTAAAGGAACATTAGAATGTTTAACCGAAATTTTAATATCTGTAAAATTAACAGCTTCTAAATACCTTGCTTCCATAAGTGCTGATTCAACTAAAGCTTCTGGAGAGGCTACCCCATGCTTAGCTAGAAGGGTCTTGTCTAATGATCCAGCATTAACTCCTATCCTTATAGGAATTTTTGCATCCAAACAAGACCTGGCAATGTCTTTAATATTTTTTTCATTTCTGATATTTCCAGGATTCAATCTTAATCCATTGATGCCTGCTTCAACTGCTGCTAAAGCTAATTTATATTGATAGTGAATGTCAGCAATAACTGGGACTGGAGATCTTTCACATATAGCAACTAAGGCTTTTGCTGCCTCAACGTTATTACAAGTAACCCTAACTATGTCAATTCCATTTTGTGCAAGCTCATATATTTGCTCTAATGTTTTTTCAATATTGTTTGTTTTAGTTGTTGTCATAGATTGAACCGATATTGGGTGCTCCCCACCAATGCCTACTTTACCGACAAATATTTCATTGGATAATCTTCTTTTACTCATAATTTAATTGGTTGTGTTATATCTAAATACAATGCAGTTACACCTAGAAAAATAAATATTAATATAACAAGAGTAGCAAGAGGAATCAACTTCTTATCAGACACTTTTTTTCCTGTTAATCCTTCAAACAATGCAAGAACAACTCTGCCTCCATCAAGAGGTATAATGGGAATAGAATTGAAAACTGCTAGAAATACATTCACAAAAGCTAATAAAGAAAGTACGTTTACGAAACCTGTATTTCCAATAGCTTGCCCCGCTTGTGCAAGCCCTACTGGACTAAGAGGTCTTATTTCCGGAGGAACAAAGTTACCAAATAGGCCTCCAGCTAAAGTATATAAATTAGAAGGAGTGAAAAGAGTTATAATTCCTTTAATTGATAATTCGATCATATTAAATACTATCATTAAAGAATTAGTGACAGCTTTATAAATAGACACCTTATCATTTATAATTTTTGGAGAAACCCCCAAATATCCATTTTTTGAATTGTCTACTAGTCTTTCGTCAAGATGTACTGTTGTAGTATAAATTTTATTGTTTCTCATATATTTTATTTCAACATTATTTGATGGATTTTTTTCTATTAGTTCTACTAATTGATCCCAATCTGTTAACGAAACTCCATTAAAAGAAGTTAATATGTCTCCTGGTTTTAGACCTGCTTCTACTGAAGGTGCATCTTCTCTTTGACTGACAGATTCTCCTAAGGAATCAATCTCCAGACCAGGATATGAAATCCCCACAGTGAATAAAACTATAAGAAGAATACAAAATGCTAATAAAAGATTTATAACTATTCCACTGGAAGAAATAAGTAATTTATTTTGCCATTTTGCTGTATGAAATAATTCATCTTCTCTATAACCTGGCACTTCTTCGTCTTGATCCATTCCTGGAATTTTTACATAACCACCAAGGAGAATTGCTTTAACTCCATACTCCGTGTTATTTCTCTTGAAAGAGTATAGTTTAGGACCAAATCCAACAAAAAATTCTGAAACACCTATTCCCTTGAATCTAGCTGCTAAATAATGACCGTATTCATGCAAGATGATACAAAAAGCTAATAATACTAATGTAAGTATTCCGCCCATCGTGTTAATTATTACCTTTCAATTATTAATATATTTCAGTGAGCATAAGAACAACGGTTATGAAAGGGAAACAAAATAGGTATGAATCCAATCTATCTAAGACGCCTCCGTGTCCCGGGAGAAGACTGCTTGAGTCTTTAATATCTTTGATATTTATTATTGTTGG
>Ga0066862_10000948_pt1 | contig 11789 bp, 8 predicted proteins | sample ETN02SmetaG_FD_66431 | JGI IMG/M metagenome (GOLD analysis project Ga0066862, IMG submission 66431) | Marine microbial and viral communities from oxygen minimum zone, Eastern Pacific Ocean - ETNP2014F10-02SV255 | ecosystem: Environmental > Aquatic > Marine > Oceanic ... | reverse complement strand
AACCCCGAAAACAAACGAGAATCAACTCGGGTGCAAAGATGGCGGACGACGGAGATTCAGTTACCTTACGTGTTGCGAAAGCAATTCCTAGCGATGTGGGCCATGGACGTGCTCGAGTTCCATTCAACAATGAATTAGATTTGAAGCCAGGAGATATTATCGAAATATCTGGTGAGAGCAAAACAGCTGCCGTTGTTTGGCGATGTAGGCCAGAAGACGCAAATTTAGGAGTAATTCGAGTTGATGGCATTATTCGAAAAAACGCGGGCGTTAGTCTAGGTGATAGAGTAGACATTCGAAAAGTAGATGTAAAGAAATGCGAACGTTTGACTCTTTCACCTGTTATGGCGAAACAACAGAAGGTTCGATTTGGTCCTGGAATAGAGGGTTTTGCTCGAAGAGGCTTGAACAAGAGACCCGTGGTAGCAGGAGATCGTATTTTCATTCCTGGGATGACGTTGTTCGCTGAAGCGTTACCTTTCGCCATTGTTTCAACAAAACCAAAAGGAATTGTCCAAGTTGCTCCAGAGACAGAGATTGTTATCAAAGAGGAAGTCTTTGATGAAGAAGAGGATTCGGGAACTCAATCTATCGCATACGAGGATATTGGAGGTTTAGGAAACCAACTACAGAAGGTTCGAGAGATGATTGAACTTCCCCTCAAGCATCCAATTTTATTCCGGCGTTTAGGTATTGACCCACCGAAGGGAGTATTGCTTCATGGGCCCCCTGGTACTGGAAAGACGATGATTGCAAAAGCTGTTGCATCGGAGACAAATGCTCATTTTTCATCCATCAATGGACCGGAAATAATTTCCAAATATTATGGTGAATCAGAGAAAGCATTGAGAGAGATATTTGATGAGGCTACTCAGAACGCCCCTGCAATCATCTTCATTGATGAACTCGATAGTATCGCACCCAAACGTGAAGATGTGACCGGTGAAGTTGAACGCCGAGTAGTTGCACAACTCCTGACATTGATGGATGGCATGCATGGGCGAGACAATGTAATTGTAATTGGGGCAACTAATCGTCGAGATGCGATAGATCAAGCTTTGAGGAGACCTGGACGTTTCGATAGGGAATTAGAAATCGGGGTTCCAGACAAAGAAGGACGACGTGAGATTGTTGATATTCATACTCGTGGAATGCCCATTAGTGATGATTTTGAGATTGAATGGGTTCTTGAGAATTCATATGGTTTTGTTGGCGCTGATATCAACGCATTAGTTCGTGAGTCTGCTATGAAGGCACTACGTAGATATCTGCCTGAGATTGACCTTGATGAAGAAGAGATTCCAACTGAAGTTCTAGAGAAGATGGAAGTTAAGATGGTAGATTTCCGTGAGGCGATTAAGGATATCGAGCCTAGTGCATTAAGAGAGATTTATGTGGAAATACCTGAGGTTGGTTGGGATCAAGTTGGAGGGCTTCAGGAGATTAAGGATCGCCTTAAGGAGAGTATAGAATGGCCTTTAACACAACCAGAATTATTCGCCCACTTTGGGGTAAAACCTCCGAGAGGAGTAATTCTCTTTGGCGCACCAGGTACTGGAAAGACGCTAATTGCTAAGGCAATTGCTAATGAAGCCAAGGCCAACTTCATTTCTGTTAAAGGGCCAGAGATGATTTCTAAATGGGTAGGTGAATCCGAGCGAGGAATTCGAGAGGTATTCAAGAAGGCTAAACAAGCGGCACCCAGCATCATTTTCCTTGATGAGTTTGAATCAATTGCTGGAGCTAGAGTTCAGAATAGCGGAGAAGGTAGCGATGTGATGAATCGTGTAGTGAATCAACTACTTTCATCCATGGATGGAGTAGAGGCTCTTGAAGGCGTCATTGTAATTGCCGCTACTAATAGGCCAGAGATGATTGATCCAGCATTGCTTAGGTCAGGACGGTTTGAACGAGTTCTACATGTCCCTCCTCCCGATGAATCCTCAATAAAGGAAATTTTGAAGATTCATACCGCGGAAATGCCTCTTGGTAAGTTTGATTTAATGTCTTATGCTAAGTCATTGAATGGATATACTGGGGCAGACATAGAGGCAATTTGTAGAGAAGCCGCCTTAATTGCTATGAGGGCTGGAAGGAAGACACTCTCTTCGAAGCATTTCGACGAGGCAATAAATCGAGTTCGGCCTACTGTTACCCCTGATATGATGCAATATTATGAGAAATTACAAGATTTGTTGACTAGTGGTTTAGATTCCATTCGCCGTAACAACGATGGCCTCCGAGGTATCGAGTCAGTCTGAGGTGTGATATGCCAGCTACATTTACTCGAGAACTACTTTCTAGGGAAGTCAGAGATCGTAATGGTGATGTTTTAGGGCATGTTGCAGACTTGATAATTGACACTCGTACTGGAAGTGTGACCTTTGTAATGGTTAGAATTGCTAATAATTTGGATCCTGCTCAATTACCATGGCCGTCTGAATCGGGATTGATATCATTACCTATAGATGAGGTTCGAGAAATCTCTACTGCAATTCATCTTCATCGATGAATCATCACTATACGTGTGCGCACAAGCGTCTTAAGGCTCATATGCGCGTCTGAACATTGCTCCACTCTATGGATGGTGAACTTATGGCGGTACCCAGCGTTTCAGTTGTTGGAAATTGGCTACGTTCACCGTCAGGAAAAAGGATGGTCGCACTATCATTATTTTACTTGACTTTGGGACTTCTTTTTACCACTGTAGCTGGAACATACATTGAACGATCAGAGGTCCACCAAAGTGCCTATGGTACTGATTGGAATGATATGAGTTCGTTCAAAGAAGATATCAATGACCAAGGAATTACAACAACTAGTATTGTTAGCAGTCCTCTTTTGTTGGAGGAAATACAATCTCCAAGTGACACGGTATTTGTTGTTTCAGGAATTGAAAGAGATACAATTTCACTTCCAAGATTTAGTGGAGATAGTAGTGTAATTCAATTGGTAGAAGGATTGGGTTATTCTACATCTGAAATTGAGGCAATACGTAAATTCGTAGAACGAGGCGGTACAATCGTTGTTCTCGACGACTTTGGATATGCTCAGGGTTTGGCTGCAGAATTTGGTTTAGGTTATAGCGGACATCAATTATATGACACTCAGTCATGGGACCCTGACCTTGATTTCAATTATGTGTGGATGAATATTACAAATGGTTTCAATTATACTGCGGCATCATCTACATCGAGAACGAACACCAATCCTTGTCTTGCAGATGCAGATGTAGATGGTATTCCAGATTTTATTGATGAGCAACCTGAAAATTCTCAAGTTGGACTTTCCAGTACTCCCAATCCATCTACCCTTTCTCTTTGTTCTCATCGCTGGGACTCTGTTTCTGCTACTTACAACACAGATCCAGGATATGACTTGTTGTTGAATCAACCGAGTGCGTTCGATAAGGAAAATGCTGGTGATGAAGATAAGAATCTCTATGCGCTTGGATTTTCCACTCAAGATGCTTATCTTGATACCAATGATGATGGTGAATTAACGGTAGGTTTCAGTGGTAGTGAAGTTGGAGCAGATGAGCAAGGCCCTTTCGCAATGTATGTGAAGTACTGTCGTTCTAGGAATTGTGATAATTCTGATTCTGGCCGAGCTTATTTTGTTACAGATGGAAGTTTACTAGTCAATTCAGTCTATGACCCTCAAGGGACAAATGATGGTGCTTATGGAACATTTAACAAGTCTATAGATGACAATGATAACCGTCGATGGGCTCTAGATTTGATTGCTGAGGCTTTGATGTCTAACGATGGTAATGGTACTATTTCACCAGATGCACAAGTTATTTTTGATGAAAGTAGGCATCAACAACCTAGTTTCATGGGTGATACGTATAACCTTCTCTATTACATTCTCATCTATTTTACAAATGATTGGATGGCAATGTTGTTGATGTTCCTTGGTCTTTTCATTCTCTTTGAATTCATTATCATTAAGAAATTGGATCCAGAACCATGGAGGCATGTATTCAGTATCATCTATTATGGATATGGAGATTCGAGGAGATACGAGTACTATGGTAGGGCGAATAAAATCAAGCAGATTCTTCTAACAAGGGTAAGAAATGTCAATTCATTAACGCGTGAGGAATTTGATGCACTTCCTGCAAGAGATCTTCAGAAGATGGTGAATGACCCTGTTTTAGTTAAATTTATTTTTGAAGATAGACGTTATTCTATGGAGGAAATGATTGCCGTCATAAAACGAATTAAGACATGGGGGAGACGCTGAATGTGGACTAGGAAGGCATCTATTCTCGGTGCTGGAGGCATCTCTCTAGTATTGGTAGGCATGATGATGTCCAATTTCCAGATGATGGTATTCGGTGTTGCTTTCGTAGCATTCCTTTCAGTTAATTCTTGGATTACTGGCCATGGTGATGTTCAGGTAGTTCGAACATTAAGTGCTGATAACTTGTACAAAGGTGATGATTTGTATGTTGAATTGGAGATTACGAATCCATCCTGGCGTAGGACTCAGCAGTTGGAAATTTACGACAATGTACCACATGAGATGAAGTTGCGAAGTGGTTTGAATTACATGAGAGTAAATCTTGGACCAGGAGAGACAACTCGTGTTAGGTATGTTTTACGATGCCCATTAAGAGGACACTATTCCATTGGCCCAATATCGATTAGGTATCGTGATTCTTTCAATTTATTCTCACAAGAGATGTATGTTGATCATCGTTCAGATTTGATTGTATTTCCACAGGTTCGTGAGATCGAAGAAGCAATGGTTCGAAGCAGAACTCCCAAGATGTATACTGGAGCAACTACCTTGCGCACCCCTGGTCCTGGTACTGAGTTTTTCAGTCTACGAGAATATGTTCCTGGAGATCCATTCAAAATCATCAATTGGAAGGCATATGCTCGAACAGGCCAACTAATTGTCAATGAGAAATGTCGAGATGCAGTAACTGATGTTTTCATCCTAGTAGATAGTCGTGATATCAGCAGAATAGGTACTGTTCTGAAGAATCCATTGGAAGTAGGAACCGTTGCTGCAGCATCATTAGCATCTTATTTCATCAAGCGACGAGATAGTGTAGCATTGGCTGTTTACGATGACCGCCTCTCATTCCTTCCAGCAGATACTGGAGATAAGCAGTATTTCAAAATCTTGAGTAGTCTTGCTGGTGTAGCGCCAAAGGGGGCAATGCCCTTACAGGCAGTCACCAATGCCCTTTCCTCTAGATTTAGTAGAGGTTCACCAGTATTCATTATTAGTGCTCTAGAAGGAGATGGAACTACTATCCCGGCAATCAGAGATTTGGCTGGAAGAGGTCATGAAGTGATAATTTTGAGTCCAAGCAGTGTAGATTTTGAGCGATTGGTTAGCCGAATACCACGTACCTCCTATGAGGTTCTAAAATTAGAGAGACAGAATAGATTAACTGCACTTGCTGGTTTTGGAGCTAGAGTGATTGACTGGATGCCAGACGTTGAATTATCTCAGGCGCTTTTGCAGGTAAAGATGGGGTGAAAAAATGGCAGAGGATGTAGCAATTCAGGGAGAGGGCCTAGAGACCCTTCATCTTCGAGTACTACGAAGAAAGTGGCAGGTATTAACCCTACAAATTACTGCAACAATCTCCCTTCTATGGATGTATATCATTATGACTAGGACATACGGTTCTTGTGATCCAATAGATTCTATGTGGTGTCCCGCTCTAGATCATACAATCACTTTGAGTGTCATTGAACAATTTCTACAAGGACAGCCAGAATCACTTTCTTTACCACTTCCTAATTGGATGACTGGTGTGGGAAATTCCGGTGATGGACGATATTGGATGCCTTTGTTTGTAATTTCTATTCTTGTTGGTGGATGGACATTTTTGGGCCTTCAGACCGCCAAATTACGCAGAAGAGTCAACATGGGCATACTCTCCTTTGCTCTTTTGTATTTAGCAGGTCTTTTTGTGATTAATTGGTTCTTTGGAATGTTGTTTAGTTTCGAATTATACCTTCCATTTGGCCAAATGGAATCAGGAAGAAATCACGTTGAACATTTAGTATCCCCTCTTCTATTGTACATTCAATTGTTCATCCTGTTGTTCTATTTCCTCCCAGTTGTATCTGGGTTGTTGGGTATTTGGGGGATGTCTAAATCAAAAATCTCGTGGTCTATTGGATCTACAATAATTTATCTTGGCCTCCATGCTCTTCTTTCATACGAAGGTGTACGTTCTACTTTAGAACTCAATCTGAATGCACTCCCTGTCCAGATAGGGGAAGCAACCGAATGGGGTGGCCTAATATCCCCTGAAATTGTACCATTGTTAATTATCGGACTATTCTTGATGGTATTCTTAGAATCAGGTTTTGCAACAATCCGTTATGTTGAGTATGCGTTTAAATTACCAGAGTCTTGCAAGAAGGATCCAGAATACGTAAATCAATTTGATAATATTTTGAATATACATTTACAACATACAGTTGGAGTGACGTTCTTTGTGGGATTAGTGACGGCTCTTGCCCTGAAATTCGATGATTTGATTGTTGATTTAGTTTCTGTATTCGAAGGTTCCCAATGGAGTGGCCAAGTGAAAGAATCTCTTGAACTTCAGTTGACGTATGGGACAGTAATTTCTGCTCTGATTTTCGTTATCTTCATTGCTGGATTAAGGTATATCATTCCATGGCCACGAATTTCTGGTTTAATCGAGAAAGGAATTAGACAATTTCGAGATCAATCGGCTTGATTTATCGATCCATTATTCGAGAAAGAAACTCGGCAATTAGCAAAGCAATTAGCACTCCTGGGAAACATGTTAGAATCTTTATCGAAATAGTGGAAAAGAACCCCCATCCCTCAGAAGCGATAGAAAACCAAGACAAAGATAGAACAACTGTGAATCCTAGAATGAGACTAATGATATTCCACAATCGTTGATTTCTTAATTTCCCTGGAATTTCTTCTCTATTGAGAAGAGTTCCTCTTTCTCCATCTTCCATTTAATACACCTTAGATATCTAGGTCAGCTAAATCATCTTCAAGTGAACTTAGGGCATCTCTTTGTATAGGATTTCCAGGCATGGGCACTCCATTCTTTATTGAATCACGTTCTTCTTTCATCTTATCTAGAAGCCTTACTTCTTCATCGGTATGTTTCATTTCATGTAATTCATCAGAGCCGATAATTGCTGAAGTTGGTACTAGCCCTAAATCTGACCGTTCAGAGATACTTACCCCATGAGTATCTGATGGTTTTTCTAGCCGTTCCCACGTGTTCTTTTGTGTTGTTCCTTCCTTTTGACTGGTTGCAAGTTCCTTATCTTCCCTTTCGGGGTCCATTTCATCTAGAGCCCGAAGATCTACATCAGGTCGTTGAACACCATGCAATCGTCCATTTTCGAATGGAAGAATTCCCTTGGCTTGGAATTGCCAAATTGGTCCATTGAATGATCCTTCTTCTCCAGACATTGCATCCAATCGCTTAGACATTCGTTCTAGTGCTTCGATTGTAGATGCTAAATCGACTGAGGAACCTGCATCCCTCATGTCTGCATCGATGTAGATTTCATCAAGAGCAGAACGTATGAGCGATTGTGTTTCAGCAGATATTCTTGGTAATGCTTCAGGCCTATTCATCATCCTTTCAATAGCCTCAATTCGACTAGCGGGCATACCCAAATCATTGAGACTCCTCAGTACATCTTGCATTTGACTGATTACTGTGGCAGCTTCTTCATACCCTCGGATGATTTCTTCAAGATCAATTACTACATCAGTAACGATTTGTCCAAGCATATGATGCAATCTCTGTTGAACTGACCACCTAGTTAGTCCCCTAACCGCTGATGCTGTCTCAGGAGCTTGTTGTTCTAGAAGTTCAACAACTTCTGATGAAAGTAGGTATCTTGGAGTAGCTGCAACTTCGTCAACTGTGTGTTGAATTACAGCCAATCCTCGTTCAACTGCCCGATCTAAGAGAACCATGGATAATCCACGACTTCTAGCATTATCCATTCGTTCTAATACGGGTTCGAGGGCTTTGAGACCATCTTCATCAAGTAAAGCACGAGCCAAAGGTTCTTCCTGTAGTCTAGCTCGAATCCGTTCAGCTTCTGCAATATCTACCAATGCTTGCTCATGTGCATCAGTTAATTCTTCAGCATCAGACAATATTTCTCGTAATTCTCCTTCTGAATGCGCCTTCCTAGCATCAAGATCACCTAGTTCTCTCATCAAGGTTCTTCGTTCACCCATCAATTCTTTTAATTCAGTTTGGAGAATGCTTTGTCGCCGTTCTAAATCGTTTACCCTGCCTCTATCCTCATCAATTTGCCTTCGAAGAGTATGCAGATCTCCTTCAAGCGCTGCAACTTCTACTCTGTGATTTCTCATTCTTGTCTCTGCTTCCTTTGTTTCAGCCTCTGCATGACGATGTCTTTCTCTCAAAGAACCCACTTGTTCACCTAGAACTCTCTGAACCTTCTCGTCTTCAGTTAATGCTGTACGAACATGATCAAGTCGTTCTTCAGAAGTATCTAGTGTTGCTTTAACTTCGGCTTCTTTCTTCATTAATTCTTCAAGTTCTGCTTGCAATTCAGTACGTTTTTTACTCTCACCTATTGCAGATGCGACTTCGGAAGCCTTCCTTTCGACTTGATGTTCAAGTTCAGCAACTCGCTTGGAAAGCGCATCTGCTCGATTCCGATCGGCTTCGGCCTCTTTGACTGATTTTTCCTTTACAACCAATGCTTGATCTAAGCGTTCTGAAATATCTCTTGATCTTTCGTTCGCATCATCGAGAAGAGCACTCTTGGCAGATGCAGTATTTTCTGCTTCAGTTTTCTGAATTTGTTCCTCTTCGAGTAACCGTTCTAAACGTCCTCTTTCCCTTTCGAGACCAATCTTATCTTCTTCGAGTCGATTTAGTCGGTCCAATATTTGTCTATCTTCAGGTTGAAGAACTCGTCCTCCACGTGAGCTGGGGAGAATCTTTGCCATTGGAAGGCCCCCTGTATCCAAGAGTTTCCATTGTTTTTTTGCAGAATCTATGGCCTCCATTCCCATTTCAAAACTATACAATCGGTCAAGACGTTCACTTAACAGGGCCTTTCGATTTTCTGAACGAGTTCTAACAGTAGCAATAGAGTGTGAAAGTGATGCAAGAGAAAATCCTGAAACATTTCCTACACCCAAAGTTAGCCGCGCAGCTCTTTCCAGGCGATGAAGTTGAAGATCAGCACTGGGTGATGAAAGATCCTTGACTATTTGATCAAATTCTGTTCCTTCTTCAGGTCCAACTAAACCGGTAGGAATCCCATCGATTAAGAGTAAATGTACTGAAACTCCCTTTTTCTCAGTGCGAAGGTGTCCAGTTATGTCCTGCATCTTCGCTGTAGATAACATGGAGATTAGGGAGTCTACTCCGCCTTTTCCTTCTCGAACTACAAATCCATCAGATGGGGCCACTATCTCGGCATCAGCATCGAATTCAGGCTCTTCCATCATGGATGCCGCATTCATGAGGAGGGCCATGGGATCTGCACCTCCAGTAGTCCAGATTGCTAATCCTGCTCCTTCATCTCTTGCAACTGTCATTTCATGTTCGTCGAAAGCCTGGCGATACCAAGGTGCAGGAGAGGCTCCCATTAACTGAGTTAATGCATCCATCCCCCTGAGTTGGGCATCTAAATCAGCAGAAAGCGCATCTGGTTCACCTGGAGTTGATCCTGAGGAATGAATTAGCACCCCATCTTCGAAAGCCAAAGCTGAAATCACTCCAGTTTCTTCTGCTAAAGCATCTACAATTAGTGGCCATTCATGTGTTGATGCAGGAAGCCTTCTTCCTGCAAGTCCAAGTGTGCCTAAGAGAGCCGAATCAGCCAATGCTTCAGGTAATCCATCAATTAGTCTACGAACTTCCTCCAACAATAGAGAAAATGCTCGATGTTTCAATTCATGTGCATCTTCCAATTCTACTAGTCGTGCCTTTCCTGCATCACCTCCGACATAATGGCGCTTTTCTTCGGCTTCTGCCAACCATCCTACGACTCTTCCTCCAGCGATTATCCGATGAGCACACGGTACTCTCGACTTTGGTTTGTATGAAGAAATCACTCCGCATTCAAATTCCATTATTTCGTTCATTGCACTTCCATCGAAGTTTTTGTCGATTGCATCTCCATGTGGCAGTTCAAACATTTCATCACCCTAGTAATTCTGCTAGATCCTTCTTTGTACGTCTCGCTTCATGAGCGCAACGCCCCAATCCTTTCCTTGAATCCAAATCTAACCAAAGAATAGCATCAGGTCCTGTTGCTGAAGCAAAGAATGCACCATTCTCGGATTCGGACCACCATTCGACAAGCCGCCCAATTCCACTTTCTAATGCCATTCTCTCCGCTCGAGTCCAACTATGGACTGAGCCCTGTTCATCTCCACCTTCCAACCCCTTTCCATCCAAAGTGAATAGTCTAGATTGTATCACACCTGGAAGGTGTTTGAAAGCGCGAACAACATTGATTGGCATGTCTATAAGATGATGGAGGCAACATCCGCCTTCAAGAACTTGCCCCTTTTCAAGGACTAAGGTGGCGTTTTGAAAGAGAATCCTATATCTCCAAAATCTGATTAGAAATTATTCTTCAATTGGTGAAAACATACTACAATTAGAATAACTAAATTTTTCAATTGAAAAATAGAAAATCCAATTGGAAAATCAAACGATTTATTCAAACCATTTTGCCGTACCCCACTATACATGAGTGTGGCGCTAGAGGTGCAGAAGTGCTCTAAATGTGAAGGAGATTCAATTATTCATCAACCATACAGTGGAATGCATCTCTGTGGGATTCATCTAGTAGAATCTGTAAGACGGAGAATTTCTAAATCTCTTCGAAAACAGTTGATATTACCTAAGAATTCGATTAATTCATTAGGACGCCCATTCAGAGTTTTAATCGCTATTTCTGGTGGAAAGGACTCGGCAATTCTCCTTCATTTCATCCATGAAATTTTAGAATCTAGAAGAGATGTTGAATTAATTGCAGGAGTCGTCGATGAAGGAATAGAAGGATATCGTTCACCTTCTATGGATTCTGCTCAAGAATTGTGTTCAAGTCTCGGAATTCCTCTTGAGCGAATTTCTTATCCGGATTTATCCTTCCCTGAGATGGACGATGTTGTAGAAGCCTTACCTATGATTTCAGAAAATAATCTTGAGGCAAGAGGGATGATGCCATGCAGTTTTTGTGGAGTATTTCGCAGACAAGGTCTCAATTCTCTTGCGAATCGAATTGGTGCGGATGTGATGGCATTGGGGCACAATCTCGATGATGTGGCACAATCAGTTCTAATGAATCTGCAAAAGGGAGAGGTTGATCGTACTGTTAGATTAGCTCCACATACTACTATCCCTATTGATGGATTAGCTCCCCGTATTGTTCCACTTCGTTGGATTCCAGAACAAGAGATTCATGCTGCAGCTATTCATCTGAATCTTCCTATCCATCATGGCAATTGCCCCCATGCAGGAGGTGCAATGCGTCAGAGAAGTCGTGACATTATCGCTACAATCGAGAAAGATATTCCAGGTAGCCGCCATGGTTTGGTTCAATCAATGGATCGGATTAGGGAACTTGCAAATATTTCGGGAAATGGATCTACCGTACAATCATGTGAGAGGTGTGGTGAACCTACCAGTCGTTCGATTTGTCAATCTTGTACGATGAAGGAATGGTTTGAATGAATGATGAGAATTCAAAGAAAATTTGGATTTATATGCAAGGAGCTGGGGATAAATTACTTGGTAAATT
>Ga0066862_10000934_pt1 | contig 11877 bp, 7 predicted proteins | sample ETN02SmetaG_FD_66431 | JGI IMG/M metagenome (GOLD analysis project Ga0066862, IMG submission 66431) | Marine microbial and viral communities from oxygen minimum zone, Eastern Pacific Ocean - ETNP2014F10-02SV255 | ecosystem: Environmental > Aquatic > Marine > Oceanic ... | reverse complement strand
ATAACGATGGAAAAATTGTTAACTGCGGGCTGAGAGATCTGCTGAGCACAATTATCTTCGGCAAAACAAAAACAAATACAGTACGAAACCAAAAATATATTTTTTCTATTTAAAAAATATTTAATCATGCGTTTCATTCAAATTGTTACAATAAATACTTCAATTAATGTGTAAGATATATTCATGGTTTAATACTTATCTGATTACCGAAAATACCATCTATCATTATTATCCGTGTTTTACCATCCTTCTTATTTTTTATTGTACATTCCCAAAGGGGGAAAATTATCAGCTCTGAATCCTTCACCTTGACCTTGTATTTCCTCTCCAAATTATGTTTCACCTGTTTTTTATTTAACTTACGACCGCCTAGAGATCTAAAATCAAAATCAACCTGACTTTTGTTCAATAATTCTATGGTACAGCAATCATCCAAATCCATGATTTTATGCGGATCAATATCCACTACAGAAGCAAAATTGATAATGTCATTCTTAATGAACATTATATCATGAGTCTTAAAGTCAAGGTATAGATTTTCAGGAATTTCTCTAATTGTTTTATTAAAAAATCCCTTTTGGTCTACAAATAACAAAGATGTCTTAATTAATGGAAGGTATTTAAAAGAAACTTTGTACAATTCTTCAGACTTAAGAATAGTGCCGGAAAGATACCTTTTTACCTTTCGTTTTAAATCCCGCTCAAATATTTTATTCTGTACAGCAAGAATAGTATCCTCATTAGCCAAATCTAACGATTCTTTTGGCGACTGTTCTCCAATCTGTTCTGATTCTTGCATAGGATCTGAATCTACTTCTTGGGTTTCTAATTGGGAATCATCTTCCAAGCTTTCCTGAATATAAAAGGATCGGTGGTCATCGGATATTAGAGTGGACAACTGATGTTCAGTAATCACTTTATGCTGAGTTACAAGCCAACGCACGCTTAATTTTTGAACACGGTCATATTCATCCGGTGAAACCAAAAGAAAATGACCTGGCTTTAGTGCAGGCAACTGGGTAACAATATAGTCAATTTCTTTTGGCGCTACCGATTCCAATCTTTTCTTTACCTTATCGATGTCTTGTTTGGTATTTAATGTACCCAGTATAAAAGTGGAAAATTGTCCAATTGCTTTATAGTCAATATCCCCGGGGCTCTGGGTGGCAATGAGACTACTCACACCATATTTACGTCCTTGTCGAAATAATAATTCCAAGTTTTGCTTACAAGAAGGGACTTTAACAGGCGGTATATAAGGAGCAATTTCATCAATGAACATGGCACATTGGACCCCTTCTTGTCCACCCTTTAATGGATTTTTAAGCATCCAACGATAAAGGAGTTGAGAAATGCCGGAAATAAAAAATTCTTTTTCTTCCGTGGAGTGCAGCGTATTTAAATAAATGACTGAAATACGTGTTTTATCAGTAGAGCCATCCTTTCCTAGCAATGCATCTATATTTGCAGGAATGCCTGTCTGAAAAATTAGTTTGCGTGACCCTAAGGTTAACAGGCTCAGCTTCTTCATTAATCCCTTTAGAAATTGTGAAGTCCCAACAGATGCTACAACCATGGAAACAGTTTCAGGTAAATCTCCTAATATTTCAACAACATCGTTAAAATCGAATAAGGTTATATTCTCATTGTAACAGTGCTCAAACAAAACTGCCAAGACTGCTTCAGCAGATTTGCCATCGTCATTATCAAGATCATACCCAACCAAACTGGAAATATTTTTGGCAATAGATGAGAAAGTTCGTGTTTTATCCTCATAACTCAATTCATCAATCCCGTCAAATTGAAGCGGATTAATACAAATAGGAAGTCCCTTCGAACTGCCAGGTGTCCAAATGACAACTTCAACATTTTCTTCAAAGTCCTTTTGAATAGAAGATTCCACACCTTTCTTCTCCAATTCTTCTTTAGACTCTATTATGGCTAAACTGGCAATATCGCCCTGTGGGTCAAATGCAATAATAGGAATGCCCTGCCGAGCTAATTCTTCCATCAAAACCTTACTGGCCACTGTCTTACCACTGCCAGAAGACCCGAAACAGGCGAAATGGCGCTGTAGTGTTTTGATTGAAAGGCCTAACCGGCCTTGAGTGCCCTGTCCAAGCATGATTTGATAATCTTGATTTGACATAAAATCGAGCTAGGAGTCGTTACTAATCACTGATTTTATACTCGATGAGTGTACAATACCGGTGGTTTACTGAATCATACCATCGCTCCTTAATCATTGAATTCTTAAGAACTTTTTCCACATTAGCTTCTATCATTACTTCTAAATAGTTGGCATTGCCATCTTTGTACTCCCTAATAAGCGATCTGGTATCTTCCGACAATGAAGCTGCGATACGATACCGGGCAATTGTTGCAGAGTATTCCCAGCTTTCATCAGTATTATAATAAGGTTCTGTATTTGAGACACCATAGATATAGCCATCTTTTTTATATCCTGTTTTGATCCATGAGGGAGGTTCACTATTTTGCGGTCTTCTATTTTTTAAGAATAACTTATTAATAATAGAGACCTTGGGAGATGACATATCTTTATTAATATAAATCAGTATATATATATTATTATCAACCAATACTTTTTGTAAAACAACAGATTTTTCGTAAATGGTAGCGCTGAGATTTTCGTTAATTATCTCATTGGCAAAGAATGCTGATTCATTGCCTATCTTTGATTTTTTATCCGCAGTACCACCCTTAATGCGTACCTGGATTGATTTTACAATTTCTTTGGCGGCAAACTGTTTTGCATTGGAGATGCATCTAGTCGAATCATAATTAAAATTCGCAACGCCTGCACCATAATAATATTTTTTATGGATAGGTGGTTTTAAAAACCAATGAGGAACTCCTGGACTATCGGCCGGAAGTTCCCCAGCATAAATTAAAAATGATGATGCTACTAAATATTTAAAGAGATGGTCATTCAGGAGATGCAACACTGGAACTGGTTTCCATGCCATCAATTTCTTTGTCTAATGCATCAAAGCCCTGTTTGGCCTTGAATTCATTATAGAGAGCTTCCTTCTTCTTTGCGGCATTTCGTGTGGCTTCCTTGGCCTGCATGCGTGCTTCTGTTGCATCGTAAGTTACCATAACGAATACTCGGCCTTTTTTGATTTCAGTTCTATCAATAGTGCATCCTTTCAGCGTTGTGGATGATACTGATTTTGTTACATCTTCCGTAAACTCCAATGCACCAGCATCTGCCCCCATTCCAGAAGCCTGGAGAAAACTCTTCACCATGGTACTCATCTTAGATTCCAGTGCCCTGGAGACTTCTGCTTTTGCCCTCGTAGTAGCCACTGTTTTTGATAGACTCATCTGGGGCCGGAGCGCATCGCCCACACCAACAAACCTGTCTTCGTATTTTGGTGGATTTAAATACCAGTCTGGTACATCACTCTCCGATGCTACTTTTGTACCGGCACAGCCTGCGAGGATAACTAATCCAAACATTGTTATTAATATTTTATTATTCATTGTATTTCCTTACTCTATTAGTGCGATGGTTCTCGTAAAGTTAGTGCAAAGCATGGATAAAAACATCGCTCTTTGATGTACCCACGCATTAGACTGGGATTTTAATTCTTTTTTGATAGGTAAAGCAAATTTATTCTAAGAGTAGTTTATCTTTTTAATAAACAATGGACATGAACCTATTTTGAAACATGATACAGCAGTGCCTTTTCAACCCTTTGATCCAAAGGAATGCCTGCCAGCCAACGCTGGAGTTCTATGAAATTTTTACTGTTACCGGAAAATACCTGCATAGATTGTCCTATCCTTGGGAGACTCTCAATGACCGGAACTTTTTGTTTAGTGCATATGATATAGACGCTCTCGGACGTGATTTTTTGACCTGGCATGGTACCGACAATAAATGATACGTATTTTTGAATCTTCGGATCAGGGACAACCAGTTCGGCTTCTGCTGAAATAAAATTTTCCGTCATATAATCATTGGGAAACATGAGCATGGCATTATTGTCGGCCATGAGGTTGAAGATATAGACATAAGCATCCTTGCTGGGCCTGAGTCTGATAACCAGATCTCCTCCTTCCTTCAGCATATCATTCTCCAACTCAGAGTCCATCCAAAATCCAGGATCACGCTGGCCGGTGACGGGCTGCACATAGAAACTGTACTCTAAATCCAGTTCAAAACCTTCCCCTTCATCAAAATGTTTTATTTCATTTTTCTCCTGGCGTTCATCGGTGATCACCCCGGAAACAGTGCTCCTGAAGAATCCGGACCAGGCCGACTGCTCAAAGGATTCATTACCAGTGGCACTCATAACGTCTGTTAGCAACTGGGTCACTTCAACCGTGGTACCCACTTTTTTATTCACCGCATCATTGCGCAATTCCCGCAGTAAGTTTTCCTTGGCCTGAGGACGAGTCATATCATCGGAAAAACGTTTCTTTTTTTGAAGCTTTATCCACCCGGGTTCACCCGTTTTGTACATCACAGCATCCGTTCGGGTCAATTCTTCTGTTGGCTGGTCCAATTTCCCGGTTACCTGCGCTTCAACACTGCTGAGATCCTTTTCAACTTCTGTGTATTCACCAGTTTCAGCAATCAATTCTTTATTTGCTTTTTCGGCTGCAAGCTTCGCTTCATCCACTGCAGGAGTAACTGGAGGCTTAGGACTACAGCTGAAAAAGATGAATAATAACATTGGACCGATAAACTGCCGAAGTGCTGTAAAATATTTTATCATTCGTACTGCACCAGCACCTTTTTCTCATCTAATGTTCGCAGCCCCGGTGTCTGTTCCCGGTCCAGCATGCCCGCCATATCGGATACGTGTTCCTTAACGTAATCACCCAGTTCGCCCACGGTAATTTGGTTGTCATTATTCTCATCGGCTTCGCCCCGCATACCTTTCATTAGATAGTATGAAAAGAGTCCGTGCTTCTTTTCGGGCCAGGCTGAAGAGATTTCTTTCCCGCCGGCTGCGGAAAAGACAGTTACGTCTCGAGTGGCTGACTCATCTACTTCCATGAAGACGGGTCGGGCATCCGCTAATAGCATTTCGTTATCGCGGTTGGCACCGGAAAAACAGGCATCCAAAAATACGGTAACAGAAGCGGCGCCAAGATTACCTAATTGCTCATAGAGTTTATCCATCTCATACCCGGTCTGGGAAGCATAGTTCGGATCACCATCATAAGGAATGAGATACGCTTTGTTCTTTTTCATATCCGGAGCGCCGTGTCCAGCGTAGTAGATATATAGATTAGTTTTTCCTTCCTTGACCCGTTTGTCCAGCCAGCCGTCTTCGGAAAATACCTTGCTGAATTCCGCCTGTCCCACGTCTGTGTCCGTTTTATAATAAATCCTGTTTTTGGGTATCCCCAATATGTTTTCAAAATATTTCTTCATCCATGTTGCGTCTCTCTTGGCGAATGACACGCCGGGAACGTTCTTATAGCTCTCAATGCCAAACACTATTGCCAGGTCATGTTCTCCTTTTCGCCCTGATGTGGGAATGTCTTTTTCGATATCCACAGAAACCGTGGCCACGTCGGCAAATTCCATTGTTCCCATTTCCTGCCCCGATACAACCAGCTGCTGGATGGTCTGCTGCGGTTTTTCCACGTCCAGGACCAGGGGAAATTTCCCTGTGGTGCTTTCTTCCGTAAAGCCAATGGAAACGTCGATGGTCTTGCCTACGGTCTTGGCCGTATTAAAGGAAAATGCCAGATCCTTGAATTCCCCGGGCTTCAGGGATGAAAAAGAATAGTCCTGCTTGCTATCTGGCGTAAAATAAACACCCTTAGGAAGGTTGATGCTAAACTGCACATCCTCCGCCGGGCCTTGCCCGCGGTTCTGAACTCTCGCCTGGACTTCCGTGGTGGTCTGGGGACGGATCTCGTTGCCATCGTTGGGCGTGCTGACGCCAAAGTCCACCAGCTCCAGTCTGGGCGGAATAAAGGGAAACGTCTCAAAACTGATCTGCGCCGGGTCCGGCGGGAAGCCGTAGCTCTCCGTAGCGGAAACGGTAAACCAGTTCACCATCCTGGATACGGACTTGGATGCGTTAATGGAAAATTTCTTTGTTTTCGTTTGGCCAACGGGCACTTCCCCAATAATCTTTGACGTTTCAGCGGAAATATCTCTATTTGAAGTTTCCGCAACCAGCTTTACAAAAACACCCATGGCGGAGCCTTGTCCGCTGTTGGTGATAGAGACTTTCACTTTACCCTTTTCTTCCGCATCCAAAAAGCCGTTGCCGTTGGGCTCTACAAAGGCCACCAGCATCGTAAGCTCCGGCGGAACAACAGATTTTTTGCCCGCAATCACCGGCGCGGCGGCAAGGTCTTTCGTAGGACCGAATGGAAACCGGGAACCGGTAATGGGGTGGATGGCTACCATGTTGAAGTAATCATACGTTCTAAGATCACGCTGCAGTCGTTTGTACCCTTCCACTTTTACGGATGAAAATTCCTTTTTAAAATCTCTGGCTACAGACCTTGGTACATTAACGGTGTAAGATTTCCCATATATTTTAAATGGAAACGTGTTATTCTCCGCATTGTAACGACCGAGAGTAGACGGGGTAAACTCCGCCGGTGCGAGAGACTCGGCGATCTTGATCTGCAGCAGCCGCTCTTCTTCCGCGGCTTGTTCCGCTGCCAACCTTCCTTTTTCTTTCTTGCGGGCTTTCATTTCTGCCAGCAACTGAGTGCGAATATCTTTTAAAAGAGTTTCTTTGCGGGCTACACGCTGGTTGTATTCCGCATTGGTCTCAAATTCGTCTTTTGGCAGGAAGAGTTCCGGGTTGCGCTCCCGTGCAATGTCTTCCACACCTTTTATTTTAATGGTGCCGCTTACGTTATCCTGGCCATGAAGCATGCCCGCGCACAAACATATGAAGATGACTACTAAAGTAAATCGATGTTTTATTATTTTCATTATATCTCCTTTTCGGGCTACAACTCCTGCAAAAGAACCAAACGAAAGCCGTCGTTTCTGCGACTGTAGACCGGATTGTTCCTGTTGCGATAGGCAACCCGACAGTCGATGTCGAGGCTGAAACGACTACCGCCGCGAAGAACGCGACTGGAGCCTGAATTTGAGCCCTGCGGGTCATTTATAGGAGAAGAGCGATAATAGCTGTCATTGTACCAGTCCGAACACCATTCCCATACGTTTCCGCTCATATCGTAGAGACCCAGTTCGTTGGGCTGTTTTTGTGCCACAGGATGAGTCTTGCCCCCGGAATTGTTATCATACCACCCCATAGCATCAAGGTCGTTGCTACCGCTGTATGTGTAGCCTTTGCTCTTGTTTCCACCCCGGGCGGCATATTCCCATTCCGCTTCTGTGGGCAACCGCTTGCCCACCTTCTGGGCGTATGCATTTGCGTCATGCCAGCTTACATTTTCCACAGGACAGTCGTCACAGCCGCTGAAATTAGATGGGTTTTTGCCCATGACTTTTCTGTATTCCGCCTGGGTCACTTCCGTCTTATCCATAAAGAAACTGCTCACCGTTACGGTATGGACGGGTTCTTCGTTACTCTCTCCGCTGCTGCTGCCCATCTGGAAGGTGCCACCGGCCACAAAAACCATGCCGGGGGGTGGAAATTCTGAAATTGTCCCTACTTTAAATTTTGCATTTTTCCCGGCAAGGGCATCAGTTACCAGAAAGGAAATCTCCCTGCCGGTGCCGGTTTTTACGTTTTTACCCCAGTCGCCGTCTGCGTTGGATATAAATTTGTAGTTCCGTCCCCCATCGGTGGAATAGCCTACCATTATTTCACCACCTTTCTTCAGGCTCTCTGCCATATCGTAAGTGATAATGATTTCCAGTCCTTCCTGCCGGGCCTGGACGTTGGTGATGGTTTGGGCGGGTAAAAAACGGCTGCCGAAGATCATCAACAGCAGTAGTGATAAATACCTAACCATAATCATTTATAAACAGCCATTATCATTACAACCATCTGGACAATAGTCACTTGTTGCACCTATGCAAAATCCATTCCCATCGCAGGTTCTGTTATAATAATAATAAAATCCTGAACAATAATTTGGGCAGCAGCTGCTTTCACAACCATCACAATCGGAACAATAATGGGGGTCATCACAATCTGCATTACTGCCACCGCCCCCACCATCATCGGGCGTTGTAAAGGTAATTATAGACGACCAAGAGCTGGTTGTGCTGCTTCCACAGGCAGACTGTACCTGCCATTGATAAGTTGTATTTGCTGAAAGCCCATCCCAATTAGCACCAGATGTATTAATATCATAACTAATATCCCAGGATTGACCATTCTCACGATACATAACATTATAGCTTATTGCAGTTGGCACAGTGCCCCAATCCAAAACTGCAGATGTTGTTGTAATAGAGTAGGTTTGTAAATTGGTTGGAGTGTTGCAACTGGATGATGTTGGTTCTTCAATGGTAAAATAATTATCACTGTAATCACTGATAGATGATTCAGATGTGGAATAGATCTTAACCTTATAATAATCAGACTCGGTCTGGCTGCTGGAGATAGACCAGCTGTAGCTGCCGTCATCTGTGGTGGAACTGCTGATGGAACTGACATAGCTCCCGCTCCTGTAAAGTTGAATGCCTACGTAATTTCCAGAAAGGTTGGCAGAATCCCAGGTGATGGAATGGCTGGTACCGGGTTCCCAATCTTCGTAACCATTAGGACTGGTGACAGTAATGGACGGCGTAGCTGCTTCAATGGTAAAATAATTGTCGCTCAGGTCATATACCGAATCATCATAATAATCGTAGATCTTAATCTGGTACATATTAGACTCAGTCTGGCCAGTGTGGATCGACCAATCGTAGTAACCATCATCTGTCGTATAACCGGTAATGTTTGCGATTTGGCTCCCGCTAATGTAAAGTTGAATGCCAACATAATTTCCTGAAAGATTCTCTGAGTCCCAGGTGATGCCGTATGTATTACCTCTTTCAATATTTTCACCACCGTTAGGAGATGTTACTGTGATTATTGGATTGCTACCACCACTTGACTCTTCAATGATAAAATAATTATCACTGTAATCACTAATAGATGATTCAGATGTTGAGTAGATCTTAACCTTATAATAATCAGACTCGGTCTGGCTGCTGGAGATAGACCAGCTGTAATTACCATCATCTCCTGTACCACTGCTGATGGAACTAACATAGCTCCCGCTTCTATAAAGTGAAATGCCAACAGAACTTCCAGAAAGATTTTCTGAGTCCCATGTGATGGTTTGGCTGCCCCCCGGCCCCCACTCTTCTCCGCCATTGGGACTGGTTACTGTAATAGATGGCGTGCTACTACTTGACTCTTCAATGGTAAAATAATTGTCGCTGTAATCAGATAATATAGTCTCCCAATAATCACCATAATCTGCATCTGTTATGAAGATCGCTGCAATTATAGTTACTCCGTATTCACTAGACTCATCCAGGCTACTGGGAATGGACCAGGTATAGCTGCCATCATTAGAAGTACCATCATTTGGTGATGAGCCATAATACCCACTACCGCCTACAATAGTTCTGTCAAAAAGACCACTCTTAAAAAGGTTTATAAAGATTCTGCAACTTGTTGACAGATTTGAGCTTGTCCATGTTATGGTCTCATTGCTTCCCGGTTCCCAGTTTTCTCCCCCGTTGGGACTGGTTACTGTAATAGATGGTGTGCTGCTGCTTGACTCTCCAATAGTAAAATAATTATCGCTTAGGTCATACACTGATTCATCATAATAATCGTAGATCTTAATCCGGTAGTAATCAGACTCAGTCTGACTATTGGGTATCGACCAGGTATAGCTACCGTTATCATAGGTGGCACTAATGATAGAACTGACATAACTCCCAATCCTGTAAAGTTGAATGCCAACATAACTTCCGGAAAGATTCTCCGAGTTCCAACTGATGGTTTTTGTTGTTCCAGGCTCCCAATTTTCTCCCCCATTTGGGCTTGTAACTGTTATGTTTAGGGAACTTCCATCATCACCAGCATCTCCAATAACCTGTAACGAGAGTTCTTCATTTACAAAATTCCCCATAGCATCGGTTGCCTTGGCTTCCAGAGTAACATTGCCCGTATCATTCACGGTGAAAGATGTCTCCCAGGGTTCAGCGCTCAATGTTTGTTGTGCTATCTCAGCCCCCCCATCCAGAATAATGATCTCCACCGATTCCACTTTATCATTATCAGTCACATCCAGCTTTACATTAAATGTGGACTCCACTGGTTCTTCACCAGTTGGCTCAAGGATGGTCAGCTCCGGTGGAAAAATATCGATCAGCTCCGGGCAGCCCGGTATCAATAATATTGCGCTGGCAATAATAATATAGAATAGAATTGATCTAATGCTATTACCCATAATTATGGAAAGGATATGGCGTCAATTCTAGCATAGGTACTAGAATGGTAATGTTCAAATACCCATTCAAAATCGTATGTTCCTGAATCAACATAATATTCAAATGGAGTCCAGTCAATCTCTGTAGTGGGGCTACAGACCTTAAATATTTCTTCTCCGTCAATTTTCAACGCTAAATAATTATAGGAACAACCAGAGTAATAAAAGTCAGTTTTATAGAAAAATCTCATAACACCTGAATTCACTGTCATTGTTTTTGACAGAGTTCCATCTCCACCTTCACATACCGCTGATTTACTACCATCGAGTGCGTCAAATCCATTAACTGTCCAGGCATCACCTAAAGTCCACCCAGCAAGACTTTCTCCAGTTTCAAAACTCATGTCAAAATCAAAAATTACTGTGTCCGCTATGGTAAAATTGGCATCAGAGATATCAAACCAGTCATCCCGGTCCCGGCTTTGAATCTTGATCTTACAGGCATCGTTGGTGCCCTGTACTGATGGAACTGACCATATAAATGAGCCGTCATTTGTTTCATAATCATCAATTAAGTACCAGCTTTCACCGCCAAAAAGAGAATAATAGATATCAATATCATCCACGTCGCCACCACTTTCCCAAAGAATATACCTATCTGTTTCTTTCTGCAAAATTTCCCCGCCATTGGGCTGCAGTATACGGTAATAGTTGGAGTCGCAGGTGATGGTAAAATAATTATCGCTCATGTCATAGAGAGCAGTGTTGGCAGCACTCCATACACCAAGGATACAGGTCCCCAGCGTGTCGCTGAAATTGGGCAATGACCAGCTATAGCTGCCATTATTAGATGTTACATCCCAGCTATTTGTATACGGTGGATTGGTAGTTCCTTCAGAATAGTTACTCCCTCCATCATCAACCGCATCATACCAATAGTTGCCTCCGTCCGTTGAATAGCCAATGTAAACTTCATTCCCGCCAATATCACCGGTGGTATACCAGGTGATCTCTTCTGAAGTTTGCTCGTGCCACACTTCACCGCCATTGGCCGAAAGTACATTCATTATATCGCTCTGGCCGCTACCTGCAGTAATGGTAAAATCCGCATCAGAAATATCTTCAATATATGGACTATACTTTTGTTTTACTTTTATCCGGCAGGCGGCATTGGTAACGTAAACCTCGGGTATGATCCAGGAATAGCTCCCATCATTAGACTCGTAGTTATCTATTTCAATCCATCCTGCACCACCATCCAAACTGTAATACAAGGACACGTATTCATTTGAACTTTCAACATCCCCATCGGATTCCCAGGTAATGGTTTGGGTGGAGAGTTCTTCCCATGTCTCACCACCATTTGGGCTGGTAACACTGTAATAGGTACTATCCGCAATGATTGAAAAATAATCCGATAAATCATACTCATCTGAATTATCATAGGATTCTATTCTTATTCTTGCCGAATCGTAAGAAGCGCTGTAATCGCCCAGAGTCCATTCAAATGTT
>Ga0066862_10000918_pt1 | contig 11976 bp, 5 predicted proteins | sample ETN02SmetaG_FD_66431 | JGI IMG/M metagenome (GOLD analysis project Ga0066862, IMG submission 66431) | Marine microbial and viral communities from oxygen minimum zone, Eastern Pacific Ocean - ETNP2014F10-02SV255 | ecosystem: Environmental > Aquatic > Marine > Oceanic ... | reverse complement strand
TTGGACATCCTGATCACAGGCATGTATAGTTGGATACCCAGTACTTCCATAACCTGCCGCTCGGTTAAAAACCCCAGTTCAATACAAGCAGCACCGAAATGGCAGCGGTTCTCGTTTTTGAAATCGATCGCTTCGTCAACTTGCTCATTAGTAAGCAAATTCTCTGCAACCATTATTTGTCCCAAACTCCGGTTCATTTTAGTACCTCAAAAATTTCTCATACTGTATTTACGCAATCGCTGATTCTTCTCCTGCAGGCGGAGCCAATAAAGTAATGATTTCCTGGGTCAATTGATCTGCCACAATGGGTTTGCGCAGGAATAGATCGCAGAGTGCCCTTTCAGATTTAACAACGAAATCCTGACTATCATTTGAAGAAACGAATACAATAGGGATATGTTGGTAGCGGTCATCACCCTTTAATAATCGACAGATTTGGAAACCATCCAAGTTCGGCAGTTCGGTATCCAAGATCACAATACCAGGGGTCGCCTCTTTGGCCATACGGTAGCCCTCTATTCCATCACCCGATGAAACCACCTCAATCCCAATACTGTTGAAGTAGCCACTCACGGTCTGGATGAAGGTAGCATCCTGGTCAATGATCAATATGCGGTTGCTATTCATAATAGTATAATAAAATTACGATGATATGATGGTAGGGGTAATAAATATCAGTAACTCATTCTGGGACTTCTTTTTCGAATTCGTCCTGAAAAAATTTCCTATAAAAGGCAAATCACCTAAAACTGGAAATTTCCCAACAGTCAAGTCATCCTGGTCAAATATCAAACCGCCAATCAATAATGTTTCACCGTTTCTTACCATAACATTGGTAGTGGTGGAACGGTTGGATGTTATTGGGCGTTGTTCTGCTCCAACGTAACCGGTGATAGCCTGCACAGATGCATTAATATTCATGGATATTAATTCATTTTCATTTATCCTAGGCAATACACTGAGAGCCACATTCACATTCTGGTCCTGATAGGTATATGGTGTGGCACCAAACATGCTTCCTTCTGCCTGAGGCACCAAAACTGGAATGGTAGTGCCCACCTGAATCGTTGCCGGAGAATTATTAAAAGTGGTGACCTGGGGTTCCTGCAACAGCGTCGTGCCAGCGTCCTCGGACAATACCTGTAGCATTGCGGCAAAGGTCATTGGTGTTAGTGTTGCCAGATTTACGCTAGCACCACTTTTGCTGACTACTTCTCCAATCCCAAAGGATAGGCTTGTGTCGGCGCGTAAAGACCAATTGATCCCCATTGCTTCATCCTGTTTAAGTGTTGTCTCGATAAACTTAATCGCTATATTGATCTGGGCGTTCTCTTGATCTAAGGTACGAATGATACGTTCAATCAGTTCAAAATTAGTCGGCACATCCGTTACCATTATCAGATCCATACCAGCAGCTTCACCGCCAATAGCACTAGCGGAAGACAGGGGTACTGCCTTGCCCTGACTGGTGAATATTTCTTCAAGGGCAGTGATAACCATAGCTGCATCAAGGAAATATAGCTGGAAAATGCGCGTTTCCAGTTCAGCGCTGTGTGTAATATCTCCCTCTGCTTTTTTGATCAGCAGGATATTATCATCTATAAACCATGTATAACCATTCGCTTTAAGAATTAAATCTAGCGCTTTTTCCAAGGGGACTTTTTTTAACCTTAGCGTTATTTTTCCTTTTACCTCTTCCCCTAAAACCAGGTTTAGTCCGTGTTGTTCGGATAACAATCGTATTACATCTACCAGTTCGGCATCTTTGAAATTGACGCTAAAAAACCCTGGCTCAATCCGCTCATAGGGAACAATAGGGCCCCGATCGGTTTTTATGTTTTCTTTTTTAGGCCAGGATATTACCATAATGTTTCGCGGCGCTTCGGGGAGGTTCGTTTTTAATTCAATTGTGTAATCTGGTACTTTATTAAAATCCAGCCTGACTTCTAGCGTATTGGTGAGGCCCAGCTTATTTTTATCTTCTATTGCATGTCTACTAACAGGCTTTCTTATACTATATTGATAAAGGGGATTTACACCGGTTTTAACCTGAAAATCACCTCGTGTCCAATTTACATTCGCAAAGCCTATTTTTAGTGTTGGTGGGACGAACTTTTCAGTGGTAACATAAGCAATATCCGGGTGATTGAACTCTAAAATAACTGAATACAAGTCTGGTTCATCAACAATATATATATCAACCAATTCAGTAGGTGCACCAGTAATAAAGCACACCAAGCTCAATGTTAAAAACAAGTGTAGTATGTGGCATTTTTGTTTCATTTTATTAACTCCAAGATAATTTTATCTTTATTTTTGATCATGTGTACATGATCGTCCTGAATTTTGGTCACCCTAAATCCCAGCATGGTGTGGCCTTCTTTTATAATCTCTTCATTAATTATGGCCATATAACCATTGGGTCCTCTTGAAATACCTGTTACCTTAAACAAGGATTCGAAAAGTTTGGTTCTATTCTGAAAAAAATCGTTTGACCATTGGTCGGGTCCAAACGCCAGAGAATCGATGCCTGCTTCATCCAACAATGCCCGTATCGCGCTGTCATCAATTCCTTTGGGAGAAGATGGCTTTGATAAAGAAGGCAATGCTGCTGCCCCTTTGGGAAATAATTGCATTATCGTATCGCTAAAGAAAACACCGAGAACAACAATCATTGCTATGAGCATTATGGTCTGGCGATTCATTATGATTCTCTATCCATACGATACGTATAATACACCACATCTGCGATAACCTTCTTGGCCGCATTCGGATCCAGGGAAAACTTATAGCTGTGTAGGTTTACTGATTTTATTTGTGTTTCAACCGCATCGAAAAATGGTCCAATATTAAGGAATTCACCATTGAGTCTCAGATCAATGCGATACCGTTCCAGTGGTACCTGTTTTACTTTTGTATACTTGTTAAGCGGAGGAAACGTATCATTGGATCTAAGGTTTAGGTGTAGTACGCCAATATCATGTTTTTTCGCCAAATCACGTATTATAACAGCAGCCAGTTCATAATCCTGGGATGAATGGATCACATTATTGTCTAATCCTGATATTATATCCTCTCGCCTTGTTTGGGTGTTAAGTATATTTTGCCGTACTTGATCCTGGGCCCGTAATTCCTTATCCAGGCCATTGATAACGTATTCAGCATCATTGATCTCTGATAAAATACCGTAATTATACCAGCCAAAACCGAGTATAAAAATTACAGAAATACCTACAACGGTAAAGAAACGAATTCTAGGGCTCAGAGCGTTCACAGAACCATTATAATGTTAAAATTTGTTTTATTATCAGTGGCGCCTTCCGGTTGCAATAGAAATACTGCCTGAATATTGCCATTGGCCGCCAAGTTCGATTTCAACTTTGCTAGTACGCTGCTGGCCTGTAAGGCATTCACTTCCAAAAAGCCATCCAAGCGCAGGCTAAACATGACTTTATCAATATTTATATTCTCTGTTTCCGGATCTTCATCGGAAAGGAATCCTCCATCATAGAGCAAATCCAGTATATTATCCGCACTGGCATTGCTGAGCAGGGACAGGTTGGTTATTTCCACTTCTTCAGGCACAGCGCGGCTCAGGTATTTCAGGACACCTAACACATTGTTCGCCATGATCCGGTCAGCGCTTCGCAGCTGCTGAAACCCGTTTAAAACACGTAAGTCAAAGAGGTAATCATTGTATATCTCGCGCTGGATATTGAGCCGGGCAAGCTGATCTTTTTTCTGTGGCAAAGCCGCCTGTAATGGGTCCAGACTGCTTGTATTGCTGTAGGTAAACAGCGATAACACAACTAACAATACTAACATGGCGCTCTGCAGAAAGCGTCCTGGAGCGTAGAACTTATAATCAGCGCGATGATCATCAGGTAATATATTCAGCTTGGCCTGGGTATCCAGAAGTAAACCAAGATTGGCCATGTAATTTGAACGCATCGGATCCTTGCCCACGCCCTTTTCCCGAACAAAGAACTCTTGTACGCTGGTGAGATCATTATTCATTGTTCCTACTGCGTGTTTATTTTCTTTCAGTTTTTCCCTTTCCTTTTCCAGCTGCTCCTGTGAAGTATTCAGCTTTTTATCAAACTTTTCTATCTTTTTCGGTCCGGCTATAAGTGTTTTGTTCATTTCCTTTACCATAATATCGGCTTGTTTAATGGCTGCCTCTTTAGCAACAATCTCTTCCTTAATCGATAGCTGGATCTCATCCAGTCGTTGTTTTTCCTTCACGTATTCTTCTTCTTTTTCAGCCATCATTAGCTGAATAGCAGAAAATATCTGTTGCAGGGCCTCTACTTTATCTTCTTCAAGGCGCAATCTTTCGGATATTTCCAGCTCTCTGTTCTTTAAATCCAACATTGCTTGTTCGTTTCGTTCCAGCACCTTGTTGATCAATTCCCGCTCTTCTCTGATGGCGTTTTCACCATCATCAATTTTAATATTAAGTTTTTCCAGGTCAATTTCCTGGCTATCATATTGCTTCTCAAAAGACTTTAGTTCTTTCTCGTTTTCCGCGATATCGCCGCGTTGCAACTTGACATATTCTTTTAACCCTTTGATTTTTTCCTTAAAACCGGCAATGTTCTCGTTTATATCGTTAAGTTTTTCCTTGTACTCCAGCAGATCATTCTCAAACTCAATAGCCATATCCTTCATGCGCCGTTTGTTATCATAAATCATTTGTTCATGAAGGTTGATCTTATGCTGTTTATCGCGCTCTCCGTTCCGGGCTTGTTCCAGGTTTTCCGTTAGCATACTATGCTCGGACAGCACCGGCGTTAACCGTTTATTGATATCTTCCACCTTTGCTTTGGCAACCTCCAATTTTTTATCCAGATCGCTATTAATTTCCTTCAGGGTTTCTTTCTCGGTACGGAGCGTGTCGCGGGTCATTTTAAATAATTCATCATTATCGTGGAGTGCTTTCTTTTCAATCCTTCTCTGGGTTTCCATTAATTCCATTTCCCTGGACATCTGGTCACTTTCTTGATCCATAATAATCATTTTTTGCCGAAGGTTTTTTATCCGTATCTGTCCATTGGTCAATTGTTTTTCCAATCGTTGTTGCTCTTTATGGTGGGCTTTTTCACAGGCGCTGAGGTCATCTTCGATCGCGTGTAGTGATTCCAGCGTAAGGACCAACTGGTCCTGTTCGTCCTTGATTTTTACTTCTAGTGTTTCTAACACCTTTTCAATCGTTTGTTTTTCAACCGTTAACTTCACAAGTTGCTTATTGTGATCCTTGATGGAATTCACTAGTTTTTCCAGAGTGGCGGTATAATCCTGCTTATCTGCCTTAAATTGGGTAATAGACTTTTCTAGAGAATATTTTTGCTTATTAAACGCTTTTTCCTGTTCCAGCATTCCGGCTAGACGTTTCAAGTTATCCTGGTCTGTACTGAGCATTACGCTCATTTTATCCTTTTCATTCACCAGTTCACTGTGGCCTATTTGTAGATTTTTTTGCATCTTATTAAAGTGCGCATAATTATAGGATCGGGTCAATTCCCGTTTATCTACTTGTTGTTCCACCAGTTCCAGCTCATGGTTTAACCCCGTGGTATCCTTTGGTTTCATGATAAGACTGTTTTCAATCTTGTTGTTCCTGACTCCAATAATTGTGAACAATTTCTGGGCAACTTTATTCAGTTTCTTATAACCTTGCTTTTTATTAGTATACTTTTTCCTGTGCCGCCGCAGAGATATTAATATTTCATCCAATACTTCCTTTTCGGCGCGGATCTGATCTTCCAGTGACATGCGCTGATCATCCGCATTTTGCTGTTCTTCTGTACGAATGGCCATGTTTGTAACTAAGTCCGTGATATCTTGGTCCAAATCAGAAATTGTTTGTTCCTGTTTTTCAAGCTTCACTGTCAATTCAATCAGGACATCATTGTAAAAAGACTGTTTAGCTGCAAACTGGGTATCTTTTTCATTTAGGATATTTTTTTCGGTCTTGTTTTTCACAAGTAGTTTCTTTAGCCAATTGTTTAATCTTGATATATCTGCTTTACCGCCAGGTATTTTTTTATGTACATCTTTTATCCGTGCTTCCAGGACTATAAGATCTTTATCTGCTGTTTCTTGTTGATCCTGGAATCCATTCAGCTCTTTGTCTTCCCATTCTAACTTTGTTGTAAAGGATTTGCCTCGTTCTTTAAAGGCACGTTTTTCTTCACTGGCTTTTATATCCAGTTTCTGATGCTCGCGATTATTATGCCGTACTTTTTCGCGGTTGGTTTTGGCTGTGTTTGTAGCAGCGCTTACCCGTGCTTCCAGGTTCGCTATCTCTTTTATGATAGCGGTATTCTGTTTTTCACCACGACTTAGATTGCCATGAATTTGTTTCAAACGTTTGGACAGCGCAGTTAATTCTTCTTTTAACCCACTAGAGATTTCCTTCAAGCGTATTTTGTGTGCTTCTTTATGTACAGATTGCTTGAGAGTTAACTGCTCTAGGGACTGCTCTAGCACAATATCAACTTTTTTCAGATTATCTAGTTGTTGTTCTTTGGATCGTTCCTTCCGAGCCGCAATTTCTGCCAATCGCGATTGAATAGTTTCCTGTGATCGAATGAAGCTGAGATCCGACTCATTGTGTTCACGCTCTGTTTGCCGGTAATACCGATCCAGTTGATCGACATGGCGTTCCAAGTCTTCCTTCTTATTAACTGCACGGCGGTGTTCCTTTTTCATCAGCCGATGTTTTCTTACCAGTGCTTTTTCTTCATTTTCGATATTACGGATGTCAGCATTACCAGCGGCTACAGACTTATTAAAGGCTTTCATCTTATCACCACTGGATTTTATTGCATCCTTGCTAATCAGTATACTGGCTCGGGCAGCATCCAACTTGGATTCCAGCCGTTTTATTTCTTTTTTTAAGGTGTTAGCTTCATGGGTTGGCACGTCATAAAATCCCGCTAGCTTAAGTTTTTGTTCCCGGATTTCCTCTTCCAGCGCTGGGATTTCATCCTGATTAAAAACGATATCTTTTTTACTACTGGCTATGGTTTTTTCAAGTTTAACTGCCTGTTCTTGTAAAGTTTTTTTCTCATCACGCTGGTTTAATAGTTCCTTGTGTTTGAGCACCATTTTGCTTTCCAAGGAAACTAGTTTTCTATCTAGTGTGCCTATCTCCTTCTCAAAATTTTCCAGTTTTGGTTTGGATGATTTTTTTACTTTATTGAGTTCTTTTAGTGCATCATTACGCTTTTTCCCGCGAACCGACAGTTTGTCCTCTCTATCGTCTAGGCGTTGCTGTAATTCAGCTTCCTGGGCTGTGAATTTTTCTATTTTCTCCCTCAGCTCTTGTCGATAGGTATCCTTGGATTTTGTAGCCTTGTCTTTTTCATCAATTTCCTCATGAACCACATCGCCTAGATCCTTTTCCAGTTGCACTTTGGAATCTTTTTTGTCTTGGGTAGCTGTTTCCGCAATGGCAATCTTTTGTGTTGATAGCAAGTCTAATTCCTGCTTCAGTGCTTTCTTTTCTTTTTTCCATTCTTCAATTTCCGGCTTGATTTCGCTTATCTTAGTACGTTCTAGCACCAGTTGTAATTCTAGGTCGCGGTTATCGATTCCAATCCGTTCCGATGATTTATTAAGCTGGTCCATTTGGGCAGTCAATAGATCATTTAATCGATTATAGTTCCTGTCATCTTCCGCCGCTTCCCTTTCTATGCTGGATATCCTAGCCTTTTGATTATTAATTGTGGTGCGAATATTAACTAATTCACTCAGCGCATGTTTATGCTGCGCCTGGAGGTCCCTTAAATTCTCATAATTGTTCTTTAATTTTTCAAGCTGTAGTTCCAGATCGGTTATTTTTTCATCCCGGCCGGCTATCGCCTTTTCCTTTGTATCCTTTGCTTTGCTGTAGCGCTTTTGGGTTCTTTCAAGATCAGACTCATTCTTCCGAATGCGTTTCTGGGTCAATTGCAAGGCATCCGTTTCGGTTTTGTGCCTTACTTCCCTATCCTTGACATCAGCGCTCAGTATTTCCAATTCCGCAGCCAAATCAGAAAGCTGTTTACCCAATTTATTTAGTTTAGAATCGATGTTTTTGATCGTGGATTCTTTAGACTGCTGTTCTTTTTCAAGAGAAACTATCTCGCCATCAAGAGCTATCAGTTCGCCTACGTAATCTTTCAACGCTGCTATTTTAGGTGTTATTTCATTTATCTTATCAATGGCTCCATTAATGTCTGAATATGTTTTCCTTTCTTCTTGTTCTTGTTGACTGAGATCATTAAATCGTTCCGCAAGGGTGGCGTTTCCCATTAAACTGGAAGGCAACTTTCTTCGAAAATCTGGTAATCTTGAATTGGCGGCATTGATCACTTTATTTGCTGTATCAAGTTCGAAATTATAGATCTTCTCTAGCTTCTCAACTTCCTGCTGACGTTCGCCGATAGAAAGTACTAGTGCATCAATAGTGACAGTAGTTGTTTCTTGATCCGCTTCTAATATGTCCATTTCACTAACCAGATGATCCTGGCGGTTGGTTAGGGTGGACAGTTTTTTATCGTTGTGCCTAACTGTTTTCTTATCCGATTTAATGACAGCTTCTTGTTTATTTTTCACCACCGCAACTTTATCTCTTGATGCGGTTAGTTTCCCTTTTTCGTTTTTGAATGACTGGTTCTGGTATTTTATCGATAGTTCAGAAGCTGCAATTTCCGCATCAAGTTCCTCTTCATTGCTTTGTGCTTTTTCATAAGCTTCAATTATTTTAGAAATCTTTACATCCAGCTTTTCAATTTTTTTTCTTATGAACCGCAATGAAGCATCGTGCTCTAGTCTTTCTTTTTCGAAATCACTTACTGCTGCTCGCATATCCGCTTCATTTTTATCAAGGGCGGAAAAATTTTCTGACAAGTCCGTTGAGCAATTTTCAAAGTGTGTTTCGGCTTCATTTAATTCACTGTTTATAACCTCGATGCGCTCATTAATGATTGCCAGTCGTTTACTTAAATCTTGAATAGTCCCCGCATCCACTTTCATGTCAATTATCGTTTTTTTCTTCTGTTTACGCAACTCAAATTCCTTCTGATCAATCTGTCGCTGTTGTTTTTTAAACACAACCTGCCTTTTCCGCGGTTTCATTTCATATTCATCTCTCTGACCGTAATTAAAATTTAGATCACCAGTAGTTTCATCTTGCTCTTCAATATGTTGATCTATATCTTTTTCCAAGTCCTTTATTCGAGCCACACAGAGATCAACACTGTCCTTGGTTTTACGCAGTTCCTGCTGTAGTAATTTTTTCTCTCGGCCTAGTTCTTTGACCTTCATGCGCAATTTTTTTTCGATGACAGCTGATTTCTTCTTTTTAGCTGTAATTGGCGCCTTAAGTTTCTGGAACTTCTTTTCAATAAGGTCATGCTCAGTATATATAGGCATTACCTTACTTTGCTGTTTCTGCAGATCCTTTTCAGCTTTTTCCAGATCGCTTTTGTTTTTGTTTTCTTCGTTATTGTATTCAGTGCCTATCTGATTAATATGCTGTTTATTTGTTTCCAATGCATTATTTGCTACAGCCACATCCTTGATAGCGTTCTGTTTTTCTCTCATCTGGTTGTCGATCTCTTTGGCCATTGCCTCAGGATCTCTGAAAGCGCGTATCATTTTTTCAAGTTGGATTACGTCTTCCCTTGACTTGTTTATTGCAGAATTGATCCTTTCCCTTTCCTTCAGCATAGAATCTCTATTTTTCAAAAGTTTCTTTTGCTGTTTGGTCACATTCATTGATTGAAACAAATCTGAATATAAGCTGTCAATGTCTTCCACTGGCTTGCCCAGCGTACGTTCTGTCAATGTATTAATATGTTTGATATGGCTGCCCGGGCCGCCAAAATATACTCCGTCAATTTCCATGGTTTTGTTTGATATGGTACTGCGAACATCGGAAAAATATTTCATAGAATTGTCCAGTTCCTTGCCAAACTTAGCGACTGGTGTGGCTAATAGTTCCTGTGCATCTGGCCAGGGTATACTATCTGTTTCACCTGGTATATTATCATCTACTTCTATACCATATTTAACTAAAAAATCCTCGGCTATTTCTCGATCAACATCTAGAACTTTCCTGCCCACCTTAAACATTTTACAGAGTGGTAAATAGAAATCTCTTACCCCTACCCAGAAATATCTTGATTCCACTAATTGAGAATTTTGGATCAGTGCAAGATTTGTTCTGCGTTCATCCATATATATAATGAGCGCATTGCCCGAACCTGAGCCGCCAGCACCATAATTATATATATTGTGTAAAATTTTTGGCATTGCAGTGGAATAGCGGGGTTGGATACCAGCATCTATAAGATTTGAATAATCATTTTGTAATGTCGAACCCTCTGCAGAATAACACACCACTGCATTTTTTTCATATTTATCATTTAAAGACCAGTCAACGATAGCTTCGTCAAGTTTCAGGTTGTATGATTTTGTCAGATTATAAAACAAATAGTCCTTGAATTCTTTTTTACTACCTTCCGGTGTAGCTACGAATGTCATTTCATAATTATAGCGGGTTGAATAAAAAGCCAAATACTGACCTCGGGTTTTCTTAGGGTCTACATAATTGGCATATACATGTTTAATTAAATCGGGCAATGTCTTAATAGCGTGACCATTGTACTGGTAAGGTAAATCATAGATCTTTGTTTGCTGTATTTCAAATGAGTCCATTTTCCTTGTTGCTTGCAAGAATGTTACATTATCGCCTGTATGAATAAATGTCATGGCCTGATTAAGCCCATTTAAGTTCATCCTTACTGATTCTAAGAGTTTTGTTGTCTGTTTTTTTTCGGTGAAAGTTTTAACTGGTGCTGCAGCTTTAGGTTTCTTCGCTTTCTTTTTTTCGGCTTCCAGTCGTCTGTCTATTGCCTTGCGGCGATCAGCTAATACCCTTTTTTCAATACCCTTACGTCTTTCTTGTCCGGAACGTTTTTCACCACCAGGAATTTTTCGTTTTTGTTTTACACGCCGTTCAACGCCTTTTCTACGTTCTGTTGTTGTACGTCTGTCTCCACCCCGCCTTCTATCAGCGATAATTCTTACCACATCCGATTCCGCCGCGGCTGATTTTTTTCCTTTGTCGGAGGTTTCATCTACTTGTGTAGCGGGTATTTCTTGTTGGGTGATTTGCCCAGCAGGCCTACCTTTTGCTTTCATTAGAGATGCAAGTAGTGGATTTCCTTCGGGAGTTGGCGTGTCATTTTCTATTTCAGTGTTTTCGCTATCATCTTCGATTGCATCATCTATTTCCTGTTTATCAGCTTCTTCCTTTTCTTCGCTTTTTGAAGGTCGTGGTGTTGCTTCCACGTTAAGGGATGACGCTATATCGAATTTTTTTGCGGCGTTAATAAATTTATTTTGTGTTATCCCCTTTACCTTTTCTGACTCAGCAATTATTAGGATACCGTTTGTTTGAAGCTTTTTTATATGGTAATAAATCTTATCCTTTGGATAGGATATTTTATCTGCTATTTCAGATGCCGTGAGAGGTTTATCATATAGAACGTCAATTATTTTTTTCCTTGTGGGGTCAGAAATGACCTTTAACAACTTTATGTTGTCGATTCTAATGATATCTTTTGGTTCCGAGGCCATATGTAAGAATTAGATTAAAAGATAATATAAAATGCCAATATCTATGCGATGGTATGGTCCTACCATTTTGTACATACTATTATTTTTAATGTGGTCTCCGCAGTCAATTATTACTTAATCAAAAGCAATTAAAGCAAATTTATGTGTTATATACATTAATTTACAAGTAATCATTTAAATATTTTAAACATTGTAAATTTTTAGTATTAAATATTCAAATACGTTAGTTGCGATGGTATAGTCCTGTAATTTTCATACTGTTTGTAAATTTTTATAAATAAAGAGCGGAAGGGTAGTATATTTTCCGTTTAATGACGCTAAATAAATATTGATTAACAAATA
>Ga0066862_10000905_pt1 | contig 12051 bp, 11 predicted proteins | sample ETN02SmetaG_FD_66431 | JGI IMG/M metagenome (GOLD analysis project Ga0066862, IMG submission 66431) | Marine microbial and viral communities from oxygen minimum zone, Eastern Pacific Ocean - ETNP2014F10-02SV255 | ecosystem: Environmental > Aquatic > Marine > Oceanic ... | reverse complement strand
AATATTGAATTTTTACATGCTTTACTTTGTGATGAGGATGTAGTAAATGGTAATACTGATACAAACTTGATTGAAAGAAAATGGCCTAATGGTTGGACTCCACCTAATGACTCTGAATTATTTGCATTAGGAGCAATGGCATGTATAATTTCGGAAAAGAGGGGGCCTGCCTACTCATCTCAATCTAATAATAATGTGATAAATAATGACCCGTTTTTGAAATTAAATAGTAAATTCCCATAGGTGTTATGATGAAAATAATAGATTCAAATAATGGAAAATGGGATATTTCCCTACAAAACATCAATGATTTGAAATCTATAAAACAAATTATTCTAAATGATGAAGAATTTTTATTTCCAAAAACAGAATATTCAATTCAAGAAAGGACAATTAAAATTACTCAAGGTGGTCAAATAATAATCGCTAATGTAGTCAAAGATAAAGATGCATGGTGGGTTCACATCAATGGAAGAACCCTTACATTTACTTCAGCAGATAGTAGAAAAGCAAGTTCTAATATTAATCAAGGTTCTTTACAAGCTCCAATGCCTGGAACAATATTAGATGTCCAAGTTTCTGTAGGTCAATCTATTGAACTTGGCCAGAGTTTATTAGTCATGGAAGCAATGAAAATGGAACATAAAATAACAGCGCCATTCAGTGGCACTGTAGAAAAAATAAATTGTAAAAAGGAACAGAAAGTTGACAGAGGTTTTGTATTAATTGAATTAAAACAAAATTAATTCAATCTATTCTAATTTTTAATTCAATCCAAACAGGCCAATGATCAGATATTGTTGATTCTGAAAAAGTGTCGTCAACACCCCAAACTCCATCAAAATTGTTTTTTATTTCACCTGTTAATACCATTCTATCATATGTACAATTAGAGCCTGCAAGGTTTGTATCTGCTTCATTTGGAATAGCCCAAAGAAATTCATTTGAACCAATTTCTAATTCTTGAATATCTTCTTCATCAAAATAACTACAATCTGCATTATAATCTCCAACAATCATTACATCTTGATCTTCATAATATTCCGTAGACCAATTAAACACATCAATTAGTGCTGATATTTCGTCTTCTGCTGCTGCTGGTTTAGTATGAATAACACCTAAAACAAAATCCACGGTTGTATTCTTAACAGACAAATGGGCTAAAAATGGTTCTCTTTGGAATGAATCGTTTGCAGAATCATTATACAATGTTCCATTATCTTTTACAGAAATTAATTCGGGATTATACAGAATTGCGTATTGTTCCTGACTACTTTTATCATCTTCTTGACTTCCAGATCTTTCTGACAATAACATACCATATTGTGTTATTGAATTATTGTTTAATAACTCTAAAAACTCATAAGGAACTTCTTGATCTATATCTTTAATTTCTTGTATTGCAATTACATCATATTTTGATACTATATCTACAAGTGATGCCATTACTGTATCATTTGATGCCTTGGTTTTACCAAAAATTTTGATATTGAATGAGGCTATACTAATATTCGTTGTATTATATTGTTCATCTGAATCATTATTGTCTTTGAATTTAAGTTCTGTACATCCAGGTAAAAAAAACATTGAAAGTATTAAAATCAATGAAACTTGAAACGTACGTATCTTCATATGAATGCCCTTTACACTGATGAATAATTAAGATTTTATGAATTTGCCGATTTTTTATTTTCAAATATAAGCTCCCAAGAAACTAATAATTGACAAAGTAGGTAATATTATCATTGGAGGTTTTGGAAGGTGATCGATAAATCCTCTTAGGTGTGAAACCACAATACTACTCCAAAATACGATTATGGCAACTCCTGTTGAAATCAATAGTGCCTTTGATGATTCCGCGTCATCTATCATGATGCTACAAATGAGGTTGATCAATGCAATTCCTGTAACAGTGCCACCAAGTATCATACGCATTGATGCCAATTTAGCGACTTCAGCTTCAGGTATTTCTCCAAAGACATTAGTATTAAATTCTACAGGTTTAGTCATTTTTGCAAGTCCAATTAAAAGTAATACTGCACCTACAATTTGCATAGTTAATGTATCGTCCATGTACTGTTCAAAATAAAATAGGAATTAATCATTATTGTTTTCAAAATGAAAATAATGTTGTTTGCCGAGTACCACTAAGTAATTCACTTTCACTCCAACCAAATGCTTCAGTAATTCTACCTAACGCCTTAGCTAAACGTTTTGAATAATATACATAATCATAATTTTTGACTGGTTCTCCACCCTCTTCAACTAACCATGGTTCAACATTTTGAGTGCTTCCCGAAGTGTTAGTTACAACATATGCTACTTTCATCCCAGGTGTAAAATCAAGTCCATATTCTATCCTTTTTTTAGCAGCTTTAACAAAAGGTAATCCATCAGGGTTAGCATACTTATTGAAAGCTTTACAAGAACGGCTTATTACTAAATCTTCTACATTAGCATTACCTTTCTTAACTTCTTTAATTAAATCAATCACCTCTTTAATCGCTGATTCTTGATTGCCATCTAAGATATGTTCAAACATTGAAGTCATTGTATTTGTTAATAATGTAAATGAATCAGAACGTCTTGTTTCATAACCTCTTATGATCATTTCTTCTTTAGGCCAAATCATTCTTCCAACATAACGTTTCTTTGCCCCATGTGAAAAGAAAGCAGACAAACCCGTTTCAAATTCTAATTCTGCTGCATCTTCTGTAAAACGTTCAGCCAGTTCTTTTCCAAATCTAATTAATTCTTCTTTAGCATCATCAAATACTTTAGCTTCAGATTCTATTTCAGAACGTTTTGTCGGCACATTATTTTTCATAGGTACACTAACAAAAATTGAATCTGTGTCAGAATATACTACATTTTGTTCTTCTTCCTCTAATTGTCGAATGATTTCAGTAATATTATACCGTGCCCATGCTGTAATTGATGAACCTATATTTTTATGAGTAAAACGATAAAATACAGATGCAAATACACCATAAAAAGAATTCATTAAAATTTTAACAGCGTATTGCATTCCATCATGAAATCGTTGTTTTGATTTATCTCCTTTTTCCTCTGCTTTTTTCATTTCACTTTTATGAAAGTCTCTTTGCGACATTAAATCAATAAGTAATTTTGGTACCAATCCTTCTCTCTGATTTTTGTGTAAATATTTAATCCCATCAGGTGATTCATAACACGGCAATTGACTATTTGAATCTTCAATCATTGTAGTTCTACAAATATTATTGTTAATCATTATTGAAGGATACATTGATTTGAAATCAAGAACAGCTACCCAAGGAAAAACCCCTGGTTCAACTTCATGAACATATCCACCAGCAATTTGGTCTGATCTGTCATAACGTTTTGTCATTGGTACTGCAACATTACTTCTATCTGCTAAACGAATTACTAAACTATCAATCCAATTACTTGTGGTACCATTAATTACAACGTCTAATGAGGTTTTAGATACTGCAGCCAAAGATTCTTTTCCTGGTATTATCCTTAATTCATCTAATATTTCCCAGGGAAGTAATGCATCTCTTTTACAATATTCTAAAACTTCTTCTGGTCTATTTTTCCACTCCTCATCCATCTTACTAGCATCAATTTCTAATTTACGTAAATCCTCTCTTTCAGGAAATAATAACTGGCTAACATATGACAATGTTTCTCTTTTAGGTCTTAGCATCATTCTTGCTTGCCACCAAGCATCAACAAAACAACGCCCAACAATTTCCCATTTTTTAGAATTAAACTTCTTTTTAGGAACCTTGTCTCCTGGCCTTTTATTAGAGGCTCTTGACCAACCAAATAAGTCTTCACGGCTTTTTTTATCTTCTTTTTTTATGAGATAGTCCAGCCTTTCTTCTAAACGTGGTATGTCAAAATTATCAATATTATATCCTGTTATAATATCTGGATCTTTTCTCCGAATCAAATCTGTCATACCCTTCATGATTTCAATTTCAGTGCCAATGAAAGTGTAATCTTCAGGATCTTTTTTTCTTTGGCCTGAAGTATCTAATTGATCAATGATTACTGCCGCACATAAAATCCTATTATCTGCGATACTAGTCTCCAAATCAAATGATGCTATGACAAAAGGCGCTTGAAATGCTTCGATGTTTTTTAAATTATTAATATCTGTTTTTGCAAAAATATCAACGGGGTATTCATGGGCCTCATTAACTTCACAATTAACAGAAATATGAGTTCCTAAATCTAAATCCAAAAATAACCTATTTTCGTGATTGAAATCAGCATTATAAAATTTCCAATCATCTCTATTTTCTTCCCGAAATAATTTTCTATCTGTATGTTGTGATCCTTTCATAATCACTTTCCACATTTTTTTATCGCCTAATTCTGTCCATTTTTCACCTAATTCATTAACTTCAACAACATCATCTCTTTTTCTTAATTCTTCTAATCTTTGAGTTATATCAAATGGTTCTTCTTTTCCCTTATATGTAATTTCAATATATGGTTGTAAACCTTCTATTTGCAAAAAAATGGATTCACCAGTTTTACATCTACCCCATAATTCAATGTTAGAATCTGTAGACCTAGTCGAGATGACAGCAAGGTCGTACTGGCTAGAATACTCTGACACAAACGGAAGAAAATGACTAGGGAACTTTAATTCTTGCACTTGTTTTTTAATATTAGTAGCGGAATGGTTGAAAACCTTATTTCATTAGGTGTGACAATTGGGAGCGAATTTAGTTCTAATTATGACTGGCGGAAGTGAGGAAAATGAGTGAAATAGATTGGGATTCTTTAACATTTTCATTAACTCAAACAGATTGGATGTACATGGTAAAATGCAAGTTGGGAGATGCATGGACTCCTGGTAAAATAATGCCTTATGGTCCTTTTGAAATATATCCTGCTGCTGGAGTTTTAAATTACGGTCAAGGTATTTTTGAAGGTATGAAGGCACATAAAACAATTAATGATAGAGTTGTGATTTTTAGAGCAGAGCAAAATGCTAGAAGATTTCAAACTGGAGCAGATCGTCTTGGAATGCCTCCTGTACCAGAATCTATTTTCTTAGATGCTGTAGAACAGGTTGTAGCAGCTAACAAAAAATGGGTTCCTCCATCAGGAAAGGGTGCACTATACGTTAGACCATTATTAATCGGAACTGGACCAATAATGGGCGTTGCTCCTGCTCCTGAATACACATTCCTTGTGTATGTGACTCCTGTTGGACCTTATTTCAAAGGTGGATTAAGTTGCATTAATTTGATTATTACTGATGAATATCATCGTGCTGCATCTGGGGGTTCAGGTGGAGTGAAGGCAATTGGAAATTATGCCCCAGGAATGATGCCATCTAAAAACGCCAAGAAAAATGGCTTTGCTGAAGTGATTTATTTAGATGCTGAATTTCATAAATATATCGAAGAGGTCGGTGCAGCAAATTTCTTTTGTGTTAAAGATAACATACTATACACTCCAGAATTAACTGGTACAATTCTTCCCGGTATTACAAGAGATTCTATTATCCAACTAGCAAGAAAGCAAGGATACGAAGTAATTGAAGAAAAAGTTTCAGCAGAATTTGCTATGGATGCAGATGAGGCTTTTTGTTGTGGAACTGCTGCAGTAATCTCACCAATAGGTTCAATCACACATGGAGATAAAAAGAAAACATATTCTAATGGAGACATTGGACCCATAACACAGGAATTATACAATTTATTATCTGGAATACATAGCGAAGAAGAAGAAGATCAATTCGGATGGCTTCATGAAGTTGATTTAGATTTAAATCTAAATTTAGACTGATTAATACTTCTTCTTTTTGGCCCTTTTAGCTGCTAATGCTCTACGTGCTGCATTTTGTGCTGCTTTATTTTGTTTGAATTGAGAACGTGCTCTTTTATCTCCAACTTTAGGTCCTTTCTTGCGTTCTGCTTTTTCTTGTTCAACTTGTTTGGAATAGCTTTCTTTCCAAACGCCTCCTATAATTTGCATCATTTCTTCTTTATTTCCTGTACCAAGTATCTTAGATGCTGCACTAAGAGAAATCCAAAGCCTTCCTTCTTTCAAATTAGGACGTTTTGGATGACTAGTTCCTTCCTCTCTTTTCATTTTCGTTATGCCTACTTTTCTAGCAGCCCAAAGTAATCCTTCAAGATCTGGTTTTGGAACTGAAGAATCTACTGGAACTCTACGGCCTCCAGACCTACTTAATTTAGAATTAAAATAGCCAGGCCAAAGAGAAACTTTGTCAGAATTATGTTCCATTTATATCCCCTTCAAATAAAGTGAATATCTCAAGATATTTAGGATTAATCACTCTTTAATCAAAGTGCCGTTAATCACGCCATCTTGTCCAGGTCTACTGCTTATCCTAACTTTACCAAGTTCTGTTTCAACAACAGCACCTTTTGTAAGGATATTTCTTCTAACATAGTTTGGATTAGATGGGTTATTTGTTACAGTTGAAAATTTAATTGATTTAGTAGTGCCATCTGCTGGATTATTAACATTAATTATATCATCAGAAAGAACCTTTACTTGAGTAGATGCTCCTGTTTTACGATATTTTTTCCTCTTAGCTTCCCCTAAAACTGCATATTGCTTTTCTGAACTTATTTCTGTACGTCTCTTTCCACGCATCATACGCTTTCGACCGCCTGATGGTTTACGTTTTGAAACTCCATGCCATTGAGCCATATTATTCTCCTCGCGGAACCGTTCCACTTACTGCCCTTATTTCAATGGATTGGGTCAATATAAGGGAATGTATCAAGGGCATTCGGTGTTCTGATACTAATATGTCAAAGGATTGGGTCATTAAAAAACGTAGGCCAGTACGAAAAAAAGTTGTTTTACCGTTGTTAAAAGAATTATCGAATTCTTTGGGTGTTGAAATTGATATTCAAAATGCATTATTTGAATTTGCAGATTATGGTACTTGGAATCTAATATTAATTAATAAGCTTCCAATGGCTATTGAATTAAAAAATCCAGAAGGAAATAATGTTGCTTTCCCTACATTAAAAGGTATTTTAACTTGGAAACCAAATCTAAGATGGGTTGCTGTTGATCGAGGGGCTATTCCCTTTTTACTAAATGGAGCCGATTGTATGATGGCGGGAATTCAAGATTGTGATTTAGATATCTTAGAACAAGATCTTGTTTGGATTTGTGATGATGTTCATAAAAAACCAATTGCTGTTGGTTGGGCATTAACAGATGGACCTAACATGATAGATTCTACATCAAACAAAGGTATCTCTACAATTCATTGGATAGGTGATGAATTGTGGAATTTAGAATTATAAAAAAAGCGGCGATCATCCCTGCCGATTTACGGCAGGGATGATCCATTTGCTTTGACAATTGAATAATCTAACTTATTCAATCATCTCTACGTGATGCTGCAATTAAAGCCGCACCAAGTACTGCACTGATACCAGCAACTAATCCAAATCCTGGAGTGGATTCTTCAGCTTTTACTGTATCATCACCAATAGGATCAGTTCCACCTGTTGTATTACCTGCAGGTGCACCTACTGTGATTGTGAAATCACCAGCTGTGTAAGTTCCTTCAGCAGAGAAACATCTGCTAGAAGATCCTGTGGAATCCCATGCATCACCAAATGATACATTCAAATCCCCAAAGAATACACAATCTCCAGAAGCAACATCTAATGCGCCAGTTAATTCTGTTACAGCATGTACTACTTTATCAGCACATCCTGCGGATCCAGAAGCACAACTTACAACCCAAGCAAAAGTAGATTGGGATGTTAATGCCATATTAGCTGCAACTTGATCATCTGCTGCTACTCCGTTAACTTGTAATTCCCATGACCATTCATGAGGGTGTCCTGCTGGAACATCAGCAACTGCTGCTAATGTTGCACCAGCTGCATCCATACAATCTTGAGCTGAAGAATCATTAGTCATTCCAGTACATGTGAATTCTGCTGCGTCTACAGTAAATGTAACATCAAATGTCCAATCATCTACTGGATTTAAAGCGTCTAATTGAGCTTGTGAACATCCATCCTCATCTACTGAATCACCTGCTGTTGTATCTGCACATGTATCTGCACAATCATCTACACCATCTCCGTCTGTATCTGTACCTTCTACACATCCTTCATCCACAGCACAGCCAGTATCATCAACTACTGTATCTGCAGGTGTGTTTGCACATTGATCGTTTACGTTAAGAACTCCGTCCTTATCATCATCATCTCTATCTGTAGTGTCTGCACACTCTTCAGATTGGGAATATGTTGCAGTAAAAGTAAAATTGTCATCTGCATGATAAGCAAATTCTGAACCAATATCAGTATTTGTTTCATCATTAACAACACTTGTAGCACACCATGATGCACCATCAACTACAGTAACTCCTGTAGGCCAAAGTGGTAAATCCATGTCTCCGCCATCTCTATCTCCTAATGGGCCAAATGTCATTTCTAAGTTTCCATTAGCAGCTGTTAAGTCACTAGAGCTCATATCCATTGATAAATCAACTGTAACTGTCCATGATGTATCGTTTTCACCAGTTGTTCCTTCTAAGTTTGCAACTGTTGTAGCAATATTCCATGGAACTTCGCCACCATCACCTGCAGAGCTTTGGCCTGCACCCATACTCATATCCCACGCGTGGGATCTGTGAGCTGTTTGGATTTCATCAAGGCTCGCCAGTCCAAGTGCTGATTCGAATTCAGCCGCTTCACCCGCATCTATTGTTCCATCTTGTGCTCCTTCTGTGTCAGCCATACCTCTCATTTGTGCAGGATATTCCCACTCAAATGCAACAGTTATAGTCATATTATCTTCGTCTTCTCCTTCATGATCAACTGTAATAGTTACGCTATGCATATCTTCTCCCATTGCTTCATCGCCTGCTGCTGAGACTACTGATGCAAAGGTTGATGCACAAAGTAATATTGCAATTAACACGTTCAATATCGTTTTTTTGTTCATATTAGGTTCCCCCTATGCTGTGACTCACGACTCAGATACTAGATATATAACCTCCGTAAGTACATTTTTTATGAAAAGTCGGCATGGATGGGGCATGAAGCGGAAGTTTAAGCAAAAAAAAACAGTTTTATTCATTATAATAATATTCTCTTTTTTACTAAATAATTTAGCACCTGTTTTAGCAGAAAGTGGTACAGACAAGGTTCCAAATTTAGATGAAACACCCCTTGAAAATTTAACATTTACAACACCTAGTACTGATTTATCTAACTGGGAATTGACTGTCTCTGTTTCTGAATCTGCAGAAAATATTACAAAGTTAAGGTTAGAAACACAAATTTGTGTATATGATCCTATTGTATGCCATGCTCCTGAAACTATTGATATGACAAATACAAATAATTCTTGGAGTGGGGCCATCACAACTTTAGAAAAACACTCATACGTAAATTGGAGAATACACATAATTTATGAAAATGAGTCAGAAGTACTTGTACCTGAACGTTCTGATGGGTATGCAAAAGTGTGGAGTGTATGTTGGGAAATAATGGAAAATCAAACTATTATTTCTGGTGGAGATGATTGTGGAGTTGCTGAGGAGTCAAACGTCAGTGGGTTCCCTATCTTTACAGCTTTACTTTCTTTATCTTTAGCAACAATATTCTTTAGAAAAGTCAATAATTAAGTTTGTAAAATTCAATCATTCTTGAAATAAAAATTTTTGAAGCAATTCCCCATGAATCGATAATAACTGAACACTTCATTGAATCTGTAGATAAATTTGAATCAGTAAACCCTGGTGCCATTAAATCGCTTGGGACTAGAGGCAAACTCAATTTTTCGGATTTAATTGAAATTTCTATTTGATTATTTTTTTTGTGTACTGATAAAAACTTACCAAGTGATATCTTTTTTTTAGTAGATTTTATGCTTACTTTCTCTGATTTAAATAATCTTATTATTGCATCAAATAATTCATCTGGGTTTTGATGATTTTGACTAGATTCTGGAAGCCCTGATAAATCTTCTGAATTCGTTTTCCCATATGTGTCAAGAAATGATAAATCTGTTTCATTTTGAGTGAATAAATCATCAAACCCCTTAGATAATTTCTTTTTCCCCATAATAATCACTTAGGTATCCATTCTAGATGTTTGTGTCCAACCGATTATTCTACCATTTGTCGCATCAACTAATAGTTCTACTGAAACATCCCATCCATCCTGTTCATAAGAACGATGTACATCAAAACTTACTGCACCATCATCACGATCTATCAAATCAAGTATTTCATTCAAATTTTCTGTAGGAGTAATTACAAGATATCCTAGTTGTGTATTACTATCTAATTCACCATTCGGGGCAATAATGCCCTCTTGCCCTGATAATTCAGGAAATTTATTAGAATCCAAAATTCTATTTTCCAGCTCTGATAAAGAATTTGTTGTACTAATTGAATCACTATTGTATGTTATAGTTTGAGATTCATATAATCCCGCATCATCTATTTCACAATAATCTCCAGTGGAATTCTTGTAAATTTTAATTAATTCCCAACCGCTATTATCTGCAGGGTCTACCCAACTAAAGTTCCAATATGTTATTGGTTCATTTGAACGATCATCTATAGCTCTCCAGATATATCCCCCAACCTCTAGTGCTGAAATTAATTCAGAATCTGGTATTGTTTGATTTACACATGCTATTGTTTCTTCAATGTTATATTGCCTTAAATCTGAATTGTCAGGCATATGGTCTCCATTATTTTTCCAATTATGGGTTGGATTTAGATGCCCTTGACCAGGTGAAGGCCTATTTGAATATGTTTCTTTCCAATCTACCAAATCACCTCCGGATGTAGAAGATGTTTCCATCATCAACATTTGTAAATTAAATCTTCCTTGTGGTATTTCAAAATCAAAAAACGTTGAGGTTGCTAATTCTAATAATGATTTCTCACAAGAAGTTCTATCATCTTCAAAATTAGAAATTCTAAGATCCACGTATTGCTTTACTGGCCATGGTGAATCTTTAGATGCCCATAAATTAATCTTAGCTGAACCAAAGCACCTATCACTTACTTCCGTATTTTCAAGATAAATTTTCCATGTTTCTTTACCTGCAACTTCATCCATGCCTGCAACACTCCAATTCCAATTCCATTTTTCTCCTGAAACTCCTTCTGAAAGATAAGCACCATCCAATAATTTATCTAATTCTATTGGGGCAAATGCCAAGGAAATTCCAGGCAAAATATTTTGTAAAACTTCTCCGAAATTTTCCAAACCATATGTAACTGTTTTACCACTCATTGAACCTAAATCCCCACCTTCAAATTCATAACCAATATCTGTTCTCAATAATTCTTGATTTCGAATTTCTGTCCAAGTGTCAACAGTAATTTGGGCTTGATTATCGTTTATATTACCTAATGTGGTGTCACTACATTTGTTAGCAATGGGTGTATTAGTAGCAATATCAATATCATCAAAATTATATTCATATTTTTGTTCTAATGTCAACCATGTTTCTCCAAAAGCACCTTCTTTTTGCACAGCACCTAATTTTGAAGTGTCTGGTTGATTAGCAATTTCAATACTTTTACCTTCAGTAACCGAAACACTTCCAGAGCCCACATAATCAATTTCTATTTTTCCACACATCTTATCTTCTGCACCTAATCGGTTTGCAATTTGTTCAACTAACTCATCACCCTCTATTTGTAAATAACCAGCACTGATTGAAAAGTCCATTGAATCGCCATACCTTAATTTATCTGGTGAAAATGGTTCTGGTTGAGAATAAATATACCATCCAAGACTTCCAATTAATAAACCCACTACAACCAAAGTAAGTACTGCTTTAGGATTTGATAATTTAGAAATTAAATTTTCATTAAAATCTTCTTTGTATTCTAATTTGTTAATTGTTTCTGGCTGAACTTCTTCAATAATCTCTGCTTCAAATATTTCTTCTTCAACTGGTTCAGATTCTTCAACTGGTTCAGATTCTTCAACTGGTTCAGATTCTTCAACTGGTTCAGATTCTTCAACTGGTTCAGATTCTTCAACTGGTTCAGATTCTTCA
>Ga0066862_10000897_pt1 | contig 12109 bp, 12 predicted proteins | sample ETN02SmetaG_FD_66431 | JGI IMG/M metagenome (GOLD analysis project Ga0066862, IMG submission 66431) | Marine microbial and viral communities from oxygen minimum zone, Eastern Pacific Ocean - ETNP2014F10-02SV255 | ecosystem: Environmental > Aquatic > Marine > Oceanic ... | reverse complement strand
CGATGAACTGTAGTGCTCCAGATACCGGTAATATGGAAGTGCTAGAGCGAGTCGGCACGCAGGAGCAAAAAGATCAGTGGCTAACTCCACTATTAAATGGCGAGATTCGTTCAGCATTCGCAATGACCGAGCCAGGCCTACCGTCTTCTGATGCAAAAAACATATCGACTCAGGCAGTCCTAGAAGGCGATGAATGGGTACTAAACGGCGAAAAATACTACATCTCGGGTGCCGGTGATCCCAGATGCAAAATAATGATCACCATGGTCAAGACGAGCCCGGATGCGGCTCCGCACAGACAGCAATCGCAGATCCTGGTCCCTATAGACACACCTGGAGTACATGTCTTAGAAGGCATGGAAGTGTTTGGTCATGATGATGCGCCGCACGGCCATATGCACATCCATTTTGATAACGTTCGGGTCCCCAAAGAAAATATCTTATTGGGCGAAGGGCGTGGATTCGAAATTTCTCAGGTTAGACTGGGCCCTGGTCGAATACATCACTGTATGCGCTCCATCGGGACAGCTGAGAGAGCTCTGGAGCTGATGATACGCCGTACGACAACCAGAACAGCGTTTGGAAAACCAATCATTCAGCTGGGCAAAAACATCGAACTCGTTTCAAGAGCAAGAATTGAAATTGATGCTTGCCGTTTGATGGTACTGCGAGCAGCCAAGGCAATGGACGTTTTAGGCAACAAAGAAGCGAGAGTCTACGTCAGTGCGATCAAGGCGATGGTACCAGAGAAGGTTTGCCAGATTATTGATCAGGCCATCCAGATGCACGGCGCAACCGGTGTGTCTCAATGGACACCTCTAGCTGGGATGTACACTGGGCAACGAACATTGCGGATTGCAGATGGACCGGATGAGGTACATCACATGGTCGTAGGCCGAGCCGAAGTACGCAAGTACGAAGGCGAACGTTATGCGGCTCTCGATAACGTGCTGAAGATAAAGCCTGAGTAAAACCGAAAAAGCCTGCGAAAGCGGGCTTTTTTTTGCGCGCTAATTCAGCTCACCGACCAATTCTCACCAAACGGCCTAATAATTGAGTTAAAAGACCAGGCCGATCTGGGCTGGTGTGCAATACGATAACATTCCTCTGCAATATCTTGAGGCTTACAAAAATAATCGTCGGGCTTATCCGGCATACGTTCTCGAGTCCATTCCAGATCGATCACCGCGTCAATCGCGACGTAGCCCACGTGAACTCCTTTCGGACCTAAATCTCTGGCCATACTCTCCGCAAGAACACGTTGTGCAGCTTTAGTGGGAGCAAATCCCGCAAATCCAGGCATACCACGATACGCTGAAGTATTGCCTGTAATGATGATGGCCCCCTCTCCTGTCGCAACCATATCGGGCGCAAGCGATCGGGCCAGATGTAATAGCGCCATGGTATTCACTTGGAAATTATTCTCGAGAACCGACGGTTCGATATCAAGAAAACTCCCAAAGGCCCCTCCCACAGCGTTGTGAACCAAAATGCTAGGCGAGCCAAGTTCATCTTTAACGGAATCGAGAACCCGCTCTAAAGCTGCTCTATCAGAGACATCGCAAGGGTATCCCTTCACCCCTTCTAGCTGACCCTCTAAATTGCTTAGCCTATCCTGGCTCCGAGCCAGCATAGCCACCTGGTAGTCTTGACTAAAACGGTGTACCAAGGCTGAGCCAGTACCTGGTCCAACACCGGTGATCAAACATACTTTTCTACGCAAACTTCACTCCTTAACTAGTTCAAATGACACTCTACTCACTCGTCAATTACTATCTCCTCTGAATTGGCGGGCAAGATGAATCTGGTTCCGTCATCAGTGATGACCACATCATCTGGCACACCTCGCCGGAAAATATTCTCCATAAATGGATTGGCTGGCATAGGAACCATATGGTAAAAAGCCAATTGCTTCACATTTGCCAGTCTGGCCATCTCCACCAGGTTTGTCGTACTCGCATGGTAGTCAAGCACATCACCAATTAACTTTGCAGTTCTTTTGTTGCCATTAGCCGACAGAGCATCAGACATCTTGCTGACGAGAACAGTCGATAACGCATCACTCAGCAACAAATCCACGCCCTCTACTGCTCGCTGGTATTCGTCGGAAACCACCGTATCACCACTTATCGCTACTGACCTACCCTTGTAGTCAAATCGATAGCCAATAGCCGGTTCGATTGGCGAGTGGTCCACTCGGAAAGCCTTAATCACTAAACCGTCTTCCTCGTATACCACACCAGGCTCTATGATCTTGCTTTCCATCGCCGAAAATTCTGGAGGCAGGATGTCTGCGCCGTGATGACTTGTCCGATAACTACGACTTAATGAATAAGCCTGATTAAAACCATCGACGACCTGTTCAACGCCGCTCGGCCCGAGAACCTTCATCCTTTTTGTTCTGCCAGATACCCACGAATTAAAATTTAGGTCGCCCAGCCCGCTAATGTGATCAGAATGAAAATGAGTCAACAATACGGCCTCCAGATTTTGCAGAGGCAGCCCCAAACGCCTGATCACCCTCGGAGAACCAGGACCTATATCCACAACAAAACTTTTATCTCCAGCACTGACAAACACGCAAGATTGCGCTTTATCAATCATCGACAAAGGACTCGAGGCGCCACAAACGTGTACATCCAGTCCATCAACCAGCAGTTGCTCCTGACCTTGAGTCATCATCTTCAAGAGTCGATCCAGAAAAAAATCCTGACCGGTCTGAGTTTTCATCACAAACCCATAACCCGCGACCAAAAACACGATCAAGAAAAAAAGTGCTTTTTTCATTATGATTCCCATTATCAATTGTTAGCCAGAATGACCTATGCCCTACGTAAAATCAAAAGGAACAGACATCTACTACGAAAGCTATGGAAACGGTCCGGCGATCATTTTCGCGCACGGGGCTGGTGGAAATGCGGCTATCTGGTACAACCAGCTGGCACATTTCAAAGAAACGCATCGGTGTATCGCCTTTGACCACCGCTCATTCGCTCGATCCCCAGCCTCTGACACAAGTATCACAATACCCTCTTTTCGAGACGATATTCTGGCAATCATGGATCAGCTGGAGGTCAATCAAGCTCACTTGGTAGGACAATCAATGGGAGGTTACAGCGTGCTTCGATGCGCACTAGATGCCCCAGAAAGAGTCAATACGCTAACCTTAAGCTGCACGCCGGCTGGCATACCCATACCTAATCCAACAGAAGCCGTCCAAAACCTTGGCTCTCGAGGAGCCGAAGGCATACAGGCGACCATGTCTAAAAAAACTTTTGAAACCCCCGCCTTAGTGCAACTTTACGCGTCCATCCAATCATTCAACACTGAATTTTCCTTCGACAGACTGTCGGGACTCCGTCACGAAGAAGACCAGGTGAAACCGGAAGTCTTACGCTCACTGCAAGTTCCGACCTTATTCATCTCTGGCGCAGAAGACCCATTGTTCTTGCCCGAACAACTGTCAGAATTGGTGCCGCTTTTTCAGGAGGCGAGAATCGAAATCGTCGCAGATGCAGGGCACTCGCCATACTTTGAGCAACCCAGTATCTTCAATAGATTACTAGCAGATCATATTAACAAGCACAGCTAATTACCTTTTGATCTCACTCGACGAGTCGGCAGTACTTACTAGTGTTGATCGGATTGCAACGGACAAAAGGTTCAACTCGGTAACTTGAATCAAAGTGAGCAGAAGGTAGATAGTAATCGGTGCTGATGGCCTGAGCGCCACTCTGAATCGCCAACTCTTTTCGGTTACTCTTCTGAAGCCTGGCTTCCAAGGTATCGGCGTCAGCTCGAGTCCTGACCATAAATCCTTGCTCCACCATAGCAGTGATTTTTTGATGGTTTTTCATAGGATCATTAATAATCAAGATCGCAGCCGCTGGGTGAGGTGGCATAACCGGAACAAACATAGGACGCGACTCCCAGCCACGCAAATACTGTTCTTGTTTTTTACCACCCTCATCTAGGATGAATAAAAACTTTCCCCGAGCATCTTCTAATTTGGGCCAACTGAGTTCAACGACATCCTTAGGCCATATTGTCTTACCTTTAAAAAAACGTTCAATTTCTCGATCCAGTAGCCCTAATGCATAATGTGAAAAAACATCAGGTACTGGGAGACCTTCGATCGCCTGGTCTTTCGTATTGAAACTGATCCAGATCGGCACATGCCGCGAATTAGCTTCTGACCAGGTCAATATCTGTTCAAAACAAACCCCCAACGGAGAACAACTCGAATTCATGTCAATCTGCTGCACATGCCCAACAAGAAGTGACTCGTTATCCTGATCAAAAAATACATCCAGTTCGAGTTTGCGTATCCCCATATCCAGCTGATCAGTGATCGGGCTGTGCGAATAGTCGAGTGAACGCGCCGCGCCAGGATTCTGCTTGGTAAGCGCAGCCATAAATTTGTCATCCATAGCCAGTTTGTAACTGTTATGGCTACCAATAAATTGCAGCTGATTAATCGTTAACGGTTCGATACCACAACCGAAAAAACCGATCGCAAACAAAACCGACAAGAAAATTCGCACTAACTTAAATCTGAGTCGCCAATCCGATGCCCCTTCTCTTTCTTGGCTTTCAGATACTCTCGATTCCATTCGCCGGCACCAACCAGATGTTTTTCAACCGTAATATCAGTTAACCCATGCTGCGCCAGGTCATCGAGTTTCTTAGGGTTATTGGTCAATAATCGAAAAGACTCGTTCCCGACAAAGTGTTTCAGCAAAATAGCCGCGTCGGTAAAGTCTCTCGAATCATCAGGTAAGCCCAAAGATCGATTAGCCTCGTAGGTATCTTCCCCTGCATCTTGAAGTAAATAAGTGGCCGCTTTAGCCCACAATCCGATCCCTCTGCCTTCATGACCGGCCATATATATCAGATAGCCACCAGCAGCATCTTCATGAATACGCTGCACGGCAGAGGCCAACTGAGGGCCACATTCGCATCGTTGGGATCCAAACACATCTCCGGTCAGGCAATTGCTATGGACCCTGACTAGAGGGTTTTCCGTCGGTTGCCCCACGACCAACACACTATTAACCGCCAGAGGAGAAACCAGATGAGAAAAGAGATGTTGACCGCCTCTCTCTCGTAAATCTGATGCAAGCGTCTCAACCTGAGTCAGCTCAGTACTTCTCACCGCGGCATACCAATCTACCCGAATATCGATTTGACCAATCGCTATGGGAAGCGGAATAGGTCCTAACAGATTTATCGCAAGTTCGCCCGGATGATCTAGAGTCCTCACATCTATGAGTTCTCCCTCCGAATTTACCCGGACCAATCGTCCCTGATCGATCAATTTTTGGCGGACATCAGGATTTAAATAAGTAAACATCGAAACTTTCCTATCCAACAAACTGAATTATTACAAATGACATTTTTTCTTACATGCATACAATCAGGCAACAACTTCATTATTAATCAGGAATCAAAATGGATGAGTTTGAACAAATAATATATGAAGTGGTCAACAAGACCGCAAAGATTACCCTAAATCGACCGAAGAAGCTCAACGCACTTACGCTACAACTTCAAGCCGAATTATCCGAAGCATTATGGGAAGCGGATAACGATAGAGAAGTACATAGCGTCATTATAAAGGGCGCCGGCAGAGCATTCTCGGCCGGATATGATCTCACCGGGGGTGGACAAAAAATTCCAGTTTCCCGAATTCAAAGCGAGAACCGCGCCTACCGGGGAGGCCGGTCAATTGATGATGACGCCTGGCAACTCGAGAGGGGACAACGTTATCGTATGGCGCTTTTCGACATGCATAAGCCCGTGATTGCGCAGGTACACGGCTACTGCTTGGCCGGAGGTACAGACATTGCGTTGTTGTGCGACATGGTCATCGCGGCCGATGATGCGATATTCGGATTTCCGCCCGCCCGCGATTTAGGGGCTCTGCCAAATAACATGTGGCTCTACAACGTTGGTCCACAGTGGGCGAAGCGATTAACGCTGACCGGGGATACAGTAACAGGATCAGAAGCGCAATCGATCGGCCTGATACTCAAGTCAGTTCCCAGCGAACACCTCGAACAAGAAGTCGAGAGTCTTGCCTCCAGAATGAGCCACATCGATCCAGATCTGCTGAGTGCTAACAAGCGCATCATCAATACAGGTTTGGAGTTAATGGGCGCAAGGACACTACAACGTATGGCAGCAGAAAATGACGTAAGAGGCCACAATACAAAAGCTGCAAGTAATTACCGAAATTCAGTTGCCGAAAAAGGTTTAAAAGCGACTCTTCAAGAACGAGATGCTAAATTTGGTGACGGCAGAGCCAAAGTCTTTGGTCCCGAAATCCGCGACGACGAGGGAAGGCTAATCGATTAATCAAAAACTCAACAAGCTTCGCACTCAGCCGATATTTGGAATGATGTCTTTTGCAACACGCTCGATGACATCATATCGCGTATCGAAATTTGGAAGGATCATCACCTGATTTAATCCAGAATTCCCAAGATCATGAAGCCTCTCGAGTAGTTCGTCTCTTGTACCAATCATACTCGAACCCGCCAACACCTCTGGCGTTAGGAATTTTTCTTCCTCTGGAATTACCCAGCAATTATGACCAGCATGTATTCTCTGGTGACGTCGCTCTTCCGGATAACTCTCCAACAAAGCCGTATAATCTTCCCAAATTCCTGAAAGTTCATTGGGTGGTTGGTGCCCAAAATTTCGATACTGATCATAGGTGTAGTGGACCGCGGCCATTGCCATGGCACCACACTCGGATTTAACTCTCTCAGAATCAACGGCCTCCCCTTCATCCAGAACTACCATGGTCGTGAGGGCCGTTGTATAGTAATTCTCGCCCGGGTCTAAATCGCGCCCAGCCTCCCTAGCCCCCGCCTGTACCATGTGCCACATGCTTCCCATCGAAGTCGCTCTCGCAGCACCGATCACTGCTCCATCTCCATACTTACCGGCAATCGCCAAGCTTTTTGGACCGAACCCTGAAATATACAAAGGTATCGGATCTTCAAAATTCACAAACCCCTTGTCCGGCATAATGTGTTTTATTAGATTCTCTTTACCTTCATACTCGAAATTCACCTCTTCACCTTTCAATAAAGGCACCAGGGTCTGGATATAGGTCTCGAACTCTTTGATCCTTTGTGGAGGAAACCCCATGACACGTCGCGCGGTGTTCCCCGATCCCACACCAAAAAAGGTCCTGCCCGGCGCTAAGGCATTGATTGACGCAATGCTGGCAGCATTAACTGGCGCTGGACGTGTTCCCGTAATCGCAACGCCTGTGCCTAATTGAATCGAATTAGTCCGGTACGCTGCTAAAGCTAATGTCGCATAACAATCTGACCAGAGCATTTGTGAATCGGCAAGCCACGCGTGGCTATAACCCAGTTCCTCGGCTCGTACAACGTAATCTACGTCATTAATATGTGATGCAACGCAAAGACCTATATCCAAGACACTCTCCTAAAAGGCTATCCGTAAAACACTTTCGGCTACGCACGCGGGTTTGTCTTGGCCATCAATCTCCACGGTCATCTCATTAATCAGCTCGAGCATCTCGCCTTTCTGCACCACGCTCTTTAATTTGCCGACTGTACGTATTTTTGATCCCACAGCCACAGGAGACATAAATCGAACCTTGTTCCAACCCAAATTAATACCCATTTTCATACCATCAACCTCGGGAATGCCGACTCCCTCCCCACCAGGGAGAAAACTCATAATAGACATCGTTAGCTGACCATGGGCAATCGGCCCTCCAAAGGGACCAGTTGCCGCGCGGTCTGGATCCACATGGATCCACTGTTGGTCTAACGTCGCGTCGGCAAAGGTGTTAATACGGTCCTGGGTCATTTCAAACCAATCTGTCGGCTCGCCTGAAACGTCAATTTTCTCACTTAACATCGTCATCGCACTGTCTAAAGCCGCTTCACTCATTTTTACTCTCTACAATTACTAAAAATCTAACCCTAGTTAACGCCAGCACTGATATCAAGCTCTGTTCAGTTGGCCAATCACTGTGATTTCAAGAGAAACTCTCTTATCTCTCTCATTTTTTCAGATGTGTCTTCTTCTCCAAGACGAATTAACAATTCAATATACTCTCTTTCAAAAATCACCATTGAAAGCACATCCGCCCCCCTGCTGTCTTTTCCCGCCAACCCTCTTTCTAGATAACGAAAGAGTTTCGGTAATGCGATTTCATGATCTGCTGCCAGCTGCCCTAAATCTTGTCGAGGCCTCAAGACCATCACATCAACGCGGCGAAAGTCGGCTTCTTGTTCATTCTCAATACTGTTCAATAAACGGTTAATTCGATTCATCTGCAACGCATCATAATCCAACAAGTCGAGAAAAATTGAATTCAACAAGACCCCGGCAATTTGACCAGGCGAAGGGTATTTTTCAACTTCATCCAGCGCTTGGAGATTTGGCCTCGCCCTGGGAGAAACCGCCAGAATTTTGCTAGCGCCGAGATGCATCGCAGGTGACAGGGGCGCATTGAGTCGAATTCCGCCATCACCGTACCATCTGTCCTCGATACTCACGGCCGGAAAGAATAAAGGCAGAGCAGAAGAGGCCATGACATGCTTAATAGAAAGCTTGGTCGCTTGAGCTCTAACTTGGCTGCGATTCCAGATATCTTGGCCTGCCCCCTCAACCCAGGCGACTGACTGGCCCGTTAAATATTCCGTACCCATAACGGCAACGGCATCCAAAACCCCAGATTTAATATTTTCTTCGATACCTTTTAACCGGAAATCCTGGTGATCCAATACCTCACCAAGAAAATGTTCAAGCGGCTGGTTATCTACCATCCCCCTTAAGTTATGGGCTCCCACACGTCCCCCGGTTAGGAATCGACCCATCACTAAAAATATTCTTTGAAACACGCTTAGCAAATCTGTCTGGTACACCTTTCGAGTTTCAAGTTTTAACCAAGTTTGAATTAGCGAATCCACAGCATTTAGCCATTGGCCCTGGTAGGAAGCTAAATAAACAGCATTGATCGCTCCGGCAGAAACACCCGTGATAATTTGCGGGCGATATTCTGGAATTTCTTTAGCAATTTGACGCAAGCAACCAACCTGATAGGCAGCCCTAGCTCCACCGCCAGACAGCACTAGAGCGTCGCGCGACACTCCTCTCACCTCACACCTCCCAGATCTGAAATAATCTGTTCTAACTCTTCTTCATCTTCTAAACCGTTGATCGGAATACTTAACTCGATCCGATCCAAAAAGGCCCCGTAGCGTTTTTCAATTTTTCCGGCCAACTCACCATAAAGCCCTACGATGGCAATCTCTTCCAACAGCTCATCCGTTACCATTTTAGCCATATCGTCCCAGCAATTTTTTCGAGACAACTTATTCATATGGGCACATAAATCCTCGAGTGCATACACCTCAAACGCCTTCGAATAGGCCGGCGTAGACAAGTAAAAAGCAAGACGCTCTCTCACGACCTCCTTACGCTCACTCAAAGTCTCTTCGTCCCTTGCTGAAGCAACCAAAGGCTTTAAACATATCTCGAAGTTGTTTGGCTGGTCTTCGTTCACGAGCGGCAAGAGAATGTTTGATATGTACTTCGCACCACATACTGGGTGAAGACGAACTCCCTCTGCCACTTCACCTGCAAGCCTAAACATTCCCGGATTCACCGCCGCTATATGAATAGGGATCGGATACGTCTCTAACGGTGATGGAGTAAATAAAGGCACATTCAAATTAAGATTATAATGCTCCGACTCATATTCTAATGGGGTTTGATTCTGCCAACTCTCCCAAATTGCACGCAGCGCTCCAACGTAATCCTTCATCCATGACACCGGCGGGTGCCACTCCAGTCCGTGGCGTCTGCGGATATGCCCTTTAACCTGAGAGCCAATACCTAGCTCGAAACGCCCGCCACTGATTTTATGAGCAGTCCACGCCGATTGAGCCAACGTAAAAGGGCTTCGAGCAAAAGCGATCGCAACCGAGGTCCCTATCTTGACTCTCTCAGAACAATTTGCCGCCAAAGATAAAATTTGGAAAGGGTCATCTTTCGTCTCCTCCATTAACAGAGCGTGATAACCAAGGCGATCCACCAGGCGAGCATCATTTTCGACTGACGAGTAATCAAGCGAATCTTCGGGAGCCCTCAATCCAGGATCCAGCTTACCCAGTGGCAGCAATGTTTCAGCTTTCAAACCCGTAATCCTAAAAATATACCGAGCAAATATATCAGTAATGGGCCTAGAAGGTTTAGAATGAGCGATGTTTGATTGGTTATCTGCTTTAAAGCCAAAGGTAAACGAAGTATTCAGACCCGGGGGTAAACTCTTTTACGGTTGGGTGATGGTCCTAGCCTGTGCGGCTATTCAATGGTTGTCCGCTGTGACTTGGATGCACTCCTATGGTGCTTATACGGTACTTCTGCAGGCAGAGTTTGGTTGGAGCATGACCATATTATCTCTTGCTTTTGCTCTAACCCGTCTCGAAAGCGGATTACTTGGCCCTATTCAGGGATGGCTGGTCGATCGTTTCGGTCCGCGTAAGATTCTAACAGTTGGGTTAGTTATCTTTGCGATAGGATTTTTTTTATTCAGCCAAGTCAATTCGATTCCGACCTACTTTATCGCCTTTATTCTTATCGCACTGGGTAGCAGTCTAGGGGGTTGGGCAACCCTTATGGTCCCCATCGTACATTGGTTCGATCGACACCGAGCCAAAGCAATCGCGTGGTCTCAGCTAGGATTTTCTCTTGGGGGGCTGTGCGTACCATTAATGGCAATAGGACTAGAAGCGTTCGGCTGGCGACAGATGGGCGTTATTTCAGGCGCCGTAATCTTATTAGCAGGACTTCCACTGATCAGTCTGATCTATCACCGACCTTCTGATGTTGGACTGACAGCGGATGGTATGAAAGAAACAACTGACGATAATAAGAAAACAGAAAATCATGTTCCGGTAAGAAGTTTTACCTGGCGAGAGGCGGTCAAAGAACGTTCCTTTTGGTTCCTATCGACAGGTCATAGCCTTTCCCTCCTAGCCGTGAGTTCGATGCTCGCCCATCTAATCCCTCACCTGACGAATGTACTAAACTATTCGTTACGAGACGCAAGCATCGCTTTTTCATTAATGACCGGATTACAGTTAATAGGAATTTTTCTGGGCGGGTACTTAGGGGATAAGTACGACAAACAGCGTTTGGTTATTTTTTGCATGATTGGCCATTTCCTAGGATTGATAGCCATTGCTTATGCGAGCAACTTCCTGTGGATTATAGCGTTTGCTATCTTTCACGGGGTCGCATGGGGAATCAGAGGCCCGTTGATGGTCGCCTTACGTGCTGATTATTTTGGGCCAAAATCCTTTGGAACGATTATGGGTTTTTCGTCACTCGTAGTAATGATTGGAATGACCTTTGGCCCAATCGTCTGCGGCATCCTCTATGATTATTATGGGAACTACGAAATCGCGTTCTCCTTAATGGCCTTTGCTTCCCTTATTGGTGCGATTTGTTTTTGGTTATGCGAGAGTCCACAAAAGCAGCTTCAGGTTCAAAATAGATGAGCTCCTCTACATCATGCAAAATCAAGTACCTGGTCAGAGGAGTCGAAGCAAATCGAGAAAGCAAAGAAAACTTAAGAAATGAAATTTTCGACATGCTCCCCAAAGCAGAAGTCGTCACATTACTCCCGGTAGTTGAAGGATTCTCTTTAGACATCGAAGTATCAGACATCTCGCCGTTTTCTGAATCAAGCTTCGAATCCTACCTCTCCGATCAGATTCTCCTTGAGGCAATAGAGCTAAAATGTGACCCTAGGGGACAGATTTCTCTAGAGCTTGTCAAAAGTAATTTCTTTTAGAAAAATCAAATTTACTAAATTCATTGAATCGGCTTGAATACAAACGATTCAGAAACAACTAAACATTCAATTAAGAGAGATTTATGAGTGCTCCACTAGACGATATCACCATCATTGAAATAGACAATTGGATGGCTGCTCCAAGCGCCGGCGCAATCCTGGCAGATCTCGGTGCTAACGTAATCAAAATCGAGCCCTTGACAGGCGATCCCATGAGAGACATGAGCAGACCAATAAAGGGGGACGAGTTTTCTG
>Ga0066862_10000889_pt1 | contig 12144 bp, 12 predicted proteins | sample ETN02SmetaG_FD_66431 | JGI IMG/M metagenome (GOLD analysis project Ga0066862, IMG submission 66431) | Marine microbial and viral communities from oxygen minimum zone, Eastern Pacific Ocean - ETNP2014F10-02SV255 | ecosystem: Environmental > Aquatic > Marine > Oceanic ... | reverse complement strand
GGAGTTAGAGAAATTGAGGTCGGCTCTTTTGTGCCCCCAAAACTATTGCCACAAATGGCGGATGCTTTCGAAATAGTCCAGTTTGCAAAAACCATTCCAGATCTCACTGTGGTCGCTCTTGTTCCAAATTTCTTTGGAGCAAAGAATGCAATCGAAGCTGGAGCAGATAAACTCTGTCTTCCTCTGTCTGTCAGTGAAACTCACAGTCAAGCCAACTTGAAAAAAAGTCACGATGAAGTGCTCGAGGAAATAAGAAAAATTTCTGAGTACATCGCAGAGCTTGATAGAACTCAGAAGCCTGAATTTGAAGGAAACCTCTCCACTGCATTTGGATGCACTCTTGAAGGCAGTGTCTCTGAGGACAAAGTGGTCAAACTGGGTGCACAAATGATGGAGCTTGGTTGTGACGAAGTCGGCTTATCGGATACCACAGGATATGCAAACCCAAACCAGATCAAAAGACTCATTCGACTGCTAAAAAAAGAAGTGGGCGAGGAGAATCTCACTAGCATGCACCTGCATAATACACGTGGACTCGGTCTTGCGAATGCATTGGCATCATTCGAAGAAGGTATAACGACATTGGATTCTTCATTAGGAGGGATTGGTGGATGTCCATTTGCACCCGGCGCTAGTGGCAATATTGTGACTGAGGATTTGGTATTTATGCTTGATGCAATGGGCCTTGAAACCGGTATTGATATTGAAAAGTTACTTGCAGTGACAGAAAAGGTTCAGTCTTTCATTCCGAAAGAAAGCATCTATGGTTTCACAAAAGATTCTGGCTTACCAAAAGGCTATGAAAAAGGCTGGGGAGTATGAATACAGCTTTATAACTTGTATTTGAAATCAACAAGGATTTTGTTGTAGTCAGTGATCATCTTCTTCTTGTTGTCAAACCAAACTAAATCAACTGAAAACCTTTCTGTAATTGGATAACTGAGATTGAATTGATGCCCTTTATGGCCAGCTCCTCCTCCTCCAAAATCAGAGTGGGTCAAGGCACCAAAAATTGAATCTGACTCAATGTCTTTAAAAAGATATGTAAATTTCCATTTTTCATTAATTTTTAGACTTAATCCAGACTGAAAGCCTCTGTCATTTTGATCTGCATCTGAATTATTAACGATATCTAGAAAAAAGGTTGTGGGCAGAGACATCATCTTTGTTTTTATCTCTAATGAGAGATTCATCAAACTGAAGTCATAAAGATAGTTACCATTATCATCTATAGAGTTACCAAAGTTCTTACCATTCCAAGTAATCTGATTTGGGCTAAATTCCTTCACTTTATCAAAATCATAAATTGCAAAAGATATCTTCGCCTTAGTTTGGTCATTGATGTTCTTATTCAAGCCCAACTGGAGACTCTTGATATCGATGGTTTTAAGAGGATTTTCATCAAACTTTATGTAACCGATATTTGAGAAAATATCTCCAAAATTTAAATTGAATGCTAATCCTTTCGGGTTGTAGTCTCCGTCAAATATCAACTCGCTTTTATTTGGCTTAAAAAATGGATTTTTCATTTTTCCAAATAAAAGTTCTGCATTCTTTGTGAGATCATATTTTAAATACATTTGATCCATACCAATATCTGACATTGTGAAACCTGTTCCCAAGGTTTGATTTCCTGATGTGGTGTTCTGTTCTGCGGTTGCAAATCTTATGAAGAGGTCGAGCTTTTCAGAGGTAGAATATTTTGCACCTAGTCTTGTTCTGATTCTGTCTCGATTTCTTGTGTCTGCTTTTCCGCTGTCATCTGTATACTCATATCTGAACCGAAAATCGAAGTCTAGATTGAGATCCTCTGCGGCAACTGGTCCTACAAATAAGCATAGAATAACAGCGATCTTTGTAACTTTATTCATATCAAACCCGATATAATTTTGTTCACCGTTTTCTCTTAACCAAATGCGCCTTTAAGTGAGAAGAAGAAAAGGATTGATAAACCTGCACCAACAGGCAGTGTAACAATCCAGGAAAGAATAATTTTTCCTACAACGCCAAGATTGATGGCGCCAATGCCTCTTGCAAGACCTACACCAAGCACTGCCCCAACGAGCGTATGAGTGGTTGATATTGGCAAACCTGTTCCTGATGCTATGACCACAGTGCCTGCGGCTGCTAGCTCAGCAGCAAACCCTCTGCTTGGAGTCAACTCTGTAATCGCAGTGCCGATTGTTCTCATCACCCTATAGCCAAGCATCACAAGACCTATTACGATCCCAGATGCCCCAATCAAAAGTACCCAAGCTGGGAGAGTCGACTTTGATGCAATTTCTCCACCAGATTGAACGACTGAAACAATTGCTGCTAGCGGTCCAATAGCATTTGCCACATCGTTTGAACCATGAGCGAATGCCATCGCGCACGCTGTAAATACCATGAGTACTGCAAAGACTCTCTCGACACCATTGAACATGGCTCCATTTTTCTCTTTGATGGAGTCATCGATTCTTTGCAAAAGAAGCGTGCCTATTAAGGCGATAACAAGAGCGAAAACAAGTGACCATGCAACACTCTCTGATGCCGTAAACGATAGCCCTACATGCTTAAGGCCTTTTAAGAAAGTCACCATTGAGACAGTAAAACCAGCTAAGAACATATAGAAAGGTACATACCTTTTGGCGCTCATGAAAGGATTGTCAGACTGCAGTATCAATCGCCTTACACTCGAAAAGAGAAGGAATGAAATGGTTCCAGCCAAGAGTGGTGAAACCACCCAGCTCGCTACAATAGATGCGACCTTTCCCCAATTGACAACATCCACACCAATTCCAACTGCTGCAAAACCCACGATTGCTCCAACTATTGAGTGCGTTGTTGATACTGGCCATCCAAAATATGATGCGATCAGTAGCCAAATCCCTGCTGCCATTAAAGCAGCCGTCATTCCATAAACAAGCAGTTCGGGCGTATCAGAAATGATGCCAACCTCAATAATGCCTTTCCTGATTGTTGATGTAACTTCACCGCCAGCAAGATACGCACCAGCAAATTCAAAAATGCAGGCAACAAGCACCGCTTGAGCCAATGTCAATGCTCTTGATCCAACTGATGTACCCATCGCATTGGCAACATCGTTTGCACCGATACCCCAGGCCATAAAAAAACCGACGACACAGCCAATGATTATAAAAAGTTGTCCGTACTGAGCAATAATTTCCATCTTATCTGCCTTCTATCTTGAGACTAATCGAACCAATAAATGGCCCACCGTTTGTGAAATATCAGCAAGAGAGCCTATTTTATTGATGATGTCATATAGAAACATCATATCTATAGGATCGTATTCTTTTTCACACCCAAATAATTCTTGTCTGAGAGCGATTTCTAGCTCATCGTTTTCTCTTTCAATTTGCTCTAGGTGTGCCACTAAATCCGAAAGTGCAGCAGCATCATTTGATCCAAATCCACTCTTTTGCATGTCATCAACCTTTCTGACCGCTTCAGATGCTTGATTGGCAGCTTTAATTGCTGCTTTTGAACATGAGATAAATTGGTCCTTCACTTGCTTAGGGATGGCCATTTTACGACCTATCATGATCCCAGAAATATCCTTAGCTGCATTAGGGATTTCATCCATTGTCATAACCAAACCAAGAAGATCCTCCCTTGAGACTGACATAAAAAGTGATTTCGGGAGATTGTTACGTATATTATTTTTTATGTCGTCGGCGCGATTTTCTAATTCAACGATTTGTTCTCTGCATTCTGCTGCAGTTCTCCAATCATCTTCTGTGACAGCAGTGATAAAATCGCCCAACTTTGAGACTGCATCATCACCTTCGCTCATGTGCTCCTGCAAGCCAGCGAATGGTGATTCAGCTAACAGCCCCAGGAAACTTTCATTATTCATTTGATTACTCCTATTTTGATGCTTAAGTTTTTTCTTGAGTACTTAAGTTTTATTAATTTAGAAACCCAATGATTAATTACAATTTGGTAATTATACCCATGTTTTTCTATTGAGTTTCAATTAAGAGATAAGCCATCAAATCCTCTCTGTCTTTTGGGTTTCTCATGCCAACATAGACCATTTTATTCTCAGGGATCAATGCTTGTGGATTTTCAAGCCAAAGATCTAAATTTTTATAGTCCCAGACGATTCCAGAATTCATCAAAGCTTCTGAATATTTAAAATTATCTTTATCTCCAGCCGACCGATTATAAAAGTCATATAGATTTGGGCCTATCTTATGTGGCTCACCTTCTTTGAGTGAATGACAAGCCCTGCACTGAAGGTAAAGCTTCTTGCCTCTACCTGGGTCACCTTGAACTGCAATATCCACTCTCATCGAGGTTTGATTTTGATATCTATCAGGATCTGGGTTGACCTTTGTCTCTTGTTTGGCATCGCCGCATGCAAATAAATGAATTGATAATGTAAAAACAAGAATTTTATGTATGGATTTTTTCATAATTGATGAAATAAGAGCGCCACGTAATGCATTATCATTTACTTATTATATCAATAAGTACTCTTTGACCAAATCAATGGTTCTATTCGTAAGTGACTGGACCTGAATCTTCGCTTAAGTCAAAAATAGAATAATCACTGTATTCACTCATAAGCCTTGAGTTGTATTCTTCTGGAAGCTCGCTCATGTCATTCAATTTAACCCCAGAGGCATGCCAAAGTGTGTGGCCTTCCTCTTCATCCATGTCCATCCAGTGCAAATATGGCATGAGAACAGTTGCTGTAAACATGGTTGGCAAGGATGTGATTGATTGATCCAGAAACTTATCCAAAGGGGAAAACATAGTGAATCGTTGCAATCTTGGCGCAGATAATCCCGGCGGGTAGGCTGTTTGGTTCTGCATCCAAACTGTGTCTGATCCAAAATTCCAATCAATCAAAAGTGGCTTATCGGGCATCTGATCAATGAAAGATGTTGGCCGAATACCCATTGTAGAAACATTGAGACCTCTGCCTATGCTTGTCGCTTTTCTCAAGTTTGGCTCAACCTTGTTCGTCTTTCCCGTGAATGGATTGGTGTATTCATCAATCATTTCTCCGGTGTCAATGTCCCTAAAAAAGGTCACCATATTCCCAAGAATTTCATACGACCCATCATTGAGTGGGATGACTTTGTAGCTTTCCATGCCCTCAATCTTAACCATTGGTATTGGCTGTTCAGAATGTTTCTGTGCCCAAAGAATGCCTGTGTAGTGCCAAGGAATTTGCTCTTGATTGCCTATGGTGGCCTGCATACGAAGCATGCTCGTAACATTGTTAACGGGCAGAGTTAAGTCAGGAATATTCTTAGGGATAATGCCACTCACTCTGGCGTTTAGATGTTCGTTGCCCATGAGGCTTGCTAAACCTAATCCTAAAATGAAATTTCGTCTTTGAATTTTTAAAGCCATTGCCTTCTTCCTGTATTGTTTATTTTTATTTTGATTCTATATGCTCAATGATCTTATCGGCAAGAAACTCTGCCACCGCTTTGTGATCGTCAATCACCTCCCACATGGCCCAAGTGCCGTCGTATTGCTCCTGGACAGCTGAGTTTTCATTGGCTGGACCCAAATTCGGATCAAATCCAAGATGCCCGTATGCCGATACGTCGTAGGCAAGCGAAGGGTCCAAATCATCGATTTTTTGGCTGATCGCTGCCTGCCTTAACGGAGGATAAGGTTGCCCGTTTCCACAACCGCCCATTTCAAAACAACAAGGCTCTTGAATCTCTGGGTTATTGATGTTCTTGCACATTGTTCCTACCCAAACTCCCCAATAATCAGCGAAGGGGTGTCCAACTTTTGGGTAACGATCAAAATCATAGCCGCCATGCTCTAGCCAACCCTTGTAACCAATCTCTTTTGCCATTTGATTGGGCACTTCGACAAGATTTAAAACGGAATTCTCCGTAATCTGAGGAAAAGCAATAACAATGTGCTTAACCCCATTGTTCTTTAAAGCCTCGAGCCCCTCCCAATAGCGATAGCCCATTTCTTCTTTTGGTCCAGACTCTTCATCAAGAAACCGATTATATCCAAGATTTTCTCCTCGCATCTCTCGAGTTCGTTCAAGCTTGCTTCGACCTTCCAAGTCTTCATTAACTGTGAGATCACCAAACCAACCGCCCAAAATATTTGTCGAGCTTAAATCCGGATATTTTTGCAAGAGGATGTCTTTGATATTGTTATTGAGAATGAGGGTATCGTTGATCTTAGGATCAAAAAGCTCATTGCCAGGGAAAATTCCGTGGTTGACCAATAAAACCCCTGTTTCCTTGATTGGTATTTTCTGGCTGAATTTTTGTTCTATGCCCTCTACATGAAAGTCAGCCAATCGGGGATCTGAAATAACAGGATTAGGATAAGACTGAATATCAATCATTGGATTGGATTTAAATTGCCTTGAAGACCTTGTCCATTTTGGATCAGCATCTGGGTAAGAGGCATCCATTGCAGACATTGGATCATTGGCCCATTCGAGAACGACGTTTTCATTGTTTCTTTGATTGTGGTCATTGATGAGAGTCCCTGCAATCATGTAACTGTCGTATGTTTTCGAAAATCGGGCGCCTGCTGTGGTCAGATCAATCATGATGATTCGATCAACGCCAACCGATAATAATCGTTCAATTGGTCCATCAACATCGAATCGATCCAGTCTGCATCTTCTCCAATCCGTGTCACAAAAACGAAGAACCGAACCGTCTTCTGCGCCTGGATTATAAAGTCTTCTGGGATGAGCAATTTCATCAATCTCTGGGCTGATCCAAGTCATTTTATCCACAATAAAATCAATGCCTGTTTCCCTCTCTCTTTCATTGAGAATCTTGGTCAGCGCCTTTGTAACTTTTCGCTTCGCTCGAGGATAAGGGTCTCTTCCGCCGATTCGCTCATACTCGAACTTATACTTGCCTAGATTTTTTTGTGCATTTCCATATTTTAAAAGTTTTGGCCAAAACTCCTCATTCCATAAGATGGATTGATAAAGAGGGCTGTTTTGATCGTAGGAAAAGATCTGAACAGTCACATCCCATATGCCTTTTTCATTGAATACCTCATTCCCGCCATGAGAGACAAAAAGCACTCCGACTCTTTCTGTCTTTTCATTTCTGAGATTGAGTTGCGTTGAGTATTGTGAGCATGCGCTGATCAGAAATAAACAAAACAACGATAGAATATATAAATTAGATCTTTTCAATGAAATCCCCTATTTCACAGATTTATTTTTTAGAATATTTACTTCTTGATATTATAGCCTCATATTAAATTGAAAATCACATGACAGTTATTCACAAAAGTTTTCCAGTCGGTCCGTTGCAATGCAATTGCACTATTCTTGGCAATACAGAAACAGGCAAGGGCTACCTTATTGATCCCGGTGGGGATCCAGATCTGATCATGCAAACCATTAAGGAAATGAAGATAGAATTGGAAGGCATCTATCATACACACGCCCATTTTGATCACTTTCTGGCATCTGCTGAAATAAAAGAAAAAACGGGTGCTCCAATTTACTTACACGAATCCGATCAATTTCTATGGGACAGCCTTGAAATGCAATGCAGCTATTTTAATATTGAATTTAAACCGACGCCTCCGCCCGATTTTAAGATCGAAGATCAACAAGAATTGGATCAATGCAGCGGGGTTTGTTTGCATACTCCTGGCCATACACCGGGTTCTGTGAGCTTCCACTTTGAATCTGCGAAACTACTCGTCGCTGGTGATACTCTCTTTTTGGGCTCAGTTGGAAGAACGGATTTGCCGGGTGGGGATTTCAATCAACTCAAAACCTCAATCCAAGAAAAAATCTATAAACTCGACGAATCCACCAAGGTCATTGCCGGACATGGTCCAGAGACTTCAATTGAGAATGAAATGAATAATAATTTAGTGGTTCGGTATAACTCTTAGCAATTCTCTATCTCTTGTCCAAGAATGAGTATGCTCTCAATGAGCCAAATAAACCCAGTGCCAATGTTGCGACAGAAAGCTTTCCCCTGTGAGAGGATTCACTGGTCATAATGCCATTTGATTCAAGATAGAAAAGCAAATAAATGCCGATGAAGATTGGAACAAGTGCCAAGAGATATTTAATAAGTATTTTTATATTCATAAAGACCAAATAATGAAAATACTATCATGTCATAGAACGGTCGTATACGCTTATGGGTATTGAATTAAAAGTAAGATATAAGGATGTTTCAAATGTCTAGTATTCTCAAAAAAAGATGGATGAATAAATGGTATCTATTCTTTGGAGTATCGATTCCTATATCACTCATAATGCTTATCCCTTTGGCAAACTTTGATTCAGTGACCGGTGCTGAAATATCAAGCATGATCAGCTTCTCAGTCAGATGGGCAGTTCCCTTTATCTTTCTAGTCATTGCGATTTCATCGCTTCAAATAATTTTTCCAAATGCTCTCACTCGTTGGTTAATGATGAATCGTAAATACATCGGTCTAATCTTCGCCGTTGCTATGGCTTGGCAAGGTCTTTTTATTTTCATCATGTCTTACTATTTCCACGACTATTATTTTTCTGAGGTCTACTATTTTAGGGATGAGATTGAGGGAAGCATTGGATACATTTTCCTTGCCGCTATGGTTGTCACATCATTTGATTTCGGTAAAAAATTTGTGGATTCAAAACAATGGAGAATCATACATAAAGCTGGCATCTATTTTCTTTGGGCCTATCCTTTCAGCGTTTACTGGTGGGCCATCTCATACTATGGAAATCCAGCGATGATCGATTACTTTTTTTACTGGCTGGGCTTTTTATCTTTTCTTCTGAGAATAATCGCATGGGGCATACAAAGAAATAAGAAGGTTTCAAAAAGGTTTGGGTTCAACCCATTGCTCGGCTCAATACTGATTGCCTTTGGTTTGACCCTATCTGTACTCAGTCTTTATTGGCAAAATAGCATCACCGAATTACTCACTGCACTCACGTGGTCATCCATACTGGAATTGTGGCTCCCTTTTTGGCCATTTGAACCATTTCTATCTCTCATGTTCATTGCGCTTGGCACCCTGATCTTAACAAAAGTGAAATCGGACCAAATTGATCCAGACATCATCAAGCAAAGCGCTTGATTATGAGATTCTTACAAAGGTTTCTTTGATACAGGAAACAATTTTATCGTAGAAGTGGCTGAAGCGATCATCTCATCATTTTGTTTCATAGTCGCATAAGCAAAAACGATGCTCTTCCCCATCTTTAAGATCTTTGATTTGGCCATCAAAGTGCCCGGATGTGCTGGAGCAATAAAACTGACATTGATGTCCAATGAAACAGGGTTGGATTGAAATTTTTCTAACGCAATCACCAAATGTGCCATTGTAGAATCCAACATGCCTGTGACAAATCCACCTTGAACAATCTCTGATTCTGAATGACAAAACTCAGGTATTGCATCATATTCCATCGTCATAATTCTCTCGGCTTCATCAAATTCCAAAAGGTTCCCACGTAAAGTCTCCAAACACGGTGGTTTATTATTTTCTAGCAGTTTTATTATTTCTTCTTTATCCATAATTTAGTTGCTTGAATAGATTAGAGTGACCGTTTTTTGTTCGTCTGATGATATTAAACTCAGCTCAATGAGATTGAATGCAAAACTGGAATGCATGGATTCAATAAACTTTATGATCTGATCCAAAGATTCGATGCCAAGGTCTATAACCATCCCTTCGTCATTGAGCCTGATATCCATAAGCAAAATACTTTGCTCTGATGACAATGAACGAATCGAATCAAATACTTCATTGGGGTTATTCTGTAAGAGGTCTTCACTTGTTCGGCCCAAGATAAGAAGAGCCCCTTCGTAAACATATTCATAATCAGTTTTCGCTGAGAGAAGTTTTGATTTCGAGCTTGTTGTTTGTGAAATAATCCAATGAGATACAGAGATAAAAAAAAGAAGCAGGATCGAAGCCAAAGAAATAACAATTAGGTTTCTTTCTCTATCGGAACGTAGCTTCCAGAATTGATTGAGATTATTCAAACGAATACCTCAACTGAATCACTCCGCTGACACTGGAATCGGTCTTCACCAACTCATCGCTTATGATCATCATTCCAGATTCTTCAATCAATCTCTCGATCAGTGCATATTTTATTTGAGGAAGATCATTCAACTCAAGCAACATTATCGTTGTTTCAAAATCGATCGATGTTCTGGTGATGTTTTCCAAATCCAGTGCCCTTAGATAGGCAAATGCATTCAAATCAATACTTCCGGTTTGCAGTGAAGGTTGGTTTCTGAGCAATTCATCCATCTGAGCCCTGGGATTAATGACTCTTCTGAAATTGGGATTGATTGAAAGAAATGTCTGATTGATTTTTTGTCGATACTGTCTTTCATAAGAATCCATAAGCGATAAATTGATAATGGGTAAAGCAATCATTAGGGCCAGAAAAATGGCCGATATTCCAATTTGATTCCTTGTTAAGTCAAGCTTTCTGAAAATCGACTTAATTGAGAAATACCCTCGAAAGAAGTTTGGAAATACCGGCTGAGATTCACTCATTAAATGCCCATGAAGATCAAACAAAGAAGCATTGTCCTCCACTGAATTCGAAAAGGTATTCTGGAGAATCTTATTCTTGCTCAATAAATGAGGTTTATAATCTGGATGTTTTCGATTGAGAACTGTCAGATAACTTTCTAGATTGGCCTCATTGGTGCAAAAGCCAGATCCATCTGAAAATGAGAGAACAAAGTGTTCTCGATGCTCAATGCAAGCATTGTCCGCAATGGAATGAAGCAAGAAATGTTCGGGTATGATCCTTGCATCTGAAGCACACTGATTCAATAAATCATTAATGGGACGAATGACATCTGTTGCAGCAAGAGCAACGAGCTCCATCTCATCGGAGTAGGCAAATGAATTACTGGAGACATCATCGATTAACTCGTGCTCATGCTCCATTAAAAATCGTGCTTTAAATACTTCCTCGGTTTCTGATTCATTCTTTTTTCCGTTCAAAACAATGCATCGGTCAGAGGGCAATAAGTAATTCACTATGGAATTGGGCTCAATGGCCTGAAGCAACTGATCAGAATCAATCTCTGAAGTGTCTAATAATTGACTATTGAGATACTCATATACCTCAATATTTTCATTGCTCTTACAAGAATGTATAAAGTAAGTCTTCATCTATTTATCTGATTGTCACTCATCATTATAAAATCTATTCAATGTGATCGTTTCACTATTTTTAATCTGAAAAAGTGTTTTAGCACTCACGGATGATTTTTCATGAGCCACAATTGAATTTACCCAAATTAGATCCGTGTTTAAACGAATCGGTAAATAAGATTGATTAAATTCTATTCCTGGAAAAGCAAGATAAAGCTCGCTTGCTGTTCTAAAGCCATCGACTGGGATATTCAAGATCATTGACTCTGCCTCAGGGATATCTATATCCGGGAGAATGGATGCCAACAAAGGGGCGTCTTTAATTTTGAGGTGGTTGATGTTTACTCCACTGCTATCGATCAATGGGTGAGTGCAAAGATACTGTTTTATTTGACCCCAATTAAAGTGAATCATTGAAGGAAGGTTCATCAGTTCGCTTAAATGGTAAAACAATCTTTGAGAAGAATATTGTTTTACCTGACTGGCAGGTCCTGTATAGAAATAATCCTCCAAGCCATTGGCTCTAGATTCATTATCAAGATCCACCCAATCCAGTATTTGATCGATCAATGAATCAACGTGATCTTCATTGTATTGAAGAAGCAAGAGTAATCTTTCCAGTCCTGCGATGCTTCGCTCATTTGGGATAAATGTCTTGTTCTCATAAAGGAATAAACTGTTTATATTGAAACAATTCGAGGCGTCGGTTGCAGTTGCTGTAATCGTGCCATAATCAGACTGAATGGAGATTGGCTGACTAAAAAACGGCATGCTCAAAGAAGTATAGGATCTTTTCGGAGCAAATTGTTTTCTAATCTCTCTTTCAGATAAAACCTCTAAGGTTCTGATGTATTGAAAAGCATTGCTCTCAAAATTAATATAGCCCTCTCTTTTTAAAGCTAAGAAATACCCCTGACCAATCGATACACTGATCGCTGATAATATCAATACAATCATCAAAACTGAGATTAGAATTACCCCTTTAGTATTGGTAGGCATATTTATTCCTAGGGGCGATAAGCCATTCTA
>Ga0066862_10000880_pt1 | contig 12188 bp, 8 predicted proteins | sample ETN02SmetaG_FD_66431 | JGI IMG/M metagenome (GOLD analysis project Ga0066862, IMG submission 66431) | Marine microbial and viral communities from oxygen minimum zone, Eastern Pacific Ocean - ETNP2014F10-02SV255 | ecosystem: Environmental > Aquatic > Marine > Oceanic ... | reverse complement strand
CCGCCCTTCCTTGATTCCTCTGCCATCTGGATCCACGCTTCCTCATCCATAGCGGGGAATCCGGGATGAGTCTCGTAAACGGGTTCGCACCTGCTTAGTTCCTCTGAGGATGATGGGAGATGGAAGATTTCCTGGCCGTCGAGTTCGTATGAGGTGCAAATCTTCAACTCGTCTAGACCTCCAAGTACGTCCAGCTTTGTGACTACCAGGCCAGTGTAACCATTGAGTCTCTGACTCTCATTAAGTGCCACGGCATCTAGCCATCCAGTCCTACGGGGGCGTCCGGTTGTCGTCCCGAACTCATGCCCGACCACTGACATCTGCTTCCCTGGTCCCTCTTCGAGAGATAGTTCGGTCGGGAATGGGCCATTCCCCACACGAGTTGTGTAAGCCTTGGTGATGCCGTAGCACTGTTCGATATGCCCCGGGTGGATGCCGGCGCCGTGAGTCGCATTGGCCCTGCAAGTGATCGAGGACGTCACAAATGGGTAGGTTCCTTGATCGATGTCAAGCATTGCCCCTTGTGCCCCCTCGAGAAGAACTTGTTCTCCCAATGATAGTGCCGCATCGAGCATCGGGCCAGTGGCCCGGATGGCATTAGAGAACCTCTCGTGTATCCAAGTTAGTTCGGAGCTTAGTTGATTGGGGTCTATCTTGTCCTCGACGCCAACTGTTGCCAGTTGATCGTTCATCCTCCTAGCCATTTCCCCTATCTCTGAATCTCGGCCCAGCATTAGTCTGACATCCACGAATCTGAGGCCGACTCTCTCCGTCCTGTCCCTGTAAGCCGGCCCGATGCCCCTGCCGGTAGTTCCGACGACCTTGTCGGCCGAGTCGTATAGCCTGTGGAAAGGGAGGATGACAGCCGCCCTCTCGCTGATGAAGAGCCTCTCTCCCTCTGGTCGTTCCCCGGTGAGTTCTGCCCACTCCCTGAGCTCCCTGTCCAAGACCCAAGGGTCTACCACCATCCCGCAACCGAGCACCAGTTTGCATTCCCTGGAGGTGATTCCCGAAGGAAGGAGGTGCATCTTGAGAGTGGTCCCTCCTGCCACTATTGTGTGGCCTGCGTTATTGCCTCCTTGGAATCGAACAGCCCACTGGGAATTGGGTGCGAGCTGGTCTATGGCCTTGCCCTTACCCTCGTCCCCCCATTGGGCACCGAGCACTACGCTGGCTGGCACGTGACTAGTAACGCAGCCAGAGGTGTTTGAATGCTTTGGAAGGAAGACGTGAGACCCAGGAAGCGTGGGAAGCGATTATGAAGGCCGGGCAGGTCGCGCGACAACATGGCACAGAGGCATCCTGAGGCGGAAGCGAGGCTCCTGATCAAGTGGATCTGCATGAACTGCTCGGCAACACACCGCGCTCACGGTGGAGTCAAGCCCCCCCGATCATGCAGGAAGTGCGGTTACAACAGACTAAGGAAGAAGGCTGCAGAACGCAGGTCGACGTGAGCATGGGACTCGGTTCTGCTGGACTCGAAGGTTTCGCTCTCAGTTTGGGACTAATACTGGCAATAGGGCCCCAAAATGCGTTCGTCATGAGGCAGGGGCTGAAGAGGTCTCATGTTTTTGCGACATGCCTGGCTTGCTCATTGGCTGATGTCAGCTTGATTGCCGCGGGAATTCTGGGAGTGGGTGCATTGGTCTCCAGCATAGAGGGCGCGGAGCCGTTGATTGCTATGGGAGCAGCGGCCTTCCTGACTGGGTATGGGGTCCTGAGAGTCAAGTCATCGATGAGCCCAGAGGCGATTGATATCGATGGGGATGCGGAGGGGGGTTTGTCGGCCACCATGGCGGCACTTCTGGCGATTACTTTCCTGAACCCGCACGTCTACTTCGATACCCTCCTTCTGATAGGGGGTGCATCTACTGGATTCGTTGGTGACGAGAGGCTTTCCTTCGGAGTCGGTGCGGCTTTGGCCTCATTCGTCTTCTTCTTCTCTCTTGGTTACGGGGCCAAGAGGCTGTCCGGAGTTCTGAACAGTCCGGGGGCCTGGAAGGTCATCGACAGGGGAATTGCCGTTGTGATGTTCGTAATCGCAGGTGCCATAATCCACCCTTATCTATGACAGTATTTCGCCCAATGCAGACACCAGTGACTCGATCTCCTCATGGTTGTTGTCGATGTGTGGGGATACGCGAAGCAGTCCCGACCTGCTGGTAACTAGGATTGAGTAGTCCGATTGCAGGCAGTCTGCGACTGCCTCGCTGCTGGTGCCATCGGGAAGCCGCAGGCTGACGATGGCGCTCCTCTCCTCCTCTGTCATAGGAGAGACAATCTCGACCCCCATGTCGCTGACCCCCCTCACCAGTGAGTCGACTAGTTCCAGGTCATGTCTCCAGACCTCATCCATTCCGATCCCGACCAGTTCTTCGATGGCGACCGCGAGCCCGAGAGCGGCCCCGAAGTGTATGGTGGTGTACTCGAATCTGCTCGCGTCCCCTGGGAGAACGAGCCTGTCTGCTCGCAGGTCCCACAGATCGGCGTTGCTCCTAAATCCCATCAGACCGGGATTGAGGCCTCTAACCACGGAGGGAGAGATGTAACCAACGGCCGCACCGTAAGTACCCCTCAGCCACTTGTACCCGGAGGAGACGATGGCGTCTGCATTGGTGGAGTACGCGTCGATAGGGACCATCCCCATCGACTGGGTGGCATCGACGACGAGTAGCGCCCCCACGGAGTGGGCAGCTTCGGAGAGTTTCTCGATGTCGTACCTCTGACCGTTGGAGAACTCGACGTGCGAGACAGTTACGACCGAGGTCTTCTCGTCGATCAGCGACAGGATGTCATTTGGGTCCGTGTACAGAGAGGAGTCGTGTTCGGCGAGTCTGATCTCCGCACCACTGGACTCGCAGACCCTCGCCCATGGATATACGGTGGAGGGGAAGGCGACCCTACTGGAGACCACATTTGACCCCTCTGGAGGCGAAATCGCCCATGCGAGCGAGCAGAGGAGCTCGGTCGCGCTGGATCCGACGCATACATCTTCAATCTCGCACGAGAGGAGTTTCGAAGCTGCCTCCCTGAGGGGAATCATGCCGTCCTTCTCCGCCTCGCCGTCGAACTCTGCGGCCCCTCCTCTGGCCAGCGAATCAGCCCATTCAGAGGAAACGCGGTGGGCCGCCGGCGATGTCGTGGCGACGTTTGCGTAGGATAAGTTGGTCCATTGGGCCATGTCTAACAGTTTGACTGAGGGGGTCCGGCTCTTCAATTCTCAGGAGCGGCTGACTTCGTTCAGCATCTCCTCAAGAGCAGCCTGTATCTGTAGGCATAGAGGGCCGTAGTGACCCGGCAGGTTGGGGTCGTTGAATATCTCGTCCAGTATCGATGCAGTCATTCCGAGCCTCACGTCCATGTCCTTACCTGCGTTGAGAAGCCACTTGTCCACAGCGTCCTTCGAGGCCGACCTGATATTGCGAGGCACCTGATTGTCTTCTAGTTGCCCGAGGACCTGCGCAATCTGCTTGATGCGAGTATCGATATCTGACAAGGTCCCATCTCCGAGTCTTCCAACGTAGGCCCCTCCTTAAGCGCATCCCAAGTGAGGTGCTTCACTTCCTTGCAATCCACGATGACCATGGCATGTTCTCACTGTTGGCCAAGCCATGCCCTGTGCCCTCCGACCCGAGTGCTATCATCCCCACCTCGGCACCATCCTCCAAGCACTCATCCAGAGCCCAAAGCATCGATTCCTCGAGGTCTTTCCCCCCTAGGATACTCTCTGCGACCCTGAAGCTGAGCATCCCCCTGGTAATCGCCTCGCCGATTCCTGTTGCACCCACGCCGACCCCTTCTTGGACCCAGAATCCGCATCCCGGCAGGGGGACGTCCCCGACCCTGCCAGGTGGCCTGTCGCTGCATCCGCCAGTGCTCGTCGCGCAAGCGATGGACCCGGAACGGTCCCTGGCGATCACCCCGACGGTGTCTGTGGCCTGCTTGAACGGAGGCCTTCCCTCCACAGGGGCCTTGGAGAAGCCCTTTGCATCAGCCCAAGCCCTTGCTCCCTCCCCTGTGAGGCCATTTATCTCCTCGTCTAGAAGGTCGGCAGCGACTCTGATCGGGTTGGGGGTATCCTCCATTGCGATGACGAAACCCATCCTCCCGTCCGAGACCTGTATCGAGGCATCCAGGAGGACTGTGCCGTCGGTCCTGAAGACCGACCCGGTTCCGGCGTTGAACGCCGGGTCGTCCTCCATGACCACGCATGCCTCAACTGCTGCTTCCACGGCGGTTCCACCGGACTCGAGTATCCCCGCGGCTATTGCCACCGCTCTCTCGACTTTTGCAAGCCTCTCTGGGCCCGCTCCTGCACCACCATGTGCAACGACTGCAGGTATGGACAAATTAGTCACCTCCTGATGGGGCCTTTCCCCCCTCGGGAGCCCGTAACAGTAGTTGGAGTAAAAGTGCTGCTAGGAAGAAGAGTCCGGAGACCCTGAAGCAAGTGTGGTAAGACCAGAGTCCCGTTCCCTCCACAGTGGATGACCAGATGACTGCCGAGAGGAAAGGGCCTATGATGCGAGCCAGCGCCCCCAGGCCCTCCTGCGCCCCCATAATGGTCCCCAACTCGTACCCTCCATCCTTTGTAGCAAACGTGAGAAGAGAGCTCTGCGTGGGCATGAAGACTCCGTTACCTATCGCGAAGCCCGCACAGGAGGCGAAAATCAACCAGGCGACCTCGGACGACGCGTAGGGGATGCTCGATATGCCTAGGCCAGTGAGGGCGGTCCCTACTATCATCATGCCCCTGAGGCTGAACCTCTTCGTAAGGGGCCTTATCAGGCCTCCTTGGACGATCACTCCCAGCAGGCCGACGAATGCGAATGCCCATCCGTTATCTCTCTCGCTCCAGCCGAGACCACCGCTATCGGGGTCCATCGACGTGAAGAGGATGAAAGTCCCATGCATCATGGTGAATCCTACCAAGAACAGGAAGTTCACATTGACAAGCGAGGAGATGGTCGGCATACCCATCACCGAGGTGATCCTGGAGAAAGTCTCCCCTAGATGTTTTATCGGTGACTTCTCAGACTCTGATCGAGACTCTGGAGGAAGGCTCTCCGGGAGCTTGAAGAGGGCGAGGAAGAGGGCGATTGCGGACATGGCACTAGAGAAGATGCACGGGAGTAGGTATGGATAGTCAATCCAGAACTGGCTGTCGAACGGTCCACCGAATCCTGTCGCTGGATCTGAGAGGACCCCTCCGATGAAAGGGCCAATCATGAACCCAAGCCCGAATGCCGCACCCAGCATCCCCATCCTCGCTGCCACCTCTTCATCCTCGCTGATATCCCCGATGTATGCCTTGGCAACTGCGATATTGCCGTTCCCAGCACCGGCTAGGAAGCGGGCGATGACAGCCATGGCTAGGCTTCCAGACAAACCGAAGACGATGAAGAAGACCGAGTTGGCAGCGAGGCCGAACATCAGTACTGGGCGCCTTCCCATGCGATCCGAGATAGCCCCTAGTATGGGGGTCGAGATGAACTGGGCCAGAGAGTATGTTGCAATCACAATCCCCACCCAGAAGTCGCGAGAGCCGGTGTCCACTATCCCCTCTGCCGAGGCCAGATCCTGGACGAAATATGTCAGGAAGGGAATGACTAGGGTTAGGCCGAGCATGTCCACCAGTACGACTAGGAACAGGATTCCCATTGGAGAGCGTTGTCTGGAAGGCATTGCTACCGCCACCGCTGCGAGGAGTGGCACTTCAAGAATTTGTTAGTGGTCATGCGGAAGGCTGCTTGTCCGTTCCAGTGGAGATGGTGTCGATAACCTGGGCCAGCCTCTCGACCAAGCTCACCTTCTCTTCCTTGCCGACCAATGCGTGCTCGAGAACCTCGTCAAGCGAGTCCACGGCTAGAATCTCTACTTGCGACTCGTACTTCTCGTCGATCAGGACGTCGTTCATGTTCGACCTAGGGATGATGACTCGCTTGATCCCTGACTTCGCCGCTGCCTCGATCTTGGCGGATACTCCACCTATGGGCAGAACCTCGCCGCGAACGGTCAGAGACCCGGTCATTGCTAGGTTCTGGTCTATCGGCACCCCCTCGAAGGCACTGATTATTGCCGTTGCCATCGTGATGGATGCGCTATCTCCGTCCACATTGTGTGTCCCCGGGAACTGCACGTGGAGGTCGAAATCCCTGATGTCCTTGCCGGTTAGTTTCTTCACCACAGCGCTGATGTTTGTCACGCTCTCCTTTGCTAGGTCCGAGAGACCCCCTGTAGCGATTACCTGCCCCGACCTCCCCTGGGTTGGGGTGACCATGGCCTCGACTGGGAGGACCACTCCCGAGTAGTCTGACAGTCCGGTGTCGGCCCCCAGTACGGCTAGACCGTTCACCCTGCCAATCCTTGTTCCCTCGTTAACGAGCATGGCGTACTCCGACTGCCTCTCCAGGTATCTATCTGCCACTTGCTGCTCCAGCGGCTTTGCGATTGCCCTAGCCCTAACGACGTGCTTTGAATGAGTGAGTGGAGAGGATTCCTCGGCAGCCAAGTCACCGGCGATTCGGACAAGTCCTCCGAGTTCACGAAGCCTGAGTGAAAGTTTGCCCCTCCTACCGCTTCTCCTCTGTGCCTCCTTGAGGACTAGAGATATGGCTTGCTTGTCGAAGTGAGGGATTGACTTCCCGGTGTTCTTAGCCATCTCGTTTCCGACCTCCTGTGCGATGAATCGAATCAGTCTGCGTCTGTTCCTCTCCGTGTCCTTCATATCGGTATTGACGTAAACTTCGTATCCGTAACCCCTAATCCTGCTCCTCAGTGCCGGGTGCATGTTCTGGATGCTATCTAGGTTCCCGGCTGCGACCAATATGAAGTCGGTCGGGACGGGTTCTGACTTCGTCAGGGCGCCCGAGGACCTCTCCGAGCGCCCGCTGATGGAAAGCTCCCTCTCCTGCATTGCCACTAGAAGCGCCTGCTGCTCCTCCATCCTAAGCATCCTGATCTCATCAATGTAGAGTACGCCCTTGTTGGCCCTGTGGACCGCCCCGGGTTCTACCCTCTCGTGAGCAGGGGTTGCTAGATCGGCACCGGACTGGAACGGGTCGTGCCTTACATCCCCCAAAAGAGCCCCTGCGAGGGTCCCGGTTGCGTCTATGAATGGTGGCTCGTCGCTCCTCTCATGCTTAATCAGTAGCTTTGGGATGTTGGACTCATCACCTGCGGTGAGCCTGGTTCTCAGGAAGAAGTAGCCGAACACCAATATGAAAGAGCCGAAGATGAATGTGAGGATCTCACCGGACGAGATGGTCGCTAGGAGGAGGGCTGCACCGACGACTAGAGCGATGAAAAGTAGGGTTCTGTTGGTTCTTTCTCTCTGCTGTCGCACATGGGCCCTGCGCTCGGCGATTAGTCTGGAGCCCCTTCCTGCTGGAACCGTGCGAACCTTCGGCTCGTTCTCGTCCTCGTGGTTTCTGTAGACTAAAATGTCCTCTAGTTGCTCGGGAGGGAGGAACTCTGTCATCGAGCGAGCGAGCATGGACTTGCCGGTTCCCGGTTCTCCGACCATGATCATGTGGCGTCTCTGTTCGGAGGCCTTCCTGACGACTATCGAAGCTGCTTCCTGGCCAATCACCTGGTCGACTAGTTTTGGGGGTATTGGGACCTGCTCCGTGGACTCGATGTCCAATCCTTCTATCCACTCCTCCACTGGAGTTTCGCATATTGGGTCAGAGTCATCGGAGACGCCGAAAGCGGCGCCTTCTTCCCAAGAGTCGAGTGGATCCTTTTCGGGACTCTTGACTTCGGCGTCCGGCTGTTCCTGTTCCGTCATGGCTATCCCTCGGGGGCTTTCCTGCTAGTAGCACCTTCTTGAAGGTGCGTCTGCGAGGTTTGGGGTCATTCTTCCCTAGTTCTGCCTCTCGAGGTACTGCTCACCATAGTACTTCCATTGCTCCATTGTCCAGCCAGAAGGGAGGCCCCCCTCAGGCAGAGGGGGGTGGATTTCTTCCTGGCTCTCAAAGTCAACTATCTCTTCCTGCTGGGGTTGGCTAATTTGTTGAGGTGGCGAATAGGGGGGTTTGGATTCTCCCTCCCGGCTCCCTCCAATTGCTCCCGAGAAGTAAAGTCCGGCCATTGTCCCACCGCCGATGAAGACCATCAGGATGAGGATCCCCACGAAGATTTCCATTGGCGAAAGGCCCGAGTCTCCTCCGCCGGACTGCTGGTCCGCATCTGTTCCATCGTCATCCTCAACATCCGGAATAGTGGGCTCGGGATCATTCGTAGTTGGGACTATGATGTCAATGTGCTCTGGGGTCGTCATTTCCCATCCATCGGCACCTAATGCATTCACAGAAAGGGTCAGGTAGTCCCCTATTGAGAGACCGTGCCCATCAGAAGATGCCACAAGGAATGGGCCAAGGTCGTCGGATAAGCCCGCCGAATGGCAGATTCCGACTATTCCGTTGCAAATAGACCATCGGACCTCTGAATCGACCATTTCTATGTCCCCATCATAAGCGATGGTCACCGTGGGGTTGGATCCGATTACGAAGTCCTCGAGGTGGATCTCGAGATCACCTTGGTCGAAGTCTGTTTGCCAGGTTAGTGGCTTTGCGTCGAGGATTGTTACGATGAACTGTGATGCGCTCCAATCCCCGTGGCTGTCGATCAAGGTTAGTTTGACGTTGTGCTCCCCTGGCTCTTCCCACATCATGTTGAGGACCCCGTTGATGTGGTCGAATTGGACTGAGCCGGGGACTGAGGTATCGACGTCGACCCAGATTTCCTCATTCGGGTCATCGACGTCCGACATCAGTGGGAGGATTCCTACGGATGCCGACTCTCCGGACTTCATGGTTAGTCCTTCCAGGCTGGAGATGTCTATCTCTGGGGCGTCGTTGACGTTGATCACGAAGAAGACGATGGAGGTCTGGGAGGACTTGGTCCCGTCATCAGCCATCACCACTACCTCTGCGACTCCGTTGTAGTCTTCGTTTGCCGTGATGGCAGTGATAGTTTGATCCGTAATCGAGACGTGAATCAGGTCTTCGTTGCTGTTCGAAACTATGGACAAGGATAGTTCGGAAGGAGAGACTGGATCGCCGTTTTCATCCGAGTCTGAAAGGAATCCAGTTAGAATCGTACTGGCAGAACCGCCTTCGAAGACTGCCTGCGTGGGTATGGGGGACCATCTTGGGGCCCCGTTCTCGATAACATTGAACAGTAGGAGTCCGTTGTTTGTGTCCTCCCCATCGTCGATGGATATCAAGATGCCCTGAGGGATAGGGTTGCCCATCGAGTCGTCCAGAATTGATTCGAAGAGAACTGTGATCTCTGATGTGGCTGAGTTCCAACCCTTGAACTCGGGGTCTGGGCTGGTGATGGAAAGCATGGAGAGGGGGGTCTCGGCATCTCTGACCAAGCCTACCAGGGAAATCGTCTCTGTGGAGCCAATCTTCACTGTGGGCGTGCCGACGAAGCCGGCATCGTTGCTGCTCAGGACCCTCGGGAGTGCATTGCTTAGCTCAAATGCCTCGCTTGTGACGAGCCAGTCGCTCTGCTGGCCTGCGGCATCCTCCCACATCACCCTAGTGTCATACTTGCCAGATTGAGCGTTTGGCGGGGTCTGAATAGTATGGACGTAAACCATATTTGCACCTGAACCCTCCATGACAGGATCAGATAACCAAGAGGATTCCCAAGCGTTTTCTCCTGACCTTGAGTACTCCATCTGCGGAGTCATTGATGACATGTCGTCAACCAAGTCATTGGGCAGGGCGGACGACTCAAACTGAACCATGTCCCCTCTTTCGAATGTTGTTGATCCGATCGCTGATGGTTGGGAAGGGATTGGAGGCATGTCGTGCAATGCAATTTCGTCGACATAGTCGTTGGATGAGTTGCGATCGCTTCCCATGTCGAACAGTTTTGCCCTGAATGTGGACACCCCTGAGGGGATTGTCTCTATTTCAGTGGTATCGAAATCGAACTGGTGGAGGAAGGATCCTGCGACTCCTATCGTCCCAATTGTCCGCCCCCCGAGGTAGACTTCATCCGAGCCGCTGATGATGTAGATTCCAAGTTCGCCACCCTCTTCATATGGCTCGACCCCGTTGTTAGAGACCCTTGCTGAGATCTGCAGAGTGTCACCAGATACGAATCCGGCCATCTGGTTTGTGTTCTCCACCTCGAACTCCAAGATTCCCACGTCAATCAATGGCCCCATATCTGGGTCGATTGCTACCAGGAACTCGTTGTAGGAAGTATGGGGCCCGTCCATCAGGGCGAACACAGGCCAGAAATTCTCCCACTGGGTGTTTCCCCCTCCCGCCCGAACCAGACTAAGAGGGACGACCCATGTGTGTTCCTCCCACGTCCCCTGCGTTAATGTCAATTCTTGGAATCCGGAGTCGTCTCCATTCAAGAGCCACCCCCTCCAGTTGTGATGAGGCTTGACTCCATTGTCGTAGGAGTCGGCGCCGACCTTCTCGGTCACCGCGCCATAGACGAAGACGTCGGCCGAAGAGTCTGGACCTACGTATATTGCCTCCAAAGTGATTGAGACCTCATCGGAACTTGAGTTGAGGGACATCGAGAGTTCTAGCTGGAAATCGTCTGTGGATGAGCTCATGCAACCTCCATTTGAGAAGTCACTGTCGTAGTAGTTTGTGCCTCCTGCACCGACCTTGTAGCATGATCCCGATTGCTGGTCTGCGAATGAGAATGTGGGGTATCCGGATGATGCTTGCATTATGTGTGTCTGCCGGTTGACGGGGCCATCACTAGGCCAGCCTCCGCTACTAGACTCGAAGAATGAAACGAAAGTGAAATCCTCCGGGTTTGAAGTCTTCAGATTATCGAGAGATGGGGAGGCACTGCTCATGCAGGGCCCACACCAATGCGCTCCGACGTACTCTCCGAAAACGCTGTGTCCGGGACTAGAGGCATACCATGGTACAGCCTCCTGCTCAAGTTCGACCCTCTGGAAATCATCCACCTCAGGAACGTCGACCATAGAAGATAGAGGTGTGGCTGCGAGTAGAGCGCATACCCAGAACGAGGGCTGGAGAAGTAGTCTTACGACCGAAGCCATCGATTTTTCAGAAGGTGTGGCCAGTATAATCATTCTCCTCTCCCTATAGGGAGAAAATATTGGTTGTCTATTGAATGACTTGAAACGTCCGCCTTAATCCGTCCAAATGGGGCGAGAGCATCGGCGAATGGGTTGCACTGAGGGAGGACGATGGCAGGGCATACCTTGTCCACAGAGTTCCTGGAGAAGTGAAGGTGAAGGGACTTGGTAGGTTCGATGCCGAGAAGATTCTGGAAGGGTATTCGATAGGGGATAGAATCACAGTAGGGCAGAAGTCACTATCGATAGTAAATCCCAGGCTACCCGAAGCCAGGAGGAACATGTCACGAAGAGCCCAGGTAATCGGCGCTAAGGACGCTGGTTTTCTGGTTTCATGGATGGGCATCGGAGTGGGCTCCAAGGTTCTCGAGGGAGGGCATGGTTCTGGTGGGCTTGCGATGCACCTAGCTAGTGTCCTAGGTGGCTCTGGAACTCTGATATCTGTTGAGAATCGAATTGAGCATGCGGAGGTAGGCTCTTCGAACATGAAGAGGCTGGAGCAGGTCCTCCCAGAATTCCCCGACTGGCGCCTAATCGAAGCTGACCTAGCTGACGTAGGAAGTCAGGCATCCGAGATCTGCGACTCACTAGATGCAGTAATTATCGACATGGCTGAGCCTTGGACAGTTCTGTCTGAGATTGTTCCGCTGCTTCGAATTGGAGGCCGTCTGGCCTGCTACTGCCCGACTACGTCCCAGTTGGAGAAGTCATGGGATGAAGTTGAGAGGCTGGGGCTTATCGTAGAATGGAGCGGGGAGATGGTCGAGAGAAGGTGGACCAAGGCGAGCAAAGGGGGAGTTAGGCCCGGAAACCAGCCTATGGGGCACACTGCTTTCCTACTGATTTCAGCCAAGATTGCTGCCGAAGAAGAATGAGTTTCACTCAAAACCTTTCAAAGGCACTTACCGTCACGTGGCCTCGTGAGAGACAGTTCAAACTGGAAGCCGACATCTTACCGGACACATACCATCGGCCAGGTTGTCGGGGACGGGGAGTCCTTGGTCGGTTCAGAGGTCACAATTGCGGGTTATGCTGAGACGGTCAGGGGCAGGGGTGCAATTTGCTTCCTTATGCTCAGGGATGGAACTGGACGAAT
>Ga0066862_10000877_pt1 | contig 12219 bp, 10 predicted proteins | sample ETN02SmetaG_FD_66431 | JGI IMG/M metagenome (GOLD analysis project Ga0066862, IMG submission 66431) | Marine microbial and viral communities from oxygen minimum zone, Eastern Pacific Ocean - ETNP2014F10-02SV255 | ecosystem: Environmental > Aquatic > Marine > Oceanic ... | reverse complement strand
TTGTAGTGTTGCATCGAGATCGATAACGGCTCGCACGATGTCGTCGTAGTTCTCCAATCCATTGCCGCCATCAGGGAAATAGCCAGAATGTTCGACTATCATCAGCCGATGAACCCAAGTCAATCCCTCTGGTTCCTCAGGGTGAATGTCCATTTTCCATGTAAGTGTCCCAGTACTGTTGTCACCTGTCCATGTGAAATCAGATTCAAGACCCCATGTTCTGTACTCATGTTTGTCTGCAAACATCTCAGAGTAATCGGATTCCAAAGAATCACCGTTAGGTGCGCTTCCTGCTACGAATCTGTAACCATCGAATACGACGGTTGGAGCAGCTCTCTCCAAGCCGTTTGCAACATCTGCACTGGTTTCCCCATACAGGTCTATCCAGCGTTCATCCCCTGCCTGAGAACCAAATGGATCCTGTGATTCTCCAATGTAACGGTGATGGACCAAAACTGTGGCATCTTCGCCTTCAAGGGCATCCATCAGTGCATGTTCAGAATCTACACAATTTTCACACCACGTTGCAGTGTATACTTCGACGACTTGAGTTGCTGTCATGTCGCCCCCGACAGACAAGGTCGTAGAATTATTCGAGATCCCAGCCAAATCAATCATCTGACCACCAAGGATTCCCTGATTGGCAATCGTGATTGGGGCACCCGCTTGAACAGGGGCTGGTAGCAACAATGCGACGAACAATAGCAATGTCAAACACTTGCGCATAGACGACCCATGTTGCACTCCGCTCTAAATCATGCGGCACAATGTGTTGGATATTTCTTCAGGATATGACCAACTGAGTTGTTCCCTGCAAGGTGTCTTCTTCTCTTAATCCAAACCGAGTGATTTCGATATCGCAAGTGCTTGAACAAATATCCACGCCATTTTCACTCAACGTAGCGATTTCTCCTTCTTCCCAGACAGCATAGTACTCATCTACCCCAGAGAATGAAATTATACAATTTGATTGGTTTCCAATGGTGCATAGGTGTGTTGAATTATCAATTGAAATCTCTGCCCAGAAACCGAAGTATCCCTCCGAGACATACCATTCAATTTCCCCGAAAAAATCATCTAATTCTATGGTGAATAGGTCATCATCTGTATTTGCCGATACGGAATCAGGGTGGTCGGTGGCAAGATACGTGGCATTCCATGCATCAGCAGGGCTAGAACCGGTAGGGTCAGCCCATATCCAAGTACAGAATTCTGGTTTCGCAGTCGAATTAATTGCAGCATTACGTGTTTGATCGTCCAGGAATGCACCTTCTTTTGAGTACACTACACACTGTATTGGTAAATCCGAATATACCTTACTAGTCATTCCAGCAGATTCAGTGATTGTGTATATTGAAGTGATAAAAAATAAGTCACCCTCGATTTGATACGAAGAATTTGTAATTTGATCTATGTTTTGTTCGTCCCAATGAAAACCTGAAATTAGAGTTTGATTTTCTGTGGTCCAACAATACTCTAAGCCTTCAAAATCAGGGTCAGTATTTGACTGCACCCTTGTACCATCTGCATAGAATTCTATGACACGTGGAGTGAAATCAACAAATGTATGCTGCACCCATTCCCCCACCAAACTTTCATCGATGATTTTCGTTTCACATGGCTCAAGTGGTGAATCGTTGTTGCCACCTATTCCATCATCTCCAATACATCCGGCGGAAAATAGCAACATTCCAAACAAAAGTAAGGATTGGAACTTGCGCATGGATGGGCTACGCCCATCCCGTCTCTAAAGCATACGGCTCAAAGTGTAGCGAATGCAGCGATGGTTCTGTCGATGTCTTCATCGGTAATGTGTAGATGAACGACAGCCCGAACCGCAGTGGGTCCAACATCGAGAACGTCGACACCGTGTTCGGCCAATCCAGCCATGATTTGTTGTGCACCGAGTTCCCCATCGACATAGACCATGTTGGTCTGTACACTGTCAAGATCAACCGTGAACCCATCCATGGCGTTCACCGCTTCTGCCAATCTGCGAGCACGGGCGTGATCCTCAGCCAAGCGCTCAACGTGGTTCTCTAGAGCATGCAGTCCTCCTGCAGCAATAACACCGGCTTGTCGCATTCCGCCTCCGAACATTTTGCGCCATCGATGAGCACGGGCAATGAACTCCGAGGAACCGATGAGGACACTGCCGACCGGGGCGCCCAAACCCTTGGACAAGCAAATGGAAATTGAATCGTAATCTCGGACCATTCGAGCTGCGTCAGTGCCTGTGGCGATGACTGCGTTGAACAGGCGTGCACCATCGAGATGGGCGGCGCACCCATTGTCATGTGCAATCTTTGCAATGGCGTCCAGGGTCTCTTGTGGATAGCAAGTGCCGCCCCCTCTGTTTGAGGTGTTTTCGACACAAACGAGTGAACCATCTGGGTAGTGCGAAAGACTGCCGTCTGCTTTTCGAATTGCCTTGGCGACATCGTCTGGATTCATGATACCTCGAACAGCATCAACCAAAGCGATTGAACAACCGGAAAGTGTAGCATATCCTCCACCTTCATACTGATACACGTGCGAGGTCGTCTCGGTGATGATTTCGTCACCGGGTGATGTGTGGGTACGAATCGCGACCGCATTGGACATGGTTCCGCTGGCTACGAACAGAGCGGCTTCCTTACCCAGTAAATCTGCGAGGTGGTCTTGCAATGCCTGAACAGTTGGATCATCTCCAAGGACGTCGTCTCCCACAACGGCAGTCTCCATTGCTGCTCGCATGGCCGTAGTGGGCTGAGTCACCGTATCACTGCGCAGGTCAACACGGTCGGAGGGGTGTTCGCGCATGGTTTCCCGTAGACGCCTGACATAAAGCAGTTTCAGATGACCTGTGATTGTAAGAATGACGAGGCGAGAACCTCAAGAACAGTTTGTTGGTGAGAGTTGCATGGCAGACAAAGTGGAGTCTTTCTTGTCTGACAACTGCCCTCCAATGGGCATCTACGAGACGCTGTATGCGTTCAGAGACTCATTCGGCAGTTTCATGGGAAGCGAAGGTACACACCCGTGGTCGCAGGGATTTCCTCTGACAACACCTCTAGAGAAGTTCGGAGGACCTTCACTACCTTCGAGCATCGAGGTCACTTGGGAGGATCGCTTCTATCCCAAGGCATGGGGTCATCCAGCGTTACGCGAGGCCATCGTAGAGTACTACAACTCTCAATACGGATCCACGATTGTGCCTGAGAACGTCATGGTTTTCCCAGGAGGGCGACCTGGAATCTACACCGTGCTTGCATTCCTCAAGGAACATGTTGAGGCGAGACTTGGAAACATCGAGTGGCCCGCTTATCTGGACATTATGGAGCAGACCAAAACCCACTACGAGGTCGTTCCCTACACCAAGGAGAACAACTTCCATCCGAACAATGACGCTTACTTCGACCGTGAAGGTCTCGATGCAAATACGTGCCTCATGCCCGTCATATCCAATCCTCAGAATCCTTCTGGTCAAACACGTTCAGGAGAAGAACTTCGGGAGTTGATCGCGATGGCTGAGCAGCCCATGAACGGTATACTGCTGGACGAAGCATACGAGATGTTCCATTCTCCTTCGGTGAGTGGAATTCAGTATGTGCATGATTTAGACAATAGCAATGTGTTCATCGCAGGTGCCTGTACAAAGGGTCTACAATCTCCAGGAATTCGTGTTGGTTGGATTATCGCCAGCAAGACGAACATTGAGACGATGGCGAACTACTCCAGCTTCGGTTTGGGTGGTGTGAGCCACCCATCTCAGAACTACGCTGTCAAACTCCTTGAGCCTGAGCGCGTCAAGCAAGCCCGCAAAGCCGTTGAAGAACACTACAACTGGCAACGCGAGCGATATGGCAAGGCATTCGAAGAAATGGGACTTGGTGTCTACACTGGTAACGGTGGATTCTACCATTGGTTGGAACTGCCTGAAGGAATGACCAGTGGCGAACTCAACGAGCGTCTCTTCAAGCGGGGGGCTGCAATCCTCTGCGCTTCCGATTGCGACATGGCCCGACCACACTCAAAGGACCCCAGTTATGAGACCCCATATGAGCGGTTCTTCCGGTTCTCTTTCGGGCCGCTATTGCCAGAGACTTTTGAATCAGATATTCAACTCTTCAAAGAAGTGTTTGATGATTATAGGCTTGAGATACAGGGGGCCTAATCATGAAGTTCCACATCTCTGGAAAAATTGGGGTCCCTGTTGGGATTGCGCTGCTGCTCCTTGGAGTCGGAATCACCGTTTCTGCATTCAGTATTTGGGAGGAATCAGAAGATTTCAAGGCATTTATGACTGAACCAAGCACTGAGGTTTCCAAGGAATTCTTCGATGATGGGGATGGCGGATCTGCTGGATGGTACATCATGATTCGGGGGGATTATTTCGCCGATGAAAATGATGACAATATGACCGATGCTTGTGAAGGTCTCAATCTGACCATTACTGATTCAAGTGGAAACGATGTCATGGACACGGCTGGAACGGTTTACTGTACAATGGATGAAAAATATCACATGATCCAAGACCTCGATGAAGAACATGTTGATGCAAATGATGAATGGATTATCGTAGGCATCTTTTGTGATTTAGACGATGATGCCGGAATGAAAGGATATTGGCAAAGCGATGAAGATGGAGGAGATTGGGTTGAGACTGACCAAAGTGACCGCTGTAGAAATGGTGAATACACTATTTCGAACCAAAATTCCACCACTGAGATGGTTTTGTTTGACCGTAGTGCTCAAGTTGCGTTAGAGTGGGAAGGGCTCTTGACCTTCTGCGGTGGTCTCTGCTGTGCAATTTGTTCACTTCTAATGGTAATTGTAAGTGTCATATCTGGGTTCTCGATGAATCCAGGCACCTCAGCATTCACGACGATGGAATTGGGTGGTGCAAGTCCAGTTCCAGTCTCTGGAGAAGGAGAGGGGGCTACTGTGCCCGGAACAACACCAGGGGCGATCTTCGGAGCCGGGCCTCCTGTTCAACCGTCGCCGGTTCCTCTTGCAGAAGAAAGCAATGAAAATTCCATTGAATCTTCAGCGGATGCCTTGAAGAAGCAGTTCCTCGCAGGTGCTGCAGAACAGGTATCCGATTCAAGTGACCCTGACAAAGAGTGATCAGGCTGCATCGTAGATGCCGAAGCCCGACAGCGGTGGCGTGTATACGTGGAAATTGATGAGATTGCCATCCGTATCGTTTGAGATGCGATGGATGTCTGGTTCATTGGCAGCGCACACGTCTCCGGGGGCATAATGGCGGACATTTGTAGCCACAGCCAATTGTTCGTCATTCAATTCGTAAATCGTCTCAGTAGATGTGCCTTCCACAATCAAGAATGCACAATCTGAGCCGACATGATCGTGAATGGGTGTATCTTGACCTGCGCGCCAAGTGATTGCAACCATCTCGTAATGCTCGGTTTTCTTGATGATGTTGCGTTGGTAGCCATTGTCTTCAGTATAGCCAATGTGTTCCTTGAGTGCCTCAAGATTCACTGGCATTGATTCCAAATGATTGCCTAATTCGGTAAGACCGGGTCTAGAATCGAGAGAATCCAACCATTCAATCATGTCTGCTACACCCTTGCAACAAGCGATCAGTTCGTTGCGGTCCTCATCACTGAGATTGACAACCGCGACCATGTGTTGCGGAAGATGCCGAAGGCAATAGAGTTGACCTCAACGAATTACTGTGTCATTATCCGGTGGAAATGATGGACTCCTGACTCTTTGGTCGGTGAATATCGACCGCGTTCATAGGCGACTGAAGAGACCCCTTTTTGGCAACCTTCTACGATGAATTGATCCTCGGCCTCAACCTTGTCTAAATCACCGCCCGCACCCTTCCCAAGCATCGAAGAATCACCCACAAATCCGTGATAGACAATACGGGTCTTGTCAGTATCCTCAGGGATGACAAGATTCACAGAAAGTCCCCATGGATAGAAATTCAACATCAAACCGGGATACAACCAGAAATAGTAAGCTGCAATGTTCTGTCCAAAATCAGGATGTCCCTCTGGAAGATCAAAGGTGGGTTCTCCTTCATTCGCGATGCCAATCTGTAATACACCGCCATCAAACAGTTCAGTGCTGTATGCATCGTAATCCAGTACTTCGTGCAAATCACCATGAACAAATGGGATGTGGAATCCTTCGAGATAATTGTCGACATACAAAGCCCAATTTGAATCGATTGAGTATTCGCGATGGCGAGTTGAATCGTGGGTGAAATCTTCGATTGAAAGCCAACCTACGCGTGCCTCTACCGCTGCAATAAACGACTTGAATTCAGTGGCGGAAATGGTGTTGAATAGCAAACCCTTCCATTCAGCCAAAGGGAATGATGGAAGGTGATCATCCTGTGTTGGAAAATTCTCGACTTCTTCGAATTCAGGCATACTTCGAAATTGTCCATCCATACCGAAGACTCGGCCGTGATAGGGACACTGCAACCTCTTTGCGTCGGAACGCTCTGTACAAACCAACATTCCTCGATGCGTACAGACATTTGAGATGCAATGTATTTCTCCATCGACATGGGTAAGCAACATTGGCTCTCGTAGAGAATTATCGATGGGTTGGGCTGCAGAGAGTTGGCTGCGATGACCAGCGAAATGCCAGTTCTGACCGAATGAAGAAATGACGGATGCGAAGGTCTCTGAATCGGTGTAATATCGAGAGGGAAGGGTCTCTGCCTTTCGGATGTCTGGATCAATAATTGTCATTCGAACACCTCAGACATCGAGGTCGCCACGAACGAACTTGATGTAGCGCTGCTCTTCATTGTCCTCAAACGGATGCTCTCCGATATTCTGTTGGAAAGCAATGCCAACCCATGTCCCATCAGGACTGAAGACGCTCTCAAAGAAATCATGCAGAGCGTGCACATCTCCATTCTCTTCCTCGTACTGCGTCACAGTGTGTAGTGCCAAGGGAGTTCCATCTGGGTTCATCGCTGCAATTTCAAAATCAAACGTATCATTCTCGTGGGGCTCTCGAACCGCACCCGAATAGAGATACCATTCTTGTCCAGCGACATATTGTCCTTCAGCCGTATTGTCGAAAGGAATACCATAGAAACTAACCAGAGTGACATTGTCTTCACTGATACTGACAAATGGATACATTGTGATGCCTTCCCATTCAGGAGGGGTGATTTCCCACGACTCCCATGTTTCACCACGATCGTATGACATGGCCATGCGGATATCCCACGGCCCAGTAGGCCCATCGGGACAATCGGCCCAGACCACTGCTACGGTGCCTTGACCATTGGTTTCAACGAGGGGGTAGCCTTCGGGAGGATTTCCATTGCGTGGACCTACATCGATTGGATCACCCCAATTGAGGCCGGTGTCATTAGAGATTCGGACCTGAACGTGACCTGTGTTGCTGTCCTGATTTTCCTGAGCCACAAACACGTATTCCCCACTGCGTTCTGGAGCAATGGTTGACCAGCCGCCGGGCATTGAATAACACTGGGACCATGTTTGGCCGCCATCAGCACTACGGTAGTACCAGTATCGAGCTGGACCATTTTCGCAATCCTGCACCGATACCCCACTATTTCCTAGATAGTGGACAATTCCGTTGTTCTGCGCTTGAATCCATGGGCGATCATCGGCGGCCATCGAGTATTGACGGTCGCACAAATTACTCTCAAAGTTCTGTCCGCCTTCACTGAAGACGTGAATCCAATTGTCTTCAAGATAAGTATCGAGATAGTAGATTCGATCCATGGCATCTACAGCAATATCGCCTTCATCACCAAGGCACGCTGAACCGGATGCGCCATTGGTGATTTGTCCTTCAACCACGGTTCCTGGTGTTTCTTCGAAATTATCTGCAATGCCCCATGTTGTGCCATTGTCATTGGAAATCCAGAACCAAGATGCAAAGTAATCCCAACTCGTCATGTATCCATCCATGCAGGCTCCATCAGAGAGAGGGATTGTGGGTTGCAAATCTAAGATGCTTGCAGTGCCACCTGTGGGACTGGACCATCGCAAGTCTTTGTGTGCAGTAATGAACATGTTTCCATGCCCATCAATGGCTAAACTGGGCTCATATCCAATGCCATATTCTGGTAGATCTTGACCGTTTGAGGGGTCGATGCAATCTACATCTCTGGGCATGAAAATGGTGTCACCCCAAGTAACATCGATGGTGGAACCAGGATTGGTGTTCGTTGCAGTCATCATGTGATCTCCAACAGAACCCCACATGGCCGCAAAAATGGTGAATGCAATCACGATGGCTCCAGTGCTGGCTAGAGCGACATCCAATTGGCGCTTTTCTCGGCGTTCAATGGATTCGAGCGGTTCGTCAATCCACTCTCCGTAAACCTCATCCTCGAGGATTTCGGCCTCCCAAACGTCGTCCGACACAAACTGTCGTAGGCTGAACCCATCATGAAACCGACGCTCTAGTGAGTTGGCGCCCTACGGGCGCCTGTTTCTCTAAACCAAGCCGAATGAACCTGTCAGGGAATCGATTGAATCCCGTGACCCTGGTCCAAGTCCAACAACGGTAACCGTTCCCGATGGAATTTCCGTATGACCTGCATCGCGAACCATATAGCAAACAATTCCTGCAGCCTGTGCTTCTCCAAATAGACGCTTTAGTGAATCGAGGTTGGGGGCTTCGACAACAATTTTCCGGGCTCCATTTTCTCGCCATGATTGAAGCGTCTTTGCGCATTCACGACTTGCTTTGAGGGCACACTCAACCGCTGCATGGCTACACTGTGCAGCGAGTTTACCTTTGGATAATTTTAGATCCTTACGGGTCACGAGAACCATTGTCAATGAGTCATCTTGTGCCATCTAATTCTCACCATCAAGTCGTGCGATTCCAGCCAAGGGGTCTTCGAGTTGTTTCTCTGCTGCTTCCGTCTCAGCGATGAACGCTTCCCTCTTCAATGTCTCATCTGATATGGTTGGCAACCAACGTCCGGCTTCGTGCCGACGATGTAGCCACAGAAGATGATGCAAACTCGGTGCCAACCAAATGGTGAATAATACGTTTCCAACAGCATGCAGTGCATCGAATACAAGGCCTGCGATGATGAATGCTAAGAAGGCCTCAAACGATTGGTATAATGCAAGTGCAGACAACGATACTGTCCAATCGAAAAAGAATCCCCAGATGAATGCCAATAATGCCATCGGACCGATTCGGACCTTGGTCCCGTCCCAATTCACCAAAACAGGTCGCAACAGTGCCGCACTGGTACCAACAGCAGCCCATGCGATAGCTTGGTAGAATGTCCAAGGCCCGTGTCCGAGTGCCATGTTGGAAATGAGAGCGGTCAACATGGCCACAGCAGCGGCTCTACGGGCACCAAGGTGGAGGCCAATCATCAGCAGGAGAAGGGTCACAGGTTGAACGTTTGGAAGCGCTGCAAATAGGACTCTGCTAGCACTTGCAACCGCAGCCAAAATCGCAATCAGAGCGGCATCCCTCCCCAACCGAATTCGACGGTCTACACTCAAGAGCAATGAACCAAAAATCAGGCCGAACAATACAGTGAGCCAAACGGCAATTCCGCCCGGGGTTCCTGCCCATGCTTGAATGTCGGCAAAATTCATGACGATGCCTCCGTCAACACGCCCTGCTCAATGTTCCAAACACGTCCACCACTGACTTTGGCCCAAGCGACAAGATCGGGGGAATGGGATGTGATAACGATGGCACATCCAGCCTTGCGGCGAGCATTGAGTTGCTCGATGAGGTCAGCCAGAGTCAAATCATCCAATCCATGATCAATTTCGTCGAGGAGCATGAGGGGTGGTTTACGCATCAATAACGGCAGCAAAGACAAGCGGCGCCTCTCTCCTGTCGAGAGATCATGAACAGGAGTAACCATCGAAAGATGGGATAGACCCAGGTCAAGTCGAAGCGCGGATTGTTGCAATTGGATGGTTTCAGCATCCGCGATTGTTTCTTCATCACCGGCGAGATATTGAGCGAATAGTGTTGGATGTTGTAAATTCAATTCTTCTTCAATCGTCATACCCAGCAATCGCCGATCTGGAGATGTTGGCAACCAAGGCAGGCCGGATATTTCGGCCCATTCTCGTAGAAGTGTTGTTTTTCCACTACCATTTGCGCCTTGAACAAGAATCAAATCCCCAGAGCGAACCGGTTTGAGTTCATGTGAGAATAAACTACTTTCAGGTGGTTGACCAATTTCGTCACCTCTTTCAATCCAAACAGAGGGGTAATCTTGAGCAGTGATTGGCTCGCCAATGTCAATGACTTGATCTGCAATTCGTTCCCATCGAGCCTGCCTGTGTGCGACGACAATAATCAGCCCTCCACGCGCCCGATGCTTAACCACCGCTTTGCCAAGTTGAATGAATCCTGCTTCGTCCAAATGGACATCTGCCTCATCGAGTAACCAAATGGGTTGGGCCGAATCAAGATGTGCGGCCAACAGCAATCGCTGTTGCTCACCTTCGGATAGATTCTCAGGCTGAGATTGGAGTTTCTCTAGGAGATTCCATTCTCGAAGACATTCAAGCATTTCTTGCTGTTTCCATGGCCCTGAAAGTCGGCGCGCGATTTTGAATTCCCTATGAACAGACTCAGCTAACCCATGTCGATCAGGGTCTTGAGGTATCCAACATGAAATTGCCTCAGTGAACGGTCCATCTGCAAGATTGATTTCACCAAGAGTGGGGTGCCCTGAGATGTGGACTCTACCACTGACTGTCACAGGATGTTGCCATGGGGAAACACCAGCAATGACTCGCAATAGACTTGATTTTCCACAACCTGAATGGCCGCGAAGTAGAACGATTTTTCCTCCGCGCAATAATTCCTTATGCCGACCGATACAACGACCATCGGGCAAATTGATTTCCATGTCTAATCCAAGTTGAACCGAATCTGAGAAGTGATGTGGATTGACTCCATCTTCACGAATTTCTTCCCCTAAGGCAAGTTGGACAATTCGACGTTTGACTCCATGCCGCCAGCGTCGAGGGGCCAAGATGCCCCGTGATTGAACTGCATCTCCCAAATCATGAGCATGATCCAATGAATCAGCCAGCCAGCCAGGCCAGATTGAGGCTCGGGTTCGAAGTGCTTTCATTCTAGATTCATTGTCGATGAAGCCACGCTCCTCAAGGGTTTCAATACGCCATTTGGCACTACGCTCTAACCGTGGAACCAATCGGAGCGCGATTGCGAGAGACACACCAAGGCGAGGGAGGGCCCATTCGAAAGAACGAACAACATCTGAAGGCGGTACAGACCATGTCATGATTTGCATGCCGAGCAAGGCAATGAGTAAACGTGCCATAAGTAGTAAAATCCGCGACCAATTTTCAGTGCCACTAAACAAGAGCAAAATAAGGCCGTAAAGAATTGACAATGGCAACCAGACACGCATCCAACGCAGTAGTGAGGCTGGACCCACCATCGCTACAGACCAGAGGAATAGGAATCCACCCCATGCTGCAAGATTGCGCCATTCGAGCAATAATGGCAAGACGACGACGAGTGCGAGGAAGGGTAAACGGAAGTGACGAGGCGGGCCCATTCTGGCCGCCCGTTCACCCTGCCAACCCCAAACTGAAATGAAAATCGCCTCCTATGGAGGCGACACTAGGCAAAGCGGTGTTTGAGTGTTGACCTGATTAGAACTGGCCTGCATCAAAATGCCAATCGATGTGATTGCCCGGTTCTACCACTTGATCCGACATGCCAATCGTTCCATATCCACCGTTCAAATCATAACTCCACCAAAGGCCATCAGTACCACCCTCTGCAAGACCCACATCCAGCAAGAAATTACCGAGACTTTGCTGCTCAATATCGTAGGCGTACGAGTATTCATCAAGGGTTGATATTGTCACGGTTTCAACCGTATTTCCAGTTTCAATTTCGATGGTTGAAACGACAATGCAGTAACTGCCATCTGGTGGAGATTCAATCTGCCAAGATTGACCTGTTTGTGAGTTCATTATCTTGCCTTCAGTGCAACCATTTGGCGCATAGGGTTCTGGAAAGTGGAAGGCGATAAGAACCTCATTTTCGGCCAACCCTTCGCCCAATTCTGGAAGTAACATTACAGCACGTTCACGCTGACTCGAATCAGGTTCAGAATTAGACACTATTTGGGTGTTGTAAATTGTACCCGCCATGACAAGACCGAGCATCACCATGAATAGAGCACCGATTCGAATCTGTCGACGCATGTCTGAACTCACTGCAAAC
>Ga0066862_10000875_pt1 | contig 12231 bp, 11 predicted proteins | sample ETN02SmetaG_FD_66431 | JGI IMG/M metagenome (GOLD analysis project Ga0066862, IMG submission 66431) | Marine microbial and viral communities from oxygen minimum zone, Eastern Pacific Ocean - ETNP2014F10-02SV255 | ecosystem: Environmental > Aquatic > Marine > Oceanic ... | reverse complement strand
ATGAATGTAACTTCAGGAGAAGTGTACGAATACCCTGCCAATTCAGGATTATTGTACGTGGTTAATCCCGGAGGTCCATTTTGGAGTGTAAGCGCTCCAGATATTGATCTAGATGTTTGGGCACCGTGCGAAGTAAATCCTCCTGCTGATACTGGTCCATGCAATGGTTCAGAATCGGTTGGCGTATGGAATGACACATCTGTACCCGTAATTGGTGATGTTTACGAATATCCAGCAAATTCAGGAATGTATTACGAGATTATTTTCGATCACGAAGGTAACATAAGCAAACCTGATGGACCTGGAAACGAGGAGTTTTGGTCACCAATCGATTGCCCATGTGAGGAATCATGGGTAGATAATGGACAACCCGTCTGGGATGCAACTGTCGATTATCCCGGGAACTATGTTGTGGCATGGCCCTTTGGTTCTAACAATCTCTACGTTCCTTTGGAGCCAACGGGTGTTATGAGTGGTGCAGAGCCTGGCGTTGATCTACATTGGATTCATTGTGTAGATCCTACTCCAGAACAGATAGAACCTGCTCCAGAAGATGGTTGGCTACCTTCAATCGGTGTCTTTGGAACTGTTGTTGCAATTAGTATGGCGGTTTTAATTACAAGACGACGCATTTAATTTCTTGTAATTTGATTACTTGGTACATTAGGCCATAGCACTTAATTGTAGAATTGTGGTCATTTTTTACGCCAAATTGAGTAGGTTGAATCGTGTTCATCACTCTCGGATTTCTTTAGTTTTTCAATGACTTCTTCAGTCCAATCTGTTTTGTCCCATTCAGGCATTTTCACATCTCCTTCAACATTTGCATGAATAGTCGTGAGATGTATTTCTTCTACTTTATCGAACATTGCAGAATAGGTACCTGCTCCTCCAATAATCCATGTTTCATCACATCCCTCAGCGAAAGAAATTTCCATAGCCTGTCCAGGATAGAATGCTGTTTCTGCCCCCTCGTTACTCCAACCAATCTGTTGTGTCAAGACGATATTTATTCGATTCGACAATGGGCGATGAGCATCTGGAAGAGAATCCCAAGTTTTTCGTCCCATTATCACTGCATTGGTATCGCCTCCGTCACCAACAGTAAGTTGTTTGAAACGAGTCATATCACTCTTAACATTCCACGGAAGATCTCCGTTTATTCCAATGACTCCATTCTCGCTGACTGCTGCTATGAGGCATGTTCTCATGGGCTCGTGAGGAATTGATGGTTGAATAACGCTCTGCAAAGTCGATTGTAATTTGCGTAGGACTCATTTGTGAGATGCTTTACGCAAACACATGGTACACCGGAGTACACACTCATTAAATCGAGTTGTACCCATAATTCTAATTCTACTCTCGGCATCACTCAGTGGATGTTTCGGTGATGATGAAATTAATCCTGAAATTAATGATGAAACCAATGTTGTAGAAATTGAATGGGGTGAGCCATACTATATGCCTCGACATGAAGAGTGTATTGATCCAGATAATGGTCAAGACCCTGGTTACGAGGGATATGGAATTGGATATGAACCCTCAATATCGATTACAAATAATGGAAACATGTTCATTACTGCTCACAAGGATCTTCGATGGGGTGGAGAAGATTCTCCGATTCCTATAATCCTTGATCCTGATGATCCTGGTCCTTGGTGGGCATGTACTGATGGACAGGAAACGAGTTGGGATTACTGGGCCTCATGGTTTTGGGCCTCATATGATAATGGAACAACATGGGGGCATGGAGAAGAATTCGATCCTACACCTGGTAATATGCTATTTGCAAACTATCTTGCAGGAGGTTCTGAATGCCTAGGTGATGAAGGAGATATAGCAGTAGATGCTATGGATACTGTATTCTATCTTGATACGACCCTTGAGGATAATTGGTGGCACATATTAGGAGACAATGGCACCACATACGAAAGTGGTGCATGCGCTCGAATGAATACAATGGCAGCTGATGATCGGCCATGGGTTGCAGCTCAGGGTGATGGGATCATCCATTACCTCGGGAATTCAGGTGCCTCTCCACCAGAATGCAGCGGCGACTCGGGTAGATATTGGTATTATCATTCAGAGAATTCAGGTTCCTCATTCAGTCAGTGTTATTCCATGCCAGGTGGCTGGTCTACGATATCTTCTCAGAATCATGGTCCGTATGTCTTTGTAGTTCAGGAGGATGCTGACAGTTCTAGTGGTACAGTTCATGTTAGGATATCAGATGATTATGGTAGAGGAACTGGGCCAGGACCTTCTGATGGTTCTTGGGCTAGTCCCGTAGATATTGGTCCAAGAACTGGTAATTGTCCCGAAGGTTATCCTGTGATTAACAACAATGAGAAGGGAACAGTTGCAGCTGTTTGGGCCGATTGTCCAAATGGCGGAACTGGTCCTTGGATGATGAGGTTCTCGATATCATATGATAATGGAACAAATTGGTCTGAGTCGTGGGATGTGACTCCCTTTGATCGAGGGATCAATATGTATCCCTTCATTTCAATATCTGAAGAGGATGTTGTAAGTCTCGCATTTTATGGATTGGATTTTGATCAGAATGCGAGTGAAGATGGGTATACCTCAGGCAAGGAATGGTTCCTCTATGCCGGAGCCCTTCGCGAGCCGTCGTTCAACGATTCCTGGTCTTTTTCTGTTGCTGATCCAACTCCACTACATATTGTCACTGATTACGAAGAAGATAGTGGAGATACTCATGCTTTGCATGATTTCTTTGAGACAGTAATTAGCGCAGATGGTACCTGGTTAGGAATTGCGTATCAAGAGAACGTAGGTCTCCATCCATTCGAGGAGAACGAAGAACAAAGATACATCAAGTTCGTTCGTGGAGAACTAGATGTTTGAACATCTAGACGCTTATTGGTGCTTTGATGTGAGGATGATGGTTGTATTCCAAAATTGATATGTCTTCATTGCTAAAGTCATCAATTTCAGTACATTCTGAATTCAATTTAAGAATCGGCCATTCCAAAGGTGTTCGAGAGATTTGTTCCCTTGCTTGATCTAGATGGTTCATGTATAGGTGTGCATCACCTATTGTATGGACAAAATCTCCTGGTTTGAGCCCCGTTACTTGGGCGACCATACAACATAGAAGGGAATAGGATGAGATATTGAAAGGAACTCCTAGAAAAACATCCGCTGAACGTTGGTATAGGTGTAGAGAAAGTTCTCCATTTGCGACGTAAAATTGGAAGAATGCGTGGCATGGCATTAATGCCATTTCATCGAGTTCACCAACATTCCATGCACTGACAATGATTCGCCTACTTCCTGGATTTGTTTTAATCATCTCAACAGCATTTTGTAATTGATCGATTATTCTTCCATCATTTGCTTCCCATTTCCTCCATTGTTTTCCATAAACGGGGCCTAAATCTCCATTCTCATCTGCCCATTCATTCCAAATCCTAACCTTGTTTTCTTGAAGGTATTTTACATTCGTATCTCCACTAACGAACCATAGGAGTTCGTGAATCACAGATGGCCAGTGTACTTTCTTTGTAGTAACAGCTGGAAACCTTCTTCGTAGATCAAATCGCATTTGATGCCCAAATACTGAAAGAGTGCCTGTACCGGTCCGGTCATCTTTTTCTATACCCTCAAGAAGGATGCGACGCATGAGTTGTTGGTACTCTTCCATGGCGACCGGGTGTCCCCTGAGAATGGTAGGCCCTTCAAAGATGCGGCTGATTTCAAGGTGCGCCAAGTGCTGAAAGAGAACCCATTAATTGGTCTGTAAATCGCCGATATAACATAGCCATCTCTTTTTCCCGTTCTGAATCTTCTGCATCGGCAATTGATTGCAGATCTTGTTCCGAAAATCCTCCTCCTTTTGGATGATGAATCCACTCTCTCCAAGTAATTCCTTCGCCAACAGACATCGTAATTGGTGTACTAATTCTAAACATACTAGAACCTGGTTTGAGCATCTTATGTGTGTCCAATAGAGCAATCGGATGGAGGGGGACATCAGGGAATGTAGCTGCCAATCTAGCAACTCCTGTTTTCCCCTTCAACATAAATGGAGGTTCAGTCCTTCGTGACCTTGTCCCTTCTGGGAATATACCCATGGCGCCTCCATTACTGAGAACTTGTTTTGCATTAATCAGAGCATCTTTTGCCCCAGATTCACGATCAGTCTCAATCTGACCTGTAGTGGTCATGACGAACCGTGTGAATGCTTGACTGTAATGTTCTTTTTTGGACAAGAAACGTAGAGTTCTCCTAGACCCGACAATCATCAGGATTGGATCTACATGTGCCAAATGGTTTCCTGCTAGAATGACTGCTCCTTTCTTTGGTATCCGTTCTGCTCCTTTGGTCCTAATACGGAAAATAGAACGAAGGATGACGGGCCCAATCCGTAGAATCAGTGGATATAGGGGAGTGAATGGCAGTTTTGATTTGCCTTTGATTCCCGACAAGGTTGTCAATGTGTCTACTGCATTGCTCCCCATGGTTAGATTCGATGGTGACTTGTTATTGACGCTTACCCGTTGATTTAGCGCAGAGTCCATGAATTACCGATTTTTCGCAAGTGCATGAATACGGAAATGTGTGCCATTATAGGAGTCATATTGATTCTTACAGCACCATGTGTTTCTGCCGTAGAATCAGATTATCAGTATGATGATGATGGTTGGTTAATTCGATTGGCTGGTCCTGAACGACTATCTCTTGGGGATGAATTTGCATGCCATGGTATGCCTGATGTAAATCCACTCGATGATCCAAATAGTGTGGCTGCCTGCATTTCATACCTCAATGAACGTATTCATGCATCGAAATGGGGTGAAAACCCTCTCACTTTTGGTTTGCCTGATTACTCCCCATCTAACATTAATTCTGAAAATCTTTCAGATGCCCTAATTTCAGCAGGTATTCATGTGGTCGATAATTCAGATTTTGGTCCCAATGATGGCACATTCAATTCGTTTGAAGTAAATGCTGGCTCTCTTGAGAAGAGTGTTGCCAGTGTCGATGCAATCAGGTCTGCATCGAACGATGAGGGGATTGTGGTTTTATCTTGGATAGCAGAAATGGAAGATTTGAATGTGAGAAAGGATAGTGATGTTGTATCATGGATAGAAGGTGAATCATTTTGGTTTACTACCCCTGGTGAAATTATTTCAAGTAAATCTCATGCAATGATTAGCCATATCAATTCAAGTGATTCATCAGTAATCGTTGAACAGCCGAATGCAATCCAAGGATTATGGAATACTCCTGGTAATTCATTGATTACAGCAATTGATTCAGAGGGTGCAGGATTATCAGTTCTTTCAGTATCATATTCAAATGGAACAGCATTGGAACAATTAGACTCAATGGACCGCCATCTGTCTGAAGGTTGGAGATTTGAAAATGGATCTATGCATCTATCTTTGATGCCTGGTTCTCTTGTGACGATTCAATTTAATTCTAATCAATCACTAGAATCCGTACAAGTTTCTAATAATACATTCAATGGTTTGATTCCATTAATTGTATATGGTGAACATGTTACAGATCTTTTTGAATGGTCTTCTGGATTCAAAGATTCACCAATTCGATTCACATGGTTGATCGAACCTCGATCAGTAACACAGATGAATTGGATTTTACCAATTATCGCAGGATTGGTAGGAATCATCACTGTATTTTACATGCGTAGGCTAATACAATCTGATGACCCTTCTCCAGAGTTATTTCGAACATTATTTGAATCGGAATAAAAATTATTCTTGAAACAAATTGATATCATGTAACGAATATTCCTGAATACATCGTTCAAGTAAATTAGAATCAACACCTTCAGGGGGGTAGATTCCAATTGGAGCATTATCGTCTAGCAAGAACTTGACTACTGCGCAGGTAATTGCACCAGTAGTTCGGGCCATCGAAGAACCATTTTCCCTTCCTTCATCATCCAATATCCATCTTGAGGAACCTTTTCCTTTTCCATAAACTTCCATCCAAGTAAATTCAGGCCTATCTGAGTCCCATGTCCATGCATCAACCAATTGACTTTCAGATAATGTGTCCTTACTGGAAATGTACCTGTCGATGTGCCCTGGCCATCTTACTGTTGCCTCAATTAATTCATTTGCTTCCACTGAATCTAGGACTGAACGCAATCCATCGGTAAGAAAAGCTTCCATTTCTCCCCGTCCTTCTACATGGAAGAGTGTTCTTTCAGACAATGCAGGAAGTGTCACTACATCTCCATCTCTAATAATTCTAGCAGGCCGAGTATATTCTTCAATTACATCAATGGGCGAGAAAGGAGCCATGTAACTCCATTCGTCATCACTTTCAACTGGATTGCCACCTACTCGAACTCTGCCAATGGATAATCGGCCATGCCTTTTGTTGCATTCTTTCAAAAGTAGGTTCGACAATCCTGGAGCGACTCCTACATCGTAAATCAGACATGCTCCATGTTTGACCGCAATTTCATTCATTTCTCTAGGATCTTCCGGGGTGAATGCTAAGTCAGCAATCATTGCACCGGTCTCAAGAAGACTTTTTCTTACACTGTGCCCAATTCTTCCCGGTAATGCATTTACAATTACATTTACATCTAGTGAAAAAATCAACTCCTCATTCACTTTTTGATGAATTGTTTCCGCAACATCTTCTAATTTTGAGATCGCTTTTTGATCAGAATCTACTACAAGCACATGGTATCCTTGTGATGCAAGATTTTGTACAATCCACCTACCAACTAGACCTGCTCCGAGGACAGCGACCTCTGCCATGAATTGCAACACTCCACTCGGGTCTTGATTGCGTCGATGAAAACGGTCTTTGACATCAATAATGAGAGAAGGATTGATGCCACTAGGGTAAACCCTTGAGGCGTGGATGAGGGCATTCGTATCGATCCGTGGTCATCTCAACAGTCGACAGACTACTCTAGAATCCGTGATCAATTTGGATTAGGAACCATACAAGGAATGGATATTCCAGATCCAAGTATGCTTCATCGTCGTGGAATTATTTTTGCACAGAGGGATCTCGATGTTGTTTTAGATGCTGCAAGGAAGAAGGATCCATTTGGAGTGCTAACTGGATTAATGCCATCTGGTCGAATGCATTTAGGTCATAGTATGGTGATTGAACAGGTGAAGTGGTTTCAAAATCAAGGAGCAGACGTAACCATTGCAGTAGCAGATTTGGAAGCCCATGCAACAAGAGGGATGTCTCTCGAACAATGTCGAACCAATGCTTTGAAGGAATATGTTCTCAATTACGCAGCATTAGGACTTCAATCCGAACAAACTTCAGTATATTTCCAAAGTACACGTCCAGCAGTTCAGCGAATTGGCTTCACACTTGGTAAACGAACCACACTTTCTGAAATGGAATCTATCTATGGTTTCCAAGGAGATTCTAATTTAGCTCACATCCAAGCACCTCTGGTTCAAGCTGGCGACATACTCCATCCTCAATTTGAGGAATATGGGGGTTTACGTCCAATTGTAGTTCCTGTTGGAGTTGATCAAGATCCTCATATTCGATTGACTCGTGATCTTGCATCTAGGTCAAATTGGTTTAATGTAAAACCTAGGAAAGCGGGCGGCCTTTCTATAGCCCTTTCAATCCAGGATGAAAATGCCTCAACCTTTGGTGTTGGTGAACGGGGTAGAGTTGATCGTGAAATCCGATCGAATATATTTGCTTCAATGCATAATGCATTGTCTTCATTTGGTTTCTCTGATATTAATTCTAATCCTAAACACGGATTAATTGAGATTCCTGCTGCCACAAAACGAGATATGGGCTCAATAAAAATTGCATTATTGGGATTGGAAAGACAACTAGGTGGACTTGGATTACTCCCTCCTTCATCTACGTATCATCGATTTGCAATAGGAATGACTGGAGATAAGATGTCTTCTAGTAGACCTGAGACTACAATTTTCCTTGATGATTCCGTTTCAGATATGGAGAAGAAGGTAAAGCGTGCAATGAGTGGGGGGCAATCCACGGTCGAAGAACATCGTCGTTTGGGTGGAGATTGTGAAAAGGATGTGGCTTTCCAGTACCTCCATTCATTTTTTGAAACAGATGATATGGCGCTGGAAGAGATTCGTCGTGAATATTCATCAGGAAGAATGTTGGCCGCAGAGATCAAACAAATTTGTATTGATAAGGCATCTGAATGGTTGACTAACTTGGATGAAAAACGCAATTCAATTGGCGATCAAATCGATGATTTTTTGGCACATGATGCCTTTTAATTCAGCCCACCAGCATCGAAAATTGGTATCTCTGTACCAATTGCTAATTCATTACATTCTTCTGCTGTAAGTTCCCATTGTTCAGTATCTGAATGGAGAATTCCGCTATGCCCCATTGGATCAAGTATTTCCAACGTAAGTTGTATGTTTTCTCCAGATAATGCGGTTTCTAATGATGAGAGTATCGATTTGATTTTTTCGATTTCATCTGGCGAATCGTTTTCTGAATCCTGCGAACGTTGCAACATCAATACTGTGTCGCGAAATCTAACTAGTACTCCTTCAACATTTGATACATAACCTGACGAATCATTCCCTGGTTCTACTTCTAAACCTAGTTCTGGGATTCGAATAGTTCCGCTACTACCTCGAATTACTCTAGCAGTTAGAGTGACGGGTAGGATGAGTATTCTATTCCCTATGGGTCCCTTAGATTCAGCAGGGATAAAGTCAGTTCGTCGCCACCCACATGATTCACATCCTAAGGTAATTTGAGTATGTTCTCCAAAATATGGAATCTCGTCAATATGAACCGACATTATCAATCCATTTTCTGAGAAACAAATAGGGCAAGGATGCTCCACAATACTTTCTATGGATGTCACCCTCTACGATCGATTTTCTCAGTAGCTCGAACTCTTGGAGGTAGAATCAGAATTCTGGTTTCACCCATTTGCACCAATTCTCCACCTAGGTCACGTTCAACAAAGGCGGCCAATCTTTCGACTACAGCATTAAATTCAGTTTGTCGAGCCATTAGTCTTCTTGTATCTAACATTACTATGTCTCCATCAGATGCCCAGTCTAGCAATTGTGGTAATCCAGTGATATCTAGAATTTCAGCACGATGCAGAATAATGCCACTAGGTATTCTTGGAATTGGAGCATCGGGGAATCTAGCATCCAAAAAGTGGAATGCTTCTCCTTCTCTTGCATTTGGGGCGCGAGGTTCGTCGGAAATTGGTAACCATCGTGGTTCTCCAGCGTCCCCCATGAGTCAACCTGCACTATGGCAAGTCATGAACCTGAGGGTGATTCGCATAGATTGACCATCTCTTACGGCGAATTCATAAGGGGCCGTGAAATATTGAAGTATACCTGAAGGCTTTCGCTAGATGGAGGGAATCAAGATGGACGGAGTTATGGAACAGGTAAAGACTGGAACGAGTACTGTTGGAATTACTTTCGACGGAGGCGTGGTTGTAGGTGCAGATCATAGAGCTACTATGGGTCATTTTGTAGCAAATAAGAGTGTTCAAAAATTATTCAAAATTGCCGATAATTTGGCATTAACTACTGCAGGTTTGGTAGGGCATGCTCAAGCACTTAGTAGGTCATTAGCCGCAGAAATGGCACTTTTTGAACTAAAGCGAGGTCATCAGATGTCTGTAAAAGGTGCTGCGACCCTCACTGCAAATATTCTTGGAGGCCGTCCTCATTGGGTACAATTACTCATCGCTGGAGTGGATGAAGAAGGAGGACATGTGTATTCTATTGATTCCGCAGGTGGTTCTATCCCAGATTCATATTGTGCTACTGGTTCAGGGTCTCCTTACATGTATGGTGTTCTAGAAGATAAGTTCCGAGAAGGTATGACTCGTGATGAGGCAGTTGAAATTGCCGCTCGAGCCCTACTAGCATCTGCTCAGCGTGATGCTGCATCAGGAAATGGCATGGATCTCTGCGTTATTACTCCAAAAGATGGTTTCCAACTTGTTAGTGAAGATGAACTTGAGACTTTGTTCAAATCACTTTGATTAAATTACATTCCCCGGCGCCCGCGCGTCGCCCTTGGTCATGTGCGGATGCTTGGGCATAGGAGTGATTCTAGATGAGAATGACGTTGACTGAAATAAAGAAAAAGGCGAAGGAAGTCATCCCTGATGGAATTCCATACACAGTGGACCTAGAAGCAGGTACTATTGCCATAATTACTCCGACACCCGACGTTTTCGCAGAACAAGGAAATTCATTGACAGTTAAATTAGCCAAAGCAGTTCGAAGAAGGATTGTCATACGGCCAGATTCTTCTATTCTAGCAAAAGAAGAAGAAGTCATGAAACAAGTAAGGGAAATAGTTCCTGATGAAGCTGGTATTTCGAATATATGGTTGGATCCAGCACTTGCAGAGGTTACGATTGAGTGTACCGATCCTGCTAAGGCTATCGGGCCAAAAGGCTCCCACCTTGTTGAGTTAAGAAATACACTAGGTTGGTTGTTTAGAGCAGATCGGTCCCCTGCAATTGAATCCAAGACATTGAATAATATTCGTCGATATAGGAAGGAAACCGCAGATGAACGAAGAGATTTACTTCGTAAATTCGGGACTCGAATATACCGGCCAAAGAGATCGAGTACTCCCTGGGTAAGACTCACTGCCCTAGGGTCATACAGAGAAGTTGGTAGAGCAATGCACATGGTCACTACTAATGAGAGTAAAATTCTCGTTGATTGTGGTGCAAAACCTACCACCAATCGTTCTGAAATTCAACCATTCTTTGATGCCCCTGAACTTCTTCCTTTGGAGAATATCGATGCGGTAGTGATTACTCATGCACACGTTGATCATATCGGAATGCTCCCTGTCCTTTTCCGTTACGGATATCGTGGACCTGTTTACTGCACTCCTCCTACGAGGGATCTGATGACTCTACTACAACAGGATTACATCAAGGTCAGTAGGATGGAATTAGGAGATGATGTACCTTACAGTCGCTCAGATATCGAGACTTGTATTAAGCATGTAATTGATGTTGGATATGGACAAAAAATAGACATTGCTCCAGACATTAAGATGACGATGGAAAACGCAGGACACATATTGGGGTCTTCTTCTGTTTATCTTGAGATTGGTGAAGATAAGCACTTGCATCGATTGTTGTTTTCTGGCGATATCAAGTATGAGAAATCATGGCTTTTCGATGCTGCAACAGTACGTTTCCCACGGGTTGATTCATTGGTTATTGAATCAACATATGGCGGTCGCGCTTCATTTCAGCCTACAAGACAAGAAGCAACTGAAGAACTTCAAGATTTAATCCGTCGAACACTTGGAAAGGGTGGAAAAATCTTCTGTCCTGTATTTGCAGTTGGCCGTTCTCAGGAAGTGATGGTTGCCATAGATCAATTATTCAAATCTGATGATTTCACAAGTGAACCATGCACTGTTTGGTTAGATGGGATGATTTCGGAGGCCACTGCTATACATGCCTCTCATCCTAATTTCCTTAATCGTGATTTGAGGCAGCAGGTACTACGGGGTGGAGAGGATAATCCATTCAATTCTCCATGGTTTAAGACAGTGGATTCTAGGCAGAGAAGAGAACAAATAGTTCTCGATCCATCTCCATGTATTGTACTTGCAACTAGTGGAATGATGACTGGAGGACCGATTCTACATTATTTACAACATTGGGCGCCGAATGATCGGGCTACGCTAGCTTTTGTGGGATATCAAGCATCAAACACCCTTGGTAGGCGTCTTCAGGAAGGTTATTCCGAGGTACAACTTTCAAATGACGGCCAATCATATATGGTAGATGTAAAATGTGACATTGTGACTATTGATGGATTCTCAGGGCATTCCGATCGTCGTCAATTACTAGATTATGTCAATGCATTGAATCCAAAGCCGCGCAGAATAATTTGTCATCATGGTGATGATACTGTATGTAATGAGTTTAGAAAGACACTGAGTGAGACATTCAAGGTTAGAGCGGCAGCCCCTCAGAATCTTGAGACTCTTCGCCTACTCTAATCATAGAGGTAGGTCGAGCCCTACATCTGTAGGGTCAGGTAGAGGAGAAACATCAGCATCAATATCTCCGTCAAAATCTTCCCACGATGATTGCAATAATCTATGTTCATTTTGATATGTATTCACTCTGTCCATGATGAGAATGAGCGCTGATAAAATCCACAGGAAAATTGCACCGAACATTGAAATTGATTCTGAAATTAGATCGAAAAAACCTAGAAA
>Ga0066862_10000872_pt1 | contig 12252 bp, 13 predicted proteins | sample ETN02SmetaG_FD_66431 | JGI IMG/M metagenome (GOLD analysis project Ga0066862, IMG submission 66431) | Marine microbial and viral communities from oxygen minimum zone, Eastern Pacific Ocean - ETNP2014F10-02SV255 | ecosystem: Environmental > Aquatic > Marine > Oceanic ... | reverse complement strand
AAAGCTGGCTTAATTGCTGATGGCATTGTAGGTCCAAAAACAATATCTGCACTAGACAAGGGAGAAAGTTCTTATGTCTCTACAAGTCAGGGACAAAACACTACACCAGAGGAAACACCTTCAGTACAACCTGTATCTAGTTCAGCTTTAGATCTAAGTAATTACAATTCAAATGGTAATTGTATTGTTGGATATGTAGATTCTTTTGGTATTTGGGTTCCAGACCCCTGTTTTTATCCTGTATTTTTATATAGATTTGGAAAGGTAGCACAAGTGAATTCAGCTGCAGAACGCGATGCCTATATAGCAGACAGATGGTCATTAACAGCTGAAAAAATATATACACCAATTGGTCCAGTCAATACACAAAACTACATAGATGGAGTTAATTCACCAGTTAATGGTCTTATTATGCCTTCTAATCAAACATATCCGACAGTTGTTCTTGGAATCAAAAATGACAACAATAAAAGAGCAAGACCACAATCAGGACCTCAAGATGCTGATGCTGTTTTTGAGGTTCTTGTTGAAGGAGGTATGACACGATTTATAAATGTTTTCTATCAATCAAATACTAATTATCATGGACCTGTTAGATCAGCTAGGCCAACAGATCCTACAGTACTCAGACCTATTAATGGAGTGTTAGTTGCTAGCGGAGGAACACCTGGATTAATACCTGAAATTATTTCAATTGGTGTACCAGTTATTTCAGATCAAAGAACAGGATACTTTAGAATTTCTAGTCATCCATCAGGAACTACGCGCAAAGCACCTCATAACTTATATGCTGATACAAACTTATTAAGAGCTAGAGCGATCAATTCTGGATATAAACCAGTTATTCATCCCCAGCCACTTTTTGCTTGGGGTGACCCTTCCACTTCTTCATGGCAAGATATAGGTAAGATTACTTTAACTTTTTCAAATTATACTAGAGCTACTTGGACATGGAATGGCTACGAATATAGGAGAACTTTCTATGACGCATACGTTGGTTCTTCCTCTACAAATGTTCACAATTCCATCACTCAGTCTGGGATAATTAGACAAATCTCGACAACAACTTTGATAACTCTTTTCTGTGAACCATACATCCATCCATTGCAACTTCCTTCAGTAAAAACTGTTGGTGAAGGAAGAGCAATAATTATGCATAATGGTAAGTTGCTGGATGCTTTTTGGAAAAGAGGCGATAATATAGATCCATTTCATATAGTAGATTCGAATGGGGAAGAGTTGTACATTCCTAAAGGAAAAGTATGGATTTCTTTAGTTCCCAATACAAAATTACCTTCTTTTGGTTAAAAACCTTTACAACAAGATAAAAATAATGGTAATCTGATAATGCGTTTCAATTAAGTGTGATACGCAGCCCTGTTTGGAAGCCCTCTTTGAGGGCTTCCACTTTTTATATATAGTTAAATTATTTGAGTATAATTTAATAATGCTTGCTGTAGAAACTCATAATATTTCAAGAACCTTTGTTAAAAAGAAAAAAGTCAAAGTTGCTCTTGAAAACATTAATTTAAAAATTGATCACGGGTCTTTTTATGGCTTACTAGGACCAAATGGTGCTGGAAAAACAACTTTGATAAAAATTCTTTCAACCCTACTACTACCAACATCAGGGAAAGCAGAAGTTCTAGGATTTAATATAGCTGATGAAACTAATGAAATTAGATGGAGAATGTCTCTTGTTAGTGGAGGTGAATTCTCAGGTTATGGATTATTAACTGTAGAGGAACAGCTTTGGATGTTTGCTTTATTTAATGGTATGAAAAGTAAGAATGCAAAAAATAAAATTGATGAGCTTTTAGAAATAGTTGGCTTAGAGGAGTCAAGAAAAACAGAATTAGCCGAGCTCTCTACAGGGATGAGACAAAAAATGAATTTAGTAAGAGGACTAATGACTGATCCAGAAATACTGTTTCTTGACGAACCAACATTAGGTTTGGATGTAGAAATTGCACGTGATGTAAGAGATTATTTAAAACGATGGATTAAGACAGGTGAAAGTAAAAGAACAGTCTTATTGACTACACATTACATGCAAGAGGCGGAAGAATTATGTGAAAAAATAGGAATAATCAATGATGGTAATTTAATTATAGAAGGATCTTCAGACGAGATAAAAAAAGGTTCTACCTATTCATCTAAATATATTGTGGATACAGCATCTCAGTATGACATAAAAAGTGAATATGAATCTTTTGAATTAAATAATATAAGTAATAACAAATATGAAATATTAATTCTAAATAAAGAAGACGAAAATGAATTGTATAATTCTATTCGCTTTAATAAAAAAATCACAAAATTTGAAATTGTTACTCCTACCTTGGAAGATGCTTTCATGTCACTAACTGGAAGAGAGTTAAATTGATACTGAGTCATGCATTCCGCACAATAATAGCAAGAGCTTATCCTAGGATAATTGCTAGCTTCAGGCATCCATCATGGTTTTTGTTTGAAGTTAGTTTACCTTTGCTTTCAATTGTAACATTCGTTTACGTATTAAGACTATTCGACAGTCCTAGTCAATTTGAAAGTTATGCTGTAATTGGTGGGTGTATGCTCCCGGTCTGGTTTAATGTCGTCTTTGCAATGGCTCTACAACTTCGATGGGAAAAGGATTCTGGAAATATAGAAATATTTATGACAAGTCCTGCTCAAATTACTTGGATCTTATTAGGAATGATGGTTGGTGGTGGTTTTCAGACAATATTGATGTCTGGAACTGTATTATTTATAGCGACATATATGTTTGAAATAAAATTTTTATGGTCTAATTGGCATCAAGCATTAATCGTGTTCATACCTTGTGTTATGTCTCTATATTCCATAGGTATGGCTATGTCTTCAGTATTTTTAAAAGCTGGTAGAGCGTTTGAGTACTATCTTGGTCTTACAGAAGAACCAGTTCAATTCTTTACTGGTTCATATTTTCCAATTTTTTCTCAAAATATAGTGTTAGCTATTTTTGGTTCACTTATTCCTCTGACTTTAGGTATCGATGGTTTAAGACAGGTACTTGTTGAGGGTGAGTACTTCACATTATTAAATTGGAGATATGAAGCATTAATAATGGTTATTTATTGGTTCATAGCATTGAAATTTGCTAAATTTTCATTGGAATGGATGGAGAAATTAGCAAGAGAAAAAGGAACATTAACTTTAAGATGGCAATAAGAAACAATAATATAGCAAATGGTATAAAATCATCCGCACTTCTTGGATGGAGAATTGAAACTAACTGGGCTAATATTTTTATAGTATTTCTTGTTAAATGTTCTAAACCATTTTCAGTAGCTTTACTTTTATCAGCTATGTATATGATTACAAGTGGTCCAGAGGCTACAATTTATGACTTATCTTGGGCAATTATTGGTGTATGTTTATGGGGATTTATTCAGTCTGCTACTGAATTGTATTCTTACGCAATTGTTGGAGAAAGGGAGTGGTTTAGAAATATTAAAAATATAATTACTGCACCTACCCCCTTGCATGTTTACCTTTTAGGTAGAACTTCCCTCTGGGTACCTGTTGGTTTATTAAACTTTATAGTCATTTTAAGTATTTCAAATTATTCATTAAATCTTGGGCTTGATATAAATTCAATAGAAAAAGTTAAGATGGTTTTATTTCTTTTACTTGGCTTCATACCTGTGGTTAGTCTAGGTATGTTTGTTGCTGGGATCTCCCTTGTAATTCCAAGATTTTCTGAAGGAGTTGCCTTTGGAGTAACGGGTGTTTTATATTTAATATCTGGATCTATTATCAAAACTAACATGCTTCCGACAATATTAAAAAATATTTCTGAAGCTTTACCATTCACTCATTGGATAGAAATTATTCGATATACGATGTTTCCATATTTTCGTATAAATCCTGCTCCTTACTCAGAATTCTTTATAACAAGTATTATTTTTTGTCTTGTTACTAACTATTTATATTTCTATTTACTTAATTATGCAAGAAAATCAGGAAAAATTGACCTAGCTTCTATGTATTAATTTTTATTTCTTCTTTTCAATATTGTTAACAAATCGTCAATTGAACGGAAAGGTTTATAATTTTTATAACTTGAATATGTATAAGTAGATAAAAATATAAATAGTATAGATAAAATAAAAATATTTAATATTCTCAACCTTGCTAAATTGATACAGAGATCAGATAACATACTTAGATTTTTACTTGCATTTTCTAGAAATGAATTATTGAGGACATTACCTGTTGAACCACATTCTATTTTATACGTTTGTATGAGAGTGATCGTTCCACCTTTGAATTCGATGTATATTTTTGAATACAGGTTGTACAAAATTGATAGAAAGATAGATAGATTTATAAATATTAGGAGCTTAATTTTCTTCATTATTTAAATATAAACTTATTATTTATTATTATGCAAAAAAATGATATTTACCTTAAACAATTATCAAGAATTAGGAGTCTAAATAACTTTTATCACAAACAGTTTTTGTTTGATGTTCGATATTCAATTGCAATAATGCTGTCTGTTTATTTCTTAGCTTTTAGCTATACACATAAATTGTTTCTAATAGTTCCCTACATAGTCTTGTTGTTCATGACTCTTATGGCATACCACGCACACTACTTAATTTTTGCTCGCAAGGTCAGTGAGTATTATGAAAACAAAATAAATAAAATTATGGATGAGAAAATACTAATAGTGCATGAAATAGAAAATAAGTATTTTTTTCCAACAAATAAAAGAAAATTAGTTGTTGCTGCTTTCGGTAAAGACTTTTCTTGGTTTTCATTTGTAACTGTATTCATCACAGCTCTTTTTCTATTATGCTATGTACATTCTGTTTTGACTATATATACCGAAGAGTTATCAAGTATCATATATTTTATCGTTCTTATTTTATTTACTTCTTCATGTTTAGTCACTGGAGTATGGTGGTTTATAAAAGAAAATGGTGAGAGTAGAATTAAAGAGGTACTGGAGGAAAGTGATGAGTTTAGATATGAATAAATATAATTTTGGATTTGATGTTGAGCTTGACTTCAATAAGAGTTTCGATTATTTAATAGGTCATGAATTTGTTGAAGTTAGTAAGGATTTGGTAATCACAAAACTCACTGTCAAAGATTCTCATAAACAACCCGGGGGGTTAGTTCATGGAGGAGTATATTGTGCCATGGCTGAATCTTCTTGTTCATTTGGTGCCAACTCAACAAAGAAAGGCAATTTTGTTGGTATAAGTCAAAATACTGATTTTATTAAAAGTGTTAGAGGCGGCGAGATCAAATGTGAAGCAAAGCCTGTAAATGTGGGGAATACTATACAGCTTTGGGAAGCAAGAATGTATATAGATAACACACAAGATTTATGTGCAACATCTAAAGTAAAGTTATACAACTTAAATAAATGAGAATATTACTTTTATTTATGGTAGTTTTTTCAGTATCGTGTTCGAATCTATCCGTTCAAGATGTAGAAACTACAGTAACAACTATAAAAGGAGAAGAACAAATGAGTGATAAAGTATATTCAAGCCCACCTTCTATGTCTATTGATTTGAGTAAATCATATACTGCATTAATTAAAACGAATTTAGGAGATATTACAGTTGAATTATTTCAAGACACTGCACCAAATACAGTAAATAATTTTGTCTCTTTGTCAAAAGATAATTATTACGATAACGTAATATTCCATAGGGTTATATCAGGATTTATGATTCAAGGTGGAGACCCAAGTGGAACAGGACATGGTGATATGGGTAAATATCCTGGGTACAAATTTGATGATGAGCTTGACAGTCCTCGAGATTATACAAAAGGAATCCTAGCTATGGCAAACTCAGGTCCGAATACAAACGGTAGTCAGTTCTTTATAATGCATAATGATTACCCCCTTCCTTATCAATATACAATATTCGGTAACGTTACAAACGGTCTTGATGTTGTAGATAATATTGCATCTATGGAAACTGACGCTTCTGATAAACCGATCAAGGATATAACAATATTAGATATTCAGATAGAAGAAGAATAAGAATTTAGTTTTTCTTTACACTTTTTAGTTAGAATGCCTCCACTAATTCCCTTGTTCACAGGTTTAGTCAGGTAGCCATCTTTTCTAGCTTTCTTTACTAAGTTCTTTAAATAATATATCGAATAACCGGTTGATTTATTTAATTCTCTATAGGGCGAATTGTTCCCTCTGTGAATTTGAGAGACATATAACAAAGAAATAAATGATAAATGATCTTCAGTATTTTTTTTATGCTTAATTGTTTTCAGTATTCCGTTAGCTTCTTTGGTTGAAAATGGATAGTTGAATTTATTTTTTGTTTTTTTATTGAATTCTTTTGGATTAAGCTCCTGATAGTCAAAAATTATATTCAGAGCACGTCGCCTAAGCTTTAGTAAGTTAATCTGTCTAGTATTTACAGTCATTAATTGCGAATTCATTTTTGTTGAAGTATCTTCCCCAGCTTTTCTTTTATATGTAGATTCAGTATTTGGCCTTGGCTGCAATGGAAGTAGTCTTATTTCACTATTTAGTAGTTCATAGTTTTTATTTATAATGAATTTTAAAGAAATTGTAGATAAAGGTATTTCATCCCAAAACTCTACCCATATAACATCATCAATTTGGAGATTCCAGTTTTTTCTCATATACATCTATGTTAAATGCAAAAAGAAATATCTTTTCTATTTACTATTGTTATATTATGCCTAATAAATTTGAAAGTGTTTTTGCTTATAGCTTAAATAAATATGTTGCTGAAGATGATTTAGATGGATTTGAATATATACATGGCATAAGACCTGAACTTTATAAAGCAAAACTCCCTCCAAATGCAGCTGATGAAACGATAAGCAGCCGTGCTATTGATATATTAGAAGGTAGACGTACAAAGGGGCATCTTATATATAGAGACTCAAAATTATTTGCAATAGCTACACTCGGAAAATACTATGAAGTTGAGTTCGTTAACCCAATAAACGATAAGCTGTGGTACGAATTCAATCTATGGCTCGAAAGTTGGAATAAACGATATAGATATTACGTCTGGGATATTGGATACAATCCTTTATTACCTCATCGTTTAGATGGTGACAAAGCAGCAGAGATAGTACATTTGATGGAAACTAGTATAAATAATTTAAAAGTAGTACAAAATGCTGAAATTAAACGATTCGATTATAACAAAGATTTACTTACCAACATGTATAACGATTCATACAACTTAGATTTAAAGTTAGAAGTTTCTTTTATAAACGATTATTGGTTTAGTGTTGAAGATGTATATATAGTAGGAAAGACTAAACCAGACGCTTTTCTAGTTATTAGAAAAAGATCTGATGAGTATATAGAAATCTTTGTATTCGGAATCACTAAAGACAATCAATCAAAAGGTATATCTAAAGAATTCTTCGGACACTTATTGTATTTAATTAAAGAAGATCACAGTGGAGATGATATAACTGTACAGATATTTGTTGATGAAGAGAATATACCTGCATATCGCTTGTATGAAAAACATAATTTCAAATCAATTAGAATAAGAAAGAAATATGCGATTAGATTAGGAAACTAATATATGATAAAAATTACATTACCAGACGGTGAAATTCAAGAGTATAAAGATACTACCACTGGAATAGAGATTGCAGAAAATATTGGTCCAAAATTGCTAAAGGATTCTGTAGCTATTGAAATCAATGACATATTATACGATTTAAGCTATCAAATTAGTTCTGATGCAAACATAAGAATAATCACTAAAAATGATCCAGACGCTCTGCATATTTTAAGGCATTCATCTGCTCACGTCTTAGCGCAAGCAGTATTAAATTTATATCCTGATTCTAAATATGGAACCGGACCTTCAACAGACGATGGATTTTATTATGATTTTATGTTCTCTGACCCAATCTCAGATAAGGAAATGGTAAAAATTGAAGAAGAAATGATGAACATTATTAATGAAGGTCAGACATTCAATAAAGAGCAATATATTTTGGATGAAGCAAAGTCAATGTTTAAAAATCAAAAATATAAGTTAGAGCTTATAGACACTGCAGATCAATCAGAGGGAGTTGTTGATAAATACGTTAGTGTTTATTCAAACAATAAATTCAGTGATTTATGTCTTGGTCCCCATGTTCCTGATACTTCATATATTAAACACTTCAAATTACTGAGGGTTGCAGGTGCTTACTGGCGAGGTAATGAGTCGAATGATCAATTGCAAAGAATATATGGTACTTCATGGTTTTCAAAAAAAGAACTAGATATGTTTACGAATCAGAGAGAGGAGGCTTTAAAAAGGGATCATAGAAAATTAGGTAAAGAATTAGATTTATTTATATCTCCAGACGAACTAGGACCTGGTCAGTTCATATGGACATCAAAGGGGGCCATTGTAAGAGACAACATTGAAAACTTCAGTAAAGAAAAACATAAAGAAAATGGCTACGATCTTGTTTACACACCTCATATTGGCATGTCTGAACTCTGGGAGACATCCGGACATTTAAATTATTATAAAGAGGCTATGTATCCACCTATGCAATCAGAGGATGGGAATGAATACTATTTAAAACCAATGAATTGTCCATTCCACATATTAAATTATAAATCATCAATTAGATCATATAGAGATTTACCAATTAGATACTTTGAATTTGGTTCAGTGTACAGATATGAAAAGACTGGGGTTCTACACGGTTTATTAAGAGCACGTGGCTTCACACAAGATGATGCACATATATTTTGTACAACTGAACAACTAGATATAGAATTAAAAAGTTTGTTAAAATTTTCAACAGGAATTTTAAATTCATTTGGATTTGATGACATTGAAGCAGATCTATCAACGAAACCCAATAAAGCAATAGGTGATGACCAAATATGGGATCATGCAACAGAGAGCTTAAAAAGTTCTCTTGTATCAATGGATATTCCATATAAAATTGCTCCAGGTGAGGGTGCGTTTTATGGACCAAAGATAGATTTACATGTAAAAGATGCAATAGGTAGAAGATGGCAGTTGACTACTATCCAAGTTGATTTTGCTCAGCCAGAAAATTTTGACTTGGAATATGTATCAAATGAAAACAAAAAGGAAAAACCTGTCATGATACATCGTGCACTACTTGGTTCCGTAGAGAGGTTTACAGGTATTTTGATAGAGCATTACAGTGGTTTATTCCCTGGGTGGTTATCTCCAACTCAAGTGGTAATCATTTCACTAAATGATAATGTAAGTAAATATTCTAAAAAGATAATTAACAAAGTTAAAAAATATAGACATCATCATGACAACACTAACGCACGACTATCTGAAAAGATTAAAAAATATAAACTTCAAAAAGTACCTGTTCTGGTAGTCATAGGAGAAAATGATATGAATAATGAAACAATTGCAATTAACTTTTCTGATGGACAGAATCTTCAGGATGTTCCAGTTAAAGATGGAATAAAAAGTATCAACAATTATCTTAAGACACCTGACTTAAACATATAAATGCGCGGAATAGATATCGATGAAGATGAAGCAAATAATGAGAATATACCTGATGACTTAAACTCGCTAGCTTACAGCGCTTACAGAATTCCTGATTTAAAAAGAAGAAAAATATTTTCATTAATTATATTTATTATTATTTTATTGTCTATTATCCTCAATTATTTATTCATCTGGTTGGATTTCAGATTCTCTCTACTAATACTTTCTACTATTACTATTTATCTATATTTTGTAAAATCAAAAATGAATATTACACAATCAGAAGTTATCCAGAATATTGGTCCTCATATAGACCACTCTCTTGGCTATTACTCTACAGCACTCACATTTACAGGTTTATTATTGAAACCAGTATGGACTGTAATCGTATACGATCATAATAATCCTCCTCAACAAAGATCAATTGTTGAAATTGATGCCAATACCGGTCAGTTAATTAATGATGTGTATGCAGAAAATCTTTAACTTACATGCTTGAAAAAAGATTTAAACACATAGCAGAATCATTTGCTATTCCATTTATTAAAATTTGTGTAAAAGTTAATATAAAACCAAACGATCTGTCACTTTTCGGGCTCGTGATTGTTTTTAGTGGAACAGTATTTATATATTATGAAAATACTTTACCTGGTTTGATTATTCTTTTCTTAGGAAGCGCGATAGACGGGCTTGATGGCTCACTTGCAAGATATACAAATCAAAACACAAGATATGGACAATTTCTTGATTCTACAGTTGATAGAATCGCTGAAATGTTTATTTGGGGAATATTTTGTCTTAAGTTTACAAACAATGACTATGAAATAATGCTTGTATTTGCTATTTTGACAGGTTCATTTCTTATTCCATATGCAAGAGCAAAAGCTGAGAGCATAAATATATATATGGATGTTGGATTAACTCCTAGACCAGAAAGAGTCCTATTTGCAATCATCTATATGGCATTTAATCCTGACGCTATCTTTCTATATATTTTTACAATTCTTGTTTGGATAACTGTGATACAGAGATTTAAAGTATTACATGAAGAGTTATAAAGTATGATTCAGTATTCAATATTAAGAGTCATCACAGGCGTAATGCATATTTTACCTTTAAATATTGTAAGGATGTTTAGATATCCTTTCGGAATTGTCAACTACATATTTTCGATACGCAGTACTTTGAGGTTAATCAATAGAAAAAAGTATTTTAAAAATAGTAATATAATAAATTTTTCTCCATTGATGGTCAAAATATTTTATGCCCAATATTGGATTGAAATATTATGGTTGAATAAAAAATTATCTGTTAATCCTGAAAAGTATGTAACTTTTGATGAACCTAAAATAATAAACCGACTTGTAGATAATAACAAAGGTTTTATTATTGCATTACCTCATCAAGGCAATTGGGAATTTGCTATTCCAGCAGGTAAAAGTATAGGTTTAGATTTAGTTGCTGTAGCTGAACCTTTGGCTAATAAAAAAATATTAGATTGGTTTATAAATTTACGTACACTTTTAGGATGCAAAATTATTGTTGGTGGATCTAAAAGCAATACATACGATAAGATAAAAAATGAAATCCTTAATGGAAAAGCTGTATGTCTAGTATCTGAAAGGCATATTGATAAAAGTGGAGCACCTGTAGACTTTTTCGGCAAAATTGCAGCATTCCCGACAGGCCCAATTAATTTAGCTATTGATACCGGTTGTCCAATATTGCCTACAACATGCTTATCCACTAAAGAAGGTTTTAAAATATTTTTTGGTAAACCTTTCTATGTACCTAAATTTGGTAATAATGCACAATCATTACAAAATGGTTTAAAAACATTAGCTACTGAGTTTGAGTATTTAATTAGTTTAGACCCAAATCAATGGCATTCTACTGTAGCAATCTGGAGCGATGAATAATAGAATATTACTTATAACTCCGTATTCACTAAATTACTACGGAGGTGTACAGAACCAGGTCCTACTTGCAAAAAAATATTTGCTAAGCAAGGATTATCAAGTAAAAATCTTTGCTCATGGTTCATATGACTATCAAAATACAAAACCTAGTTTAATTCCATTTAATGGTTCTAAAGCACGTGTTAGTATTTCATATAATAGAACTGAATTAGAGAAGGCAATTGATTGGTGTGACGTTATTCACATACACGAACCTTTTATCCCATTAATTATTTGGAATATAAAAACCAAAAAAAAGATTATTACAACTCATCACGCTACGTTATCAAAAAATATATCAGTAGTTTTAACAATGGTATATAAACTACTTACTAGAGATTTATCGATTATCAATACATGTGTTAGTAAATACTCATATCTTCAAGCAAATGCTCTTAGAAAAAATCCTAAAATAATACCGAATTATATAGAAATAAATAATATTCAAAAATTTAATAATAATGATTCTAGATTGACCTTTCTAGGAAGAAGTGAAAAAAGGAAGGGGTTGAATATATTCCTAAAATCAATTGATTCTTACCTTCTGAATATATTACGTCCTACAGTTGTTAGCAATAAGAAAATCAAACAAGTATTTATTGATTCGTATGTTGATATGAACAACAATCAGAAAAATGATATATTAAAAGAAACATCGATACTTGTCGCATCTAATACTCGTGCTGAAAGTTTCGGGATGGTTCTACTTGAAGGAATTACAAATGGATGTGTAGTAATTAGTTCTGATTTAAATGCCTTCTTTGATGTCCTTAATGATTCAGGTATATATTTCA
>Ga0066862_10000866_pt1 | contig 12325 bp, 10 predicted proteins | sample ETN02SmetaG_FD_66431 | JGI IMG/M metagenome (GOLD analysis project Ga0066862, IMG submission 66431) | Marine microbial and viral communities from oxygen minimum zone, Eastern Pacific Ocean - ETNP2014F10-02SV255 | ecosystem: Environmental > Aquatic > Marine > Oceanic ... | reverse complement strand
CAAATGCTGTAAAGGATAATATTAAACTTGAAAAAACAACTGTCCCGGCCATAAGTTCATCAATTATTTTTTCTGATAAATTATTTAGAATTTCTTTTTTATTATTTTTTTCTAGAGATAGATTATTGTTATTTATTGGATTGCCTTTATTGTCTACTCTGTTACCATAAATGTCAAGTGGATTACCTATCGATACCGCCATTCTATTTGAGTGAGTAAAATATTTAATCAGAAACATTAAAATTTTGAATGTATTAGAATACCCTAAATCTTTTAAAAGACTTTTATCTAATTTGTTTTTTGATAAGTGTTGATTTATTAAAGCTGGTCCCTCTAATACAAATTGATAATTAAATGTGACAGGTACTATAAAAATTTTTTTCTTTTTTTTATTTAATTCTTTTTGAGCTTCAAGAGTACTACCTAATAATCCAAGTTTTAAATTTTTTTCTATAGATCCTGATCTGGATCTTGTACCTCCTGGATAAAATAAGTTGTGGCATCCATTAATTATAGCCCTTTCAGTATATGTTTTTAGTGTTTCTAAATACAAAATATGTTTTTTTCTTCTATCAACTTTGTAAGCTCCTAAGCTGTTAAAGAAATAAGCAAATATTTTCAAATTATATAAAACTAAACCAGCTCCATACATGAATGCAGGCAATCCTAAATGAGAAATAATCCAACCTATTAATGCTGAATCCAAATGAGAGAAATGGGTTGGAACCATAACGATTGTTCCCTTTTTTGATAGTTGCCTTAGTCTTTTTTGTTTACCAACTATTTGAATAGTGCTATTTAAATTGAGATTGCCAAAGGGATTTCTCAATCTTGCAGTATTTAATAATCGAGCAAGAAATGAAGAAATTAATCTTCTTGCAAAACTGTGATGACTTCTTTTAAAATTTCCTGTTATTTCTTTTGTGTACCTATCAATTACAATGGGTAAAATTTCCTCTTTTATTTTTTTATTATTTCTATCATTTTCAAATTCAATCAGTTTTTCTTTAAGTGAATACCAAAATTTTTTATCATCAATTGGATCTGCATTCCAAGAAATATTTGAAATCCTAAGTTTTTCTTTATAGACTGTATTTATAAGTTCATCATAAAGGTTTTCAGGTTCTATTTTTTCAAGTATCTTTTTTTGAGATTTTTGGGAGACCTCATTCATAAAGCCATTTCTGTCTTTAAAAAGCTGAACTATAGGCCAGAATTTAGATCTGTTTATAATCTTTTCGTATTTCTTTTTTTTATTTTTCTTAATCTCCTTCATCTTTTTTTTGATATTGACGTAGAATAATAAAGATAATCCAAGTTAGCATAAAATGTTTTATGAATATTAGAGATATTGAATATCCTATTAAAAAAGAAATGAATGATTTTAAGAAAAAATTAAGATCATCTATATCTAGTGATAATTCCATTATTGACACAATTGTTAGCTATATCTTGAAAAGAAAGGGTAAGCAAATAAGACCAATTTTAGTTTTCTTAACATCTGGCTTAAATGGTAAAATATCTGCTTCAACCTATAGAGCAGCTATTTTGATAGAGATATTGCACACGGCTACATTAATACATGATGATGTCGTAGATGATTCAAATTATAGAAGAGGATACTTTTCAATTAATGCACTTTGGAAAAGTAAATATTCTGTTTTGGTTGGAGATTATTTGCTCTCTAGAGGTTTAGAACTTTCAGTTGAGAATAAAGATTTCAAATTCTTGGGGGTATTATCAAATGCTGTCAAAAAAATGAGTGAGGGAGAGATAACTCAATTAAAAAAGTCAAAAAGCCTTGATATAGATGAAAGAACTTATTTTAAAATAATAAAAGAAAAAACAGCAAGTTTATTTTCTTCATGTTGTATGATGGGAGCAATTGCCTCAAATGCAAAAGAAAATAGTGTTTTACAAATGAAAGAGTTTGGTCTATTAGTTGGACAAGCATTCCAAATTAGAGATGATATGTTTGGATATTTATCATACGATACAGGCAAACCTTCCCTAAATGATTTTAAACAAGCTAAAATAACTTTGCCATTGATACATTCTTTATCTAATGTAGATAATTCAAAAAAAAATGAGATAATTAGATACCTTAAAAATTATAAATCAATTGATAAAATTATTGATTTTGTTAAAGAAGAAGGGGGTATTGAATATAGTCAAAGTTTTATGAATAATTTAATTGAAAAAGCTTATTCTATTTTAGAAAAATATCCAGAGTCAGATTATAAAAAAAGCCTAAAAAATCTACTTAATTATACAATTAAGAGGGATATCTAATTATTATTTTAATAAAGTGGGATAAAGTGGGATAAAGTGGTGTAAAATGTTCAAATGTTTATTACATTTGTTGCAAGTGGTTTATATTAATACTCTAATATGGCTTTTTTCACAGGCGAACATGAGTGTAAATTAGATGCTAAGGGTAGACTGGTCTTACCTTCCAGGTTAAAATCAGTCTTGCCTTCAGCTTCTAAGAATAGCATAGTTGTTAGGAAAGGATTTGAGCCTAATCTAATTATATATCCTTTAAGTGAGTTTCAAAATATTTATGCAAGAATTAATTCTCTTAATGAATTTAGTTCTGAACAAAGAAAATTAAAAAGAAATTTATTTAGTAGTATATCCCAGGTAGATCTTGATTCAAATGCTAGATTTTTAATTCCAAAATCAATGATTTTACATTGTGGGCTTGAGAAAGAAGTAATACTTATAGGTGTAGGAAATATAATTGAACTTTGGAATCCAATCATTTATAAAAAGAATTTAATCAAAAACTCTGAAGAATTTTCTAAGCTAGCTCAAAAATATCTTGATGTATAATTTGTTATGAAATACCATGTTCCAGTACTACTTAATGAATCAATAAAAGGATTAAGTATAAAGCCCGAAGGAACATACGTTGATCTTACTTTTGGTGGAGGTGGACATTCAAAATTAATTTTAGAAAAGTTAAACAGTAAAGGAAAATTATTTTCTTTTGATACAGATACGGATGCAATAAAAAATAATCCGATTTCTCAAGATAATTTTGAATTAATCAATAGCAATTTTAAATTTTTTGATCTTTATCTTAAAAACAAGGGTATTTATGAAGTTGACGGTATTCTTGCAGATCTTGGTATATCATCATATCAAATAGATAATTCAGAAAGAGGTTTTTCTTATAAAGGAGATTACATGCTTGACATGAGAATGAACAGCGAAATAGATTTATCTGCAGAAGATATTCTAAACGATTATGATCAAAAGGATCTCCAAAATATTCTCTTTAATTATGGTGATATAAAAAATTCAAGATTCATAGCAGAAAATATAGTCTATTTTAGGAGTAGTAAGAGAATTAAGAAAAATTCTGATTTGATTGAAATTTTAAATAAAATTTTTGACAAAAAAATATCTTTTAAATTCTTATCAAAATTATATCAAGCAATAAGGATAGAAGTAAATGATGAAATTAATTCTTTAAAGGAGATGCTTAAAAAAACTATAAATCATCTAAAAAATAAAGGTAGGTTGGTCATTATATCATACCATTCTATTGAAGATAGATTAGTTAAAAACTTTATTAATAAATCAAATTTTCTTCCGGATTATGAAAAGGATTTGTATGGTAAAAAAGTTGAATTTTTTAAAAGGGTAAATAAAAAGCCATTAACTCCTACATTTGAAGAAGTAAAAGAAAACCCAAGATCAAGAAGTGCTAAATTAAGAATTGGCGAGAAGATATGAAAGTAAAGGAAAAAATTGAAGAAGCTATAAAATCATTAAATATTGAATTGCCCAGTTCTTTAAATTTAGATATCTATAAAATATTTTATTTATTATTCTTTTTAATTATTTATATCAGCAACCAACACTCTGTTGAAAAACAAATAAGAGAAATAAATAAGTTAGAAAAAGAAGTAGAAGAACTCAGAACAGATTATGTGACATTAAATAATAATTATATGTTTTCAAGAAAAGAGTCTGAAATTTTAAAAAGAGTAAAGGAAATTGGTTTAGTAAATTCTAAACTACCACCTGAAAGAATATCTAATAAAAAATGAATATCAAGAAAGAGATTTTATTAAGAGTTAAGGTAGCCTTTGTAGTTGTAATTATTATAAGTTTAGGTATTGTTTATAGTATATTCGATTTACAATTTACCGAGGGAGAATTTTGGAAATCAAAATCTGAAAATATTAATTTTAAATATGAAAAAATTAAAGCTAGTAGAGGAAATATTCTGTCAGATGATGGTAGTATCTTGGCAACTTCTCTTCCTTTCTACAAGGTTGCTCTAGATCCATCCATACCCAACAAATCATTATTGGAAAATGATTTAGATTCTTTGGCATTATTATTATCATCTTTTTTTAAGGACAAGAGTAAGAGTGATTATAGAAATAATATTCTAAATGCCAGAAAGAATAACAGAAGATATCTTTTATTGAATAGAAAAAAAATCGGGTATCAAGAAAAAAAAATATTAACTAAATGGCCGATTTTTAGAGAAGGAAGATTAAATGGCGGAGTTATTTTTGAGAAAATGGATGAAAGATATAGGCCATTTTCAAGATTAGGTTATAGGACAATAGGTTCGGTTGATGAAAATAACAAAGGAACAGTTGGAATTGAATATAGTTTCAACACATTTCTTAATGGTATGGACGGAGAAATTTTAACTCAAAAAATTGCAGGAAATTATTGGAGACCAATTTATAATGGCAATGAGGTTCAACCTAAAAATGGTTTTGATGTAATTACTACTGTAAATGTTAATTTACAAGATATAGCTGAATCAGCTTTATTAAAAGGATTAAAATACAATGATGCAGATTATGGCTCTGTGATTTTAATGGAGGTAGAAACTGGTGAAATTAAAGCAATATCTAATTTTAGTAAAAATAAATCTGGTTATTATACTGAAAATTATAATTATGCATTACAGGGAATGCATGAACCAGGATCTACATTCAAACTAGCAAGTATTTTAGCTTATATAGAGGAAACTAATAGATCAGTATATGATTCTATTGATACAGGTGAAGGAGAATTTAAGTTTTACTCTGAACTAATGAAAGACCATAAGCCAGGAGGCTATGGGAAAATAACTATAAAAGAAATTTTTGAAAAAAGTTCAAATATTGGAGTAGCTAAGATGATAGATGAAACATTTAATAATTCACCCCAAAAATTTTTAGATTACTTAAAAACATTTGGATTTGATGATAATTTTAATTTTCAAATTTTTGGCTCTTCTAAACCTCAAATTAAGAGTAGTAAAGATTCAACTTGGAGTAAAGTTTCTCTTCCATGGATAGCTCATGGATATGAATTAATGTTGACGCCTCTACACACTCTTTCATTCTATAACGCTGTTGCAAATAACGGGAAATATGTTGAGCCTAGAATCGTTAAAGAGATCAGAAACGCTAATAGGATTATAGAAAAATTTGATAACTCAAAAACTAAAAAAATTGCAGATTTAAAATCAATAAATACAGTTAAAAAATTACTAGAAGGAGTTGTAGAAAATGGAACTGCAGATAATATAAAACATAGTAATTATAAAATTGCTGGAAAGACTGGGACCGCAAAAAAAGTAGTTAATGGTAGATATGCTAATAGGTATTACACATCATTTGCTGGATTTTTTCCAAGTGAAGATCCAAAATATAGCTGTATTGTTGTTATTGATAATCCTAAAAGATACAGAATATATGGAAGTGATGTAGCAGCCCCTGTATTTAAAGAAATTGCTGATAAAATATTTATTTCCGATGAGAAATATTTTCAAGAAATAAAAAAAGGTGATTTTAAATTCACCTTTCCTCAAATTAGAGCCGGATATAGACAAGATTTAGTATACCTATCAAATAATTTGTCGTTATCTAATCATTCAGTATCTGATAGTGAATGGGTTAGAACCAAACTTATTGATAATTCAATATATTGGGAGTCGATAAATTCAAAAAATCATTTAGTGCCTAATGTTGTGGGCATGACCTTAAAAGATGCAATATATATTTTGGAGTCCAGAGGTTTAAAAGTAAGCTTTGCTGGTAGAGGAAGGGTAAGAAAACAAAATATTTCTCCAGGGAAATTAATTAAAAATTATAAATCAATTAGTATAAGTTTAGGGTGAAACAATTAACAGAGATTATAAACGAAATAAAAATAAAAGAAACGGTAGGTGATATAAATACATCTGTTGAAGGGATAACTGATAATTCAGGATTAGTAAAACCCAATTTTTTATTTTTTGCTATTAAAGGTATTACTCATGATGGACATGAATTTATAGATAATGCAATTGAAAAAGGATGTAAGGTCATTATTTGCTCTTATTTACCTGATAAAATTCATGAAGATGTATGCTATGTTGTTGTTAAAAATATTAGAGAATCTGTTTATAATATATCTTCAAAATTTTATAATGATCCTGCAAAAAAAATAAAAATTATTGCGGTTACAGGAACAAATGGTAAAACATCAATAGTTTTTTTTATTTATAAATTTTTAAATTCTTTAGGTATAAAAGTAGGTATGTTATCAACTATTGAGAATAGGATAGCTGATAAGAGAATTAAATCTCATCTCACAACCCCAAGTCCTGTTCAATTACATATGCTATTAGATAATATGATTAAAAATTCCTGTGAATATTGTATTATGGAAGCTAGTTCTCACTCAATTGATCAAAAAAGAATAATGGGTAGAGATATTTTTATTGGAATATTTTCTAATCTATCTCATGATCATTTAGACTACCATAAAACATTTATAAATTATATAAATACAAAAAAAATATTGTTTGATGATTTACCTAAATCCTCATATTCAATAATAAATTCAGATGATAAAAGATCAGAATATCTTATTCAAAATACCAAATCAAAAGTTTTTTCATATGGTCTAAAAACCCTATCAGACTATAAAGGAAAAATTATTGAAAGTGGAACTAGTGGAATTATGATCCATATTGATAATATCAATGTGAGTTTTAAAATTATTGGTGATTTTAATGCTTATAATCTTTTAAGTGTATATGCTGTTGCTAAAATTTTAAAAATAGATTCTGAAATTATTTTTAAAAGATTATCTCAACTGAATACTCCTGAAGGAAGAATGGACTTTATTCAGGGAAAAAATAATGTGATTGGGATAGTTGATTATGCACACACACCTGATGCTCTTAAGAATGTTTTAAAAAACATATCAAGTTTTAAGAAGGATGCTAAAGTTATTAGTATTGTAGGAGCTGGTGGAGACAGAGACAAATCAAAAAGACCTGAAATGGGAAAAATTGCTACTCAACTTAGTGATTATGTTTTTTTTACTTCGGACAATCCTAGAGATGAGAATGAAGACAATATTTTATCTGATATAGTAAAAGGAGCTGTAAGGAAAAATTATCAAGTTATTTCTGATAGAAAAAAAGCAATAGAATCCGCATACTTAAACTATAAAAAAGATTCAATAATTTTAGTTGCTGGAAAAGGTCATGAGAAATATCAAATTATTGGAGAAAAGTCTATTCCTCATGATGATAAGGAAATTTTAAAAAAATTAATATTATAAACATGCTATATAGTCTCTTTGAATACTTAAATAACAATTATGATATCACTGGAACTGGTGTATTTCAATATCTATCATTTAGAGCGGGTATGGCCGCACTATTTTCTTTGATAATAAGTATTTTATTTGGGCAAAAAATCATAAGACTGTTAACAAAATTTCAATTATCAGAAAAGATCAGAGATTTAGATTTAAGTGGTCAGAATGAGAAAAAAGGTACTCCAACTATGGGGGGACTAATTATTGTTATATCAATTTTATTACCAACAATATTGTTTGCAGATCTAAGTAATATATATATAATAATGATGCTTTTAGTTACTGTTTTCATAAGCATAATTGGTTTTATTGATGATTATTTAAAAATAAAAAATGATAATAAAGATGGTTTAAAGGGTAGGTTTAAGATAATTGGACAGATTGTAATTGGAATTTTAGTTTCATATATATTAATATCTAATGAATCAGTAGTAGTGAGAAATTTTTCTGAACCAATAACCCAAGAAAGTTTGTCTAGAGGAATAGATCATATTGACACCAAAGATTTAATAACAACTATACCTTTTATGAAGGATAATGAGTTTAGATATGATTGGTTATTACCAAATGCTTTAGATAATTATACTTGGATAATTTATAGTTTAATTATTATTTTTATAATTACAGCTGTATCAAATGGTGCAAATATTACAGATGGTTTAGATGGACTTGCCGCTGGTACTTCAGCTATAATTGGTATCACATTATCAATATTTATTTATTTGTCTGGTAACATAATTTTTTCAGATTACCTAAATATTTTATATATCCCAATGGTAGGAGAACTTGTTATTTTCTCTTTTGCATTTGTTGGGGCATGTATAGGGTTTATTTGGTATAACTCATATCCTGCTCAAGTTTTTATGGGTGATACGGGGAGTTTATCTATTGGAGCTATAATTGCAGTATTAGCGATTATTGTTAAGAAAGAACTCTTAATACCTGTTCTTTGTGGTGTTTTTCTCATTGAAAATTTATCAGTTATAATTCAAGTATTATATTATAAACACACTAAGAAAAAATATGGGCAAGGAAAAAGATTTTTTTTAATGGCACCCCTACACCATCATTATCAAAAAAAAGGAATTCACGAAACTAAAATTGTTGCTAGATTTTGGATGGTAAGTATATTATTAGCTATAGTCACTTTAGCAACTCTAAAACTTAGATGAGATGATAGATTGGATAAAAGATAATATTCAGGGTGACAAAATAATTTGGTTTATAGCAATTAGTCTATCGGTTATTGGTTTACTCTCTGTTTATAGTGCTACTAGTTTATTAGCTCTTCAAAGCAAAGCTGGAAATACTGAATTTTACCTGGTAAAGCATTTCGTTTTAATAACATTCAGTTTTGTTGCAATGTGGTTTTCACACAGGATTGATTATAAGTATTATTCAAAAATATCTTTAATTGGTCTTTGTATCTCAGTCCCTCTCTTAATATTTACATATAAGTTTGGTGAAAATATTAATGAAGCCTCAAGATGGATAAAAGTCCCAATTATAAACTTGGCTTTTCAACCATCTGATTTAGCAAAGCTTTCTCTCATAATATACCTTTCAAGTTTTCTTGCAAAAAAACAATATGATCTAGATAATATTAAGACTTTATTTATCCCTTTTTTATGGATTGGTTTAATATGTTTATGTATTGCTCTAACAAATTTATCCACTGCATTAATTCTAGGTGCTACTTCTATTTTATTGATGTTTATATCAAGAGTTAAAATTTCACACCTTTCATTACTTATTTTATTTATTTTATTTAGTGGAGGTATTGCACTTTTAACAGGACAGAGGGGTTATACTGCCTTAAGTAGAGTTGAAGATTTTATTAACAAAAAAAATATTCCTTATCAATTAGAACAAGCTTACATTGCGGTATCAACTGGAGGGTTGTTTGGAAAAGGACCTGGAAATAGTAATCAGAAAAACTTTCTTCCACAGTCATATTCAGATTTTATATATGCAATTATTGTAGAAGAGTATGGTTTTTTAATGGGTATCTCTATTTTAATACTTTACTTAATTCTATTGTATAGAGGCATGAAAATTTTTATTGATTCTGAGAGGCCATTTGGAGGATTATTAAGTGCTGGTTTAAGTTTTGCATTAGTTATTCAGGCTATAACAAATATCTGTGTTGTAGTTGGCCTTCTTCCTGTAACAGGAGTAACATTACCTTTAATTAGTATGGGTGGAACATCTCAATTATTTACAGGTATTACATTAGGAATTATATTAAGTGTTAGTAGACAAAATAATTTAGAAACAAGCTATGTATAATAAGGTTAAAGTTATTTTATGTGGAGGAGGAACAGGGGGTCATATTTTTCCTATGATATCTGTTGCTGATGAAATAAAAAAAAGAAATTCAAAAAATGAGGTATTATTTGTTGGCTCTAGTGACAGAATGGAAATGGAAATAGTACCTAAATACAATTATCCAATCATTGGACTATGGATTTCTGGTATTAAAAGGTCTTCACTTTTATTGAATATATTATTTGTAGGGGTTCCATTTATTTTAAAAAACTTTTCACTTCCATTTAAATTATTATTTTCTGTAATAAAATCAATGTATATTTTATTAAAATTTAAACCAGATATGGTAGTAGGTTTTGGAGGATATTCTTCAGGCCCTTTTTTATTAACTTCATATTTTTTAAATTTTAAAACTGCAATTCAAGAACAAAATTCTTTTCCTGGATATACCAATCGTTTATTATCAAAGAGAGTAAAACTTATTTTTGTTGCTTATAACAATTTGACCAAATTTTTTAGTCAAAATAATGTCTTTAATTATGGTAATCCAATTAGAAAAATTGACCTGAATACAAATGAAGATCCATATGATTATTTTAAATTAGATAGGAATAAAAAAACCATTTTAGTTTTAGGCGGTTCTCTTGGTGCTAAAAGTATAAATGACGGCATACTAAATAATCTTTCACTTATACGTGAGTCATCTTTTCAGGTATTATGGCAGACTGGAGGTTATTATTATGATAAAATTTTATCAAAAAACATTAAAGAAAAAAATTTGATGGTTAAGTCATTTATTAAAAGAATGGACTTAGCATATAAATCTGCAGATGTAATTATTTCTAGAGCTGGTGCGATAGCTATATCAGAGTTGAGTTATGTCTCTAAACCATTAATTCTTATCCCTTCCCCTAATGTTGTTGATGACCATCAAAGAAAGAATGCTAATGAAATCTTTAGAAATGAAGGCTGCTTATTGATCGAAGACCAAGATGCAAAGGATAAGATGTTAAAAGAGGCGATTAATCTATTAGGAGATAAGAATTTAAAATCAAAAATGAAAAAAGCATTGTCTAATTTAGCTAGACCTGATGCTGCAAAAGATATTGTTTCTAAAATTTATGAAGAGATATGATAAAAAAAATTTTTAAAGTTTCAATTCTTGTTCTTGCTTTTTTCTTAATGTATTCATTAACTCTTTTATTTAAAAATAATGGTATAGGGTCAAAGAATTTTATTGTTAGAGTAGACAGTACATTTCTTAATAAAACAATAGTTGAGGATTTTTTACAAGGTGAGATCAATTCAGATTCTCTTATAGATAACTTCAATGATTTAGAAAATAAAATGAATTCTAATCCTCATGTTAAGAATATAAAAGTATTTAAAGATTTAATTGGAAATATTAATGTAGAAGTGGAACAATTTCAACCAATTGCTAGAATAGTATCTGGAATTAATGCAAAAAATTATATTGATTCTGAAGGTAATTTATTTCCAATATCTTCTAACCACTCTGAAAGAGTGATACTAATACACACAACAAGTGATATAGATATTAGTGATAAAAAATTAAAATTCACAAAAGATTTTCTTCAAATGATTAATTTTATTAAAAGTGATGATTTTCTTTCAAAAATAATTTCTGAGATTGAAATAAAAACAAATAAAAATATTGTTATTCATCCACAATTCTCAAAACAAAAATTTATTTTTGGTTATCCAGATGAGTTGGATGATAAATTTGAAAAAATATTATTATTCTATAAAAATATTGGTCCAACTAAAGGATGGAATACTTATAAAACAGTGAATGTTAAATTTAGGAATCAAATTATTTGTGATAAAAACGCCTGATAATGAATAAACCTATAAAGAAATATTTTACAGCCTTAGATATTGGTACTTCAAAAATTTGTGCAATAATTGCTGAGCAAACTGAGAAAAATAAATTAAATATTATTGGTTTTTCTGAAACAGATTCTGAAGGTGTCTCTGAAGGGATGATTCAAAATTTAATAAAAGCAACATCAAAGATTAAAGAAGTAATTAAAGAAGCTGGTGAAATGGCAAAAGTTCCTATTGAGTTTGTTAATGTTGGAATTGCTGGGAAACATATAAGAAGTTTTAGCACCCATCACTCAATTGGATTACAAAATAATGAAAATGAACCCATTGAGATTAATCAATCTCATGTAAAAAAGCTAGAGCAAAGATCTAAGATGGCCGTAATACCTACAAACCATAAGATCATTCATAGTATGCATCAGAAATTTACTATTGATGAAGACCATGATTCTGTAGATCCTATTGGAGAATATGGTAAAAAGTTAGAGGCTGATTTTCATATAATAAGTGCAAATAAAGTAGACATTAAGATAATGGAAGAGTCTATTAGGAGGTCTCAAGTGAAATGCAGAAATTTAATTCTTGAACCTAT
>Ga0066862_10000863_pt1 | contig 12342 bp, 9 predicted proteins | sample ETN02SmetaG_FD_66431 | JGI IMG/M metagenome (GOLD analysis project Ga0066862, IMG submission 66431) | Marine microbial and viral communities from oxygen minimum zone, Eastern Pacific Ocean - ETNP2014F10-02SV255 | ecosystem: Environmental > Aquatic > Marine > Oceanic ... | reverse complement strand
GGGCAAAACATTCACGGAGAGGCTGATTTCATCTCAGGATTCAAACCTGCCTCCGTGCTTGACGCTGGCTGCGGCACCGGACGAGTGGCGATTGAGTTGGTCCAACGTGGTATTGAGTGCGTGGGTATTGACCTCGATCACCAAATGTTGGCGACGGCATCCCGGAAGGCTCCAACCATAAATTGGGTCGAAGCCGATCTAAAAGAATTCAATCTGGGGCGAACATTCGACGTCGCAGTTTTGGCAGGCAATGTGATGATCTTTGTGCTTCCTGGATCTGAAGGACTGGTCATAGATCGAGTAAACAACCATCTGCACGCAGGAGGGCTTTTCGTAGCTGGGTTTTCGCTAGACACCGGGGGCATCGCCTTAGGTGAGTACGACGCACTCATGAACCAAATGGGCCTATCACCCGCCGGTCGATGGAGCACTTGGCAAAGAGACCCCTTTACCGGAGGTCCTTACGCAGTTTCGGCCCACCGAAAGACCTAACCGCTGACTTATTCCATAGGGAGACGCGCTAGAAGTTCAATCTTCCGCTCTTCGTATTCGTCGAAGTCAATTTCGTCGTCATCAAATTTTGCTTGGAGTTCTGACACAAGGCGGAGAAGGTCAGCCGCCGAGATCTCTTGATCCAGATTGCCGTCCAGTTGGGCTGCGTCATCGTCAACAATTACTTCGACATCTTCTTCATATACGAGTGGCCCGCTTTCGGGGGTTTTGCCCATTCGTTTGGCACGTTTGGCGTCTGCTTTGGCCTTCTTGGCCCTATCGCGTTGGAGTTTTTCGAAAGTTGTGCGGCTTCCTGCCATGGTCACTCCTATTGCCGATTAAAGCGAAACGAAATCAAGAAAAGGCCGCTTTGGTAACCGCTAAGGGGGGGAGTCAACGATAGGTCGACAGATAGCGCTACGGCCAAACAAATAGTTTAGAACATCGATCGTAAGAATTGGTGTTGCCGACTTAGCACCGAAGATAAATGTTTGCCTTTAGATAAGGGTCACTTTGACCACTGAAAGTCTTCGAATCGTTGTCTGAGGACTTTCTTATCAATTTTTCCGGTCCCTGTATGAGGGATCTCTTCGATGGCTACGACGTCGTTAGGTAACCACCATGATGCGACGTGCGGCTTGATGGACTCAAGAATCTCGGTCGGGTTAAGTTCTTTCCCTGGCTCCAGAACAACTATTAAGAGAGGCCTTTCACCCCAGCGATCGTGAGGCAAACCGACTGCTGCAGCCTCAACGACACCCGGCGCCCCTACGGCGGCGTTCTCAAGCTCGATTGAACTAATCCACTCACCGCCGCTCTTGATGACATCTTTAGCTCTATCGACGATTGAGATATAGCCCTCACTGTTCATGGTTGCTACATCCCCGGTCCTCAACCAAACCTCATCATTCTCAGTTATGTGAGTGGAGTCATCATCTAGTCCGAAGTATGAACCTGCAACCCAAGGCCCGCGAGCCAGAAGTTCACCTGGAGTGGCGCCGTCGCGTTGGACATCTTCACCATTCTCGTCAACAAGGCGAAGCTCAACGCCGTATATCTCTCGACCTGCCATCGCTTGGCGCCACCTTTTTTCTTCGCGATCTAACCCCTCTACCCTGTGGGTAAATCTGCCGGCTGACCCTTGGGTCATTTCCGTCATGCCCCAGACATGGGAAACGAAGACTTCGTACTCATCTTCCAATGTGTCCATCAACGAACGAGGAGCAGCTGAACCTCCCACTGCGAGCCGATTGAGGGAGGGCACATCAGCTCCACTTTCTTGCAAATGTTGCACGACAGATAGCCAGATCGTTGGAACACCAGCAGAAAAGGTAACTTCCTCATCTTGGATTTGTTGAACTAGTGACTCAGGGGACATATCAGGCCCAGGTAAAACCAACTTCGCTCCCGCCATCGCCGCAGCAAACGGGATCGCCCAGCCGTTCACATGAAACATGGGGACAGCAAGAAGTATTGACTGGCTCGAATTTACGTCGTGTCCGTCTCCGGTGCAGGTAGCCCAAGTCTGTAAAACTATGGAACGGTGGCTTTGTACGACGCCCTTCGGATTACCAGTGGTTCCCGATGTGTAACAGAGAGTAGCGGCGCTCCATTCGTCCAGAACAGGCCATTCCTCTATCGGAGCGCTTTCATCGATCCATTCCTCGTAGGCAACAGCGTTTTCGAGAGAAGTTTCGGGTAGTTCATCAGCCAAGACAATCCAGAGGAGAACTGAAGTTGCCTTGGAAGCGATGCTTTCTACCACTGGCAAAAAATCTGGATCCACGAAAACTATTTGGTCTTCCGCGTGGTTGACGATCCAAGCGATCTGTTGCTCACGAAGGCGAGGGTTTACCGTATGCAAAACCGACCCTATGCCTGTTATTCCGTAGTACACCTCGAGGTGTCGGTGGTCGTTCCAAGCAATTGTCCCGACTCTGTCACCTTGCCCGATTCCAGCGGCCTTCAAGGCGCTTGCGACTTGTTGGGCGCGCCGGTGAACTTGAGTCCAGTTAGTTCGATGAACACGGCCGGTGGAATCAGTAGCAACGACCTCAGTAGCCGAGTGATTTCGCCCTGCGTAATCGATCAAACTCGATATCAAGAGCTGACGGTCCATGTTTAATCCACGAAGCATCTCGCCCTCAACGAACCTGAGAAAAGAAGGACCGTACGTCCTCAACGAATAGTTCGGGTTGTTCAAAGGCAGCGAAATGCCCTCCCTTAGGCATTTTGGTCCACTGCCGAATGTCGGTATAAGTCCCCTCACTCCAAGACCTCACCGGCGGGATGATTTCACGAGGAAAACAAGCGACCCCAGTAGGCACGTCGACTTGGGCTGGGGGTGGTGGTCGGTTACCGGCTGAAGCGAAGCTTTCCCAGTAGAGCCGTGCTGAAGAAGTCGCAGACTTGGTAACCCAATACAGCATGATGTTGTCGAGCATTTCGTCGCGAGATAGCGCATCTTCGGGGTGACCTTGATTGTCGGTCCAAGCCCAAAATTTTTCAAGGATCCAGGCAAGTTGTCCAACCGGGGAGTCGGTTAAGCCGTAGCCGACTGTTTGTGGACGGGTTCCTTGTTGGGTGGAGTAACCCGAATCCCAATCTCTGTAATAGGCAGCTGCTTCGAGCGCAGCTTGTTCTTCGTCGTTGGGTTCTCGGTCTTTGGGACGCTTTCCGCGCATAACCATGTTGAGGTGGATGCCAAGGCAGTTGGCGGGGTGACGCCCACCTATTGCAGTGGTAATTGCCGATCCCCAGTCGCCACCTTGAGCACCGAATCTTTGATAGCCGAGCCCCAGCATAAGTTCGGTGAATACGTCGGCCATTTGTTCGACGCCCCAACCTGAATGAGGGGGCTTACCGCTAAAGCCATATCCAGGCAGCGACGGGCAAACAACGTGAAAGGCGTCTTCGGCCTTTCCATCATGTTCTGTTGGGTTCGTCAGTGGTTCGATGACTTTCTGGAATTCAACGACAGACCCGGGCCAGCCATGAGACAGGAGGAGAGGCATAGCCTCAGGGTGCGATGATTGCTGGTGAATGAAGTGAATGTCGCAGCCCTGTATGGGAGTAGTGAATTGACTGAATCGATTGAGGTCAGCTTCTCGCTGACGCCAGTCGTAGCTATGTAGCCAGTAGTCACACATCTCTTGCACGTAGCTCAACGGAATTCCCTGAGACCAATCTTCTACGAGCTCTCTCTCCGGCCAACGAGTTTTACTCAGACGATCGTGAAGGTCTTGCAGAACTTCATCGGAAACTGAAATTTGGTAGGGGCTTATATCCATTCAGTCAATTTATCGCTGAGAAGTAGCTCTCCTAAGCCTGGGCTCGTTTTTTGGTTCTGAGCCGGGTGCCGGAATCCAATTCTGCTTTCCTAATACGAATGCTTTCCGGGGTCACTTCTACACATTCGTCGTCGGCGATGAACTCTAAGGCGTGCTCTAGAGACAGGATCCGCGGAGGGCTCAACCGCACTGCGTCGTCAGCGGCAGCGGCACGAATGTTCGTCTGTTTCTTTTCTTTGCAGATGTTGACGTCAAGGTCATCTGGACGTGGATTTTCCCCAATCACCATGCCCTGGTATACCGAGGTACCCGGGCCCACAAATAGTGAGCCCCTTTCTTGAATGGCTGAGGCTGCGTAGCCGCTTACCTGCCCCACCCGATCCGCCACTATCGACCCTGTGCGCCGTGAACGAAGCTCTCCACCCCACGCGATATAGCTATCGAATACATGATGTAAGAGTCCAGTGCCTCTTGTCTCGGTCAGGAATTCAGTCCGAAACCCAATTAGCCCGCGAGCTGGGATCAGGTAATCAAGACGTACCCATCCGGTCCCATGGTTGGCCATTTGTTCGAGACGACCGCGTCGTTCACCTAACAGTTGCGTAACCGCACCAACGTGGTCCTCTGGAATATCGATTGTTACGCGTTCGGCTGGCTCGTGGAGCACTCCATCAATAGTTTTTGTGAGTACCTGTGGTTTGCCTACTGTCAGTTCGAAACCTTCGCGACGCATGATCTCGACCAGAACTGCCAACTGAAGCTCGCCTCGTCCCTGAACTTCCCAAGAATCTGGCCGATCTGTGTCAAATAGTCTTAGTGAAACATTTCCGACGAGTTCAGCTTCTAGTCGGTTCCTTATCAGCCGGGCAGTCATCTTCTTGCCCTCGGTGCCTGCGAGAGGCGATGTGTTGATGCCAATCGTCATTGAAAGACTCGGCTCATCAACGGTGATGGTCGGAAGCGGCATAGGGGAAGTTGGATCGCTCAGAGTTTCGCCGATAGTTATCTCGGGGATTCCGGCAACTGCCGCTATTTCACCGGGCCCGACTTCTTCGACGTCCACTCTCTCGAGGCCCTCGGTTGTGTATAACTCTGCGATTCGAGTTGTTTCGATAGAACCATCAACCCGGCACCAAGCGACATCCTCACCTTTTCTTAATATCCCATGAAGCACTCGACAAAGAGCTAATCGGCCCACGTAGGGGTTGGCGTCGAGGTTCGTCACCCAGGCTTGCAGAGGATGATCAGGCTTGTAGGTAGGGGAGGGGACCGCGTCGATGAGAACTTCAAATAGGGCGCCCAGGTCAGGGCCCGGGGATGCAAGGTCCACAGTGGCAGTGCCTTTGCGAGCGTCGGTATAGACAATCGGGAAATCGATCTGATGGTCTTTAGCGTCAAGATCAAGAAAAAGTTCGTACGTTTCATTAACGACTTCTGAGATTCGCTCGTCGGGTCGGTCTATTTTGTTGATGACGAGAACGACCGGAAGGTCAAGGGCAAGGGCTTTACGTAAAACAAATCGAGTTTGTGGCAACGGGCCTTCGGACGCGTCAACTAACAAAACGACGCCATCGACCATTGTGAGAGCCCGCTCTACTTCGCCCCCGAAATCAGCATGGCCAGGAGTATCGATGATGTTGATCTTGGTTACCTGACCTGACGGGTCGTGCCATCTCACAGCCGTATTCTTCGCCAAGATTGTGATGCCTTTTTCTCTTTCGAGGTCCATCGAGTCGAGCACACGGTCTCGTACCTCCTCGTTCTCGCGAAAGGCCCCCGATTGCCAAAGCATCGCGTCAACGAGAGTTGTCTTCCCGTGATCGACGTGAGCGATTATTGCGACATTGCGGAGGTCGCCTCGCGAGTCAACTGAATCGAAAGTAGTCACGGCTATTGGATGTGTGAGGAGGGGATAGGCACGAAAGACCTAGTGTGCCAGCAAAGGGCCCAATTGTCGCGTTTAGCGGAAGGCGAATCCGGGCTGTCTTAGCTGGAGGCTGATGCGGGCGTCTCGGCAGGGAGTGACACCCGAGGCCAGCTAGTTTTCAGCGGCGTTTGTTTTGCCCTGGCTAGCTGTGATTTTGAGTGCGTCGGCCGCTTTTTCGTTAGACATAATTTTGTCGAGAATGGCTTCCCCCGCGCGGTTGAAGGCTGCACGCTCATTGGAGACAAATTCCTGAGATTCACGCAATTTCTGGGTGTACCCGTTTATCTCTGGAATTACGTAACGGGCGACAAGATCCCAGCTGTTTGAAGTGTCTCGAGGCGTAGCCCAATCGTGAACAAACCCAATAGCTGTGCCGAATCCACCCGTGAGATCGTTCATATTCTGAATAAATTCGACCAAATCATCTGGGGTTCCCACCACGGCTGACTGCACAACCCCTTTAGCTGCTCCTCCACAAACAGCCTCTAGAGCTTCGTCTGGGTCGTCATAGGCAATAGTGCCGGGTCTTTGGAGTGTTCCCACGATGTATTCGTTGTGCCACCGTTGAAGGCCGTCACGAGCCTGACTTACAGCAAGCTCTTTGGTTTCCGCGAGGTGCCAGTTAAGAAGGACTCTCCATTCTGCTCGGTCCACCGTAGATCCAGACTCACGTGCCGCGTCTTCCGCGAAACCCCACTGTGTACCGAGAGCAGTAATTCCTTCTGATGCCATTGAACCGATAGAGAGAACTCCAATCCCATACTTGCCCGCCAAAGTCATGCCAGAAGGGGAAACCATTGATGCGGTAGTTGCTGGTATCTGATCCTGAACCGGTAGTAACTGCAACTGAGCATCTTTCATCGTGAACCAGTCAGTCTCATAAGAGAACCGAGGTTCACCGCGAAGAAGACGCAAAATGACGCCAAGAGCCTCATCCTGACGATCACGGAGAAGCATTGGATCGATGTCGAACGTATGCGCATCCGAGGGTAAAGCTCCGGGTCCTGTGCCGAAAATAACCCTCCCTGCAGTCATGTGGTCAAGTTGAACGATGCGTTGAGCGACATTGAATGGATGGTGATAGGGCAGCGAAATAACTCCCGTACCTAACTTGATGCGAGAGGTACGTTCTCCAGCCGCAGCTAAGAACATCTCAGGGCTTGCAATCATTTCCCAGCCAGAACTGTGGTGCTCACCGCACCAAAACTCATCAAAGCCCAACTGCTCAAGTTGAACGACAAGATCTAAGTCTCGTCGAAATTGGAGCATTGGATTTTCGCCTACGGGGTGGTGTGGGGCAAGAAAGGCACCGAAACGCATCACAAAACCTCACAGATTGATGGTGAGGAAAAAGCTTTCATGTTTGGCATGAGAAGAACCTAGTAGGTAGGTCACCTAGGTCGGATAACCGATGGATCTCAAGCTGCGCATTCTGTCTGGTCACTGTTGTGGCTGCTCATCTTCGTCACCCCACGTATGAGGGGGACCGAACCTACTTTCGTTCAGCACATTCAGCGCTGTAGAAAGCGCGAACCCAATGAACATTCCAAAGCCCGTAAAAATTACGGGGATACTTTTCATGAGGATGCCAAGCCACGAAATGGCTACCCCAACAGCTATGAACCAAGCTGGTTCGATGGGTCGACTTCGCATGATTGCTCCCTAAATACCTGAACGTATGAGAATAATGTTGTGGTTCGCTACTTCTGGAAACCTATTGAAGCCAGTGAACCCGCCATAGGTTTTAGCAGCATGCAGATATTCTCGACAATGGAGTGAAAAAGCTTCCGAAGCAAAGTAGGTACTCCAGTGGGCCAGAAACAATCTTCAACAGGAATGATGTTTAACACCGACCGAATGCCTGGTGATTCGCTCAAGGGTTTCGGGGAACAGATTGAATCAATGGGTGTCGACACTTTGTGGTTGCCCGAGTTATTCGGTCGGGAACCATTCGCCACAGCAGCACATCTCTTGGCAGCGACAACGCGGCTTCGTGTTGGGACAGGAATAGCGAACGTGTACGCGCGAGATGCAACTGCTGCAGCAGCAGGCGCCCGCACTTTGTCTGAATTCTCCTCCGACAGGTTTGTTTTAGGTTTAGGAGTTTCTAACTCTGGGTTAGCTCAAGCCCGCGGTCACGACTGGGAACCGCCCGTAGAAAAGCTGCGAGATTATGTCGAAGCGGTCCGTTCGGCCGAGCTTTCGATTCCAGGAGATCACAACCTCGAAATCCACGTTGCCGCACACGGACCCAGAATGATCGCGGCCTTAGGAGATTTGGTTGACGGAGTAAGCACATTTTTACAAACCCCAGTCCATACCGAAGAAACCAGAAAGCGAATCGGGCCCGATATCGCGTTGAATGTGACGCAAATGTGCCTACTAGTTGAGGACCCGGCCGAAGCGAGGCGTTTAGCTCGACGAGCGCTTGCTTTCTATATCGGTCTCGATTACTACCATCGAGCTTGGCGTAATCTTGGATTCACAGACGATGACTTCACCGGTGGAGGAAGCGACCGGTTGATCGATGCACTGGTGGCTTGGGGCGACCCTCAGACAATTTCTCTCCGCCTCAACGAACACCGCAATGTTGGAGCGACAGAGATGGTGATCATTCCGTTGAATCCTGCAGGTGGGGGAGAACCGCATCTGCAACTTCTTGAAGCCTTAACCAAATAAGCGCCTAGGCTGTCGCGGATCGATTTAGGAGGAGCGCTGGTGAGTGGACGACCTCGTGCGGTAGTGGACAGCCTCCCGCAGTACAAACCGGGAAAATCAGCAGCGCAAGCAGCAGCTGATCATCAACTGACGGAAGCGATCAAGCTTGCTTCCAACGAGAGTTCCCACGGTCCTCTGCCTTCGGTATTGGCAGCTGTCGCCGATGGAGCCAATCTTCTGAACCGTTATCCAGATCATCGAGGCGAAGCTTTACGGGCAGCAATATCGGAGAAGCAAGGTATAGGTCAAGATCAGATAACCATTGGCTGTGGTTCGGTCGGACTGCTGCAACAAGCCTTTACCGCATACGTCGGTGTAGGAGATGAGGTTGTTTACCCATGGCGGTCTTTTGAAGTTCACCCCGTCTTTAGCGCTATTGCAGAAGCACGAGCGGTCACAGTCCCACTCCAAGACCAAGCATTCGATCTAGAAGCCGTTGAAGCGGCGGTGACAGAACGAACGAAGCTTGTGATCCTGTCAACTCCAAATAATCCAACCGGCACAGTTTGTGGCACGCATGAACTCAACAAATTATTGGATGCGTTGAGCGAAGATGTTGTGGTGATAATCGACGAGGCATATCTCGAGTTTGTGACTGATGAGTCGGTAAGTAACCCCGTCACTGACATCCTGCCTCACCACGACAATGCCGTGGTTTTCAGAACTTTCTCTAAGGCGTATGGCCTTGCGAACCTTCGAGTCGGATACGCGCTCGGCCATTCTGATGTGATTGGAGCTATCGACAAGGTTGCGCTGCCGTTTCTGGTCAACGGATTAGCCCAGACTGCAGTACTAGCGTCCCTTGAAACAACTGCCGAAAAAGAACTCCAAGAGCGTGTAGCCGAAGTCATCAGCGAACGAAGCCGCGTTACGGAGTTACTTCTCGACTTGGGGTGGCCGGTGACTCCAAGTCAGGCAAATTTTCTTTGGCTTCCGGTCGAAGAAGAAGCTGGCCCGCTTTTCCAGCGACTTGAAGCTAAAGGCATAGTCACGCGACCATTTGAGGGTGAGGGGTTGCGAGTTACGATCGGTACACCCGAGGAAAATAATCGGTTTCTTGAGCAAATCGGCCCAAGGTAGAAGACCTTCTAGGCTGCGAAAAGAAACACTGAATTAATCGAAAGTAGCGGAGGTCAGCGTGTTTATCGATGGAGCGTGGGTTGAGGCCCGATCTGGCAAAACCTTCGACGTCACTAATCCGGCTACGGGTGAAGTGCTCGGCACGGTTCCAGCGGGCGATGCAACAGATGCCACAGCGGCGATAGACGCCGCGAGTCAAGCCTTCCCTGCTTGGTCCAGCACTACGGCCTATGAACGTTCCAGGCTCCTATATCGAGCATGGGAGCTAATGGTGGAACGGAGCGAAGCGTTAGCTCAGCTCATGACCTCGGAACAAGGAAAACCGCTGAAGGCATCTCGCGCAGAAGTTAAGTATGCGGCAGACTTTTTGATTTGGTTTGCCGAAGAAGCCAAAAGAGTAACCGGCGAATGGTTACCCTCTCAGCGAGCAGATCAACGTTTCCTTTCAGTGAAAGCTCCCGTGGGCGTTGTAGCTGCTGTAACTCCATGGAACTACCCGATTTCGATGCTCACTAGAAAGATGGGTCCAGCGTTGGCCGCTGGCTGCACTTTGGTACTCAAGCCAGCTGAAGCAACACCTCTTTGCGCGAAGGCAACCTACGAAGTGTTTATCGATGCAGGTTTCCCTGATGGCGTGATTAATTTAGTGACAGCGGCAGATCCAGTACCCATAGGTGATGTCTTCACCGGAGATCCGAGAGTAGCGAAACTAACCTTTACTGGCAGCACAGCGGTCGGTCGAACCCTCGCAGCCAAATCGGCAGCCAATCTTCAGCGAATCTCCGTGGAGCTTGGCGGTCACGCACCTTTTATAGTTTTTCCTGACGCCGACCCTGTGCATGCCGCCAAAGGAGCAGCCGCGCTTAAATTCTTAAACGCTGGCCAAGCCTGTATAAGCCCCAACCGTCTTTATGTACCAAACTCTCTACGTTCCGAATTCGAAGAAACACTCTGCAGTCGAGTCAGCAAACTGCAGACCGGCAATGGAATGGAAGATGGTATTGGCGTCGGTCCTTTAGTTAACGATGCTGCAGTATCAAAGGTTGAACAACAGGTCGAAGACGCTCGAGAAAAAGGCGCGGGTGTGCCAGTCGGAGGTGCACGTCTTACAGAGGGAGAGCATGCCAGCGGACACTTCTTCGCTCCGACGGTGCTAACAGACGTGCGTCCCGATATGACGATTTATAGAGAAGAGACTTTCGGGCCAGTAGCTCCCGTAATCGGATATGACGACCCAGAACAAGTACTCGACTTAGCAAACGACACCAATTACGGCTTGGCGGCTTACGTTTATACGCGGGATATCTCAGTGGCTATGCGTGCCTTTGAGGCCCTCAGGTTTGGGATTATCGGTGTCAACGATGTAAATCCGACATCAGCATCAGTTCCATTCGGAGGCATGGGGGACTCAGGTGTTGGGCGCGAAGGTGGACACGAAGGAATTAACGAGTACCTCGAAACCAAAACAGGCGGTTTCGCGATCTAGTTCCTCGTCTTCGAACGAGGTTAAGCAAGTTTGTCGAGGAGATCCCAAAGAGCATCGACATGTCGCTGTTCGGTTGCGCGCTGACCAATCGACACCCGAATCATGGGACGCCCATCGAGTTCGGAACCGGTCCATGCAACCTCACCCGTCGCATTAACTGCCTCAATTAATTGCGTCGTTGCCTCATCACTTTCCGTGCACCTGAAGCAAACAAGAGCGAACGGGTGGGGTGCCACTAGCTCAAACCGAGGATCGCTTTCCAGGCGACTCGCTAACTGTTCTGTGAGAGCTACGTGGTAACGAATCATCGACCGAAGACCCTCGGCCCCGTAACTCCGAATGACCCACCATAATTTTAAAGCTCGAAAACGGCGACCGAGAGGCACGTGCCAGTCTCGGTAGTCGATGACAGCACCGGATTCGCTGGCTTCGTTCTTCAAATACGGAGGCAGAATGCTAAGACAGTCGATTAGCGGGCCGCGATCTGCGACGTAGAAAACAGAACAATCGAAGTTCACCATCAGCCATTTGTGTGGGTTGAACGTGTAGCTATCAGCGAGTTCTACACCGTCTTGATGGTGCCTGAACTCAGGACAAAGCATCGCGTTGCCGGCGTAGGCAGCATCAATGTGCAGCCATAAGTTTTCGTCGCGACAGATTTCCCCGATAGAACGAATCGGATCCACTCCTGTTGTTCCGGTGGTTCCAATTGTCGCCGCAACAAATATAGGGCTAAGTCCGTCAGCTCGATCTTGGTCGATAGCAACACGGAGATCTTCGAAACGCATTGCTTGGTCATCATCTACATCGATAAGTCTCACGTGGCCATACCCAGCTACGGTGGCACCTTTTTGGATTGAACTGTGAGTTTGAGTTGAAGCGTAGGCAACCATCGAATCAGGGCTGATTCCCGACTTTGCTGCTTGGTGTCGAGCTACAACAAGTGCGGTATGAGTCGAGTCCGAGGCACTCATTTGGAGTACACCCCCGCCTTGTTCTGTGGTTTTCCACGAAGTTGGCAGATCTAACAGGTCAACTAACCAATCGAGCACATGGCTTTCGATTTCAGTAGCTGCAGGCGACGTTGACCAAAGCATTCCTTGAACGCCCAACCCGGCAGAGGCCAGTTCAGCTAGGACGGAAGGCGGTGAAGCATTGGCCGGGAAAAAAGCGAACCACGACGGGTGCTGCCAATGGGTTATGCCTGGCATGACTACCGAATCCAAGTCTCTAATGAGATTCTCAAACGGTTCACCAGTTTCGGGAGCATGGGAAGGCAGATGATCACGAATTGTGCCAGGGGTTACTTGAGACATAACTGGAAGATTTTCGACTCTGTCCCAATAATC
>Ga0066862_10000862_pt1 | contig 12344 bp, 11 predicted proteins | sample ETN02SmetaG_FD_66431 | JGI IMG/M metagenome (GOLD analysis project Ga0066862, IMG submission 66431) | Marine microbial and viral communities from oxygen minimum zone, Eastern Pacific Ocean - ETNP2014F10-02SV255 | ecosystem: Environmental > Aquatic > Marine > Oceanic ... | reverse complement strand
ACTTGCTTCAGTTGAGCGAGGATACACATGGTGGAGGAAGGACCAATGAACGAGAAGAAGAGAAGGGAAGCATGGATGGAGATTGAGAAAAACCTGCTGGACGACGATCTCGTCCCAATCGTCCCCGTTCAAGAATGGAGGGGGCTAACACTTCTGGTTGAGAATCTTGTTAATTCTGAGATTTGTTCAACTAACGAAAAAGGCCGAATAGTAGCAGAATTATCTCCAGAGGTCGAGATTGTCATGCTGTTCGAAGAAATGCTGAGGAGACGTATAGACTATCTTTCCATGCACGGACTTGATCGACCTGCTCCAGACTCCGTTGTGAAGATAGACTGCCATCTTGACATTTGGATAAGGAGGAGGTCGGATAACCAACACGGAGACAAGTGGTCCAGGAAGGCCTGCATCCTAGCACCCAAGGCAGCTGCACTACCAGTCACGGATCTCGCAGCAACCTTCGTCTTGTGGGCAGAAGCTGGATTCCCAAACCCCCCCTCAAACATGGGCCAGCAGGTCGAACTAATCAGAACATCCGAAAACTACGCAGATTTCCAATTCAGAGTAAGTGAGGAAGATCGAATCAGGGAGGAATTGGAGTTACGGCAAGCAGAGAGAACTCGAAGGGCTAACAGGCTAATCAGGGAAAGAATTGAATTCGAGGAGAGGAGAAAAAGAGAACTCGAGGTCGCCGAGAAGGAAATCTCTCGTATGGGTTGGAGGGAACTAATGGATGCCGCCCAATCAAAAAAACCACTTCTTTCTGCAGAAAACGACAGAATCAAAGAGCACAAAAGAATCAGAGCGCACCAGATTCTAAACTCCTCTTGTTAATCGACACTCCTAGTTACCAAGACTAACGGAGGTCATCGATGACCCGTTCGCCACCAAACAATGAACGTACAATAGCATGAGAACTGCAAGAAGAAGCACGAACACCTACCAATACGAATGCCCCCAGTGCGGACTAAAGTTCGCAGTTGGGAACCTGATCGTCACTGGGACGATGACTCCAGAACACCTGAAGAGAAGGGGAGGGCGTAGGACCGGACACTGCCACTGCGGCCACAAGTTCGCCACTGAGTACCATGACAAGAAGAACGTCATGTGGAGGATGCCCATAGGAAAGAGGGGTATGAAGGGCGCAGAGCCAGCGACCGCCGTATTCCCATTGAGGGACCTCCCCAGGCTACCCTCAAACTCCTCCTCGCAGGAGTCAACCCAGATGAAAGAGAACAGGGAGAATATGGCAAACGACCCTGTTTTCGCAGACTCCATTCTAGCAGCCGCGGAGCGGGCCGCACGAGCAATGACTTCCTCTACTCTCGAGTCAAAGAGGGAAGAGGGCAAGAATAGACTGAAGCCTATTCTCAAGGCAAGGAGGGCCCTCCAGTCTAGGATTGAAGCCATGGAACAGAAGATTTTGGAGGAGTGTGATGAGGCAATGCCCACACACTACTCGCCGTCAGAGGGGTCAGTTACCGCAACAGGTGACACCTTGGTGATGGAGGCCTCCTCATGAGTACTCTCGAGAATGTCTTCAGGCTCGATGCCATTCCCGGTGACTCTGATCGACACCTCCACTCTTGCCCTATGCCGCAATGCTCTCACGAGTTTGTGATTCGCAGAGTGGATGGTGATTCGAAGGGTCGGACTCTGACTGTGGCTTACAGGAATTTGATGACAAATGAAGGCATGCATAGGAGGGCAGTGAAGGTTAAGCTACCCGGGGCATGCTGGTGCGGGGCCCCTCTTCCAGGGGACGCCGCCGTCATTTTCGATAACAAAGTCGTAGCAAAGAACATTCAGAGAGCCGAGAAAGCCCTGGCCTCCATTAGGGGTGAGTCAGAACCCCTTGAGGAGGCGTAGGAATGACACTCTCTCCTCCTAGAATCCCGTGGTCAGCCCCAGGGCTATCACACTCGGAATTGATGGGCATGTCGATCCAATTCCCATCACTGAAGATGGTAAAATCACACAAACTTTCCCACGGAAATGCTGGAATTATTACGGTTTGCATGCTAGGTGTGAAGTCACACTCCGACCGAACAACTGTCAGATACGACCTAGTCATCGACTTTCGAGAATTCCCTTCAAGCGTCCCTACCGCATATGTGAGAAATCCTGCTGATGCGGATATCAAGCATGTCAATATCGCAGAGGGGCAGAGGTACTCTTTCGCACCAGGTGCAGATATCTGCTGGATTTGCGTAGGTGGTGGTAGATATGATGCACAATTCCAGAACTACCCAAAGGACCGTAGATTTAGGCTGGAAGCATTCTTCACCCAACTTCATCAAACTCTGAGGAACCCTAACGTGCATGATATCGCGTGCCATGGGAGGCTAAATTGATGATCCCTGCCTCCATCAGGGTCCATGCTGCATCTGCAGTGATACCAATTTGCGCGAACCCTCAGATATTGGACGTATACACAACAGATCAGGGAAAGACCATTTCGATATATCGGATTTCCGGAGAAAGGAGGGTACTAATTGACCGCGGCATTCCCATGGAGGTCTGGGAACGATGGCTTCCGATTTGTTGGAAGAAATCAAACATCCTAAGGGGCGCAGGGGTATTGCCTGAAAACTCCCATATCACATGGTCAGCAGAATTCATCCACGACTCAAATTCGATCAGGATAGCATTGAATCCTGTTTCAGGAGCACCACCCGTGGACTTCATTGCCGATGAACTCGCAATGGCAATCATTTCGATCTCCCTACCATCTATCTCACGACTGGCCCGAATAGCCGAATTCCCGGAACATAATTTCGGACAGTTCCCTACTCCCATTGTCAGGCACAACAACAAGATCTTCCAACTCTCGCAGGAGGTTGAGGAAATTGACCTCTAATCTCCATACTTGGCACAGGCAGATAGGCATAGTTGACCAACATGGAGTCTCCTCTTTGAAGAAGAGTGTGGACGGTGACGACGATGGAATTCTGGCAACGCTCGTCCTATCATCACAATTGGGTGCATTCAGATCGGGAAAGGGACTGGTCAGGATCAACAGAGAACCCAATGACATAATTCGAGCCAACTTAGTCCGGGGTCTGATCGATCCGTTCCCAAGCGATTGGCAGCAAGCTTCAGAATACTTCGAAAGTCTTGGTATGGGAATCATGGTCCAGAAGTTCGAGGAAGAGTCAGAAATTTGGATAGGGAAACCACCTTCCACTCAAAATCGCCAGTCTGCCGATCTATGGATGATTCATGGCAACGGACGGGCAATCTCTGGAACGGGCAGCATGGGAGTCATCCCGATAAGAGACGTACCGAAGACAATGATAGATTCCCCCTCATTGATATGCGGGGTTTCCTCATTAGTTCACAGGTTGCTCGACGAGGAAGGGCTTTTCTGGCAAGTCCCAGTATCTGACAGGTGGCTGACCCTCACCGCCAGGGTCGACGAATTAGCACCAGAAGAAGCTCGAGAACTGATCTCTAGCAAGTTCGGCCCCGGCACATCAACTAGTTTGATCGATGGCATCGGGTCTCTGATTAGATTCCGAATCCCAATCGAAGAAACTCCGCCAGAACTCATCGACATGCTTGAGCAGACTAGGAATCCTCCCAGTTCGAACACGGAGATAGCCGATGTCGGACCATTCGCAGCTGTATCGGAGGATGGAAAGATCTCATTTCACGGGGCTCCAATACCGACCATCCTGGAAGAGGGGGATTTCTTCATCCTCGGAGCAGGTGGGACTGGTAGTTGGGCCTCGACCATGATTCTCAGCGGATGCGGAACTGACTCTTCCCTGACTATTGCGGACGGAGATAGAGCGATAGAATCTCATAATCTGAATCGGCAGGTTCTCTACCAAGAAATGGATCTTGGATTGCCCAAGGCCACAGCAGCAAAGAACTCGCTATCTCGAATGTTTCCCGATGCTCATTCGCAAGTCTCTGCGATCCCTGTTCCATTGGGACCGCAGCATGTGATGAAAAATTGGTCGGGAGATCTCACTGACGAGATGACCATCGGGGAAATAACAGGAGAGAACTCAGATAATGACGCAGAAATCGCACTGAGACTCGATAAAATGGACGTCGCCCTTTCATGCTTGGATAACCAGCTTGCCAGAACATGGCTGAATCGAGCCTGTTTGGAAAGGGGGAAGTCAATGGTAAATGGCGGTAGCGAGGGAGTTAGGGGTGTAATAGAGACATTTGCGGAAGGCTCGTGCATGGTTTGCAGATATGGGGAGGTGGAGGCTAGATCAACTGAAATCGTCTCTTGCCAGGAAGAGGGAACTAGACCTGTTCCTTCGATTGTAACTTCTACAGCCTACGTGGGATCAATGATGGCAGCAATAGCTCTCTGCGTAGTCGCAAGGGAGAAATCTGAACTCGAGGTTATCCCCCAAGACAGGGACTGGTTTTCTGGTGAGACGAGAAAAAGGCACTCTGGGAGGCTACCATGGTTCGATAATAGTTGCTGGAGTCATCTATGACCCCTATTTGTAGCAACTCCGAACGTGAAGAATTAGAGGAGAGAAAATGAACGAGAAGAAGAAATTGGAAGTAGATACACTACCTGACACCCTTGCACACAGGAATCTAGCAGTGATGTTTCCCGAGGACATGACCGAGTTGGGAATTCAACAGGGGCAGACGATAAACATCAGAGGCAGGAGATCAACCACTGCTACTGTTCGTTCTAGCGAGAACGCTATACAGGGCAGGATTCATTTGGATGCAACATCCAGACTAAACTCTTCATCTAGGATTAGCGATATTGTAGATGTGAGCCTTAGCAACAACCGCTCTTCTTTGACGAAGGTAATCCTCGCTCCAGTAGGGGAAGAGGTATCACAGGATCTGGAGCAGACAATAGGTCGAGAACTAGCCATGCGATCTGTTTCACGCGGGGATCACATAACCATCCCTTCGCCTAGCGGAGGAGTCATTGAGCTCCAAGTCGAGAAGACTCGTCCATGGGGCCATCGATCTGGCATAATCGACGCTAGCACCAAGCTAGAGCTTCTGGAGAGGCCCGCTCGAAAGCCACTTCTAGAAACCGGGGACGTCTCATTTGCCGACATAGGTGGATTGGATGAAGAGATTAAGCAGATTCAGGAGGTCGCAGTCGCGTCACTGCTGCATCCCGAGATCTTCCAAAAGGCTGGCAAGAATCCAATCCGAGGAATCCTGCTTCATGGGGAACCTGGGACCGGGAAGAGCCTGATAGCACGAGCCTTGGCGAGAGAGGCTCAAGCAACCTTCCACTCCATCTCCGCTCCCGAGATCATCGGTAGTTGCATGGGTGGCTCCGAGGAAAATCTCCGAAACATGTTTGAACAGGCCAAGCAGGAAGAACCCTCCGTATTATTCATTGATGAGATTGACGCGATTGCTTCAGACAGGAGATTCGCCACCGAGAGCGGCCGTAGATTGGTTGCCCAACTCCTTACTTTGATGGATGGAATCAGAAATAGGGGTCATGTTATCGTGATCGGTGCAACAAATCTAGTCGACTCTATAGATCCGGCGATAAACCGAGCCGGAAGGTTCGAGAGAGTTATTGAGTGCTCAGTACCAAATACCGAGGAAAGAATGGAGATATTGGAGGTCCATACCAGAGGGATGCCTCTCTCCGATGATGTAATTCTAGAAGATATCGCCGACCTAACCGTGGGTTACGTCGGAGCCGACCTGGATCACCTTTGCAAGGAAGCAGTATACAAAGCCGCAGAAAGGACCTACGGATTCGACCGGCTTCTTGATGCAGAGGAGATCGAAACTGAGGATCTTCACGTCAATGACGACGACTTCAGGAGGGCCCTATCCAATGTTCGCCCTTCCATCAAGAGGAGGCACCGCAGAGAGATCGCAGAGTCCGGGTTTGATTCAATAATCGGATTGGATGACATCAAGCAGATCTTGACCGAGAAGATAGTGAACCCAGTTCAATTCCCGGATTTGTACAATGCAGCCGGGCTAAAGATAGGCTCTGGGGTTCTGATGCACGGACCCCCTGGTACCGGGAAGACAGCACTTGCTAGAGCAGTAGCCAGCATGGCCGGAGCCGAGTTCCTAGATGTGAAGGGACCAGAGGTGATGTCGATGTGGCAGGGAGAGTCAGAGAGATCCGTCAGAGAAATCTTCGACAAGGCGAAAAAGATGTCCCCGTGTGTACTTTTCTTCGATGAGTTCGACTCCATCGCCCTGAATAGGTCCAACATCGGCCCTGGAAGCGGCGGGCTGTCATCGGTGGTGAACCAGCTCCTCTCCGAGTTGGATGGCACAGATTCCAGAGAAGGAGTATTGGTAATCGCTGCCACAAATAAGCTGGAATTGGTAGATCCAGCCTTCCTGAGGGAAGGCAGATTCGGCACGATGGTCGAGGTCGGACTTCCAAACAGGGATGACTACTGGCGTATCATCGATGTACACCTTGGCCCAGCTCTTTCAGAGGAAATAGAACTTGAGGAAGTATGCCAGACACTACCAGAGGGGATGTCTGGAGCAGACCTAGCAGGACTGTCTCGAAGGATTAAGGAGATTGCCGTCTCCAGGCATCTAGATGAGAATCCAGATGGGATGGCCGATGGGTTCGCGTTATTACAGCTAGATATCGAAATAGCCTGTTCGGAGATTGAACAGCGCAGAGTTGGAATTGAAGCATGGCGCTAGTCCAGTTCATAAGGGTCAATCATGGAGGGGTGGACAGATGCCCACTGTTACAGAACCCTCTTCGCACGGAGAAATGAAGACACTAGTCATCCTTCTAGCAGCAAAGGGAGAATGGGAGTACGAACATGCCTACGATGTGTTTGACGATCTATTCGCCAAAGTAGAACCAGAAATAGTCGTGGTTGCTCAAATGAAACCTGATAGCGGTCCTCCATCCGAAGCCGAGGTTCCGGAGGGGTTACAGAGACTCAAAGAAAAACATGGAGTAAAGTCCCTGAGAGGGTGCTTCATCAAGTCAAACTCAACCGACGATGGTTCGAACAATCACTGGTCCGAATATATCCCCGAAGTCCTAAGATCTTTGGATCTGAGATTGAAGGAGACTAGTAAGGAGAATCTGAACCTACATGTCTCCGCCGGGGGATTCACCGTTTCTGCTGCACTTTACAATATTTCTCAGATACTTGGTTGCAGAGCATGGAACACCATAGGGGGGAGGGGCTCGGATAGTTGGTACGCTGAAGAAGTTCTTGAAACGCCAAAATTTACCCCCGCACAGTCGTCAACCCTTGCAAAATGTGCGCAAGATTCCATCGAATCAGGAGAGCCACAAACGTTCACTTCGCCCGAAATGGAATCAATGGATGGAACGCCAGGGAGTAAGGGGAGTAACATGAGTATGAAGGGTTTGATTAGAGACGGGTACTTGGAGGAGAAGGCTGAGAAATCAAAACGTGGCAAGATGCAATACCTTCCAACGGGAAAGGGGCTCCTCGAGGGAATTTTCCAATTATCGAAAAGCACTCGGAAAAGAAATCCAGACGATCCCCAAACTGGGATCATCATCACTGCAAGGGCCGACAAATCGAAGGAGCAATTCAGGGAATTCCTCCATGAACACGGCTACCACAACCAGTTCACCAAGGTTGGATTGGTGGTCGTTGACTTCTTCGAGAAATATGACTTGGAAGAAAAGTCAGCAGAGTTTAACGAGGTAATCCGTGACCTGAAGGGCACAGGTCTTGTCGGCGGGGCGAAGAGCTGCAATGGGGCAATACCAACAGCTCCAGGACAGCTTAGCCACTGCTCCTTCGGGTTGCTTTCGCAGCTTCACTCAATTATCTCGAGCAATGAGGGAGAATTGGTAGACTGGTCCATTCTTTCCACGGGCGTCCCTGCGATACTCAGGACCAATTTTTTGAGGTACTCCCAGGAAAGTGGCAGTTCTGTGATAGAAACGTTTCGTGGTTTGAGGTCAGGGGGTTCGGGGTCAAGGGGCTCAGAATACTCCATTTCCGGGCAGGACTTCCGGAAACATCGCATAGAGTGCCCCGTCATTAACGACATAGAAAAAATGAGGGCACTTTGGAATTGGAAACACCAGTACATCAGGGAGGCACTTGCGACCTTGCTAGTGCTTGATCAGCCAATAGGGTACAACAATCACCAATTGCTTGAAGCGAATGAAGAATATTTTCCAGATGAGAGCCAATGGCAGCGCATGAAATTCACAGTACCAAAATCAAAAGCAGTACAGAAATCTCATGAAAAGATGGTGAAACAGGGTGCGATAACAGATAGGGGCGACGTCTTCGAACTGACTGAAGTCGGAAAGGCCGCTGCGCGAATGATTTGGATTAGGGAACAAGAATGGTGATGATTTGGATACGGCATGTGAGATTTGCAAAGGTTCCGATTTCATCGAGAACGAAACTACTGGGCAAATGGAATGCCAAGCTTGCGGATTCGTGGTCGACGGTATTGCTTACGAGAAAAACCAACCCTTTGAGGAGGGCGGAACTAAGAAAGCCGCCTTCTCCCAAAAATTCCGCGTAGAAACAACATTCCTTCCAGGCGATATTCGAGCCTACATCCCCCATAAGGGGAAGAGGAAATTCACCTCCAAGGAGGTAGAGGAAAGATTCAATCAGAGGAAGCACAAGAAAGTCGAGAGAAAGATCAGGACTCTAAAAAAGGCAAGTAAGCGTTACGTTTCCGCTTCTCGAGCGAGTCAGATTTCTATGTCGGAGATTATGATTGAGGATGGTTGGGAGTCAGGTAATCCAGGATGGAAGTGGGATGCGGACGTTTCCAACATTCTCAGAAATACCACCTTGGATGGATTAGGCGAGGAAGTTCACAGCCTCAAGTCCAAGATGAGACTCGCTATCGAGGGTGCGGCGATTCCCGAGAGAGGGGTCTTCCTTATCTCGGACGCAGATGGAGATGATCGGAGAATCGTGACCCCGAAGAAGGAGGGATCGGCTTTGGAGTTCTATATCATGAGGACCGATGATGATGGAGCTTACTGGTTCTTCGATGATTTCTGCAAGCGTCTTCCGGTGAATAAGGGGCAAATCTCCAACGTGCTATCTTCTAGATTTCCTCTAAGCACCCAGTCTTCAATTCGTTGTGACAGAGTCTTCGAGCAATCTGCCATAACCACTGAGATGATCCGAGAGTTCACAATTAAGGCCGGAAAAGCTCTCGATTTCGAAACAAACGGCCTCGAGGACGATACAAAGCCCCCTCTCCCATTCGGCGATGGAATCCTCACCGAGGATTACAAGAGTAAGATCTCACTTTGCCTCGAAGGCGACTCCACCCCAATGCACATTTACAGGTGGGTGGGATTCAATGAATTAGAAGAAGAAAGAATCATAGAAGGGGTTCTTCGACCCTCTAGGCACCCACTCCTCCTGACGCAAATCCCACTGGCGTACTCTCTCGCCCAGCGGGTATACGATAGCCTGAGGAACAACGATCAATGGCGCAACATCTCGATGAAGATTCTGAATCTGATCGAAGACGACCTATCGTGGTGCAATTCCACCGTTTCAGAGATGGATAGATGGTGGGAAGAAGAGGTCAAGAAAAGTAGCTCGATGGGGGATGTCCCCGTGACAATCCTTCGTAGGAGTCACCAGTGACCCCGTTTCGAACAATCATCGAACATACTCTAGTGCATGCGAAAGACACTGAGGCAGGAGGGACTGATTGACCAAAGGGCAATTGAGAAACTAACAATCACCATTGTTGACGATGGAGAGTGCCACGATATCAGGGAAGAGGCCATGCTGATTGCGGATCAGTTGGGAATTTCGGATAGCCAATTTAGCCCAAACAAGGAGAACTCCGATTTCGTGGTCTTCCTCGGAGAATCCAAACCCCCTCAAGATTTCAGAATTCCATATTGCAGGATCCAGCTTCTAGATGACGGGTTCCGAGTAACGGATCGAATCGACTCGGAAGGGGGCGAACCATCCTCGCTGCAGAGGCCAGGACTCAGAACTATCGCATGCTCGGTCGCATGGCAGGAGGTAATCAGGAGGACGGGGGTGATTCTTCCTGTGGAAATACCAAAGAAGTACCTGGATATTTGCCTCAGAATTGACCCGAGATCGGCCCCATACGGGGAGGATCTGGGTGATTTCATGGAGATAATCCAAACTGACTCCTCTTCGATCCCATTCCAAGTGATCCCAAGGAAGGAAGATGGCAGGGGGCACGTCCTACTGAAGTTCAGGGCCGAGGAGGGCACAGAGCTCGCAGACAATATTTTTTCTAAATTGCAAATTTGTTGGAAGCAGGAAAACCCGCAAGAGCCCTGTCATACGGAACTCAGGCTTCCGAGAGTGGAGGGCCCGGTCTCAGGATTAGCAACCTTCCCAGGAATAGGGGGTCTCGGAAGCTGGGCCCTCAACACGATAGTCGGTGGTTTGAGGGAGACGGATTCGTCTGGCGACGGGGTAACCCTGAACCTAATTGACCCAGACACCGAGATTGAGCAACATAACCTGAATCGCCAAGTGCTATACTCCGAAGTAGACATTGGCAAGGAGAAGGCAACTGTGGCAGGGAGGGTGCTGTCGGAAAAGCTGCCATCTGCCGAAATCCACTCCCATGTCGGCTCAGTCGGGCTCCCTCATCTTTTCGAGCTGGATTTCCTCAATGACGTGCAACCTCTCGACTTCGAGGAGGACGATGATGACATCTTCTCCATGCAAGAAGGTCCGAACTCGGATCCGTGCAGCATGATTTCCAACTCTGACATCCTTATTTGCGGGGTGGACAACCTCAGGGATAGATCGATTCTGAATGCAATTTCCTCTAGGTTGAAGATCCCCATGGTTAATGCCGGTGCTCAGGGTTTCAGTGGGCAGTTCGACCTATTCATGCCAGAGGAATCATGCATGCTCTGCAGGTACGGGGTAAGCGCTGTCAATGAGACCATCCGAATGTCCTGCCAAGAGGACGGGGAGGTCCCATTCAGCTCGATAGTAACTTCAACTGCAATCTTTGGGGCCCTAGAGGGACTCGCCCTGCTCACTCTCCTCTCGGGCGGTTGCGAGCAGCTATCCGAATGGCCGACACACATCTCATGGAACGGTCGGACAAATTCGTTCCAGAGTATGAGCGACAAGGGCCTCTTCGCTAACTCATTCTCACACGAGGGACCCCACTGCGTTCACCTCTACAACAGGCTGACCTCCAGCGGGGAAGGTCACCAGTGACCCCGAAAGAGACCATCAAAGAACGTACAACAGTGAAAGGTGAAAAAAATGACACAAACTAAGAACAGAGAACAAGAAGAGAACAAGGTAATGCTGACCCTATCGAACTCGATGGATCAGACGCGCAAGATACGGGTCGAAGTCCCAGAGGGGACTACGATTAGACAGGCTGCCAGGGATGCAGGAATCTTCCCCGATGGGGATTTCGACGTATATACCGCCGAAGGCGACACGGTCACCAACGAGAGGGCCGCAGGCCATCGCGACGCCACACTCTACGTAGGCGTACAGAAGGTGGCTGGGGGTAATGGCCAGGGGATGCAACTAGACCCTGTGAACAACCCGCCCAAGACCATAATGTTCGTCTCCCAATTCGATCCTGCGGTACGCAATGCAGTGGTCCCCACGGATGATCAGAATGCCAGGCAGGCTGCTGAGATGGCGGGATTGGCTCCCAGGGATGGTTCAGAATGGCAAGTCTACGACTGGGAGGGGGAGGTTGTCGCCGATAGGCAAGCGAGCGAGTTAGCCGGGCAGACTCTGTACATCGGGGTTGTTGCGGTTGCCGCTGGATCAATTTCCATCCCAGCAATGTCCAGGGCGAGGGCCGATTTCCCCTCAATAAAAGCGATCTCCGGCTTCAAGAGAGGGGAAGTCGTTGACATGTTCTTCATCAAGTTGGGAGATACCAGGGGGAGAACCGAAGGTGGCCATTACGAGTGCGTGATAGACTATCGGAAATCCCAACCAAACGCTCATGTTCTGAATCTCAGGAGAGGGATCAGGCACCCTCATGTATACAGTAACTCCAAGATCCCAGGCACCAAAAGGAGCTCTCATCTCGTCTGCCAGGGGGATGTCCGCAAGGCGACCTCACGAGCCTCGAACGAGTCTGAGAGACTATCTTCCTATCTAAACCACTTAGCTAGCGTCTTGAACTCATAGGTGATACGATGAGTAGAGCGAAAATTAAGCCAATTCAAGAAACCCGAGGAAACCGGCGCCCAGCCATCCCCAAGGCCATTGTACCCAAGAGCATCGTAGAGCAGACCAAGGCATTCACAGGCCCAAGAGGTAGGCTGGAGATGGGAGGGGTGCTGGTCGGCCACGTCGATGGCGAAGGAAACAACGTGGTGGTAGCGGGCATCTTCCCTAGACAGACGGAGGCGACTCCTGGATACT
>Ga0066862_10000856_pt1 | contig 12377 bp, 12 predicted proteins | sample ETN02SmetaG_FD_66431 | JGI IMG/M metagenome (GOLD analysis project Ga0066862, IMG submission 66431) | Marine microbial and viral communities from oxygen minimum zone, Eastern Pacific Ocean - ETNP2014F10-02SV255 | ecosystem: Environmental > Aquatic > Marine > Oceanic ... | reverse complement strand
CTTGATGTGTCATTTTTTGAACTGCTGAATGTCTGTATAAATTCTTCCTAAGAAAGCTTTTTAATTCTTGATGTTCTTCTTTTATATTCTCACTAAACCCAGCGATATAAGATTTTTTATTTCTGATGTCATCAATTGAATTTGGATTGAGCTCTTCTATGAGAGTATTTGTATTAACAACTAGATCATTAATGACGTAACTCACCAACTGACGTAATGATTCATGAATTAGACGTTTTTCCGAAATGGTCGAAAATTTATCTTTGGTTTTATGTAAACATTTTTTTAAGATTGTAACTTGTGATAACTGCTCGAAACTGAGCAATCCAGCTCTATAGCCATCATCGATATCGTGGTGATTGTACGCTATGGCATCTGCTAAGTCAGCCAATTGAGCCTCTAGTCCTGGTTGACGTCTTTCTATAAATCGTCTCCCAATATCACCAAGATCTTTCGCGTTGCGTGAAGAGCAATGCTTCAAGATTCCCTCACGAGTTTCATAAGTAAGATTGAGGCCATCAAATTCAGCGTATCTAGATTCGAGTTGATCAACAACACGTAACGATTGCAAATTATGTTCAAATCCACCGTAATCTTTCATGCACCAGTTAAGCGCATCTTGTCCAGCATGACCAAATGGGGTATGGCCTAAATCATGAGACAGAGCAATCGCTTCAACAAGCGTTTCATTTAAATTCAAAGCATTTGCTATAGTTCTCGCTATTTGTGACACTTCAAGAGAATGTGTCAATCTTGTCCTATATAGGTCGCCTTCATGATTAACAAAAACCTGCGTTTTATATACCAACCGACGAAATGCACCAGAATGAATTATTCTATCTCGATCTCTCTGGAATTCACTACGAAACAAAGGTGGCGCCTCTTTAAACTGCCTTCCAAAACTATTACTTTCTTTGGCGGCATAGCTTGCAAGTACCCTTTTTGCTCGGACGTTCAAATTAAGACAAGGTTTTATTTATTACATCTAGGATTCTTTCATGGCTGATATCTTCTTCGACATACGCATTGCCTAAAGAGCTTAATAATACCAATCGAAGTTGTTTTGCTCTCACCTTCTTGTCTAGCAACATTATTTCAAGCATCTCATTTGAATCAATTGAATCCACTTTACATGGCAATTGTGCTTTTTTGATGAGATGCTCTAATCTTTCTAAATCGTCGTTTTCTATCGGGCTTAACTTTGCCGCCAAAATCATGCCTATAGCTACTGCTTCTCCATGTTGTAATTTGCCGTACCCCAATAGATTTTCAAGTGCATGAGCAAATGTGTGACCAAAATTTAATATTATTCTTCTGCCCGTTTCAAATTCATCTTCGCTGACAATTTTTGCTTTAATGCTGCAGGAGATTGAAATTGCGTGCACTAATGCTTCAGAATTTCTATTTAATAAATTACTTATATTTTTTTCTAGCCAACAAAAAAACTCTTTATCAAATATGGCCCCATATTTGATAATCTCAGCTAAACCACATATAAGCTCTCGATTGGGTAAAGTGGAAAGTGTATTGATATCAACCAACACCAAACTAGGTTGATAGAAGGCGCCAATTAGATTCTTTCCTTGAGAGTGATTAATGCCTGTCTTTCCGCCAACCGAAGAATCTACTTGAGATAATAATGTTGTTGGTATTTGAATATACGGCAATCCACGCATATAAGAAGCTGATGCAAACCCAACAACATCTCCTATTACTCCGCCTCCTAAAGCAATCACGGTTGAATCACGGTTTGCTTTCATTGCGACCAATTTATCAAGTATCTGAGACCAAATGTGCAGCGTCTTATTGCTTTCACCATCCGGTAAAATCAATGTTTCAACTTTCTTGTTCTTTATGTTGGATAATAATAGATCTAAATACAAAGGCGCTACGTTCACATTAGTAACAATTAAGCAATCTTTGCCTTTAATCCATGGATCAAAGTCAAATTTATTCTCCAGTATCGAAGCGCCTATTGTTATTGGGTATGCTCTATCGTCCAATTTAACAGTAATGATTGTTTGATTTTTCAACTTAATTACCTATTAATCTAGCAGTTTGCTTAGATTATTTTTTATTTGAACTTAATCAAATAATATTCCTCTAAGTTATTTCATTAAATATCTCTTTTGCGACACTATTAATTTTTCTTCCATCCGTCATAATAATAAAATCCGCTATATTTCGATACAGTGGCTCGCGAATCTTCATTAAATCATGAAGAATCTTTCGAGAATCCTGATTATTAATCAGTGGTCGTTCTTTGCCTCTACTTGTTCTCTCTACTTGTTTTTTAATACTGGCAAACAAATAAATAACTAGTCCTCTTGAGATAAGATGTTTGCGATTATGCTCGCTTAATATGGCGCCGCCGCCTGTTGCTAAAACAATATTATTCCTTTCTGTCATTTCATCAATTACCTTTTTCTCTCTTTTCCTGAAGCCTGATTCGCCTTCTTTTTCAAAAATAAATGGAATATCTACTCCAGTTCTCAATTCAATTTCTTCGTCAGAGTCAATAAACTCATAATTCAGTAATATTGCTAATTGGCGCCCAACAGCAGTTTTGCCTGCACCCATTGGACCAACAAGAAAGTAATTTTTTGATTGATTCATATTTTTCTCTTTGCAAGTAATATCAATTATCCTGCCAATATGACTCTCTTCTAACCAATTAATATAAAATTATTCGACACAATAAAAAGTTTATAATCTAATTTGAAAAAAATAAAAGATGAAAATATAGATTGATACGTTTCATTGAGTTAATTTTATATATATGAGTATAGCTTTAAAATACAGAAAGTTAATTATAAAGAACATTTTGCGCTTAATATCTATCTTAAGCGGATTAACCTTAATTTTATCTATAATTATTGCTGCTGGAATATTTGGAGCTTATTATTATGTCAAACCAAGTTTACCTGCAGCAGAAACTATTCGCCAAATTCCTCTAGAAGCTCCGCTTAAAATTTACACTCGCGATGGCAGATTAATAGATGAGATAGGAGAAAGAAAAAGAATTAATCTAAATTACGAAGATCTACCTAATCATGTCATTCAAGCTTTTATAGCTGCCGAAGATCGTCGATTTTTTGAGCACCCTGGTGTTGATTATCAGGGAATATTAAGAGCTGCAATAAAAATCATCGGAACTGGAAAAATTAGTGGTGGTGGAAGCACATTAACTCAACAATTAGCTCGAGATTATTTTTTAAATCGTAAAAGAATATTTACCCGAAAAATACTTGAAATTTTTTTGGCATTAAACATAGAGGAGGAATTTACAAAAGAGGAAATCATTACACTTTTTTTAAACAAAATGTTTTTTGGCCAAAGAGCTTATGGAGTAGCTGCCGCAGCACAAGTATTTTTTGGGAAAAATATCAGAGATATCGATATTGCTGAAGCAGCAACACTGGCTGGACTTCTTCCAGCACCTTCAAATTATAATCCAGTTAGAAGCCCAACTCTGGCAAAAATTAGAAGAAACTATGTTCTTTCAAGGATGTTAGATTTAAATTTTATTAATGAAAAAAGCTATGAGAAAGCAACATCAAAAATTATGATTTCAAAGTTACATGGCACAGCAAGTGAATTATCTGCGCCATATGTAGCGGAAATGGTACGAATTGCTATGATTGAAAAATATGGCACAAAGGCTACTAGAGATGGCTTCAAAGTTATAACAACAATTGATTCTACTCTGCAAAAAGCAGCAACTTATGCGCTCAGAAGAGGGCTTTTACAATACACGCAAAGACAAGGATATAAAGGTCCGATAGGGCACATTGACTTAACCGCTCAAAATACTTCCTTGCCACTTGAGAAATGGCCAGAAAACATTCGTCTATCAATTGAAAATATTAATGATCTTGCTGCACTTAAACCGGCACTTGTAATTAGCCTTAATTTTAATAATTCAGCCAATATAATTTTTAGTTCAGGAAAAAGAGCAGAATTATCTTGGCGTACAATAAAATGGGCAAAACCCTACAACGGTCTTTCTTATTCGCCTCCACCTAAAATTGTTGAAGATGTATTGAAATCTGGTGACATTATTTATGTCATGCCAACTACAACAGGAGAATACGCTTTAGCAGAAATCCCATTGGCAAACTCTGGGGTTGTTTCGATTGATCCATTTGATGGAGCAATTTCTGCCCTAAGTGGTGGATTTGACTACAATATAAATAAAATTAACCACGTATTAAACAAAAGAAGACAGCCAGGCTCATCATTCAAACCATTTATTTATTCAGCGGCGCTCGAACAAGGAAATACGCCTGCAACCATATTGCTAGATGCTCCTGTTGTAATGAATTCGATAGAGTTAGAGCAAGACTGGAGACCCTCAAATTACAGCGGTAAATTTTATGGTGAACAAAGATTAAGAGAAGCGCTAGTTCGTTCCATGAATTTAGCAACGGTTAGACTTCTTCTTGAAAAGATAGGAATAAAAAATGCTATTGAGCACATTAAACCTTTTGGTTTCAGTGAAACAGGTCTTCCTGAAAATGGAGGTTTAGCACTTGGTGCAGGTTCAGCATCTCCTTTAGATATGGCTCAAGCATACTCAGTATTTGCAAATGGAGGGTACTCAATTACACCATACATAATTGATTCCATTAGAAATTCTGAAAATGAATTAATCTATAAAAATGACAATCCTATTGTTTGTACTTTTTGTGAAAGTACTGAATCTGCTAAAAATATCTCTTCATCAATACAAATCAAAAAAAGATTTAATCAAAATGAAGAAGAGCAATTAGCTTTACAACAAATGGCAATTGCAGCAGATATATACCAACCGAATGCAAAAACTGCACCCGAATTATTTGAAAACTTAAATTTAGCTCCACGGATTATCTCAGAACAAAATGCTTTCCTAATTCAAGACATGCTAAGAGATGTCATAAACAGAGGAACAGGCGTTCGAGCCAGCCGTGCATTAAGAAGGCAAGATCTATCTGGGAAAACAGGAACAACAAACGATTATCGGGATGCATGGTTCGCAGGATTCAATAAAGATATTACTGCAGTTGTATGGGTGGGGAATGACAACAACGAGCCTCTTGGAATTGGTGAACAAGGCTCACGTACAGCTCTCCCTATTTGGATCGAATTAATGCGCGCTACCCTAAAAGATGTGCCCCAACGCAGCATGTCAATGCCAAAAGATATGGTCACAATAAGAATTTCTAAAATAACCGGTTGCCCAGCAAAACCAACCGATACGGATGAAACAATGTTTGAAATCTTTTATAAGGGAGCTATCCCCGTTTGTACAGAAAACGAAGAATCAAGAGATATATTTAATTGAAAATGTTTGATACAACAACGAAATTAAAAGATATGATTGCACAAGAATCTGCACGAATTATTGCTGAACAAGGAATTGAAAATTTCAGTGTGGCGAAAGCGAAAGCTGCAAAAATTTTAAATGCTGAAAAAAAGGATGCTTACCAAATAATTCTGAAGTAGAAAAAAACTTTTTCAACACTTTGAAATATTCCATCATAAATCTCATAGTAATTTAATTTATTCAATGAGAAGCACTGCATTAATTATTATGCAATTATTCAATAATTATCGGCCATTTTTAGTGGGTTCCGTTGCAAATGAAACGGCTTCAAAATCTTCCATAATTAACATCCACTTAACCTCTGATAATTCAGAAGAAATAATTCACGTCTTAGAAAAATATAAAATATTCTATAGATCGCATGAAAGACAATTAAAGATTAACCAAAAAATAAACAAGAAATTTATGGGATTAAAATTCAATTATCAAGATACAAATATTGAGCTTACTATATTTTCATACAAAGAAAGCAAGCATGCGCCTATCAGCAGAATAGATAATAAACCGATGAAAAGAATTAAACTTAAGAAACTAGAGAAACTGTTAGCGCCTTCACTTCCGGTCATCTAGAGGAACATATTCCCTCTGTATTTCTCCAGTATATAATTGTCGCGGGCGACTAATCTTAGTGTTTGTATCAGTGATCATTTCTCGCCAATGTGCCACCCACCCAACCGTTCTTGCGATTGCAAACATTACTGTAAACATAGAAGTTGGTATCCCAAGAGCTTGATATATAATTCCTGAGTAAAAATCAACATTAGGATACAAGTTCTTTTCAATAAAAAAGGCATCATGTAATGCTACCTCTTCAAGAGCAATTGCTAGCTCTAGTAAAGGCGAATCAGGCCTATTTTTTTGTTTAAGTACTTTATGGCACATCTCTCTAATAATCTTTGCTCTTGGATCATAATTTTTATAAACGCGATGACCAAACCCCATCAAGCGAAATGGATCATCTTTATCCTTGGCTTTTGCAATATATTTTTCTATATTCTTCTTACTACCTATCTCCACCAACATTTTCAAAACTGCTTCATTTGCTCCTCCATGAGCAGGTCCCCATAAAGCAGAAATACCAGCAGCTATTGCAGAGTAGGGATTTGCTCCTGAGCTTCCCGCCATTCTTACAGTAGATGTTGAACAATTCTGTTCATGATCCGCATGAAGAATGAATAACAAGTCAAGCGCATCTGCAGCTATGGAATCTATCTTTGTATTTTCCGCAGGAACTGAAAAAAACATATGTAATAAATTTTCACAATAATTGTAATTGTTCAGAGGGTATACAAAAGGCTGGCCTACTGAATGCTTATATGCCGCGGCGGCAATTGTGGGTAATTTAGCGATTATCCTATGAGCAAAAATTTCTCTTGCATTAGCGCTATTAATATCCATTGTGTCATGGTAATAAGCTGACATTGAACCAACAATAGCCGAAAGCATGGCCATAGGATGAGCATCATAACGAAATCCATTAAATAAACGTAACATTCCTTCATTTAGCATTGTGTGATGTGCAATAGATTCTGCAAAATCATTCAACATGCTTTTGTTAGGTAATTCTCCATATAAAAGCAAATATGCAACTTCGGTGAAACTGGAAGATTTCGCAAGCTGTTCTACTGGATAACCTCGATATAGCAAAATTCCTTTTTTGCCATCAATAAATGTTATTTTGCTTTCACAACTTGCTGTGGAAATAAACCCAGGATCATATGTAAAAACAGATTTTTTGCTATACAGTTTGCCAATATCAATTACATCAGGACCCATTGCGCCTTTCTGAATTTCGAGCTCAAGTGACTCTGATTGATCAGAAATATATAACTTACAATGTTTTTTTGTCATATAGCGATTCCATTATGCGTGAGAATAATAGACCTCATTTCTTGCCATATTTTCTTCGGAATTTATCAACCCTACCCGCAGAATCTACTATCTTTTGTTTACCTGTATAGAAAGGATGACACGATGAGCAAACTTCAACCGTGAGGTCATTTTGTAATGTAGAGCGTGTAGAAAAAGTATTACCACAACTACAAGTAACATTGATTTCTTTATACTCGGGGTGTATATCTGCTTTCATTATTTAACGCTCTCCAAAGGTGATTGAGTAAGTAATAATTCGGGCGCGTAGAATAGCTATAAACTAATGTTTTTTCAAGCTATTTTTCAATATGATAATTATCCACAGAACCTGTGGATAAACCTGTGTAAGAAAATTGAGTCACAGCGCTAAGTTAGCATGTATAAAGCATTTTTACTAAAATGATTAATTTATGTACATTTTATTATAATTAATAATATCAATAACTTATGGTATTTTTTTTCCTACAAACCTTAATTTAGGTGAATTTTATAAGTAAAATATAGTGAACAACATTTAGTGTGAATAAAGATTTTCCTATTTTAGGTATTTTGATGATTTTTATAACAAAAAAAATACCCTAAATAGATAAAAATTCTACCTGCATGTCATCTAAAAAACGAAACCCTAGCGCAGTTGGCCGCCAATGAGAATCAGGTAATTTCTTTATCATTCCTAACTCGTTGAGTTTATAAAGTTTTTCTTCGATACGCTTGAATGATATGCCAGTTGATATTTCAAAATGATTTTCTGTAAACCCAGATATTAATCTTAAATTATTTAACATATATTCAAAAATAATATCTGAATTCTCAAGTGTTACTAATTTATACTCTTTAAATTTTTTATAATTGCCCTCCATATATAAAATTGGATTTGCTGGTTTTTGATATCGCTTAATTTGATTTTCATAACGGTATTTACCATGTGCTCCTGCTCCAACTGCAATGTAATCGCCATATCTCCAGTAGTTAAGATTATGTTGGCACTCATATCCAGCCATTGTAAATGCTGATATTTCATATCTTGTGTATCCGGCATTTGATAAAAAAGAAAAACACTTTTCCTGAATTGCAAAATTATCATCAGACGTTGGCATATTTTCAGGTTTTTTATTATAAAATTGTGTATTAGGCTCTATAGTTAACTGATAGTATGATATGTGTTGAGCTTGAAGATTAACCGCAGCCTTTATATCATTTACAGCCATCTCTATATTTTGTTCTGGAAGACCATACATCAAATCAATGTTTATACTATTAAAATCTGCAAGCACTGCTTTTTCATAAACCGAATAAACATCATCAACACTATGCAATCTTCCTAATAACTCAAGCGACCGCTTATTAAAGCTTTGCACTCCTAAAGATAAACGATTAATTCCAACCTCTTGATAATCACTTAATTTATAATGCTCCATTGAGCCTGGATTTGCTTCCATTGTTATTTCGCAGTGCTCATTAACGAAAAAATTTTCTTTTACACATTGCAATATTTTCTCAATCTCATTTGGATTAAATAAACTGGGTGTTCCACCTCCAATGAAAATTGTTCTTAATTTTGCAGTAGAAAATCTTTCTGCTTCAGCTCGTATATCATTCATTAATGATTGAATATATTTATTTTTGTTAGATCGATTGTTTAATTTATGAGAATTAAAGTCACAATATGGGCATTTAGATAAGCACCATGGCAGATGAATATAAAGTGAAGGTGGAAACAAGTGCATTATTATGTTTTAGGAATAATTCTAATTTGTTGTAATTTTTGAACTAAATTTCTTATCCCTTGGCCGCGATGACTAATCTTATTCTTTTCAACAGCAGAGAGTTGAGCTGCGGTTTTTTTTAACTCTGGTATATAAAAAATTGGATCGTAGCCAAACCCATTGCAACCAATTTTTTTCTCGCAAATCATCCCTTCCCACTTTGTCTCAACAATAACAGGATTATTATCATTACAAGAACGAAGGTATACCAAAGAACAATGAAAATAAGCTCGGCGGTTGATTTCTCCTTGCATCTGTTTCATTAATAAATCTATATTATCTTGATCGCTGGAATCTATTCCAGCATATCTCGCCGAATATATTCCTGGACTGCCACCTAATGCTTCTACCACCAGCCCAGAGTCATCAGCAATAACCGGATGTCTTGTATAAGATGATATATATCGAGCTTTTTGTATAGAATTAGATAGGAATGTCTTGCCGGTCTCTTCGGTTGGAAGAATATTCATGTCCTTCTGAGTCACAATATTTATTTGAAAAGGTTCAAAATATTTACGAAACTCTTTTATTTTCCCCTGATTATTTGAGCCAATAATAATTTTTTTTGCTGTCATATAAATAAAGCTTACATATATTTATTAAATAAATTTCTCTGTATTTCAATTATTTCTTTTATGCCTTTATCAGCAAGCTCTAACATCTTTTCTAGTTCCAATTTATTAAATGCTTTGCTTTCGGCAGTGCCCTGTATCTCAATAAAATTAGCATCACCATCCATTATAATATTCATGTCTGTTTCAGCATGACTGTCTTCATGATAATCTAAGTCCAAAATCGGAACCCCTTCAACTATACCAACTGAAATAGCACCTAAATATCTTGGGAGCGGATCAAGGTCTATTTTGTTCTTTATCATTAATTCATTTATAGCAATTTTCAACGCTAGGTAAGCGCCACTAATTGCAGCTGTTCTTGTTCCTCCATCAGCTTGAATAACATCACAGTCAATTGTTATGGTTCGCTCGCCAAGTGCTGCTAGATTTGTGGCTCCTCTCATCGATCGTCCAATTAATCTTTGAATTTCATGGGTTCTTCCGCTCTGCTTGCCCCTGGACGATTCTCTGATGTTTCTTGTATTGGTTGAACGGGGAAGCATTCCATATTCTGCAGTTATCCAGCCACGTCCTTCTTTTTTCATCCAACGTGGCACCCCTGATTCTATTGACACATTACACAAAACCTTCGTATCTCCAAAAACAGCTAGGACACTGCCCTCAGCATTTTTCGTATAATTTAAATGAAAATCAATTTTTCGTAACTCGTTATTTTCTCTTCCATTATTTCTCATTCATAAACCTCCATTTAAAAATTTATACTGTAAAATTAATATCATTATTATCAAAAATGACATATCTATACAAAAATAAAGAATTATAATTGAACAAATATAAAAACATGTCCAAAATATCTGATTACGAAGCAGTGTAAAAGAATTATTATGAAAAATGCTCAGCAATTATTTGTTATTTCCGCTCCATCTGGAGCAGGAAAAACGACCTTAGTTAAGTCTCTTATTAGCAGAAACTCAAAAATAAAATATTCAATTTCTTATACCACAAGAGCACCAAGAAAAAATGAAGTACATGGGCGTGACTATTTTTTTATAACGAATGAGGAATTTAATCGCCTAAAATCTAATAATGAATTTATCGAATATGCAAAAGTTTTTGGTAACTACTATGCTACCAGTAAAAAGCAAATAGAAACCATACTTAATGACGATTGTAATGCAATATTGGAAATTGACTGGCAAGGAGCTATGCAAGTTCGTAAATCTATACCTGCGTGTACTTCTATTTTTATCATGCCTCCATCAAAAGAAGCGCTGCACGAAAGATTAACCAATAGAGGAACAGATTCCAGAGGTACAATTAAGCAACGCATTAATGAATCTGAAGAAGATATGTCACATTGGAGTGAATTTAATTATTGTATAATAAATGATAATCTCGAACTTGCGAGCAATGAGCTTGAATTGATCTTTTCTGCTGCAAATAAACTCAATTGCACAAAAAATCCAAAATTAATAAAAAAAATTAATAAGATATTGTGTAGTTAACTCATAAGTAGGTTAGAATTGTGTAATTAAGTGGTCAAAAAGCATAGGAGTTAAAATGGCCAGAATAACTGTAGAAGATTGTATGACTAAAATTGAAAATATTTTCGATATGATTCTTCTTGCCTCAAAGAGAGCAAAAAGAATTGCAAACGGAGCAGAACCTCTTGTTGACAGAGAAAATGATAAGCCAACAGTACTTGCTTTAAGAGAAATTGCTGACGGTAAGATAAATAACGCTGTACTTGAAGAAATGGATCAAATTGCATCAGATGAACTGCTACAAGAAGATGAATCTGATGAAATCATGCCACTTCAAAGCTTATCTATAGGAAGATAATAATTCTTAATGCTCAATAATGACATCTTCGCATTATCCTGCTGACAATAACTGACATGGGTTACGCGAATTCAATTCGTAATAAAATTACAAACACTTCTAGGAAGCCAGAAAAACTATTCCAAGCACTCCTTGAATCTATTTCAAACTATCTCCCATCGGCAGATAGAGCATCTATAAAGAAGGCATATGAATACGGAGCACTCGCCCATGAGGGACAAAATCGTTTAAGCGGAGAACCATATATATGCCACCCCCTATCTGTTGCACAAATATTAGCGAATATGAGAATGGACGGGCAAACTATTTCAGCAGCTCTGCTTCATGATGTAATTGAAGATACAAATATAACCCTTAATGATATTAAAAATAATTTTGATGGAGAAATTGCTTCTCTTGTTGATAGTGTGAGCAAGCTTGATCAAATAAAATTTTACGATAAAGCTGAAGCGCAAGCAGAAACATTTCGGAAAATGATTCTGGCAATGGTTAAAGATATTCGCGTTATTTTAATAAAACTTACCGATCGGCTCCATAATATGCGAACACTTGAATATCTCCCAGATAATAAAATTAAACTTAAGGCGAAAGAAACACTTGATATTTATGCCCCTATTGCAAATCGATTAGGCATTAATGAGATAAAAAATGAATTAGAAGATCTGGGTATTCGCCATCTTTATCCATACCGATATAAAGTCATTAATAAAGCTATACAAAAAAGCAAAGGAGGCCAAAAAAGAATCGTAAAAACAATATCCTCAAGGATCTCAAAAGCTATGAGTCAAGAAAAAATAAAAGGCAGTGTCATCGGAAGAGAGAAACAACTGTTTAGTATTTACAAAAAAATGAAGATCAAAAAGAGATTGCTCAATGATGTGATTGATGTCTATGGTTTTAGGATTATTGTAAACAATGCAAATGATTGTTATCAATTAATTGGATTAATTCATGGTT
>Ga0066862_10000852_pt1 | contig 12423 bp, 10 predicted proteins | sample ETN02SmetaG_FD_66431 | JGI IMG/M metagenome (GOLD analysis project Ga0066862, IMG submission 66431) | Marine microbial and viral communities from oxygen minimum zone, Eastern Pacific Ocean - ETNP2014F10-02SV255 | ecosystem: Environmental > Aquatic > Marine > Oceanic ... | reverse complement strand
AGCAGGAAGAGACTTGGACGCTTTAGCACAGGGACTTAAAGAGATTACTGATAAAAGCTATTTAGAATATAGAACTAAATCAATCGCCTATCTAGCAGAAAAAGCAACCGAATATGGTATTCCTGTTGTTCAGCCTGCAGGAGGTCATGCTTTATATTTAGATGCAAAAACATTTCTCCCTCATATCCCACCTCATGAATACCCAGGCCAAGCAATTGTATGTGAAATGTACATACTTGGTGGGATTCGCTGTGCTGAAATAGGAACATTTGCTTTTGGAGTTCATAATGAAGATGGACCTGATACTCCAGCACCAAATGAATTAGTTAGATTAGCATCTCCAAGAAGGACCTACACTCAGAGCCATTTTGATTATGTAGGAGAAGTATTAAAAGCTATGGCTGAAAGTAAGGATAAATTAGGCGGGTATAAAATTATTGAACAGTCTCAATTCCTTAGGCATTTTACTGCCAAGCTAGAACCAGTTTAAGACTAACAATGTTTAACCAAGAACGTTATTCTCTAATTGAAGATTCAGTAAATAAAATTAGAGGGTTAGAACTTGTATTAAAAGAAAAAGATCTCTCCTTAATTTCAGGAAGCAAGCCATGGACAATAAAAGAAGTTCTTTCTCATTTAGCTGGGCTACAGTATGAAATTAACAATGGGATAAGGAACGGAGAGGATATCCCTGAAGGAACCAGTGAGTATTTTGAAGTGATAAATGAAGAAAGGAAAGACCTCTCTCTTGAAGAGCTTTTTCATGAAATAGATATTGAATATAGCTTTTACCTAGAGACCCTAAAAGAGCATCCGGACTGGTCAGTGGAATTCCCAACTTTTGGGGGTAGAAAAGTTGCTGTTGCACAGATGTTGGCAGCAAGGATTGTTGACGCGTATGTTCACTTACTTGATATCCTATGGGCAATAGACGAACTCGAATCGTATAAGCAAAATATAAATGCTTTAAAATATTGCGGTTCAAAGATGCTTAAGGGACTTGCACAGTTTCCTGAAATAGATCAACAAATCTCAATTGAGCTTGATAAAGAAATTGTTTTTGGTACTAGTAACACAGATGAATCAATTAAAACAGACTATTTGAATTTTGTTCTCCATGCTTCTGGTAGGAGCCATATGGTTGATTTAAACAAAGTTGTGATAAAAGGAGATTTTGCTAAAAAAGTATGGGGAAATATATCAAGAAAATTGTGATGTATTTACTAGAATTAACTTACAGAAAAATCTAAAACGATAGGAAAACATTATGAAGCCAAATAATTTAAAGGATTTTAGGAAACTATCAAGCATCGTTTCAAACGATAAAGACCTTCTTGTTCAGAGCACAAAAGCCAGCTTCGAAGAAAATGCTTACAGAAGTGAGCTCTGGAAATATTCAAATAACATATGGAAAAAATATAAAGATTCTAAAACAAAAGATTTTTCTGCTCCTAAGTACTCAAATGATAAAAAATTAATTTCTTATATTAGATCTGAAAAGAATAGTAAAAAAGAAACTACAAGTTCTCTTTGTGTCCAAAATGGAAACTCTATAAAAGTTATTTTCGAGACAAAAGATTCTATCCAGAGCTACTTATGGGGTTCATCTGATAAATTCATCTATGTTATAACTAGAGAATGGGATAAAAATTTTGATAGCCTTGAAAATAAGGACAAGGAACCACTTTATATTAAGAATCTTCCCTTTAGGTTTGATACCCATGGAATAATTTATAACAAGAGATCTCATATATATAAAGTAAATATTTCTTCTTCTAAAAGCTCAAAAATAGTTGATGGATACAAAGATGACTACTTATCAATCCCAAACAATTTGTTATCAATAGGTTCTTTGGTTGAAAATAAATCGTCTATTTACTTTACAGCAAACACTTATAACAAGCTAGGGACAATGCTCGAAGAAAAGATAGTAAAAAAAACAACTAAAACCTTAGAAGCTATAAATACTGGAGGTTCATGGAATAAATTATTTGTATTTAAAGGTCAACTTTATGGAATCGGATTAAATAATAGATTTGACTGGCCAACAACACAAAGCATCTATCAAATTAGCGACACTGGGAAAACAAGACTTCTCTATGAAAATCTTGATAGAACTATAGTTGATGTTAAATGTACAGAATCTTTTATGTATATTCTTTATGAAGATTCAGGCAAGCAACTTATAGCAAAGGCTGACGGTAAGAATCTCGAAAAATTAGTAGATGAACAAGTAACCATATCAGACTTCACAGTAGATTCACCAGTAATTTCAGTAATTGCAAATACTTTTTCAAAACAAGATGAAGTATATGAACTTGAAGGGAACACCCTCAATCAAACCTCAAAGACAAATTCCAGTTTCCATAGGAAAGCCAAATCATTTAATTGCGTATATAAAAGGATTGATACAGGAAAATCAAAAATAGATACTTGGGGAATCTACGTTGGGAAAGATAAGCCAACGTTATTAAATATTCATGGTGGACCTGCTGCACAATATGGTTTTACATATTTTGATGAGTTCCAAATATATGCTGAAGCAGGCTTTAATGTAATAGCTTGTAACCCAAGAGGTTCTTCAGGGAGAGGACATAAATTCTTAAGAGATGTTTGTGGTAACAAGTGGGGGGTTAATGATACGCATGATGTAATATCTGCATTCAACCAAATGCTAAAAGAGTTAAGAATCTCTAATAAAAATTATGGAATAATGGGCGGTTCCTATGGAGGTTTTATGACTGCTTGGATAATAGGTCATTATCCAAAAATGTTTAAATCTTCAATAGTTGAAAGGGCTCTTTTAAATTGGGAAACAATGGTTGGGACTTCAGATATTGGAAATGGATTTCCTGAAATGTACTTATTAGATGAACTTGATAAGAACATAAATCTATTTAGGAAGAAAAGTCCAATTACTTATGCAAGCAATATAGTATGCCCAACCTTTATTATTCATTCTGAAAACGATTACCGATGCCCTGTCGAACAAGGTGAGCAATTATTCTCTAATTTAAAACGAAGAAATATTGAATCTGCGATGATGAGATTTCCTGGAGAGAGCCATGAGCTTTCAAGATCAGGGGAACCTACGCATAGGAAACAAAGGTTTGAGGCAATAATAAATTGGCACAAGAAATATTTATATACTGACTAATTTCTTTTAATCATTCCTAGTAGGTACAAGAATTGTTACAAAATGGGTGTATGACCCCATTTCTATCTCAGATTATAAAGAATCACTTATCTTCTTCCTTATTACCTCCATAATGTTGTAAACGAAATAGAAATTCTTAGGCATGATGTCAACAGCTTGTGCTCTAAAAAACCCCGTACAACTTAATTTCCATTCAGAATTGTTCAATTCCGAAGTAGTAAGTCTGAAATGAAGTTCCCTGCAACATTTGGCTTCGTCTGTATCTTCATGAAACCACCATTTATTGTTCATCATTATTACTGCACGCTTAGAAGATGGGAATTTTACTAAAGACTCAACAACATTATTTATTTTTTTATTCATTTCAATGGAGTAGTCTCCTTGAGATCCCCCTCGGTATTCTGTCTCAAAAAGCTTCTTTTCTTCCTCTGTAACCTCCATTCCACAGTTCTTTTTCGCATAATATTTCAATGACTTTTCATCAAAAAGATCTGTTTCAATTAACGCATTTCTCTCATTAAAAGAATCTATTACACCTGTAAAGTCAAAAGTCGGAGCCTCTTTTAATGCTGCATTGAACATATCTAAAGCAGAAGAATAGCTATTCATAGTCATCAGCTTCTATTCTAGTTGCTAATTACTAAATGAATCTTAACTGAATGATTTTGTTTTCATATGCTGATTCAAAAATTCACCAAACATTTTGAATGACTCAATTGTCTCAGGAAGCTTCGCCTCAATATGGAAGACATGCCACATCCCCTCCCATTCTTTGTAGCCAACAACACAGCCTGCTTGGTCTAATGCCTTTTTGACCGACCTTGCATCTGCTAGGAGGCACTCATGACTTCCGACTTGAATCATAACAGGTGGGCATCCAGAATAATCTCCATGAATTGGTGCAATATATGGATTAGTTACATCCATATCTTCATTTTTTACATAATATCCAGCGAACCCAGGATGTCCGTACTTGTTCCATTGTTTTTTCATAATTGGCCCTAATAACACATCCTTGTCTGCCATCTCTTCAGTATAAGTATCACCTGTTGCTGGTGGGTCAGCCCAAGGTGAGATACATAGTACTGCTGCAGGAAGTTCTTTTCCGAGCTCCTTCAACTTCAAAAGTGTTGTAAGTGATAAATTTCCTCCTGCTGAGTCCCCTGCCAAAGCAATCTGATCAGAAGAATATCCCTCTTGGTTAATTAGTGCATCGTATGCTTTTACACCATCTTCTAATTGAGCCGGAAAATAATGTTCAGGCGCAAGTCGATAATCTGCTACATAGACTGTAGTCCCAGTAATATCCGCCAAGTTACTTGTTAAAGAATAATAACCTTTGGGACCACCAACTATGTATGCTCCTCCGTGGTAATACAAAATAACTTTGTTTGGATCAGAATTTGGTGTTGTCACCTTCCATGTTTTAACTCCATCAAGAACTAGTTCTTCTTTCTTAGCTCCTTTTGCTTTTGGCTGTAGACCTGTAATAAAATCCAAGTTCTTTCTCTGGCCCCAGACCTTTAATTTAGAAACATTATCTGGATCATAAGCAAATGCACTTACTAATGAACCTAGTTTGCTATATCTTTTTCTAATCTTTATAGCTTGATCACTTAACATAGACTCCCCCCAAACTATTAATCCAAATATAACAAATAGAACCTTCTTGTACAAACTGAAGTGAAATATCCAGTTGTTTCTAGGTCATTAAGTTAGGTAGATTAGTATTTATCTTTAAATTTCCTTCTTTTTCTACTTTTTCTACCCTGATTGATTATTGACTTATCTTCTCTTTCGAAGAATTCAGGTGCAGGAATACTGGGTGTTTCATCTTCATCAGGATTCTTGTGCCCAGCCTGCCTATCTAGAATTTTATCTAAATCTGGAACGCCCGAGCTCGGTCTCTGTGATTTTATTCGATCACTTAGGCCCGTAGATGAGCCTTTTCTCTTTCTTAATGCATAAATAGGTCCGAGCACTAAGGGAATAGAGGTACCAACTATTGGAAAAATAGACCAAGGAAAAGGAACCCAAGCAATGAATCCTCTAGCTAATAAAAGCCAGCCTATAATTGAAATGAGACACTTAGATATTCGCACGTCTCTATTCCAGAGCTTCTCCATTGTCTTCCCACCATACTTCATGTGGAAAATTTATCCAAACATTCTCTGTGTCTTTAGCTAGGTCTTTCATAAAGTAGTGAGGTTTAAAATCACATTCATTATTCCACCAAAGAGAAGCAAATCTCACATCACATTCATGATTGATGTTTTCTTTTATATAATCTGATATTCTTTCAAAAGTTTCACCACTATCACAAATATCGTCAACGATAAGAACTTTTTGATCATTTGGTTGTGGCAAGTAGTTTTCCCAGTGTGGAAAATCTCTAGTAGAAGCGTGTACTGGCTTGAAGGGGATGTTTAGTTTATGCGAAACCATAACTCCTGGTATCAATCCGCCTCGACTAATTCCGACTACAACATCTGGAGTAAAAGAGTCTTCATGAAGAACCTCACAGAGACGACCTGTATCATTAAATTGCTCTTCCCATGTATAGTAAAGTTTTTGCATAATAGAACTTTCATTGTATCAAACACAAAATAAAAGTAATGAAAAAATTCAGATATAAAAAGTTCTGAGATGAGATTGTAATCCAAGATGAATGTATAATTTTTACTATGTATATAAGGAGGTAAGGATGCGCAGAGGATGGGCGGTAGGTCTGATCCTAATCAGTATTCTTGCTATAGCTTGCGGTGGAGCCGCAACTGTAGACGAATATAAAGCTGCATTTGTGTACGTTGGTCCAGCTGATGACGGAGGTTGGTCTCAAGCACATGATGATGCTAGACAAAAACTTGTAGAAGAAACCGGAATTGAAACAGCTTATACTGAGCTTGTTCCTGAGGATGCTACAGAATTTCGAACTGTTGCTGAAGCCTATATTGAACAAGGTTACAATATAATCTTTGGTACAACATTCGGATATTTAGATGTAATGGAAGAAATGGCTTTGGAGTATCCAGATGTTATATTCCTTCATTGTTCAGGATTTAAATTAAACGATACAAACTTTGGTAATTACTTTGGAAAAATGTATCAACCTAGGTACTTGTCTGGGCTTGTTGCAGGAGCAATAACTCAATCAAATAAAATAGGCTATGTTGCAGCATTTCCAATACCAGAAGTAATTAGAGGTATTAATGCTTTTGCTGAAGGAGTAAAAGAAACTAATCCAAATGCAACTGTCGAAGTTGTTTGGACGTTTACTTGGTTTGGTCCAGAAGCTGAGACACAAGCTGCAAATGCTCTATTAGAGACTGGTGCAGATGTGTTGGCTCAGCATCAAGATTCTGCAGCAACAGGTATTGCTGCTGAAGCTGCTGGGGCTAAGTGGATTTCATATAATACTGCATATGGGAAAGATGCGGCACCGGAAGCGTTTGTAACAGCCCCTGTTTGGGATTGGGGTCCATATTATATAACTGTTGTTGAATCAATTGTTGATGGAACATTTACCCCTGAAGCTTACTGGGGAGGAATGGAGACAGGTTTAGTTTCACTGTATGAACTACAAGGAGATATTCCTCGAACTGTAGAACAGTTAGTGAATGAAAAAACTATGGAGATTCTTTCTGGATCTTTTGATCCACCAATAGTAGAGGATGCATTTGTTAACAATATTATTGGAACTGTAAGCCCATAAATTTATTTTTTCTACACTCCAGTCGTGTAAACGACTGGAGTGTTCTATCCTAAGATATGAATCAAATAATTTTAGAAACAAAAGAAATTTCTAAATCATTTGGCAAAGTCCAAGCACTAAATAACGTCAATTTTTTTCTTCATAAAGGGAAAATCCATGGACTCCTTGGTGAAAATGGTGCTGGTAAAACTTCTCTCATGAATATCCTATCTGGAATTTATCAACCCGAAAAAGGGTCTATATATATTAATGGCCATAAACAAGACCAGTTGACTCCAGACTCTTCTTTGAATTTAGGAATAGGTATGGTTCATCAAGAGTTCAGATTGATAGAAAGTTTTAGTATCAAAGATAATTTAACGCTTTCAAAATCAAATATTTACAAAGAAGATTTTGATGAAGCTTACAACAAATATTCAGAAATTTTCTCTTTATCTGCTGATGCTCACTCCTCAATATCAGAATTATCAGTTGGAGAAAAACAGAAAATAGAAATAATGAAATTGATATTTAATAATGCAAGCATAATGCTGCTTGACGAACCAACTGCTGTTCTAACTCCTCAAGAAACAGAGCAACTAAAACGCTCACTAGACAAACTATCTCAAGAAGATAAGAAAACTATTGTATTTATAACTCACAAATTAAAAGAAATAAAACAGTTCACTGAAAGCATCTTTGTGATGAAAAATGGTGAGATGGTAGCAAAGGGACTAGAAACAAAATCTGTTGAAGATAAAGAGTTAGTAAACCTAATGATGGGTAATGTAAATTCTACGAAAGTCAACAAAAATAATCCCAAGGGTGAAATCAAGCTAAAAGTTGAAAATTTGTTGCAAAAAAATACTGAGAATAATTTAAATACTCTCGAAGACATTTCCTTAGACATAAAATCTGGTGAAATTCTAGGTATTGCAGGAGTTTCTGGGAATGGACAAGTAGAACTAGCTAATATCATTAGCGGTGTTGAGCAAAATTTTAAAGGGAAAATACTCATTAACGATATAGACATATCAAAAAAAGGAGTGAAAGCAAGGAAGAAACTAAATTTATCTTATATACCAGAGAATAGGCTTGGAGTTGGTCTTGCCCCTGGAGTTTCTGTTTTAGATAACTCAGCTATAAAAGAATACTTTGATGCAAGCTATGGCATTCATCTATCAAAAAATAAACTTCTAGAAAATCTGGAATTACTAATTAAGGAATTTTCTATCAAAGCTCCGGACCCTCATGCAGAAATATCCACTTTATCAGGTGGAAATATGCAGAAACTACTAATGGGAAGGGAATTGATTTCTAGTCCAGAAATTATAATTGCCTCTCAACCAACAAGGGGTCTTGATGTGCGAGCTGTTGAAGCTATCCATAACCTAATTATTTATCAAAGAGATAGCGGTACAGCAATTATGTTATTTTCCGAAGATTTAGACGAATTATTTAAATTAAGTGATCGATTAATTGTTCTATATGAAGGAAAAATAATCAAAGAGTTTGAGATTGAAAAAGCAAATATCCACAATGTTGGCTTAGCAATGGCAGGGATAAATGAGTAAGTATATTCTTGCAAAAAAAACATCCGTGCATGACTTTTCGACTTTTTACTCTTTTTTAATTGGTCTAGCTATTTCAATTACCGTAGGTTCACTAATTTTATTACTGCAAGATCAGAATCCTATAGAGGTATTTTCTCTCATGTTAAAACTTTCTGTTGGGAGTATGAATAGTCTGAGTGCTTCTCTAAATAAAGCTATCCCTCTTATTCTTGCAGGTTTAGGAATAGCAATAATTAATACCGTAAAGCTTTGGAACATAGGAGCTGAAGGTCAAATATTTTTGGGAGCAATAATAGTAAACTTAGTCTATATTAATACAGACCTTCGGAGCTCTTCTTTGTATATACTTCTCCTCTTAATCGCAGGATTTATTGGTGGATCGATATGTATATTGATGCCAGCAATTACAAAAGTCTTTTTTGGAGTTAATGAAATAATTACGACCCTATTGACAAACTATATAATTATTGGATTAACTGTTTATCTTATTAATGGCCCTTGGCGAGATCCGGATTCGTTAAGTTTCCCTGTTGCAGCTTATGTAGGAGAGGAAGTTTTTCTTCCAAAAATATTAGGAAGACTAAGTATTGGGTTTATTATCTGCATCTTGTGTACATTTGCTGCCCATTACCTAATTGATAAATCTGTATTTGGATATGAGATGAGAATTGCTGGAGGATCACAAATGACAGCTATATATGCAGGTATAAATGCCAAACAAAAAACATTCATAGCTATGTTGATTGGTGGTGGTTTTGCAGGTTTAGCAGGTGCAGTAGAACTCTTAGGCCAAACACATAGGGTATCAACTGGAATATCTCAAGGTTTTGGATACACAGCTATAATTGTTGCTGCAATTACAGGAATGAGGCCCATTGGTATATTTCTAGTTGGTACATTATTCGGTGCTTTGACTATTGGAGGTTCTGTAATCCAAACAATAGGAGTAAGTTCTTACATTGCAGATATTATCCAAGCAACAACACTGTTTGGGGCATTGATAGCTTTGTTTTTCTTTACTTATGAAATTAAAGAGGTACAAGATGGCTGATGTTCAACTAATGGGACTCCTAAATGCTACCTTACAAGCAGCGACTTTGCTTTTCGTTGCTGCTCTCGGAGAACTAATAACGGAAAAATCAGGAATATTAAATCTTGGTGTTGAAGGGATGATTTCAATTGGTGCAGTAACTGGTTTTATGACAGCAATAAATACAGAAAATTTATTTCTAGCAGTAGTTGCGGGAATATTTTCTGCATCTCTATTCGCATCACTACATGCTTTTGTAACAGTCATTCTAAAACAAGACCAAACCGTTTCTGGCTTGATATTGACAATTCTAGGATTGGCATTATCTTCTCTTCTTGGTAAAAAATATGTTGGAAAAAAACTGACAACAAAAATTGAGAGCATAGTAGATATTGCAGAACCAGAAAATATAGTAGAAGTTTTACTCAGTCAAAATATAATTTTTTATTTTACGATCGTATTAATGATTACCATGGCGTATGTCCTGAAACACACAATGTATGGAAGAAGGCTTCAAGCTGTTGGCGAGGACTCCAAAGCAGCTGATTCAATGGGGTTGAAAGTAAATAAAACTCAATTTATTGCTACCTGTGTAGGGGGTGCGTTTGCGGGGCTTTCAGGAGTCTATTTAACCTTAAGTTATGTTCCCTATTGGACAGACAATATGACATCAGGTAGGGGGTGGATTGCTTTAGCTCTTGTTATTTTTGGTGGGTGGAGGCCTTACAGGACAGCGATCGGAGCCCTTTTATTTGGGTTCCTTGAAGCATTAGTTCCGCGTTTACAAACATATAGCTTTGAAATAAGCCCCTACTTATTAAAAATAACACCTTATTTAATCACAATTTTTGTACTAGTAATCTTAACTATTTATAAAGATGGTAAAACTGGTTCTCCTGGAAACATCGGAAGGCCTTTCTTTAGAGAAAATAGATAAGGCGTCTATCTAGAAGGAAGGAAGCCCAAAAGTCTATTAGAGAACTTAAACTCACCTACCCATAAGTGAACTCCATCCCAACCAACCGATGAAGCCATTTTTGTTCCCAAATTGGACTTGTCACCATTGCCACCAAATGACATAGTTGGCTGATTACCAGCTAAAGCATCTTCTACTGATGCCCAGCCAATGACTTTATTATCGGCCTGTAGAGCTATAAAAAATCCTTTTTCATTAACGCTTACACCCTGTGGAAAGTTTCTATAACCCCCGATAGGTCTGAGCTGATTTGTGAATAATTCGTCAAGCCTTATGACATGGACACTTGCTTGATCCCCAGGATACGCAGCTACTACAAGCCATTCCTCATTCATATCTAGCCTTCCTACTCCTACAGGATTAACCAAAGTTAAAACAGGTTCGTCTGACTGTGAAGGAATCCCTTCCCAAATGTATATTTTCTCACCAGTCCCTTCTGCAATAGCAAAGTAGGTTCCGTTATAAGCAATACCGAATAATTCTTGAAAATTAATACTTCCAATACTTTCCCAACTATTTATTTCGGGAAGTTCTCCAGAACCATCAAAGTTTTTCCACCCATAGATTCCTCCCTTTCCTGCAAGGAATACTGCATTTTCATAAACAGTAATGTCCCAAGGAGCATTCTCAAATCTTCTATAAAATATATCAGGCTTTGCAGAGGAGCTACCTGGAAGATTTTTCCATACAGAAAGAGATCTGTCAAAATCTGAAGAAACGAATAGCATTTCTCCATTTGATGCAATTACAGGATTTTGAATTATTGAATCATCAAGTATGGGGAAGTCTGTAGGAGAACTTGAACCAAGAGACCAGTCAGGATGTACGGAAGGTGAAGACGGTAAGGAATCAAAAACCGAGATATGATTTCTATTATATTCACCAACAAATAATTTTCCACCTGCATAAACAACTCCTCCGTCATCACCTCCTTGCCATCGATGCCCACTTCCTGGCAAAGCAAAAATCATACTGCTTGTTGGGTCATCTTTCTTTTGATTAGTAGTAGGCAAAGAGTCAAAGAACATTAAGGACTCTCCTCCGGCTTGAATGCCATAAATCTTATTATCTACAATTGCACTAGAAATCCAATTATCAATACATGCATCTGGATCTCTACTAGAAGTTGGCCACGAAGTCCAGATGTGTGTAGATCTTGTACCGTGACTTCCTGTACATTCTCCATTTCCATTCTCATCGCCAAGCATTATGTACTCTCCATTTGATGTTACTGAACGAGGAGTTCCAACTTGAGATGAGTTAATTATGACATCTGGAGATGTATTTCCAGAAGTTGGGAAACTATTCCACAACAAAACTTGTCCTCCGACAGTTTGAGCAACAATAACCTTAGTTCCGTCTGACCATACTCCCCATGGCCAAGTCCCCTTCGTTCCCCCAGCAGCATCTATATCTATAGAGTAATTTGCTGCTTGGCCTGAAGAAGTAGGGAAAGTAGTCCAAACTAGAATTCTATTGTTGTTGGAATCTGCAATTAATAGTTTCCCATCGGAAGTTATCGATGCTTGTCCAGGAAAATTAAAATTACTTAATCCCGTTCCTTCCATTTCTGTATAAAAATTGTTCTGTCCTAAAACAATATCGGGAGGGGTGTTGGAGGTTGGAATAGTATTCCAAATAAGCGCTCTATTGTTAAACCTATCAACAACAATAAGCCTGGTCCCATCTGAAGAAACTGAAACAGGGTGGTTAAATTTTAGAGGACCTCCAGTTGTGTTGAAACCGAAATCTGAAAGTATTATATCTGCAGATTCTGAAAGACCAAAAGTTGTATTGGAGGAAGCACTTGCTACAGTGTAGCTTGAAGTATTTAGGGTGGCCTTCAAATCATAATATCCCTCATTATTTCGTTTCGAATCTTGTCCTTGAGGTTGCTGTCCTTGAGGTTGCTGTCCTTGAGGTTGCTGTCCTTGAGGTTGCTGTCCTTGAGGTTGCTGTCCTTGAGGTTGCTGTCCTTGAGGTTGCTGTCCTTGA
>Ga0066862_10000843_pt1 | contig 12465 bp, 10 predicted proteins | sample ETN02SmetaG_FD_66431 | JGI IMG/M metagenome (GOLD analysis project Ga0066862, IMG submission 66431) | Marine microbial and viral communities from oxygen minimum zone, Eastern Pacific Ocean - ETNP2014F10-02SV255 | ecosystem: Environmental > Aquatic > Marine > Oceanic ... | reverse complement strand
GATCCTCGTCAAAAAAATCTGCAACTGTTTCAGTCAAAGTTGTTCCAGGAGCAACTGCTAGAACCCTTATACCCATAGGCCCGAATTCGACTGCTGCTGTCTGTGTCAGGTGATTTATTCCTGCTTTAGCAGCACCGTAACCAGCTAAGAATGGACTAGGCCGTGTTGTTTCACCTGAACTCACATTTATAATCACACCACTTTCTGACTCAATCATATGTTTTGCTTCTGCCTTCATTGACAAGGCTGTAACTAGAAGATTTTGTTCTATTACATCTCTCCATTTTTTCTCATCCATTTCCAACAATGAAGAGGTTCCTTCCGGTCCAAGCATTCCAATATTGTTGACCGCTATATCAATTCCTCCAAGTTTCTCCGAGGATTCATCAAACATTCTTTCAATCTGATTATCTTCGCGAGCATCACCAACGACATAGAAAGATGACCCCTGATTCAAAGCAGTCAACATCTCAACAGTTTCTTTTGCCTTGTCATCTCTCTTATCCAAAACAGCAATATTTGCCCCAGCTTGAGCGAACAGGAAAGCTATTGATCGTCCTATTCCAGCACCAGCACCAGTTACAACAACATTTTTTCCTGAATGGTCGATTTCAAAAGGCAAGTTAGTTCTCCAATACTTTCAGTAAATCGTCTAAGGCTGACTCTACCCAGCTAATAACAACCTCTTCTTCCGTGCCACCTAGAGGATGTGGAACTACTACAATTCTCGCCTTTGGCATCCCAAGACTGTTGGCCACAGAACGAGTTAAATCTTTAAATTTTTCTGTGGTGAAAACAACAGTCGGCACTCCCGCTTTTTCTATTTCGATCAAATCATGGACACTCCACGATGTGCAAGATCCTCAATCAGCTGAGCCGGTTAAAACCAATTCAACTTCTTCTGCAAGCATGCCAACGACTTGAGGATTGCATGCTGTAGCAGCATTAGCTCTTTCACCTTTTCCAGTGGTCACCGAGAAGTTTGCGTCGATTCTCCCTGCAAGCCCTTCAGCAATCTTTGTCAATAACAAATCAGCATTCGGTTTACCATTCTCAAGAATTCCTATTTTCCCTCCAGAAAATAAAGGAGCAGTTGAACACAACTCGACGACCTCGTCTTTCAAATCACCCTCCGGGCTGTAAATCTTCATATTCATAGACTAGACCCTCTCACTCTTTTCATATTGGAACTGTCACACTGCGAGTCATTCCCCAACTAGGAACTACACATGAATGCTTTCCAGCGCCTCCACTTACTAGAACTTTAATATTTTCAACCTGTTGAGTCATCGGGACTAACTCATCATCCGAAAGTGAATTCATCCAATCCGCCCATGCCAATAGATTGAACTGCTCCCTAAAACGACCAGCAGGCATTCTCGCTCTCTCAAATAAATAACTAGAGACATCTTCCCTACCCCAACCTTGACTAAATGCAGTAGCGGCATGTTCGGGGCAAAGAATAACAAACCATTCACCACCTGATATGCAGGCATTGTTGACTCCGAAAGTTGTCATGGCTGAAGCCGCCTTATCAAGTATTCTCTCGATATTCTCTGATTCCATATCATGGAAATTGTGCGGATTTTCCCCACAATGCACAGTAAGTGAACTTTCTGAATCGACTCCAAGCGTTACTGGATAGGACTCCCAAGGATTTTCCTTTTGATTCTCCGCTATGCAATAGGTGTATTTTGAAGGCTGCCCTTGCGTTGAGGCATCACCTGGACCTGGCACCGCTCCTGCAACATGTAACAGCACAAGTCGTACCGCCCTTCCTACTGTTGCATTTGCCCTATTACCGGGACCAAATACCCCTAAACCGGAGTTAAAACCGAGCTTTTCTACTGCTTCCCCATGGACAATCAATAAGGGAGCAACAGGGTGGGTAGTCGTATTAACTCCACGTAAATTTATCTTTTGATTACCTAAAGCTTTTACAGCCGCAACAACAACAGGAAAATATTCCGGTTTACAACCCGCCATAACAGCATTAACTGCTACAGATCTGTAAGTTGCAGAGCCTCCTCGTGGAGGAAGCACCGCTATAACTTCTTCGGGTGAAAATTCAATGGAACTAAGCATTTCAGTTACACGCTGATCAGTTGGTGCCACTAGCGGCAGACCATCACCCCAACCATGTTTCTCAAATAGTTCATAGATAGTGTCTGGGTCTTCATCTGGCAGTTCAAGGAACGGACTCTGAGTTTCCATTCCAACATTCTTCCCCATAAGATTGCCAACTTTACAGTTGGGAAAACTCGATTATGAAATTTGCTAAATATGAAGAGTGAATTTATCTTTCCCCAAAATAACTTAGGTGTGTTGCTCTATAGCTTTGACCATCTTTACTCTCTGCATTGAAATCACCACCAGCTTCTTTACTGGAGATTAATGCCAGACCTAAGTTTCCTTCCATGGCGGGTGACCATGCAGCGACACGTATTTCTCCGATTTCATTCCCTGATTCACTAAATGCGGTCCATGGCTCTTCAGTTGGCGAAGGTAAACGTTCGCCTGACAATAAAATCTTCACCAACCTTCTTGCAGGACCTCTACTCTTTTCAGCGATTAAGGCTTCTTTTCCTATGAATTGCTCGTCTCTTTCCAAATTCATGAAATGTTCCAAACCTAGCTCCAAAGGAGTCGCTGAAGCACCACAGTCAGTTCGGTATGAAAGTAACCCACTTTCTATTCTTTCAACGGCATTTGGAGTACCTGGATGAATACCGTACTTTAAACCAGAATCCCAAACTCTCTCCCAGAGATCCATTCCTTTCGAATCATCAGTTAAAAATAATTCAAACCCGCCTTGCCCACTCCAACCCGAACGGCAGATTATGAATGGAATATCATCCAGTTGTGTATCTACAAAGCCAAAGAACGGTATGTCTATAACCCAATCTCCAAGTAAATCAACCATTGTTTGATCAGCTTTAGGTCCTTGAACTGCCAAAGGTGAAACTTCCGGTTCAAAAACACTGCAGTCGAAGTTTCTTTCCGAACTTACAGCCTGAGCCCATAACAGTAGATCCCCATCCGCAATTGAAACCCAGTAACGATCCTCCGCTAAACAAAGGGTAATCGGGTCGTTAATAAGAATCCCTTGATGATCACAAATTGGTGTGTAACGAGACCTACCTTCCTTGCAGGACCTCATTGCTCTGGTTGAGAGATACTCAACTAATTCAATAGCATCGGGACCCGCTATCTCCACTTGACGTTCACAACCCACATCCCAAATGGAAACCTTTTCAGTCAATGCTTCATATTCTGCGGTGGGATTTCCATATGAAGTCGGCATATACATATGGTTATAGATAGAGAATTGTTTAACCCCGTGTGAAATTGTCGCTTCATAAAAAGGTGACTTTCTGACTCTTGAACCGATAGCAATTTCGCTGGTCATTTCATTTATCTCCTTCATGCCTGTATACAGGTGAGTCGTCTGCTGCTAAGGGAGTATTACCCAATATAAGATCTGCTGCCTTCTCGGCAAGCATCATAACCGGTGCATAAATATTTCCGTTAGTGATGTTAGGCATAACAGAAGCGTCGACCACCCTTAACCGGTCAGTTCCATGAACCTTCATGGATAAAGGGTCTACGACTGCCATGTGATCTGTTCCCATCCGAGCAGAACAGGAGGGATGAAGAGCCGTCTCAGAATCCTTTTTGATCCAATTCAAAATCTCGTCATCTTTTTCAATATTCGGTCCGGGTGATATCTCTCCCCCGTTGAACTCTTCAAAAGCTGGCTGACTCATTATTTTTCTAGCTACACGAATAGCCTCAACCCACTCTTTTTTATCTTCTTCAGTGGAAAGATAATTGAATCTAATTGATGGTTTCTCAAAAGGGTCACTGGTTTTTATTTTGATACTTCCACGACTGTCAGAAAACATAGGCCCTACATGAAACTGGTAACCGTGACCAGAAACAGGGGTACTTCCGTCATACCGGATAGCAATAGGCAGGAAATGGAACATCAAATTTGGCCATTCAACTCTTTCGTTTCCTCTCACGAACCCGCCTGCCTCGAAATGGTTAGTTGAACCTGGACCTTTTCTCATTAGCCATTGAAGAAAGACCAAAGGTTTTCGCCATGTCTGCAAATAAGGAGACATGGAAACAGGTTTTTTGCATGCGTACTGGACATAAACTTCTAAGTGGTCCTGTAAATTTTCACCCACACCAGGAAGATCAATCAATGTTTTCACACCGGCTTCCTCAAGGGTTCTAGCTGAACCTACTCCTGATAGTTGTAATAGTTGTGGAGTGTTTATAGCACCTCCGCAACAAATTACTTCACCCGCTTTAACAGTTTTATTTCGTCTGTCTTTCCTAAACTGAAGCCCAACCGCCTTATTGCCCTCGAAAATAATATTCGTAACATGAGCCCTTGTTATAACATCCAAATTTGACCTTGAAGCAACAGGGTGCAAATAAGCAACTGACGCAGAGTTTCTTCTACCCTTGTAAATATTTCGATCAAAAGACGCAAACCCTTCTTGGCGGTAGCCATTCACATCTTCAGTTAGTTCATAGCCGGCTTCGAGCACTGCATCGAAGAAAGCCCCGAACAACGGATTCGAAGCAGGTCCCCTTTCCAACATTAACGGGCCGCTACCCCCTCTATACCGATCAGTCCCATGAAGACAGGTCTCCATTCTTTGAAAATAAGGCAAACAGTGAGAATAACTCCAATCTTTGCAACCTGGTGTTTCAGACCAACGTTCATAGTCAGCAGGGTTGCCGCGTTGAAAAATCATGCCATTAATACTTGAGGAGCCTCCTAAAACCTTTCCTCTTGCGTGCGACACTCTTCTGCCCCCTAGTCCTTCTTCGGGGTCAGATTCATACTTCCAGTCGTAGAACTTGTTACCTATCCCATATGAAAGTGCTGCCGGCATATGGATTATGAAATCCCATCGATGATCACGCCTGCCGGCCTCCAGTAAAAGAACTTTTACATCGCTATTTTCACTTAAACGATTTGCAAGCACGCATCCAGCTGAACCTCCGCCAACGATAACTACGTCATAATCATCCATTAGAAAGATCCGTGTTAGTCAAATTTTTCATACAAATTGATTCTGCCTTTAAACTTGTCCTTAGTGGTGTCAAGGAAAACTTTTTACTAAAAGTATCCTTAGATATGGGGAAAAGTGCCTATGTGCCTAGATCTGGCGAATCTTGGCGCGATCCTTATCCCATGTATTCAGATCTACGAGACAACTCTCCAGTGCATTTTGTCGAAGAGGGGTCCTACTGGTTCTTATCTCGATTCGAAGATGTATTTAACGCTGCGAGGAGCCCGCATATATTTTCATCTCGACATGGTCTAACAATTGATGAGAACTCAAACTATTTAGAAATGGGAGATGCAACTCCTATAGTTTTTCTGGATCCGCCTGAACACACTCAATTCAGGCGGCTAATAAGTAAGGGTTTCACCCCTAGGAAAGCTGAAGACATGAGGGGCGATATTAATTCTTTTGTTGAGACAGCAATTAATAAGATAAAGGAACTTGACAACTGCGACATCATTTCTGAGCTATTCAAGCCTTTACCTAGCTTCGTGGTCTCAAAATACTTAGGAGTGCCTTCATCGGATCGCGTTATTTTTGACACTTGGACCGAAAGAATCGTTTCAAGTGCGATCCAAAATGAAGAAAGTGAAGGACTCGCCGCCATTGTCGAACTTACAAGTTATTTCACAGAATTAATTGAGTGGAGAAAAAAGACACCTGGAGATGACTTGATTTCCGAACTTCTGGAAATGGGTGAGGAAAAAGTCTCCATCATGTGGATTCTTGGATTAGCTTTCACGATGATAACCGGTGGGAATGACACGACAACCGGCTTATTGGGTGGTTCAGCAGTTTTACTAACTGACAGTCCAGATCAACGAAAACTTTTATTAGAAGATTTTCAACTTTTGCCTGGAACGATCGAGGAATTGTTGAGAATGACCTCCCCCGTTCAAGGTCTAAGTCGAGTTCTTTTGGAAGACTTCGAGTTGCACAATCAAAAAATACCTTCCGGATCTCGTGTTCTTCTTGGTTACGGATCCGGCAATAGAGATGAAAAAGAATTCGGCGAAGACGCTGAAAAGCTTAATATCCGCCGAAAAGTAAAAAGAACACTGGGTTTCGGCTCAGGAGCACATCTCTGCCTAGGTGCATCTGTCGCCCGCTTGCAATCTTCTATTGCACTCGAGGCCATTTTGCGAAATTTTCCCGATTTTCATGTAGAGGAAAGTTCTTCCACCTACGCAACCGGAAACTACGTACGAAGACACACACATTTACCTTTCTATTCACGAGGCTGAGTATCTTTGTATCCTCGATAGCCTTAATATGATGAACAAATTTGTTTGAGGATACTAATGAGTCAGAATCACAAAGATCAAGTAGTCGTAATAACTGGTGCTGGAAAAGGAATTGGCCGTGCTATAGCCGAACGTTTTTCAAATGAAGGCGCCAAAGTAGTCGTTAATGACATTGATGAGGAACGCGTCAACGAGGTAGTCACAAAAATCAATAGTGATGGAGGCGATTCTATTGGAGTTGCCGCTGATGTAGCTGACAGCAGCCATGTAAAAAGAATTTTTGACTCAGCACTAGAATCATTTGGGACTGTTGATGTGCTTGTAAACAATGCAGGAATCGTAAGTCCAATGCTTCACTTCTTCGAAGCAGACGAAGCCTGGTGGAGACGTATCATTGACGTGAATTTAACTGGTCATTTTCTTTGCTCGCAACAAGCAGCAAGGATCATGGCTTCCAAAAAGCACGGTGTGATTATCAACATGTCCTCTGGTGGTGCTACTCGCGCTCATAGATCATTTACAGCTTATGACGCTTCGAAGGGAGGCATCGAGGCCCTCACAAGGGCGATGGCTCTCGATCTAGGACCTTACGGCATAAGGGTGTGTGCTCTCATGCCCGGTTCAATCGATACTGAAGGAATGAACGAAGAAGCAAGGAATCTTCGAGGTGAAAATATACCCCTTGGCCGCCCAGGTGATCCTGATGATATGGCAGGGCCAGCACTTTTCCTTGCCTCTGAGGATGCCAAATACATCACTGGGGATGTAATCAAGGTGGATGGCGGAATGCTTTCTCAACAGAGATCTGCAACAGTGGACATAGTCCCTCCTTCCACATTCCCAGATTTGAAGGACATTCTCGAAGGAGACTAGTGCCCTAAATGGTAAAGAATGGAATACGAATCGGAGCAGATGTTGGAGGAACATTTACCGACGTAGTGCTTGAAACAAAAGAAAAAATCTTTTCAACGAAAGTTCTTACTACTTACGAATCACCCGAAATAGGAATACTCCAAGGTATCAATGCAGTTATAGCCGATTCAGACAGCGATATCTCCGAACTTGACTCTTTCATACATGGAACGACTCTTGCCACAAATGCTCTGATTTCAAGAACTGGAGCAAGAACAGCTTTTGTAACTACAAAAGGTTTTCGCGACACGATTGAAATGAGAACTGAGAGCAGATTCGAACAATATGACCTCAATCTTGAATTACCTAAACCACTTATTGAAAGAAAAGATAGATATGTACTTTCAGAACGTATCTCTGCGAATGGTTCCGTACTTTTACCTTTTGATGAAAAAGAAGCTAAAAACCTAATCGACCTCTTATCTTCTGAAGAAAATGGGTATAAAGCAGTCGCTGTAGGTTTCATTCATTCATACATGAACAGCAGCCATGAATCTCTCTTTAAGGAAATGCTTTTAGACAAACTTCCTCATATGAAGGTGTCAATTTCATCTGAAGTGTCGCCTCAGATGAGAGAGTTCGAAAGATTTAACACAGTGTGTGCTAATGCCTATGTGCAACCCATGATGGCCGCTTATCTTGAAAGGCTAAAAACGAAACTAGCTGATACCGGAGCGAAATGTGATATTCATCTAATCCATTCTGGTGGTGGACTGATCAGTATAGAAAGTGCAATAAAATTTCCTGTGAGACTCATAGAATCTGGCCCTGCAGGTGGTGCTATTTTCGCTTCTGAAATTGCTGCTCGTCATGGAATTGACGCTGCTCTCTCTTATGACATGGGAGGCACAACTGCAAAAATATGTCTTATAGATGAACAGTCTCCACGATCTGCAAAGACTTTTGAAGTAGCGAGAACCCACCGTTTCACTAAAGGAAGTGGAATGCCTATTTCTATACCAGTGATAGAAATGATTGAAATAGGAGCTGGCGGTGGGTCAATTGCAAATGTTGATGACCTTAAACAGATAAGAGTTGGTCCTCTGAGTGCCGGTTCTGAACCAGGGCCGGCGGCATATGGCCTAGGTGGTTCTCTAGCTACAGTAACGGATGCAAACATTTTGCTTGGTCGAATCTCACCGGAGACTTTCGGCGCAGATGACATTACCCTTCTTCCCAAGGAATCCAGAAAAGCACTGCTAGCTGATGTAGCAGAGCCACTTGGAATTGATGCTGAAAATGCAGCAATCGGAATAATCGAGGTCGTTGATGAAAATATGTCCAATGCCGCTCGAGTCCACGCAGTGGAAAATGGTAGAGACGTATCTAAATACACAATGATCGCATTCGGTGGCGGAGCGCCTCTTCACGCGTCTCGATTGTGTGACAAGCTGGAAATAGAGAGATTACTCATACCTCCCGGAGCAGGCGTAGGTTCAGCCATAGGTTTTCTTCGAACACCATTTTCCTATGAAGCTTTGAAAAGTTTCTACGTATCCATTGAAAATTTTGATCATGAAAGCGTAAACCAACTTCTAAGCGATCTAACTTCAGAAGCTACAGAATTTGTACTGGAAGCATCAAATGAGAATCTGCCCGTTAAGAGCCTCGTTGTGGAACGTTGCGCTTTCATGAGATATGCAGGTCAAGGATGGGAAATCCCTGTCCTCTTGGAAAATGCTGTATTTGACCACCTTGGAATGGAACTGCTTAATAACGAATTCGAAAAAACTTATGAGCAACATTTCGGTAGAGCTATAGAAGGTCTTCAGATTGAAGTGGTCGGGTGGTCCGTGAAAGTAACCTCCCCTAAACCAGAAATCGAAAAAACCCATACTGTCGATTCTGAAAATATAGTCACAAGCAATCTCAAGCGTTCTATCTATGATCCTATTCAGGGTTCCGAAGTCGATGCTTCTGTCTTTCACCGCGAAAATTTGAACCCCGGTGATTGTGTTATAGGTCCAGCAATAATTGTTGAAAATCAAACAACAACATGGATTTCGAGTGAAAAACAGTCATCTGTCCAGCTAGATGATTGTCTACTAGTAACTAAAAGAAGTGAGGCTACTAGGTGAAACACTTAAAAAATCAAGTGATGTGGAATCGGCTTATATCAATAGTCGAAGAACAAGCTCTAGCCCTTGTGCGTACAGCCTTTAGTACAAGTGTGAGAGAAGCAGGTGATCTTTCAGCAGGTGTCTACGACACTAAGGGAAGAATGATCGCACAAGCGATAACCGGAACTCCGGGGCATGTGAATACCATGGCAGCAGCTGTAGTTAACTTCATAGAAGACATCGGACCTCACAGAATCTATGAAGGGGACGTTTATATAACCAATGATCCGTGGAAAGGTACAGGCCATTTACATGACTTCACAGTAGTCACTCCTGTATTTAGAGACGGAAACCTAATCGGTTATTTCGGTTGCACAGCTCACGTGGTGGATGTCGGCGGCAGAGGTTTCGGACCCGACGCGACTGAAGTTTACGAAGAGGGACTTTTCGTTCCAATTATGAAATTACTGGAACGCGGTAAATTGAATGAAGATCTTATAAACATAGTTCGCCACAATGTCCGTGAATCTTCACAAGTAATTGGCGATCTTCATTCTCTTTCAACATCAAATGAGACTGGCATTAAACGTCTTCATGGAATGCTCGACGAGTTTCATTTAAATAACTTAGAAGATCTGGCTGAATTTATCTTCGAAAAAACACATGACGCAACAATGAAATGTCTCTCAAAGTTAGAACCAGGTCAATACAAAAATGAGATGCAAGTTGATGGCTACAACGACACTGTGACCTTAAAAGTAAAGATCACAGTTAATGAAGAAGGTGCACATGCTGACTTCGAAGGAAGTTCACCAACCTGTGAACATGGAGTTAACGTACCTTTAGTTTACGCTCATGCTTATTATTCATATGCGATGCTTGTAGCACTAGCTCCTGAAATGCCTAGCAACTATGCATCACTAGCCGCTTTTACAGTCAGCGCACCAGAAAAGTGCATCCTCAACGCCAAACATCCTGACCCTGTTGCGGTTAGACATGTGACAGGACATTTCGTAACTGACCTTTGCCTAGGTGCGATATCAGAAGCACTCCCTCAAGTTATCCCTGCAGAAGGTGCAGGAGCTTTATGGAACTTTCATGTTAGTGCTAGGGCTACTGACCCGAATCCCAATCTCCCACCAAGGGAAATACTTATGTTCAATAGTGGGGGCACAGGCGCCAGGCCAAATTTAGATGGACTAAGTAGCACCGCTTTCCCTAGTGGTGTGAGAACAATGTCATCTGAAGCAACCGAACAGATCGGACCGATAGTCATCTGGAGAAAAGAGCTACGACCAAATTCTGGAGGAAACGGTCTCCATCGCGGTGGTTTGGGCCAAATAATTGAGTTAGCTCCTTCTGAAGGTTATAAATTTTTCTTTAGTTGTATGTTTGATCGAGTTGAGAATCCGGCAAGAGGGCGCAACGGAGGAGAAAATGGATCCCCTGGAAAGGTATACCTCGATGACGGAACACCCTTTGACGCAAAAGGCAAACAACCTGTTCCAGAAGGCAGAAGACTAATTTTAGAACTCCCCGGTGGAGGGGGCTTCGGTAACCCAAAAGAACGAAATTTGGATTCGATTGAAAATGATCTAACGCAGGGTTATGTTTCCTAAAAAATGTCGAGCCAGACTTTAGATAAATCTAGATCAAAATTTACAGCTAAGGGCACCTGATGAAACATTTCGATACTTTAATTATCGGAGGCGCCGTGATGGGTAGTTCTGCTGCCTATTGGCTATCTGAAAATACTGACTATGACGCAAACATAGCGGTAATAGAACCAGATCCTACATACGCAAGATCCTCCACAGCACTTTCTGAGGCAAGTATCCGGCACCAATTTTCACAACCTGTAAATATTAAGCTTTCAATGTTTGCCACAGAATTTTTTTCAAATTTTCACACCCATGTCCAAGTAAATGGAGAAGCACCAGAACTTCCTTTTCACGAAACTGGATATCTCTTTCTGGCCACTGCAGACGGAATGGAAAATTTGACAGCCAATCATGAGGTCCAAAAAAAATGTGGAGCAGAAGTAGTTCTACTCTCACCAAGTGAAATCAAAGAAAGATTTCCTTACATGAATACCGATGACCTCGAATGCGGAAGCTTAGGAACGAGAAACGAAGGAACACTCGATGCTTTTTCATTAATGCAAGGATTAAAACTACGTGCCAGACATAACGGGGTTGAGTATTTACACAATCGAGTTGTATCGATAAAAGTTGATAAAAACAAAGGACTCGTAAAGGAAGTCAAATTAGATTCAGGTGAGACCATTTCATGTTCAAGGATAATTAATTGCGCCGGTCCTCGTTCAAAATGGATAGCAGAAATGGTAGGACTGGAACTTCCAGTTGAACCACGAATAAGAGCAGCTTTTGTTTTTGACTGCCGAGAAGAACTTAAAGGGCAAACTCTCCCACTAACGATCGACCCTTCAGGGGTTCACGTCAGAACCGACCCTCCTAATTTTCTAGCAGGCGCACCTCCTACAAATGATTCAGAAGTTGATCCCGATGACTTCGAGGTTAGAAGTGAAGAATGGGAAGAAAATATCTGGCCTGTACTAGCTCACCGCATTCCAGCTTTCGAAAAAATTAAAGTAACAAGTTCATGGGCTGGCCACTATGCCTACAACACTTTGGATCAAAATGCCATAATTGGTGCATGTGAAAAGCTTTCGAATTTCTTTTTTTGCAATGGCTTCAGTGGGCACGGATTCCAACAAAGTCCAGGCGTAGGCCGGGGCTTGAGCGAATTAATCATTTATGGCAAATACCAATCCTTAGACCTAACCGAGCTTGGTTATGACCGAGTTATTAGAAATGAACCATTTTTGGAGAAAGCCGTTATTTAGCTCTCCCCGAGATAAGAAGAGCGCAATTCTGGATTAGCTAATAAAGCTTCAGCGGTATCATCAAGCACAACTCTGCCTGTCTGCAAAACCCATCCCCTATCAGCAATAGAAAGCGCCATATTGGCGTTTTGCTCCACCATAAAAATAGCCATTCCTTCTTCGTGGATTTGTTGAATGAGTTCAAAATTCTGTTGCACAAGAGCGGGAGCTAATCCCATTGATGGCTCATCCATAAGAAGAACCCTTGGACGTGACATCAATGCACGACCGATCGCAACCATCTGCTGCTCACC